>BFBZ01001157.1_pt1 | contig 18807 bp, 11 predicted proteins | sample 1888401 | NCBI WGS metagenome assembly BFBZ01 (sample SAMD00112614, study PRJDB3348) | symbiont metagenome | host: Chara braunii | reverse complement strand
GTTGATCATCGCCTTGGTGAAGTCCTGGCGGATCTGCACGGTCGAGAGGTTGGAGCCGAAGGCCTGCGACTGCGAACGCAGCGTCGAGAGCGCGCTCGTCAGATTGGTCGAGGCCGCGCCGATATCGGCGGCAGAGGCCCAGGAGTTGGCCGACGCCGCGATGTTCAGGCCGCCTGAAGAGAAGTCCACTGCATTGATCGTCACCGACGAGGTGCCGCCTTCGTTCAGCGTCACGGTCAGGTTCGAACTGTTGTTGCTGTCGAGCAGGTTGATGCCGTTGAAGCCGGCGTCGGCGGCGAGCTGGGAGATCTGCGTGCGGATCTGGTCGAACTGCGTCGCAAGACCGGAGCGGATCGTGGTGTCCGAGGTCTGCTGCGCCTGCGAGGCGAGCGCCTGGGCGGACTGCACCAGCTTGGTGATTGAAGTGATGCCGTTGTTGGCGGCCTGGATCGTGTTGATGCCCGTGGACATCGAGTCGAGCAGGTTGCTCAAGTCGCCCGCGCGGTTCTGAAGGCCCGCGGCGGTGAAGTAGTTGATCGGATTGTCGAGCGCAGAGTTCACGCGCTTACCCGTCGCAAGCTTGCTCTGGGTCGAGGTGATGAGCGTCGAAGTCTTCTGCAACTGCAGAAGGTTCGCGCGGACGCCCGCTGAGAGGACGATATCGCTGGCCATTGTCGGTTTCCTTCCGATAGATTCCCAGACGCTGAAAAGCCCGAGACAATTGGCCGCGGACGCCCCGACGCTCACACGCGCGGATGAAGGGAGTCACAAGAAGTAGGGTTAATTGATTTCGGCGCAGCGCCATTTGTGCTGAATTGTCAGGGGATTCCCGACAGCGGAGCGAGAACCCTGACGCTGCGGATTAATGCAGGAATCGCGAATTTACGGGGTTCGACAACATGCGATTCACCAAGACGCCGGCTTGTTCAGCAATCTCTAACCACGATCGAGAGAGTTGCCGTCCTCGCGCTTGACCGGCGTGCCCGATGGCCGAGGGAACTCTTGCGCTCGTGCGATTTAGTACAGCGGCGTACCCGGAACGAACGCATCGAACGCCGCCCAGAACTGCACGCGGTAGCGGTCCTGCTCCATCATCAATTCGTGCTTCGAGCCTGCGACGATGAGATGCGAGCCCGCGCGCAGACGCACCGCGAAATCTTCGATCGCTGCCGTTGAAACGACCTCGTCGCGGCCCGACGCGATCAGCATCAGCGGCTGCCGCACCTTCGCGGTGAAGGCAGACTCCGCGAAACCGTCAATCGCACGATAGGCCGCGTTCGCCCACGACACCGTCGGCGAACCCACACCCAACGCCGGCTCCGCTTCGAGCACCGCCTTGGTGCGCGCGTGGCGCACCGGATCGGAGGTCGCACGGTTGCCGATGAAAGCGCTCGCGGCCACCGGCACCGAGCTTCCGCCCGGAATGTATGACGAGCCCATGCCCATGAAGCGCATCGCCTTCATGCTCATTTTCGAGAGCGAAGAGCCATTCACGCCGTTGAGCGCGATCATCGGCGCCGACAGCACGACCCGGTCGAACCAGCGCGTGCCCTTGTAGGCGAGATTGAGCATCACGCCGCCGCCCATCGAATGGCCGATCGCGAAATGCGGTGGCGGACAGTCCGGCAGCACGACCTCGTTCATGAACACGTCGACGTCGAGCTCGTATTCGGAAAAGTCGCCGACGTGGCCCTTGCGCGGATCGGACAGCGCGCGGTCGGATAGGCCCTGCCCGCGCCAGTCGATCATCGCGACCGCAAATCCACGCGCGCGCAGCTCGCGCACCGTCTCGAAATATTTCTCGATGAACTCCGCGCGGCCCTGGAACAGCACCACCGTGCCCTTGCGGCCCGGCGGCGGGTGCCAGCGGGCGAAGCGCAGATTCACGCCGTCCTTGGTCTTGAGGGTGCCGGTGACGGCCCCCTCAGGCACCGGATTGGCGGGAATGGAGACGAGATCCATGCAATCGGTTCGTTTGCAGCGCGGAGCGCGCCTTATAGCAGGGCGGGCATGGCGCTCAATGGAACCACGGCCGCGCCCTATTTTCCGTGATTGGCCCGATTTCTACAGTATTTTCAGAGCGTTGATAGGCTCAAACCGGACCTATCCACCTCTTGAAGCAAAAAAGGCGCTTCCCATATCGAGCAGAGTGCAGGCCCAGCCGGGCTGCACATTCACACGGGGTTCGGCCATTCCGGCGGACCGCCGCATGTCGCTCACAGGAGGATATGCTTATGCGTACTTTCGATCTTGCTCCCCTCTATCGCTCGACCGTCGGTTTCGACCGGCTGTTTTCGATGCTCGACGGCTTTGACGCCGCTCCGGGCTACCCCCCGTACAACATCGAACGCACCGGCGAGAACGATTATCGCATCACCGTAGCCGTGGCCGGCTTCGCTGAGAGCGAGCTGTCGATCGAAGCGAAAGAGAACACGCTCACCATCAAGGGCGAGAAGCAGGTCAAGGAAGAGAAGAACGGCGAGGTGCTCTACCAGGGCATCGCGGCGCGCGCTTTCGAGCGCCAATTCCAGCTTGCCGACCACGTCACGGTGAAGGGCGCGAACCTCGAGAACGGACTCCTGCACGTCGAACTCGTGCGCGAGATTCCCGAGGCGAAGAAGCCGCGCCAGATCGCCATCAACGGCAACGGCAAGGGTGCCAAGCCGAAGGTGGTCGAATCTCAGGCCGCTGCCGCCTAACGCGGTTCTCTGAAAGACCAGAGCGGAGCGCCCCGGATCATCTCCGGGGCGCTTTTATTTTGTCCGATTGCTTAGTGCGGAACGTCGTCGCTCTCATTCTTCTTCGCCGGCGGCGGAGCCGCGGCGGGAGCAGGCGCCGGCGTTGAAGCAGCCGGAGCAGCAGGCTTCGATTTCGGCAGCGGCGGTTTCGCGGGCTGCGCGCCTGACGAGGCGGTCTTCTGCTGTTGCGCTGGCTTCGGTTGAGCAGGCTTCGCTTGCGCCGGTTTCGCTGCGGGCTTCGCATTCGCCACAGGTGGCGCGACGCGTTGCGGGAAGCGCTCCGGCGGTGGCGGAAGCAGACCGCCCTCACCGAGTTGTTGCGTCTCGCCGGCCGAAGCCGTGGACGGCATCGGCGGAGTAGACGGAGCGGCCGAAGCAGGCGGCGGCAAATACGGCGGCGCGGACGGCTGCATCCGCTGCTGCGGCTGCATGTACGCCGGCTGTCCGCCCGGCGGTGCGGCGAGCGGCGCCGACGTCACCGGAGCAAGCGGACGAACGGTGCCGGGCGGCATTGTTTGCATATTGGGCGGCGCGCTTGGCGCATAGACAATGGTGTCATCATCGTCGTCGGCCACGCCGCCCATCGGCGGCGGACGCGATCCGTAGATGCCGGGCGGCGACAACGTCATCGGTCCAACATCGTCATCACGATCGCGATCGACGCGCTCATATGGCCCCATCGTCATGCCGGGTCCCGGCAGACGCGGCGGCACCGCTGTGTTCGCGACCGGCGCAACCGACATCACGTCGCCGTAGCGCGCATCGACCGTGACGCGCATCTCCTGCCCGCGCGCGCCGATGGCGCGGAACACATAGGTGTTGCCGCGGCGAACCGGACGCTCGATCGGATTGAGCCCGGCCGAACGGACGATGGTGACAACCTCGTGCGGCGGCAGCACATCCGGCGCCGCGGCCTGCGCGAAAGCGGGTGCGGACATCGCCGTCAAAGCCAGCGCGGCGGCAGTGCAAAGGTGCTTGTGCTTCATCGGTCCCTTCACAACGTCCCTATCGGACAGGATACCGCTGAATGGGGCGGCGTCACGGCGGCACTGTCGCGCCTTTCGGGCAGGCTATTTCACGAGTGCGACAAACTGGTCGACCTCGGCCTCACGCGTTGCAAACGACGTCACGAGTCGGATGAGCACATCGTCCGGCCCGAGCGTTTTACCGGCCGGAAGGCTTTCGGTGGAGCGCTCATAGTAGCGGGCGCCTGCGGCCTTGAGGCGCGCCTCGACCGCCTTCGGGATCGCGATGAACACGAGATTGGCTTCGACCGGCCACACCGGCGGACGGCCTGCTGCGGTAAGACCCGCCGCGAGCCTGTCGGCCATCGCATTGCCGTGGCGGGCGAGGCGGAGCCAGCAATCGTTTTCGAGATAGGCCGCAAATTGCAGCGACAGGAACCGGTGTTTCGAGAGCAAGTGTCCCGCTCGCTTGCGCCGCTCGCCCATGTTCTTGGCGTCGTTGCGGTCGAAGAACACCACGGCCTCGGCGGCCATCGCACCGCCCTTGGTCGCGCCGAACGAAAGCACATCGACGCCCGCCCTCCATGTCACCTCGGCCGGGCTCGCGTTGGTGCGAACCAGCGCGTTGGCGAAGCGCGCGCCGTCCATATGCACCTTCATGCCGTGTCCGTGCGCGATCTTCGACAGCGCCGCGATCTCGGCCGGCCGATAGATCGTTCCCGACTCGCTCGCCTGGGCGAACGAGATCGCGGCCGGAAGAACTTGATGTGGCGCGTGGCCGACGTATTGCGACACCTTTTCGCGGAGCGCATCCGGCGTGAGCTTGCAGCCAACACCCTTCACGCCGACGAGCTTCAGTCCGCCACCGAAGAACTCCGGCGCGCCGCACTCGTCGGACATGATGTGCGCTTCTTCGTGCGCGAACACCGCACCCCACGGCGGGCTCACATGCGCGAGCGCCAGCGCATTCGCCGCAGTTCCCGTCGGCACCAGGAACACCGCCACGTCGCGCTCGAAGATTTCGCCGATGCAACGCTCGACGCCGCGTGTGACATCATCGTTGCCGTAGCCGAGCGTGAAACCGTCATTGCCGGAAATCAGCGCCTGCATGATTTCCGGCGCCACACCCGCCGTGTTGTCGCTTGCAAAATTCATGAACTCTTCCCATCGATCGATTGTGCGATGCCTTCAATACGTTGGCGCAATCGCGGCACCAATTCATCCAGAAAAGCGCGCAGCTTCGGCGGCGGATGCCGCCCGCCGGGATACAGCGCGTGCACCGGCGTCGGTTCCGTTTCATATTCACGCAGAAGCCGCACCAGCGTTCCGTCCGCGAGCGCGTCGACTGCCTGATAGCTCAGCACGCGCGTGATGCCGAAGCCCGCCATTGCTGCGTCGAGTGCCGCCTCCGCTGTGTTCACGCTCAGGCGCGGCTTGATGCGCGCTTCGCCGTCGTTGAAGCGCCAGCGCTCCATGCTTTCGATGCCGAGGAACGCGATGGTGTCGTGTTCGCTGAGATCGTCCGGTCTCTTGGGCTCGCCGCGCCGCTTCAGATAATCCGGCGCCGCGACCACAATCCGGCGCAGCGAACCCACGCGCGTCGCGATCGCCGATGTGTCGGGCAGCGTCCCAATGCGGATTGCGACGTCGAATCCCTCTTCGACCAGATCCACCGAACGGTCCAGCAATGTCAGCCGCACGCTCACGTCGGGATATTGCGCGAGGAAATCCGTCACCAGCGGCAGCACGTGCCGGCGTCCGAACACGATCGGCGCGGTCACGCGCAGCTCGCCGCGCGGCGCACTGCCCTGCCCCATCGCCGCTTGCTCGATTTCGGCGAGGTCCGCGAGCACGCGCCGCGCACCGGCGAGGAATCGCTGCCCGGCTTCGGTGACGTTCACCGCCCGCGTGGTCCGGTCGAGCAGCCGGACGCCGAGTCGCGCTTCCAGTTCTGCAACCGCGCGGGTGACGGCGGCGGGCGAGCGGTTCAGCCGTCGGGCGGCTTCCGTGAAGCTCCCCCGCTCCGCGACCTCGGAAAAGACGGCCACGTTGTCGATCCGATCCATTATTGCATAATACGCAATAATATCTTGCTTTTAAAGCCTATTATCGCAATCAGAATGCGACCCGATATTTGGGGGCCGAAAAGCCCTCATCCGGAGGCCTCCATGTCCGTGACCGAAGCCACCCCCTCCAACGTCGATCTCGTCTTCACCCCCGCCGCGCGCCAAGCGATGGCCGAGCGTGGGTCCGCCCAGCACTACGAGAAGAAGATCGCGCGGGGCTTCCCTAACACCATCACGCCGGAGCTCGCCGCCTTCATCGCCGAGCGCGACAGCGCGTTTCTCGCGACCGTCTCCGCGGCGGGCGCGCCCTATATCCAGCATCGCGGCGGGCCCAAGGGCTTCATTAAGGTGGTGGGCGAGCGCACGCTCGGCTTCGCCGACTACGCCGGAAACCGGCAGTACATCACGCTCAGCAACCTCATCGGCAACGACCGTGCCCATCTGTTCCTGCTGGATTTCGCGCACCGCCAGCGCATCAAGATTTGGGGCCGCGCCCGCGTGGTCGAGGATGATCCCGCCCTGCTCGCAAAGCTCGCCGATCCCGGCTACCGCGCGAGACCCGAGCGCGTGATCCTGTTCACCGTCGAGGCCTGGGACGTGAACTGCTCCCAGCACATCACCGAGCGCTTCACCACGCCCGAGGTCGCTGAAGCCGTGTCCGGCTTGCGCGACCGGCTCGCCAAGCTGGAAGCCGAGAACGCGGAACTCCGCGCGGCTCTCGGCCGCTGAGAATTTTCTCGCGAAACGATCCCGTCCGGACCCATCAGGGCTTGTCGTTTGGACGCCCGCGCAACAAATGCCAAGGGCGGAAGCGAAGCGTGGATTTTTCGGCGTGCCGGGCCGGTTCCGGCGACATAAACATTTGCAATCGCGCGCCACATAGGACAGTATTGTTGTCCTAAATGGACGAGCCACGCTGGGGTACGCGTGGAGCGGTGGAATCGGCGCACTTGCGCGTGCGTTAAACCCCGCTCAACATGAGCAGCTAAGACGCGAAGCGCCGGCGAGCGGCCCGCGAGAAGGCTGCCCTCAGACATGGTTCGCCGTGGGCCGTGGAGCCGATTGGTCGGCGCTGCGAACGGGGTAGGTGTGCCGGACATCGCTACGCGAGTCCGGATAAGGCGTAAGACATGAGCGAGAAGACGACACGCGCCAAGAGCGCACGCGCCACGACCGCGAACGGTGCAACGACTGCGCCGAGCATTGACGCGCGCCTTCTCTACAAAGACAGCGCCGACCCGGGCACGCCTGAAGTGCAGGGCCTGTACGATCCCGCGCTCGACAAGGATTCCTGCGGCGTCGGCTTCATCGCCGACATCAAGGGCCGCAAGTCGCATCAGATCGTCCAGGACGCTCTGAAGATTCTCTGCAATCTTGAGCATCGCGGCGCGGTCGGCGCCGATCCGCGCGCGGGCGACGGCGCGGGCATCCTCGTGCAGATTCCGCACAAGTTCTTCGCACGCAAGGCGAAGGAACTCGGCTTCGAGCTTCCCGCTCCCGGCGAGTACGCGATCGGCGTGCTGTTCATGCCGCGCGACGCCGAATGGCGCGAGACGATCCGCAAGACCTACGAGAAGATCGCGGCTGAGATGGGCCTCGTCATTCTCGGCTGGCGCGACAAGATTCCGACCGACAACTCGACGCTCGGCGTGTCGGTGAAGCCGACTGAACCCGTCCACATGCAAGTCTTCCTTGGACAAGGGAAAAACAAGCTGTCGGCGGACGAGTTCGAGCGCAAGCTCTACATGCTGCGCAAGTCGGTGTCGGCGGCGATCTATTCGCAGCGCGAGCGGCGCATCTCGGGTTACTACCCGGTGTCGATTTCGTGCCGCACGATCATCTACAAGGGCATGTTCCTCGCCGACCAGCTCGGCACCTACTACCGCGATCTGCACGAGCCGGATTTCGAGAGCGCGCTCGCCCTCGTTCACCAGCGCTTCTCCACCAACACCTTCCCGGCGTGGTCGCTCGCGCATCCGTACCGGATGATCGCGCACAACGGCGAAATCAACACGCTGCGCGGCAACAACAACTGGATGGCCGCGCGCCAGGCGTCGGTGTCCTCGCCACTGTTCGGCGACGACATCGTGAAGCTCTGGCCGATCTCCTACGAAGGCCAGTCCGACACTGCCTGCTTCGACAACGCGCTCGAATTCCTCGTGCAGGGCGGTTACTCGCTCGCCCACGCGATGATGATGATGGTGCCCGAGGCATGGGCCGGCAATCCGATGATGGATGAGGAGCGCCGCGCGTTCTACGAATACAACGCCGCGATGATGGAGCCGTGGGACGGCCCCGCTGCGCTGGCCTTCACCGACGGCCGCCAGATCGGCGCGACGCTCGACCGCAATGGCCTGCGTCCGGCGCGCTATCTTATCACGCGCGACGACCGCATCATCATGGCCTCCGAGATGGGCGTGCTGCCGATCGCGGAGAAGGACATCGTCCGCAAGTGGCGCCTGCAGCCTGGCAAGATGCTGCTCGTCGATCTCGAGCAGGGCCGTCTGATCCCGGACGAGGAGATCAAGGCGCAGCTCGCCAAGAGCCATCCGTACAAGCAGTGGCTGAAGAACACGCAGATCGTCGTCGAAGAGCTGCCCGCCGCGAAGGCCGAGCCGCCGATCTCGAACCTGCCGCTGCTCGATCGCCAGCAGGCGTTCGGCTACACGCAGGAAGACCTCAAGCTCTTGATGACGCCGATGGCGGTGTCGGGCGAAGAGGCCGTCGGCTCGATGGGCACCGACACGCCGATCTCGGCGCTGTCCGACAAGTCGAAGCTGCTCTTCACCTACTTCAAGCAGAACTTCGCGCAGGTCACGAACCCGCCGATCGATCCGATCCGCGAAGAGATCGTGATGAGCCTGGTCTCGATCATCGGGCCGCGGCCGAACATCCTCGATCTCACGGGCATGTCGCGGACGAAGCGCCTCGAAGTGCGCCAGCCGATCCTCGCCAACGAGGATCTGGAGAAGATCCGCGAGATCACCGAAGACCCGAACAACCACTTCAAGTCGATCACGCTCGACACCGTGTGGGCCGCCGATCAAGGCGCGGCCGGCATGGCGAAGGCGATCGACGCGTTGTCCGCGCAGGCCGAGAAGGCCGTGCGCGACGGCATCAACATCATCATCCTTTCCGACCGCAAGGCCGGCGCCGATCGCGTGCCGATGCCCTCGCTGCTCGCCTGCGCGGCCGTGCATCACCACCTGATCCGCAAGGGCCTGCGCACGTCGGTCGGCCTCGTCGTCGAGTCCGGCGAGCCGCGCGAGGTGCATCACTTCGCCTGCCTCGCGGGCTACGGCGCGGAGGCGATCAATCCGTATCTCGCGTTCGAGACGCTGGTCGGCATGCACGCCGATCTCGGCGGCAAGGTCGACAAGAAGGAAATCGTCAAGCGCTACATCAAGGCGGTCGGCAAGGGCCTGCTCAAGGTGATGTCCAAGATGGGCATCTCGACCTACCAGTCCTACTGCGGCGCGCAGATTTTCGACGCGGTCGGCCTCAAGACCGATTTCGTCAACACCTACTTCACCGGCACCGCGACGCGCATCGAAGGCGTCGGCATCAACGAGATCGCCGAAGAGGCGATGCGCCGCCATCGCGACGCATTCGGCGATGCGCCGATCTACAAGTCCATGCTCGACGTCGGCGGCGAATACGCCGTGCGCGTGCGCGGCGAGGATCACGTCTGGAATGCGACCACCGTCAGCACGCTGCAACACGCGGTGCGCGGCAACTCGCAGGACAAGTACCGCGCCTTCGCGAAGGTTCTGAACGAGCAGGACACGCTGGTCACGATCCGCGGCCTGTTCCGCATCAAGGACGCCGCCGAGGACGACCGCAAGCCGGTGCCGCTCGCCGAGGTGGAGTCCGCCAAGAACATCGTGAAGCGTTTCGCGACCGGCGCTATGTCGTATGGCTCGATCTCGCGCGAGGCGCACACCACGCTCGCCATCGCCATGAACCGGATCGGCGGCAAGTCGAACACCGGCGAAGGCGGCGAGGAGTCCGACCGCTACAAGCCGCTGCCGAACGGCGACTCGCTGCGCTCCGCGATCAAGCAGGTCGCCTCGGGACGCTTCGGCGTCACCGCCGAGTATCTCGTCAACTCGGACATGATGCAGATCAAGATGGCGCAGGGCGCCAAGCCCGGCGAAGGCGGCCAGTTGCCCGGCCACAAGGTCGATAAGACCATCGCCAAGGTGCGCCACTCGACGCCGGGCGTCGGCCTGATCTCGCCGCCGCCGCACCACGACATCTATTCGATCGAAGACCTCGCCCAGCTCATCTTCGACCTGAAGAACGTGAATCCCTCAGGCGACGTGTCTGTGAAGCTCGTCTCCGAAGTCGGCGTCGGCACCGTCGCCGCCGGCGTCTCGAAGGCGATGGCCGACCACGTCACCATCTCCGGCTTCGAAGGCGGCACCGGCGCGTCTCCCCTCACCTCGCTCAAGCATGCGGGCTCGCCGTGGGAGCTTGGCCTTGCCGAGACGCATCAGACGCTCGTCGTCAACCGGCTGCGCAGCCGCATCGCGGTGCAGGTCGACGGCGGCATCCGCACCGGCCGCGACGTCGTGATCGGCGCGCTGCTTGGCGCCGACGAATTCGGCTTCGCCACCGCGCCGCTGATCGCGGCGGGCTGCATCATGATGCGCAAGTGCCACCTGAACACCTGCCCGGTCGGCGTCGCGACGCAGGACCCGGTGCTGCGCGCCCGCTTCACCGGCCAGCCCGAGCACGTCATCAACTACTTCTTCTTCGTCGCTGAAGAGGTCCGTGAGCTGATGGCCGCGATGGGCTATCGCACCTTCGACGAAATGGTCGGCCAGATGCAGATGCTCGACCAGCAGAAGGTGATCGAGCACTGGAAGGCCAAGGGCCTCGACTTCTCGAAGCTGTTCACGAAGCCGGCCGCGCCGGAAGGCGTCGGCATCTACCACTCCGAGACGCAGGCTCATAAGATTCACGACATCCTCGATCGCAAGCTGATCAAGGAGGCGCAGCCCGCGCTCGAGCGCCGCACGCCGGTCAAGATCAAGGCCGAGATCCGCAACATCGACCGCACCGCGGGCGCGATGCTCGGTGGCGAGGTCGCCAAGCGCTACGGCCACGAAGGGCTGCCGGAAGACACCATCCACGTGGACCTGACGGGCACCGCGGGCCAGAGCTTCGGCGCGTTCCTCGCGCGCGGCATCACCTTCAATCTTGAAGGCGAAGGCAACGACTACGTCGGCAAGGGCCTCTCGGGCGGCCGCATCGTCATCAAGCCGCCGGCCGATTCAGGCATCGTGCCGGAGCAGTCGATCATCGTCGGCAACACCGTGCTGTACGGCGCGATCGCGGGCGAGGCATATTTCCGCGGCATTGCGGGCGAACGCTTCGCGGTCCGCAACTCCGGCGCCACCGTCGTCGTCGAAGGCACCGGCGACCACGGCTGCGAATACATGACCGGCGGCATCGTCGTCGTCATCGGTCCCACGGGACGCAACTTCGCAGCCGGCATGTCGGGCGGCATCGCCTACGTGCTCGATGAAGACAACACATTCGAGCAGCGCTGCAACCGCGCCATGGTCGCGCTGCAGGAAATGCCGGAGTGGATCGAAGGCGAGACGCACGGCGATCTCGCCGACATGACGCAGTACGACGGTCATCGTCTGCACATGCTGATCTCGAACCACGCCCGTTACACCGGCTCCAAGCGCGCGGCCGAAATCCTCGCGAACTGGACCCAATATCTTCCGAAATTCCGCAAGGTGATGCCGCACGAGTTCAGCCGGGCGCTCGCTGAGATGGATAAAGAACGCACGATGCAGGCGGCAGAGTAATCGCGGATGGGTAAGACGACGGGTTTCCTCGAGTTCGAGCGCGAAGACCGCGACTATCTCCCGGTCGCGGAGCGCATCAAGAACTACAAAGAGTTCGTGCTTCCGCTTCCTGAGAAGGACGTGAAGGAGCAAGCCGCGCGCTGCATGAACTGCGGCGTGCCGTACTGCCACGGCACCAACACGATCACCAGCCAGCCGACCGGCTGCCCGGTGAACAACCAGATCCCGGACTGGAACGATCTCGTCTATTCCGGCAACTGGGAAGAAGCCGCGCGCAATCTGCTGTCGACCAACAATTTCCCGGAAGTCACCGGACGCGTGTGCCCGGCGCCGTGCGAGGCGTCCTGCACGCTCAACATCGACGACAACCCGGTCACCATCAAGACGATCGAATGCACCATCGCCGATCGCGCGATCGAGAGCGGCTGGATCAAGCCTGAACTTGCCGCGCACAAGACCGGCAAGAAGGTTGCCGTCATCGGCTCAGGCCCGGCGGGCATGGCTTGCGCGCAGCAGCTCGCACGCGCCGGTCATGACGTCCACGTCTATGAGAAATTCGCCAAGGCCGGTGGTCTCCTCCGCTACGGCATTCCCGACTTCAAGATGGAGAAGGGCATCGTCGACATCCGCGTCAAGCAGATGGAGGCCGAAGGCGTCACGTTCCACTACGGCCAGCATGTCGGCGTCGATCTGCCGATCGAGAAGCTGGTGAAGGACTACGACGCGGTCGCGCTGACCGGCGGCGCCGAGAAGGGCCGCGATCTGCCGATCCCGGGCCGCGAGCTGAAGGGCATCCATTTCGCGATGGAGTTCCTGCCGCAGCAGAATCGCCGCGTCTCCGGCGAAGCGCCGACCACGGCTGAGCCGATCCTCGCCAAGGGCAAGCACGTCGTCGTCATCGGCGGCGGCGACACCGGTTCGGACTGCATCGGCACCTCGATCCGTCAGGGCGCGTTGTCGGTCACGAACTTCGAGATCATGCCGGAGCCCCCGGAGCACGAGAACAAGCCGCTGACCTGGCCGTTATGGCCGCTGAAGCTGCGCACCTCGTCGAGCCACGAGGAAGGCGCCAAGCGCGACTTCGCGGTGCTGACGACGAAGTTCTCCGGCGCCAACGGCCAGGTGACGACGCTGCACTGCGCGCGCGCCGACGCGAAGTTCCAGCCGGTGCCGGGCACCGAGTTCGAGATCAAGGCCGATCTCGTGCTGCTCGCGATGGGCTTCGTGCACCCGGTGCACGAGGGCATGATCAAGTCGCTTGGCGTCGAGCTCGACGCGCGCGGCAACGTGAAGGCCGACCAGTTGGCCTATGCCACGTCGATGAAGAAGGTCTTCGCCGCGGGCGACATGCGCCGCGGCCAATCGCTCGTCGTGTGGGCGATCCGCGAAGGACGCCAGTGCGCCCATTCGATCGACAAGTTCCTGATGGGCTCGACGAACCTGCCGCGCTGAGAAGGTCTCGCGATTTTCGCTCGACCAGCTCTCTGCTCCTTCAATAGCTCTCTGTCATGGCCGGGCTTGTCCCGGCCATCCACGTTTAACTGCCCGAAAAAAAGTAAGACGTGGATGCCCGGCACAAGGCCGGGCATGACGCCGGAGTGTGTGGCGAGTGTTGAGCTAAACGCTACCGGAAGAACGGAAAGAAGAACCCGTTGTTCCAACTGCGCGGCTGTTGCTGCTGCGCCTGCGGCGCCGGACGCGGCGTCGTGCGGCGGGGCGCGGTCGCGACCACCGCAGGCGTCTCGCCGGTCGGCACCGGCACTGTCGTCGCGGCAGGCGCGGCCTGCATTTGCGGGATCGGCAGCGTCGTGGTCGCCGCGACCGGATCGGTGCCGAACGGCGCGACATTGCGGCGCGGCCAGGCGAAATCGTCGCTGCGTCCCGCGGGCGCATCGACCGTCTCGCCCTTCACGAGAACGCGCGTCACCGTGACGTGGCTGCTCGGCGTCTGCGCGCCGCCGCCACCGAGAAGCGTGTCGCCGGTCGTCACCGCCGCGGTCAGCGGCATCACCGGACCGTTGAGCGGACGCTGCGCTGGGCCGCCCAGCTTCGGCGCGCCGGCCGGAGTCTGCTGCTGCGGCTCCGAAGACGGCAGCGCGACCGCCACCGAACCGCGCGTCGAGGAGCGGCGGATTTCGCGCTCAACGTAGTGCGCGAGCTTGCGCGCGCCGGCTTTCGTGAAGTGCACGCCGTCGCTGGTGCGAAGCCTACGGATCTGGCCTTCGAAGTCCGGACCTTGCAGCACGAAGCGTCCCGCGTCGTCGACGAAGCCGTCCCATGTGTCGATATAGGTGATGCCGAGCTTCTCTGCGCGCGCCTTGTAGAGGTCGTTGAGATACTGCATGTCGCTCGTCGACTTCGGCCCGCGCACCGACGGCAGGCCGACCCAGAACACCGGCACGCCGCGCGACTTCAGCACCGCGATCGTGTCGTCGATCTTCTTCGTATAGAGCTCGGCCCAGCGCTCCGAACGGAATTCATGGTTGAGGCTGGCGGCCCCCGCGCGGCCGCGCACCGGAGGCTCGGGCGCAGCGACCTGCGGCTGCTCGGGCGATGCGGTCTCGGCGCGATCGGCCTCCGCATCGTTCGGCTGCGTGGGATTTGCAGGAGCGGGCGTGGCTTGCGCCGGAGCGGCGGGTTGCGCCGGCTGATTGGCCGCCGCACCGCGCTGACCGGGCGCGTTGCGCGCGGGCGCCGCAGGCTGAACGCGCTCGCGGATCGCCTGGCGGTCGTTGAGGCCGAGCATCATGACGATGTACTGCGGCTTCTCCGCCGCGAGGATCTCTTTGGCGATCTGCGCCCAATCCAGATTTTCGTTGCGCGAGTCGTAGCGAATGAGGCCGGACACGGCGCGGTGCTTGCGAAGGACGCCAAGCTCCGGTTGATCGGCGAGCGCATCTTCGAGGCCGTAGGCGAGCCAGTCCGCCATCGAGTCGCCGAACACGACGACCGTGCTCGTCGGCGCCTGCTCCGGCTTCTTCGGCGCCGGCGCACGGGAGTAGTCCACCTCGCGCTCGCGCTGGGCCGGCGCCTGCGGGGAGCCGAAACCGCCGCCGCCAAAGCCGCCGAACCAGTCGAACATGCGCTGGGCCTGGGCCGGCATCGCAAAGCCGAGCACCAGCAGGGCTCCCAGGGCGAACCCCAGCAAGCCACTAAGCCTCTGAGTACGCAGGCTTATCTTCGCCATGCGGATCACGACCGATCGTCTGAAACGGGCCTCGGAAACGGCCTTTCAGGCCGCCCCACACCCTCCAAACGTCGTTAACCAGCCGAAATTGTCAATCGGAAGGCGGCCGGGATGGTTACCGGCAGCGCAGATGCCTCAATCGGCGCGGCAGCGGCGGTGCGCTCCCTCTCCCCGCTTGCGGGGAGAGGGTTGGGGTGAGGGGGTACAATTCCCTCGATAGCTGTACCCCCTCACCCGGCTCGCTATCGCTCGCCGACCTCTCCCCGCAAGCGGGGAGAGGTGACGGAGCAAAACGGCTCCGCTTGATTTTGTTTTGAGAGGATCGTGCCCTAGCGCCTTAGCCTTGCCAGGATCGCCGCCGAAGCGAACCCGTCCGGGATCAGCCCGATCGAGGCCTGATAATCGCGCACCGCCGCGCGCGCCTTCGCGCCCAGCCGGCCATTCGGTGTGCCGCCATCAAAACCCTTCGCCTGCAACAGCTCCTGCAACTCACGCCGCTCGTCGCGCGTCAGCACCGGCTCCTGCCGCGGCCACGCCTGCACGAATGCCGGACCGCCACGGAAGCGGTCGGCGAGATGGCCGATCGCCATCGCGTAGGCTTCCGCCGGGTTGTACTTCATCAGCACGCGGAAGTTCTGCATCATGATGAAGGCCGGGCCCTGATGACCCGCGGGCACCAGCAGATAGCCCTTGTCGCTCGGCCGCGGGAACGCCTTGCCGCCGGCGCGGCGCAGGCCGAGTTGCTCCCACTCCGCCAGCGTCTTCTGCTTCGAGCGGTCGGCGAGCATGTAGTTGAAGCCCTTGGGGATCGTGACCTCGTAGCCCCAGGTCGAGCCGTTGACCCAACCGTCCTTCTTCAGATTGTTCGCCGTCGACGCAATCATGTCGGCGGGATTGTCGACGACGTCGCGGCGGCCGTCGCCGTCGAAATCGACCGCGAAGCGCTTGAACGACGTCGGCATGAACTGCGTCGGGCCGAACGCGCCGGCCCACGAGCCTTTCAGATGATCGGGCGTCACGTCACCGCGATGCAGGATCTCCAGCGCCGACAGAAACTCGTCGCGGAAATACGCCTGCCGCCGCCCGACGCAAGCGAGCGTCGCGGTCGAGCGGATCACCGGCCGGTCGCCGCCAAGCGTGCCGTAGTTCGACTCGACGCCCCAGATCGCGGTGATGATGTACCGATCGACGCCGTATTCCTTCTCGACCTTGTCGAAGATCGCCTTGTGCTTGGCGAGCATCTCCTGACCGGTCGCGATGCGCTTGTCGTTCACCAGGATGTCGAGATAGTCCCAGAACGCCTTGGTGAACTCCGGCTGCGCATCCATCAGATCCATGATGCGCAGGTCGGGCGTCAGTCCCTTGACGTGCCTGTCGAAGCTCGCGCGTGAGATGTTGCGCTTGGCCGCGAGCGGCCACAGGTGTTCGAGGCAGTTCTCAAAGTTCGCCGCCGCCGCGCGGATCGCCGACGCCTTCATCTCGGGATGGCCGGAAGAACCGTCCTCGCCGGTCCACGGCGGCGGCGCGGCCGGCCGCGGCGCGATCGCCGCGTTCGGGATCGCAGGGTTCGCCGAGGTCTCGGTCTGCGCGAACGCGAAGCTGCCGCTTGCCAGCACGAAAGCCGACGCGGCCAAAAGCTGCCCGAACAATGCCGAACGTCTCGTCATCTCGCTGCCTCTAGCGCCCGCCCAAGACTTAAGTGGTCCGAGCCATAAGCGCCCATTGGGGCAACATATGGTTACCTGAACGTTAACGCCGGCTTTTTCAGCCCTGCGTCAGAATCACCGGACCGTTTTCAGCCGCTCGATCAGCTCCGCCGTGGGGTACGCGTCCGCCGGGAGTCCGACCTTGACCTGCGCCTGTTTCACCGCTGCGCGCGTCGCAGAACCCATGCGGCCGTCGGCCTCGCCGGTCAGCATCTTGCGCGCGATCAGAAGGTGCTGAAGCTCCATGATCTGTTCGGTCGTCGGCACCACCGGCTGGCCGTTGCCGTTTCCGACCGGCGGCGCGCCCGCAAGGCGCGTGCCGAAGTACGCTGCCGTCGTCGCATAGACGATCGCTGCGTTCCATTCGGTATAGGACCTGAAGTTCGGATAGGCGAGGAACGCCGGACCCAAACGGCCCATCGGCAGGATCAGCGAGGCCTCAAGAGTGTCCGCCGGCAGCGGCGCGCCGTGCGCCGAACGGACGCCCCACTTCACCCACTGCGCGCGCGGATGCTTGTTGTCGAGGCCGGACTCCTGCCACGGCATCTCGTTGGGCACGCGCACCTCTTGCAGCCAGGGCTGGCCCTTCTGCCAGCCAAAGCTCTTCATCAGGTTTGCGGCGGAGGCGAGCGCATCCGGCGTGCTGTGCACCATGTCGACGCGGCCGTCGCCGTCGAAGTCGAGACCATGCTTGAAGTAGTCCGACGGCGTGAACTGCGTCGGGCCCAACTCGCCGGCCCAGTTGCCGATCATCTGATCGGGCCGCAGATCGCCGCGCTGCACGATGCGGAGCGCGCCCATGAGCTGGTCGCGGAAGAAGTCAGGACGACGGCAGTCGTAGGCCAGCGTCGCGACCGAACGAATGATCTGATAGATGCCGCCCTTATAGGCGCCGTAGTCGCTCTCAAGCCCCCACAGCGCGACGACCACCGCGGGCGGCACGCCCGTCGCCTGCTCGATCTTCGCGAGCAGCGCCGCATTGGCCTTGAGCTGCTTCAAGCCGTTCTGATAGCGGCCCGCCGCGGTCATGCGGCCGGCGAATTGCAGGAAGCTCTGCTGGAAGACCGCCTGCCCGCTATCGCGCTTGATGATCGCGGGGTCAAAGGTGACGCCGTCGAGCGCCAGTGAAATCGTCTGCTGAGTGATGCCCTTGGACAGCGCCTCTTTCTTGAAGGCCGTCATCCAGGCGTCGAAGTTATGGGTGTTGCGGCAGCGCGGCGCGGCCTCCGCCGCTTGCACGCATGCCAAAACCGCCAGCGCCACGGCGCCGGTTAATCCGAAAATCCGCTGCCACATTGCCGCCGTCCCAGTCGTGAAAATCGAATCCAAAGATGCCATCCGACTTATTACCGTCAGGTTGGCGAAGGAACTGCGTTTTAAACGTGGCAAAGGCCACAGGGGGCGACTCTTTGATGCAGCAACCTTAACCCGCATCTTCGCGCTATTCTGGCCGAACCGGCCGGTCGCCCTTAACCTCAAGCCACGCTCTTACGCAGTATAAGCCTCACCATGAAACCGATTCGCAAAGCGATCTTCCCCGTCGCGGGCCTCGGCACGCGCTTCCTCCCCGCCACCAAGGCCATGCCCAAGGAGATGCTGACGGTCGTCGACCGGCCGCTGATCCAGCATGTGGTGGACGAGGCAAAGGAAGCCGGCATCGAACACTTCATTTTCGTGACCGGGCGCAACAAGAGCGTCATCGAGGACCACTTCGACCGCCAGTACGAACTCGAAGCCACGCTGCACGGCAAAAGCCGCAAGGCCGACCTCGAGCTTTTGTCGCGCGATCTCCCCGAAGCGGGACAAGCGAGTTTCACGCGCCAGCAATCGCCGCTCGGTCTCGGCCATGCGGTGTGGTGCGCGCGAGAGATCGTCGGCAACGAGCCTTTCGCCGTGCTCCTCCCGGACGTGCTGGTGAAGGCGAAGCGTTCCTGCCTCGGGCAGATGGTGGACGCCTACAACGCGCTCGGCGGCCAATCGAACGTCATCGCGGTTGAGGAAGTGCCGCAGGATCGCGTGCACATGTACGGCATCGTCGGCAAAGGCAAGGACAAGGGCAACGCCTTCGAGATCACGCAGATGGTCGAGAAGCCGAAGAAGGAAGACGCGCCCTCGAACCTGTCCATCACCGGCCGCTACATTCTCCAGCCGGAAATCTTTAATGTGCTGACGACGCAGGAAAAAGGCGCCGGCGGCGAAATCCAGCTCACCGACGCGATGATCACGCTCGCCAAGCAGCAACCGTTCTACGGCGTGAAATTCGACGGCACGAGCTACGACTGCGGCTCGAAGATCGGCTTCCTCACCGCGAACGTCGCCT
>BFBZ01001151.1_pt1 | contig 18815 bp, 14 predicted proteins | sample 1888401 | NCBI WGS metagenome assembly BFBZ01 (sample SAMD00112614, study PRJDB3348) | symbiont metagenome | host: Chara braunii | reverse complement strand
TTCGTTGGCCGGCGCGTCAGCTTCCGTTGCGCTGCAGCACGTTTGGGGGATTGACGGCCGGATCGACGTCTGCAATTTTTTGCAAGGTGTGAAGACTGTCTCTTATACACATCTAGATGTGTATAAGAGACAGGATCATCGGCACGCCCCGCGCGGCCGCGCCGGTGAATCGATCGCGCCAGAGGTCGGGCTCGGCGAGGTCGTCATCGAGGCCGCCGAGCAGGATGAAGTCGGCGTCACGCATATCCGTCACGAGGACGAGGTCGAGCCCGTCGATCAGCGAGCAATCGCCGCCCCGGGTGATCAGGAAGCAGGCATTGCCACAATCGGTGAAGGGTTCGCGGGCGCGGTCGCGCAGGCCGGTCCATGTCACCTCGCCCGAGGTGAGAATGCCGTCATAGGTCGAGCGCGGCAGGCCGAGCCGGGCGAGGCGCTCGGCATTGGCGCTCGCGCGCTTGCCGGAGTTCGACAGCACCAGGATATGCTTGCCGGCCTCGCGCAGCCGCAGGACGCAGTCATGTGCGGCGGGAAGCACCGTCCTGCCGTCATGCAACGTGCCCCATTGGTCGAGCAGGACGTGATCGAACCTGTCGGCGATGGCGGACAGGCCGCTGATCTCGCACGCCGCCGCCGTCATCGTGGCGGTCCCTGCAGCGCCAGCAGCGCGGTGCCGTAGCTCGCTTCGGTCTGCGCGGCGACGCTGACGGGCACGCCGACGATGCGCCGGCGGATATCGGTCCAGGCATCATTTCGGGCGCCGCCGCCGATGCTGATCACCCGCCGTAGCGCCGGCGCGCCGAGCGCGTGAAGACGCTGATAGGCCAGCGCTTCCACGCCGGCAATTCCTTCGAGCAGCGCCTGGAAGAAGCGATGATCCTCGGCCGGACGTGGCGTGATCCGCGGCGCCAGCGCGGGATCTGCGATCGGAAAACGTTCGCCGGGTTTGGGCAGCGGATAGTAGTCGAGCCCGGTCGGCTCGTCGGGGCGGAGCAACGGCGTCATGCGGTCCATGTCGGCGGCGGTGAAATGCGCAAGCAGCGCGGCGCCACCGGAGTTCGATGCGCCGCCGGCGAGCCATTTGCCGCCGAGGCGATGCGAGTACACGCCCTGATCGGCGGCGAAGATCGGCTGCGTCGCGATCAGCTTCACCACCAGCGTGGTGCCGAGCGAGGTCACCGCATCGCCCGGCGCATCGGCGCCGGTGGCGATGAAGGCGGCGACGCCGTCGGTGGTGCCGGCGACGATGCGCGCCGACGGCGACAGACCGAGCGCGCGCGCGGTCGACGGATCGATATCGGCGAATGGCGTGCCCGGCACGAGAACGCTCGGCAGGACGTCGCGAGGAACGCCGAGCTGATCCATCCAGCGCGGCCATTCGCGCCTGACGGGGTCATAGCCAAGCTTCAGGGCGTTGTTCTCATCGCTGACGCCGTGATGGCCGGCGAGGCGTCCGGCGATCCAGTCGGCCTGGTGCACGGCTTGTCGCGCGCCGCTCGTGGAGGCGAGCAGATGCAGCAGCTTGGCGAGCGGGCTGCTCGTGCCATGCGCACCGCTCTCGGGCGGCGCGATTGCGGCGATGCGCCTGGCCTCGTCGACGGCGCGGGCATCATTGTACATCAGGCCGAGCGAGCGGGGCCGCCCGTCGGCGTCGATCAGCAGCAAGGTGCCGGAGGTGCCGTCGACCGCGATGCGCGCGACGGCGCCGAGATCGACGATCCTGCCGAGCGCCGCGACCGTCGCCTGCCACCACAGCTCGGGATCCTGGTCGATGGCGTTGCCGTCCTGACGCGGCGCGACCAGCGGAACGGAGGCTGCGCCCTTGATCTCGCCGCTGATATCGACGGCGCAGGCGCGCACACCGCTCGTGCCCACGTCGATGCCGACAAACAACTCCGTCATGCGACCTCATCCCGTTGTGAGCCGGCGAGCATGGCTGTGCTCGCCCGGCGCGTCATCCCTGACGCGCTGCAGCACGTTTGGGGGATTGACGGCCGGACCGGCGTCTGCAATTTTTTGCAAGGTGTGAAGAATTTTGCAAGCAGGCATTCAGGCGTGACGACAGCTTCCGACAGGGCGCCCATGGTGGACGGCGAGGCCTCGCTCGCGACGCGCGCCGCCTGGCTGTATTTCGCGGCCGGGCTGACGCAGTCGGAGGTCGCCGACCGCCTCAACATCCAGAGCACCAAGGCGCATCGCCTGATCGCGCGGGCCAGCCGCGAGGGTATGATCCGTGTCTTCGTCGAGGGTCCCGTCGCCGAATGCGTCGCACTCGAGAACGCGCTGGCCGAACGCTACGGGCTCGACTTCTGCCGTGTTGCGCCGGATCTCGGCGAGGGCGATCTGCCACTGAAGGCGCTGGCGTTGGAGGGCGCGAGCTTCCTGCGCCAGGTGCTGGAGCGCGGCGACGACAAGATCATCGGCGTCGGCCACGGTCGCACGCTTGCGGCGGTGGTGGCGCAACTGCCGCAGACGCCGGCGCGCGACGTGCAGTTCGTGTCGCTGCTCGGCGGCCTGACGCGCAAATTCGCCGCCAACCCGTTCGATGTGATCCATCGCCTGGCCGAGCGCACCGGCGCCGAAGCCTATCTGCTGCCGGTGCCGGTGTTCGCCAACTCCGTCGCCGATCGCCGCGTGCTGATGCAGCAGTTCGGCATATCGGACGTGTTCGCGCTGGCGCAGCGGGCGTCGCTGCTGTTCGTCGGCATCGGCCAGATCCATGCCGACGGCTTCCTGGTGTCGAGCGGCATGATCAAGCCGGACGAGGTCGTCGAGCTGAAGCGCGCCGGCGCCTGCGCCGATCTGCTCGGGCATTTCTTCAACGCCCAGGGCGAACTGCTCGATCTCGATCTTTCGGCGCGCGCCACCTCGATGGCCGCTGCCGATCTGAAGAAACACCGCATCGTCGCCATCGGCGGCGGCGAGGCAAAGATCACGGCCCTGCGCGCGGTGCTGCGCAGCGGCTTCCTGAACGGTCTCATCATCGATGAGGTAACCGCTCAGGCATTGGCGACCGACAAGCCGGAGAAAACATCCGGCAACTCCAAGAACAAGAGTCGGAAGGGCAGGTAACGCGAACACGTTTCTACAAAAAACAAAGGGAGGGTTGAATGTACGATCGTGAGAAGAATCTCTTTGCGGCCTATGCCGGCAAGCGCATCAGCCGGCGTGATCTGCTCGACGGCGCTGCCAAGCTCGGCATCGCCGGTGTCGCCGCCAATGCCGCCTTTGCCTCGGCGATGTCGAGGGCGATGGCCGCTGACTTCAACTGGAAGGCCCATAGCGGCAAGACCGTCAAGCTGCTCTTGAACAAGCATCCTTACGTCGATGCGATGATCGGCGACATCGAGGCGTTCAAGAGCCTCACCGGCATGAACGTCACCTACGACATCTTCCCCGAGGACGTCTATTTCGACAAGGTGACGGCGGCGCTGTCGTCGAAGTCCGATCAGTACGACGCCTTCATGACCGGCGCCTACATGACCTGGACCTACGGTCCGGCCGGCTGGATCGAGGACCTCAACGCCTACATCAAGGATCCGGCCAAGACCAATCCGGCGTTCGCCTGGGACGATGTGCTGCCGGGCCTGCGCTCCTCCACCGCCTGGGACGGCGTCGCTGGCTCCGAGCTCGGCTCCGGCAAGGCCAAGCAGTGGTGCATCCCGTGGGGCTACGAGCTCAACAACATCACCTATAACCGCAAGATCTTCGACAAGGTCGGCGTCAAGCCGCCCACCAATCTCGACGACATGCTGGAGGTCGCGGCCAAGATCACCAAGGACGCTGGCGGCCCCTATGGCGTCGGCGTGCGCGGTTCGCGCTCGTGGGCGACCATCCATCCGGGCTTCCTCTCGGCCTACGCCAATTTCGGCCAGAAGGACTTCGTGATGGAAGGCGGCAAGCTGAAGGCCGCGATGAACACCAAGGCCTCCAAGGACTTCCACGAGAAATGGGTCAAGATGATCCAGGGGGCGGGTCCGAAGAACTGGTCGACCTACACCTGGTATCAGGTCGGCACGGACCTCGGCGCCGGCGCCTCCGGCATGATCTTCGACGCCGACATTCTCGGCTACTTCATGAACGGCGGCGAGAACAAGGAGCGCGGCAATCTCGGCTACGCGCCGTTCGCGGCCAATCTGGCCGCGAAGGCACCGACGCCGAACGTCTGGATCTGGTCGCTGGCGATGTCGAGCTTCTCCAAGCAGAAGGATGCGGCCTGGACCTTCATGCAGTGGGCGGCCTCCGTCGAGCACGATCTGTTCGGTGCCCGCAAGATGGATTTCGTCAATCCGGTCCGCGCTTCCGTGTGGAAGGACGGCGAATTCCGCGACCGCATCGCCAAGTCCTATCCTGGCTATCTCGAGCAGCATGACCTGTCGGCACCAGGTGCGAAGATTTACTTCACGGCGCAGCCGCTGTTCTTCGACCTCACGACGGAGTGGGCGGCCTCGCTGCAGAAGATGGTGGCCAAGGAGATCAGCGTCGATGAGGGCCTCGACAAGCTTGCCGAGAGCATCAACCGTCAGCTGAAGCAGGCCGGCCTCGGCTGAGGCCGCGCCGCATCTCCCATGACCGCCTGCCGGCCCGGATGCTCCCCACAAGCGTCCGGGTCGGCCCCATCCCGCGCTGATGTGATCACGCCTGTCATGAGCATGGCCCAACTTGTCGAGACCAAGGCGACGCCGCGCCGCACGAAACGCTGGCGCGGCCGGCTGCTGCCGTATCTGCTGAGCCTGCCGGCGCTGCTGGTCTGCATCGCCATCCTGGTGCCGTTCGTGACCGCTGCGGTCTATTCATTGCAGCGCTACCGGCTCAATCTGCCGTATCTGCGCGGCTTCATCGGCATCGACAACTATATCGACTTCCTGTCCGATCCGGCGTTCTGGAACACGCTGCGCATCTCGCTGGTCTATACCGCGGTGACCGTCATCGCCGAGCTGCTGCTCGGCCTCGGCATCGCGCTGCTGCTGCGACGTCCCACGCGCTTCCACAACGCCGTCTCGATCATGCTGCTGCTGCCGCTGATGACGGCGCCGGCGATCGCCGCGCTGATGTGGAAGCTGATGACCAATCCGAGCTTCGGCATCCTGTCCTATCTGGTCGGGCTGCTCGGCGTGCACGACTTCAAATGGGCATCCGATCCGTCGACCGCGCTGTTCACCGTCGTCCTGGTCGACGTCTGGGTCTACACGCCGTTCATCATGATCCTGCTCCTGGCTGGTCTGCGCTCGCTGCCGCGGCAGCCGTTCGAGGCGGCGGCGCTCGACGGCGTGCCGGCGAGCTTCGTGTTCTTCCGCATCACCCTGCCGATGCTCGCGCCCTACATCATCACCGCCTCGCTGTTCCGGCTGCTCGATTCGATCCAGCAGTTCGACATCGTCTATGCGATGACGCAAGGCGGGCCAGGGGACCGGCTGATGGTGTTCCAGGTGCAGGCGTATCTCGAGTTCTTCCAGTACACCAATGTCGGACGCTCGGCGGCGCTGCTGATGATCCTGTGGCTGATCACCAACATCCTGTCGAACATCTTCATCAAGAACTGGTTGCGGCTGCGCGCGCGCGCCCACGGTCACGCCTGAGGGAGAGACATCATGGATCACTCCAGTCTGGCAGGGCGCATCTTCCGTGGCATCGCGCTTGCGTTGGTGCTTCTGTTCTTCATGTTTCCGATCGTCTGGATCCTCCTGATGTCGTTCCAGACCAATGAGCAGATCCTGCGCATCCCGCCGCGCATCCTGTTCGAGCCGACGTTCGCCAATTATGAGGCGCTGATCTCGGGCCAGCTCAAGACCGCCGCCGGCAATCTGCAGCTCACCTTCATGCGCAATCTGATGAACAGCTTCGTGCTGTCGAGCGCGTCGGTGATCCTGGCGCTGCTGCTCGGCGTCCCCGCGGCCTATGCGTTCGCGCGTTTCAAGTTCCGGCTCGGCGAGACCATCGCCTTCACGCTGCTGTCGTTCCGCTTCGCGCCGCCGCTCCTGGTGCTGCTTCCGCTGTCGCTGTACTACCAGCAGCTTGGCCTCAACGACACCTATTTTGGCATCGTCTGGGTCTACCAGCTGATCGCGCTGCCGCTGATCCTGTGGATCGTGCGCGGCTATTTCGAGGACATCAGTCCGGACATCGAGCACGCCTACCGGCTCGCGGGGCATTCCTGGCGCGAGGCGTTCACCCGCATTGCCGTGCCGCTGGCCGGGCCCGGCATCGCCGCGGCGGGCCTGCTGTCCTTCATCTTCTGCTGGAACAACTTCGTCTTTGCGCTGATCCTGGCCTCGGCCGACAAGCAGCCGGTAACGGTCGGCGCATTGGCCTTCGTGACGGCGTCCGGTATCCAATACGGCCAGATCGCCGCCGCGATCGTGCTGTCGGTCACCCCGACATTGCTGCTCGCGCTCTATGCGCAGCGCTATCTGGTCGAAGGTCTCTCGCTCGGTGCAGTGAAGGGTTGAGGATACATGGCGCGTCTCGAACTCCAATCGGTCGACAAGAGCTTCGGCGCCGCAAGCTGCGCCAAGGGCGTGTCGCTGACGGTCGAGCCCGGCGAGATCGTCGCGGTGTTCGGCCCGTCCGGCAGCGGCAAGACCGTGCTGCTGCGGATGATTGCCGGCATGTTCGAGCCTGACGGCGGCGACATCCTGGTCGGCGGCCGCTCGATCGTCGACGCGCCGCCGGAGCAGCGCGGCATCGGCATGGCGTTCCAGAATTTTGCCCTGTTTCCGCACATGAGCGCGCGCGACAACATCGCCAGCGGGCTGCGCGCGACGGGCGCGGCCGACATTGCGGCCAAGGTTGCGGCAATGAGCCGGCTGTTGAAGATCGAGCACGTGCTCGGCCACAAGCCTCGTGAACTGTCCAACGGCCAGAAGCAGCGCACCGCGCTGGCGCGCGCGCTGATCGGCAATCCCGGGGTGCTGTTGCTCGACGATCCCTTGCGCAACGTCGATGCCAAGCTGCGCTATGAGATGCGGTTGGAGCTGCCGAGCCTGCTGCGCAGGAGCTCTGCGGCGGTGCTTTACGTGACGCAGGATTATCGTGAGGCGATGGCGATCGCCGATCGCATTGCCGTGCTGATCAATGGCCGCCTGGTGCAGGTGGCGCGTCCGGAGGAGATCTATGCGCGGCCGGCGTCGGTCGCCGTGGCCCGGCTGTTCGGCGATCCCAGCATCAATCTTGCCGAGGTCACGCCGGTGGCGGAGCAGGGGCGGCTGACCGCATCTGTTGCCGGGACGCTGATCCGGCTCGATGCGGACGGCGTGCCGTCCAATATGCGTGAGCGTTGCTGGCTTGGCGTCCGGCCCGACGATGTCGTGGTGACGCGTGATGGCGGCGAGGGTGTGATCCCGGCGCGGATCGTCGCGGTCACGCCGATCCACGAGCGCGCCGTGGTGCTGCTGCGCTTCGCCGACGGATCGGAGTGGCTGGCGGCGCAGGCGCCCGAGGCGCTGGAGGCGCATGCCGACGAGGACGTGTTCGTACGGTTCGCGCCGGAAGCGGCGCTGCTGTTCGACCACGCCACGGGCGAGCGCATCGGCCTGGCGCCGCGGCGGCAGGCGGCGTGAGGATCGGGGATGGGCATGCTCGAAATCCGCAACGTCGACAAGGTCTATCACAGCCGGGGCAAGCCGCCGGTTCATGCCGTGCGCGCGCTCGATATGGAGGTGAAGGCCGGCGAGATCGTCGCGCTGCTCGGCTCTTCCGGCTGCGGCAAGACCTCGACGCTGCGCATGATCGCCGGCTTCGAGAGCGTGAGTTCGGGGTCGATCGCGCTGGCGCAGCGGACGATCCATGATCTGGCGCCGGCGAAGCGCAAGGTGGCGATGGCGTTCGAAGGCTATTCGTTGTACCCGCCGCTCACGGTGCGTGAGAACATTGCGTTCGCGCTGAAGGCGCGGCAATTGTCGCGCGCCGAGATTGCGCAACGCGTTGTCAGCATTGCCCGCCTGGTGGAGATAGAGGACATTCTCGATCATCATCCCCACGCGCTTTCCGGCGGACAGCAGCAGCGGGTGTCGCTGGCCCGAGCGCTGGTGCGTGATGCCGACCTCTATCTGCTCGACGAGCCGATGGGTCAACTGGAGCCGCAGCTGCGTGCCGTGCTGCGCGGCCGCATCAAGGGTCTGCTCGCCGAGCGCGGCATGACGGCGATCTTCGTCACCCATGACCAGACCGAGGCGAGCGCACTTGCCGATCGCATCGCCGTCATGGAAGACGGCGTGCTTCAGCAGTTCGCCAGCGAGCGGGAGCTGAAGAACCGCCCGGCCAATCTGTTCGTCGCGAGCTTCATTGGCGAGCCGCCGATGAACCTGATGGAGGCTGTGGTGACGCAGGAGGAAGGCGGGTTCCGCCTGTCTGTGGGCTCCGATGTTGCCTTTCACATCCCCGGGCAGACGTTGGACGCGGCGGGACAGCAGACGCTGGTGCGAGCCGATCGGATCAAGGTCGGCATCCGGCCGCAGCGGATCGCGATCGGCAGCGGCGAGGCGAGGCTGCGCGTGGTCTCCAACCAGTGGCTCGGCGATCAGTCGCATATTGCGGGCGAGTGCGCCGGTCATCTGCTGGTTGGCGTGACATCCAGCAAGGTCGCGGCGCGACCGGGCGACGTCGTGCCCTGCGCGCTGGAGTCACGCCATCTCCATATTTTCGGCGCCGACGGCGTTTGCGTCCGCCACGCGGAGGCACGCTGAACATGACCTCGGCTGCGATCCGCGACGTGATCATCGGCATCGACGCCGGGACCTCGGTGATCAAGGCGGTGGCGTTTGCGCGGGACGGACGCCAGCTCGGGGATTTCGCGATTCCCAACAGCTACGCGACGTTGCCGGGCGGCCGCGTCGAGCAGGACATGGCGCGGACCTGGACCGACACCGTCGCGGCCTTGCGCGGCCTGGGCGGCACGCTGCCGGATCTGTTCCGTCGCGTCGCCGCGATCGCCGTGACCGGGCAGGGCGACGGCACCTGGCTGATCGATGCGGACGGCCATCCCGTCGCGCCCGCGCTGCTGTGGCTCGACTCGCGCGCGGCAGGGTTCGTCGAAGCCTTCCGCGGCGGCGAGCGCAATGCCGCGCACTATCAGCGCACCGGATCGGGGCTCAACGCTTGCCAGCAGGGGGCGCAACTGGCCTGGCTGCAGGCGCATGACGCAGAGATGCTGGGACGCGCGGGTACGGCGTTCCACTGCAAGGACTGGCTCTACTTCAAGCTGACCGGCGAGCGGGCCACGGACCCGTCCGAGGCGACGTTCTCCTGCGGCGACTTTCGTAAGCGCGGCTTCGACGGCGAGGCCGCGCGTCTCATCGGCATCGCTGGTTCCGCGCGCCTGTTTCCAGATGTCGTCGATGGTGTCACGACGACGCATGGCTTGACCGCGGCGGCCGCGGCGGAGACGGGCTTGCCCGAGGGCGTGCCGGTGTCGCTCGGCTATGTCGACGTGATCTGCAATGCGCTCGGTGGTGGGCTATATGATCCCACACCCGACGTCGGCTGCACCATCATCGGCTCGACCGGCATGCACATGCGGCTGGCGAACAGCGCCGACGCGGTCAAGCTGAATGCCGAGGCGACCGGCTATACGATGCCGTTCCCGGTGCCGGACCACTATGCCCAGATGCAGTCGACCATGGCTGCGACCTTGAACATCGACTGGTTGCTCGATGTCGCGCGAGGCGTGCTCGCCATGGAAGGCATCGCCCGGTCGCGCAATGATCTGATCCGGCGGCTGGACGAGCGCGTGCTCGCGGCGAAGGCGGGCGAGCTGCTTTATCACCCCTTCATCTCCGATGCTGGCGAGCGCGGACCATTCGTGTCCCACGAGGCGTCTGCGCAACTGGTCGGCCTGCGCACCCGTCACGGCTACTGGGATCTGATGCGCGCCGTGATGGAGGGACTGGCCTTCGCCGCACGCGACTGCTACGCGGCGATGGGACCGCTGCCGACGGAAATTCGCCTGACCGGAGGCGCGGCACGCAGCCGCGCGCTCGGCGCGATTCTTGGCGCGGCACTCGGCAGCACGATTCGAGTCTGCCGTCGCGAGGAAGCCGGCGCGTCGGGCGCGGCGATGATCGCCACGGTCGCGACCGGACTCTACCCGGACATGATGATCTGCGCGGAGGAATGGGTGAGACCGTATCTGGATGAGCCGCAGGCGCCGGATGCGGCGCTGGCGGAGCGCTATGCGCAGCTGTTCCCGGCCTATGTCGAGGCTCGCCTCGCGGCTCGGCCGGTGTGGAAGCAGCTTGCGGCCCAGCGTGCAGGAGCCAATCATGTCTAGCTCCATCGCCATCATCGGCGACCGCTTCATGCTGCCCTCGGTGTTCGCCGAACGCATCACCGCCATCTGCGGCGACGGCGTCGACATCCGCATGCTCGAACAGCCCTGGCCGGACGAGCCGATGGAGCACGGCTATGCCGGCTCCAAGCTCGATGGTCTCAAGGAGTTCATGGGCGATCCGGATGAGCTCGCCGAATTCATCGGCGAAGCGCCGCTGCTGGTGACGCATCTCGCGCCGATCTCGCGCGCGATGCTGCAGCGGCTGCCAAGGCTCAAGTTCATCGCGGTGTCGCGCGGCGGTCCGGTCAATGTCGACATGCAGGCGGCGCGCGATCATGGCGTGCTGGTCGTCAACACGCCCGGACGAAATGCCAGCGCGGTGGCGGAGTTCACCATCGGCGCGATGCTCGCGGAGACCCGTCTGATCAGGAGCGGTCACGAGTCGATGCGGGGCGGGGAGTGGCGCGGCGATCTTTATCGCGCCGACCGGACCGGACGCGAGCTCGGGGAGATGACCGTCGGCATCGTCGGCTATGGCGCGATCGGCACGCGCGTCGTGAAGCTGCTCAAGGCGTTCGGCTGCAGGATCCTTGTGACCGACCCTTACGTCCAGCTCAGCGCACAGGACCGCAACGACGGTGTCGAGCACGTCGCGCTTGCCGATCTTCTGGCGCGCGCCGACGTCATCAGCCTGCATGCCCGCGTGACGCCGGAGACCACCGGCTTCATCGATCGCGAGGCGCTGGCGAAGATCAAGCCGGGGGCGATCCTGATCAACACCGCGCGCGGTCCGCTGGTCGACTACAAGGCGCTGTTCGAGGTGCTCAGCTCGGGACGGTTGGCCGGCGCGATGCTCGACACCTTTGCGGTCGAGCCGGTGCCGCCGGACTGGCCGCTGTTGCAGCTCCCGAATGTCACGCTGACGCCGCACATCGCCGGCGCATCCGTGCGCACCGTCACCTTTGCCGCCGACCAGGCGGCCGAAGAGGTTCGCCGCTATCTGGCCGGCGAGCCGCCGCTCAATCCCTGCTGACGACGAAAGGTTTTCGACATGAATCGCGAGGAACGGCTGATCCGCGAGAACATCATCGCCAAATGCCGATGGATGAATGCGTCGGGGCTGAACCAGGGCACTTCGGGCAACATTTCCGCCCGCTACAAGGACCGCATGCTGATCACGCCCTCGGCGACGCCCTATGACTCGATGAAGCCGGAGATGATCGCCTCGATGCCGCTCGAGGGTGAATACGGTTCCTGGGAGGGGCCGTTGAAGCCCTCGACGGAATGGCGCTTTCATCTCGACATCATGCGCGGCCGTCCGGATGTCGGCGGCGTCGTTCACACGCATTCCACCTATGCCACCGTGCTCGCCATCGCGCGCAAGCCGATCCCGGCCTGCCACTACATGATGGCGGCGTTCGGCGGCACCGACATCCGCTGCGCCGGCTATGCGCGGTTCGGCACGGCCGAATTGTCCGAGCTTGCGCTGGAGGCGCTGGAAGGCCGCAACGGCTGCCTGCTGGCCAATCACGGCATGATCGCGGTCGGCGCCAACCTCGACAAGGCGATGTGGCTTGCGGTCGAGCTCGAGACCATCGCGAAGCAGTACTACCTGTCGCTCGCCCTCGGCCAGCCGCACATTCTGGGTGACGCCGAGATCGCCGAGACGGCGCAGGGCTTTTCGACCTATGGCCTGCAGGAGCCGAAGGCGAAAGCGGCAAAGCCGGCCAAGGCTGCGACGAAGGCGCGTGCCGCTGCGCGCAGCAAGCCAGAGAAGAAGCGCAGCAGCAAGCGATGAATGCGACGGTCTCACGCAGCGGAACCGATCACGGTCTGTTGGACCTCGCCGTGATCGGCGGCGGCATCAATGGCGCTGGTATCGCCCGAGATGCCGCCGGCCGCGGCCTGAAGGTGCTGCTGTGCGAGAAGGACGATTTTGCGCAAGGCACCTCGTCGCGATCGGGCAAGCTGATCCATGGCGGCTTGCGCTATCTGGAGTACTACGAATTCCGCCTGGTGCGCGAAGCGCTGATCGAGCGCGAGGTGCTGTTGGCCTCGGCGCCGCACATCATCTGGCCGATGCGCTTCGTGCTGCCGCACTCGCCGGAGCAGCGTCCCGCCTGGCTGGTGCGCACAGGGCTGTTCCTCTACGACCATCTCGGCGGCCGCAAGCAGCTGCCGGCGAGCCGCAACGTCGATCTCGCGCACGAGCCGGAGGGCGCGCCGCTGCGCCCCGAGTTCCGGCGCGGCTTCGAATATTCGGACTGCTGGGTCGACGATGCCCGGCTGGTGATCCTCAATCTCGTCGATGCCGCGCACAAGGGAGCCATCATCCTGCCGCGCACCCGCGCCGTGAGCGCACGGCGTGAGGGTGATGCCTGGCGGCTGGAGATGCGCTCCGAAGACGGCGAGGTTCAGATCGTCCGAACGAAGGCGCTGGTGAATGCCGCAGGTCCCTGGGTGCAGGACGTGGTGCAGGGTGTCGCCGGGCTCAACTCCGCGCACAATGTGCGGCTCGTCAAAGGCAGTCATCTCGTGGTGCCAAAATTCTGGAGCGGATCGCAGGCCTATCTGCTGCAGAACACCGACCGCCGCGTGATCTTCGTCAATCCCTATGAGACCGACCTGGCGCTGATCGGGACCACCGACATCGTGCATGACGGCCGCGCAGACGACGTCGCTGTCGATGGTGCCGAGATCGACTATCTGCTCACGGTGCTCAAGCGCTATTTCCGGGCCGCGCCGGGCAAGGGGGATATCATTCACGCCTTCTCCGGGGTGCGGCCGCTCTACGATGACAACGCCGACAATCCGTCGGCGGTGACGCGCGACTACGTGTTCGAGGTGCATGGTGCGCCCGGACAGCCGCCGTTGCTGTCGATCTTCGGCGGCAAGATCACGACGTTTCGCCGGCTCGCCGAGCAGGCAATGGAACGTCTCGCGCCGTGGTTTCCGCAGATGGCGCCGGCATGGACGGCGGGCGCGCGTCTTCCGGGCGGCGATTTCGGCGTGCCGTTCGATCAGTTCCTCGCCGATCTCGCAGGCGCCTATCCGGGATTGCCGCGCGATGTAGTGGCGCACTATGCGCGGCGCTACGGCACCCGTGCGCGCGATCTGCTCGGAGCGTCCCGCAACGTCGGCGATCTCGGCCGCCATTTCGGTGCCTCGTTCTATGAGCGCGAGCTCGTTTTCCTGCGCGAGCAGGAGTGGGCCGTCACGGCCGCCGACGTCCTCGACCGGCGCACCAAGCATGGCCTGCATCTGAGCCGCGCCGAGCGCGAGGCGTTCGAGCACCAGCTTTGATCGCGTCTTGACGCCTCGAGCCCCTCCGCGACCGCCGCAGCACTTGGCGGGTGCCGATGACACGCCCCGGCAAACCGTGCTATCGAGCGCCCGCGATATGGATCGCGACGCGCCAGGAGACGCGGAATTCGGCACAATCCGGACCTTCGCCGATGCCCCCTGCGCCGATCGATTCACAATCAAACCGCCCGACGACCTCCTGAATTCGACGCCATGCCGGACCAGATCAAAGCGAGAGCCGACCATCGGCGCGGTCCGCGGCAGGAAGGCATCGTCGACGCCTGGACGAGGTTCGCGTCCGGCTCCTGGATGGACCGGCGCTGGACCCCGTGGATCATCGTGCTGAGTGGCCTCGTGCTGGCGCTGCTGTGTGATGCCTTCGTGGCCCACATGCTTTCCGTCAACTATCGGGAGACCTATCGGACCACCGAGGCCGCCAACGGAGATCTCGCCCGCGCGCTCGAAGAATACATGTTGCGCAACATCCAGGGCGTCGACGTGCTCTTGAACACGACGATCGACAGTCTCAAGCAGGACCCATCGCTGCTCACCGCCGGCAATCCGGCCCTGATCGGCGAGTTGAAGCGCAGGGTGGTGCCGTACCCCGCCGCGGGCGGCATCGTCGTGCTGGACGCGGACGGCAATCTGCTCGGCGACAGCGCCGGCAACGGAGTTCCCGGCCGTGAGAACAATTTCGCCGATCGGGCCTATTACAAGGTCCAGCGCGATGACCCCGGCCGCGGTCTCTTCATCGACGTGCCGGTGGCCTCGCGCGTGAACAGGGGTCGGTTCATCGCGGTCAGCCGCGCCTTGATGATGCCGGACGGACGATTTGCCGGCGTGATCGTCGTGGCGGTGGACTACGAGAATCTGCGGCAGTTCTTCCTGTCGCTGAACGTGGGGCAGCGCGGAACGGTGACGCTCTATCGTGACGACGGCACGATCCTGCTGCGCTCGCCGCATGCCGACGATTTCGCCGGCCGCAACGTCGGGTCCAATCGCCTGTTCAGCCTCTATCTCCCGCAGGCGCCTCACGGCAGCTTCGAGGGCAGCGGCATGACGGACGGGACGTCGCGGAGCATCAGCTATCGGCGTGTCGCCGGCCTGCCGCTGGTGGTGACCGTGGCGCGCGACCCGGTCGAGTATCTGGCCGGCTGGAAGAACAATGCGCTGTACTACAGCGCCATCGCCGCCGGCCTCAATCTGCTGATCGCCGGATTCGGCCTCGTCCTGGCGCGGCAATGGCGGCTGCGCGCGGCCTCCGAGCAGGCGCTGCGCGACAGTTTCGAGCAGCATCTGCTGGTCACGGAGAACGTGCCCGCGCTGATCGTCCAGGTCGGCGCCGATGGTGACATCCGCTATGCCAACCGCGTCGCGCGCGAATGGTATGCGCAGCCGTCCAGCGGGGTCGGTCGCAGCCGGCGGATCGACGACTACATCGACCCCGCGCGGCGAGACGAGGTGAGGCCGAAGATCGAGGCCGCGCTGGCCGGCCGAACCGCGGGCGGTGAGGAGAAGATCGCGTTTCCCGACGGCCGTGAACGCTGGTGCGAGACCATTCGCGTGCCGGATCGCAGCCAGGATGGCACGGTGCGCGGCTATTTCGTGCTGTCGGTCGACATCACCGAGCGCAAGCGCATCGAGGACGAACTGCGTCAGGCGCAGAAGATGGAGGCCATCGGCCAGTTGGCAGGAGGCATCGCGCACGACTCCAACAACATGCTGGCGGCGACGCTCGGCAATCTCGATCTGCTGCTCGACGCGCTCACGCCCGGCGAAAGCTCCCGCCGCAGCATGGTCGAGCGGGCGATCGAGGCGGCGGAGCGGGTCGCCGATCTCAACCGCCGGCTGCTCGCCTTCGCCCGCAAGCAGGCGCTGCAGCCGCAGGTCACCGACGTGAACCAGCTCGTCAACGGCATGACGACCATCCTGCAGCGGACGCTCGGCGAGAACATCGAGATCGAATTGGCGCAGGACCCGATGCTGTGGCACTGCCTGATCGATCCGACGCAATTGCAGAACGCGCTGCTCAATTTGGCGCTCAATGCGCGGGACGCGATGGACGGCGGCGGGCGCCTGACGATCGCGACGACGAATGCCGTGCTCGACCAGCCGCTCGACGACGGCGACGAGCGCATCATGCCCGGGGACTACGTGACGATCGCGGTGTCGGACCTGGGGGCCGGCATGCCGCCCGAGATCGCGCGCCGCGCCTTCGAGCCGTTCTTCACCACCAAGGAATTCGGCAAGGGCAGCGGCCTCGGCCTCAGCATGGTCTATGGCTTTGCGCGGCAATCGGGCGGCACGGTGCTGATCGACAGCCGGGTGGCGGAAGGCACCTGCGTCACGCTGTATCTGCCGAGCGCGGGGCCGGGCGCCACGGGCCGCGCGCGCGCCGGCGCGGCGCGGCTGGCGCGGCCGCAGACCGGCGAGCGGATCCTGGTGGTCGAGGACAATCCGCTGGTCGGCGCGATGGCATCGACCATGCTGACGTCGATGGGCTACAGCCCGGTCGTCGTCACCCATGCGGCAGCCGCGATCGCCGCGCTGGAGCGGTCGGACCCGTTCGCGCTGCTGCTGACCGACATTCTGCTGCCGGATGCCATGACCGGCATCGACCTGGCGCGCGAGGTGCGCCGCCGATGGCCTGAGCTGCCGATCGTCTTCATGTCCGGCTTCGCCGACCCCTCGCTGGTGCCGGAAGATTTCCGCGCGACGAGCAGGCTGCTCGCCAAGCCGTTCCGGCTCGGCCAATTGTCGGAGGCGATCGTCTCGGCCCTGGCCGGCAGGAAGGCGACGTGAGCCCGCGGGCGATCATGCGGTGAGCGATCCCGTGTTCGCCCCGATCGACAGCGCCGTCCGGGCAAGTCCTTTCCGCCTCGCGGCGCGCAGGGCGCCCGAGCTGTGCCGGTCGTTTCGCCCTCTCGACGACGAGGGCGCGGGGAATGCCGGGTGCTGGCCGCACCCATGGCCCGCCTGCGAACAAGAATGCAGGCGGCAGGAACCACAGGTTCAGCCGAGACATCCCGGCATTCCCCGCGCGATGGTTTTCCGGCTTATACGTCCTCTCCCCGGGGACCGGCTGTCTTGCCCCCGTCACCCGCGCAACGCGAACGCGTTGTCGCGAGCTTGGCCTCAGCATCGGGAGGCCAGGACCCTACGATTTCGCCGGCGCAACGGCTTCGTTCGTCCGCATGACCTTCGTCATGCTGCGAACCGCTGCGCCCACCGCATCCCACCCCGCGTGCCGTGACGATCGCGATACGCCCCTCGTGCCGAGGCGGGACGGCTGCACTCAATCACGATTTCTGAAAATGAGAAAGCAGGATATTTTCGCCGGACGGACTGGACAGGCGTGATGTGCTTGAGGCGTCTCGTGAAATGAGAATCTCCGCGCATCGACCTTGGCCCATGATTGGGGGCCCAGGCCGTGGGGAGGCAAGGGCCGAGTCGCCCGTCGGGTCGGGACTTGGGCTTGAGACAGTCGTCCATCGGATGATTGCAGCGCTTCGGAGGTCGAGTCCGTCAGTATATCGAGATCGGTATATCGAGACGAGACGAGCGCGTTCTACGTGCGGGTCGATGTCGAGCCGGGCGCTGACAAGGCGCGCATCAGTCGCTTGTTGAAAGAGATCGGCGCGCCGGTTGTGGTCCGAACGGTTTCTGGCAGACTCGTGAGCCACTAGCGATCGTTTGGACCCAATGACAGGTCCCGCGAACGAGCCGGTGCCGACCGGCTTAGTAGCTGTGGTCTTTCGCACCTCCGCTGCTCGGTGGGAGTGGAGAAGCATCAGCCGTCTGTCGTGAGCTTGCGGAAGTCGCTCTGCTGCTGAGGGCACTTTCAGTTGTGGGCCCCAGCGAGTGCGCTGGGTTACGCCGGAGGCTTCACCTCACTCCACCGCATCCTTCCTCGCAATCCGGTGCAGCTGCTCGAACAGATCGGCCTGCTCACTGGTGCAGAGACACACACCCTGCGCGGAGTCGGCATCGCCGGCGTTGAGGTAGGCGTGGCCCATGGTGCTGTCGAGATACATGCCGTCGCCCTCGTGCAGGATCTCCGGGGCGTAGAATTCGGTGTGCACGGCGATGGTGCCGCGGGTGACGAGGAAATACTCCTCGCCGCTGTGGCGGAGCAGGGGGCCGAACTCCTCGAGCGTGCGGGCGCGCACCTCGGCGATCATCGGCACCATGCGCTTTCCGATCAGGTCGGTGCATTGATAGGTGTAGGTGTAGAACCTGGTGTTGACGATCTGGCCCTGGCCGGCGCGGCTGACGCTGCGGCGGGCGGTCACCGGGCGACCCGCCTCGGGACGCGGCGAAGCCGGGCTGAATAGCTCGGCGATGTCCATCTGCAGGCCCGAGGTGAGCTGCAGCAGCTTGTCATAGGTCAGCGACATCAGGCCGTTCTCGACCTTGGACAGGGTCGACAGCGCCATGCCGGTCTTTTCGGCGACCTGCTTCAGGGTCAGCCCGCGCGCCTGCCGGGCGGCCTTCAGGCACTGGCCGAGCTGGGAGTGGGGGCCTTCGGTCGACGCGCTGATGGCGGTGTCTGTCAAAGCGATCTCCGGAAAATCCGTTAGCGGATCAGGCGTGTCGATGGCCGGGGCAGGCCGACAATCTCGCCCCAAAGAACAACATATTCAATCGGGTGCTCCAATGTCCGAAGGTCATGCGTGGACAGCGGTGGAACAATGCGTTTTCGGGTCGTGCATTCGATTTCCTATATGCTAAATAGTTTTCCGAAACGGAAAAGAGAAGCCCCGTGGAATCGATTTGCGACAAGACCGCCGTCGAGCTGGTCAAGCTGTTGAAAACAAAGGCGATCTCGCCGGTCGCGCTGCTCGACTCGTGCCTGGAGCGGATTGCGGCGGTGAACCCGGCCGTCAACGCGGTGGTGACCCTGGACGAGCCGGCCGCCCGCGCTACAGCCAAGGTCGCCGAGGCCGAGATCGTGAGGGGCGAGGACCGGGGGGCGCTGCACGGCCTGCCGGTGCTGATCAAGGATACCCAGGACACCGCCGGGATGCGCTCCACCTATGGCAGCCCGATCCTGGCCGACAACGTCCCGGCCGTCGACCAGGCCTCGGTGGGCCGGCTGCGCGCCGCCGGCGCAATCATCTTCGGCAAGACCAACACGCCGGAATGGGCGGCGGGCGGCAACACCCGCAATCCCGTGTTCGGCGCCACCGGCAACCCGTTCGATCCGATGCGCTCGGCCGCCGGCTCCTCCGGCGGTTCGGCGGTCGCG
>BFBZ01001156.1_pt1 | contig 18829 bp, 16 predicted proteins | sample 1888401 | NCBI WGS metagenome assembly BFBZ01 (sample SAMD00112614, study PRJDB3348) | symbiont metagenome | host: Chara braunii | reverse complement strand
AGATGAACGCCAGGGCAGCAAGGAAGCCGTAATCAACCGTATTCACCCGCAGATAGGCCCGGAACAGACCAAGCGGCAGCGGCTGCAGCTCCGGCGAGGAGAGGAAAGTCAGGGGCAGCAGGAAATCACCCCAGGCGGAAATGAAGGCAAACAAGCCGGCCGCGGCGAGGCCCGGCAGCGCCAGGGGCACAAGGACGCGGCGGATGCGCTGCACCATCGTCGCGCCGTCCATCAAAGCCGCTTCTTCATAGTCCCTCGGAAGGCCGTCGAAGAAGGTCTTCATGATCCACAGCGCCAGCGGAAGCTGCATAGCCGCGAGAACGAGGATGATGCCGAGATAGCCGTCGATGAAGCCGGTCCAGCGCATGATGGCCCGCGTGGAGCTGCCGAAGATCGGCCGCAGCATCGCCGCCTCGGCAAGATTGAGCGTGAGCAGGATCTTGTAGAGCGGGACGACGAGCGCAGTCGGCGGCAGGACCCTGATCAGCAGGATCCCATAGAGAAACGGCAGCTTCCACCATGCCGTCGTGCGGGAAAGTGCGTAGCCGCCAAGGCCGGCGAGCACGATGACGACGGCCGTCGAACTGCCGACGATGAACAGCGAGTTGAACAGCCACCGACCGCCATCTTCCTGAATGAAGATCTTGGCGTAGTTGCCGAGTGTCCATTGCGCGGGCCAGCGGAGGAAGAGTTGCGCATTGCCGTCGAGGGAAGCGAGAAACACCCAAAGAAACGGGATAGCGCAGAAGATCGAGATGAGTGAAAGCGTCGCGTAGGCCAGAAGGTCACCCTTCACCTTGTGTGCGCTTTCTGCCGGGGAGATTGCAGGCATCCTAGACCTCCACCTTCATGGCCTTGACGTAACCGACGCCGATGACGACGGAGATCAGCAGCACCACGACAGCGACGGCCGCGCCGTAGCCAAGCTGGTATGACGTGAAGGACTGATTGTAGATGTAGATGCTGATGAGCTCGGTCGCGCCGCCCGGTCCGCCGCGCGTGAGCGCGTAGACGAGGCCGAAAACGGCAATCGTCGAGACGGCGGAGATGAGCATGTAGAGCAGGATGGTCGGCATCATCAGCGGCAGCGTGATGCGGCGGAACATCTGCATCGGGGTTGCGCCATCCATCCGCGCCGCCTCGTAGATTTCGCCGGGAATGGTGCTGAGGCCGGCGGTCAGAAGGATCATCGCGGTGGCGATACCGCGCCAGGTGTTGACGACGATGATCATGGCGAGCGGAAAGGTGTTCAGCCAATCGGAGGGTTCGACACCGAAGAATGCAACGATACGGCTCAGCGTCGCCTGCTCACCGCCGGCCAGCATCGAGATCCACATGAAGCCGGCCACGACCTCGGGCGCTGCATTGGGCAGCAGAATGATCGAGGCGAAGACCTTCCGGAAGCGGATCGACCGGCCAAGCGCCATCGCCGAGACGAGCCCGAGGACGAATTGCCCTATGATCGCCGAGCCAAGCACGAAGAGGAAGGTAACGAGAAGCGAATTCCAGAACTTGGTGTCGTTGAGGAGGCGGGTGTAGTTGCGAATTCCGACGAAGCGCGGGTTCAGCGCGCCTGCACCGGTCAACGCCTCATTCGTGAAACTCAGATAGACAGAGTAGACCGCCGGATAGATCACGAAGGCGAGCAGCAGCAGCATCGAGGGCAGCAGGATCAGAAATAGCTGCCGCCTGATCCGGACTTCATGGAAATTCTTCGCGGGCATTAAGCAACCGTCCCTATTCGGCGGGAAGCGCGAGCTCTGTCGCCTCTTCCCGCTAGTTCCAAGATCGAACGGATAGGTTATTTCACCATGTCTTCGCCGAGTGTCTCGCTGACATAATCGACGAGAATCTTCTGCGCGCCGGCAGCATCCGTCTCCTTGCGGAGCAGAGCCTCGGTGGCGCGGGCCACACCCTCGGAAACTGCGGAGAAGCCCGGAGCCGAGGTCAAAAACACGCCTTTCTCGACGGCAGCCAGAACAGGCACGAGCGCGGTAAGCTTCTGGAATTCGGGATCACTTGTGGCGTCCTTGCGCCCGGGTATGTTGCCGAGGCGTTCCGAGTAGGCGACATCGGCCTTGACCGAGCCAAGCTCGAGCAGAACCTTCTTGGCGACATCGGGATCGGAGCCCTGCGCGTTCACGCCCCATGCACTGTCGATGTCGACCAGAACATGCTCGCCGCCGTCTTTTCCGGGCATGGTCCATGTGCCGACGGCCTGCGTGACGTTTGGAATCGGATTCTTGCTCTCCGGACCCCAGTCATAGATGTAGCACCAGGAACCACAGGTCGTGGCGACGAGCTTGCCCTCGGGGAACATCTGGTATTTTGGCGTCACCCATGGCTCAGGGCCAAGCAGGGGCTGGACGGGCATCAAATCGCTGTCGATGAGATCTTTGTAGAAGCCAAGCGCATCCTTGATGCCGTCACCCTTCAGGTTGAGGGTGCCATCGTCATTGGCGATCTGTGGCGTTGAGCTTCCGACGACGAGATATCTGAACCCTTCGGCAAAGGCGCCGCCGCCCCAGGTCACGCCGGCCGGAAACAGCAGCCCATAGGCGCCAGTCTTTACCTTGATTTCCTTGGCGCGATCGAGAAGGTCCTTCCAGGTCTTCGGCTGCTCGGTGGAGATGCCGGCCTTTTCGAGAATGTCGCGACGATAGTAGAGCTGCTGCACGCCCAGCATGGCCGGCAAGACATAGACGTCGCCATCGGGCCGCGTCACGAGCTTCTTGGAGACATCGAACAGCTGGCTATAGCCATCCCAGGCCCTGAATTCGGTCGTGATCGGCGCGAGATAGCCTGCTGCCACCATATCCGCGACATCCTGCCCGGCGGGAGCGGTGAACAGATCGGGTGCATTGCCGGCCCGAAGCTCGGTCAGCAGCTTCGACAGATAGTCTTTCTCCGGCGCCGGATATTCGATGACCTCGATCGTCACGCCGAGCTTCTTCTCGATGTCCGGAACGACGACCTTCAGCGCATCGATGCGCGCCTGACGATGTTCGGCAATTCGGATGGTCTCCGCGTTGGCGGCGCTCATGAAAACTGACAGGCCGGCGACACATATGCCGGCCATGAGAAAGCTCTTCAACATCCACCCCTCCCATGGGTTCTTCTTGCGATCCTCCATCGCTACAGAAATGTACACACGTATGGCATTGATTTTCAATAGCGTGATTAAACCATCACCAAATTCTCAATTATAACGCTGTTTTATATTGAAAATTTTTTCATATCCGGTTAGATCGCTTTGCGCATACGTGTGCACAAATGGAGGAATTCATGTCAAATCCTGTTCGCCTGGCCGTGATCGGAGCCGGGTTGAAAGCCGCCGAATACGCCCGGAGCTGGGTTCGGATGCCTGAGATCGAATTTGTCGCGGCGGCAGATGTCAGCGTCGCATCGCGCCAACGGTTGGCCGACATCTGCACGAGCGCAGGGCGCAAAGCCCCGCTGGAATTCGATGATTTCCGGGTCATGCTTGCGAAATGCAAAAACGAGCTGGATGCCGTCTACGTATCGACGCCGCATGCCTTCCACGCCGAGCAGGCACTGGCCGTGATCGAGGCCGGCCTCGACCTCTTCCTGGAAAAGCCGATGGTCACGACAGTGGCGGAGGCCAAGGCGCTCATCGAAGCCCGGGCCAAAACCAACAATGTCGTCGTCATCGCCTTCAACGGTGCGCTGTCGCCGCTGGTGCGAGACACCTACAAGCGGGCAGCCGCAGGTGAATTCGGCGATCTGGTCAGCGTCTCTGCAACGATCTGGGAAGGCTGGTCTTCCAAATATGACGGCCAGTGGAAGCAGAAGCCCGAATTGTCCGGCGGCGGCTTCATGTTCGATACCGGCGCACACATGATGAACACGGTATGCCTTCTCGTTCGCTCCGAATTCGAGCGTGTCTCGGCCTATATGAACAACTACGGCAAGCCCATCGACATCACCTGCGCGGTCGCAGCGCGCCTTGAGAACGGCGCATTGGTCACGTTCAACGCCGCTGGCGAAGGCCCTCCCGGCTGCGCCTCGCACATGACGCTGTTCTATTCCAAGGCCATCGTTCGGATAGACGCATGGGGCGCTTGGCGCGAAATCGAGCTGGACGGAAAGCCCGGCAGGCGTGAAGTTGCGGAGGCCACCCATCAGGAGAGCCCGCTGAAATCCTTCCTTGCCGTGCGCCGTGGCGAAGAGGAAAATCCCTCCACTGTGGAGAATGGGCTTCGCTTTGCGCGCCTCTGGGATGCTATCAAGGCCTCGGCAGCACGCGACGGAGAATCGGTCAGGATTTCCGACATCGGCTAATCTTTAGGAAGCGGGAATGAACAAGCGCATCACCTCGAAGGAAATCGCAAAGCTCGCCGGCGTGTCTTCATCGACGATCTCCAGGGCTTTCTCGGGCGATGCGCGGATCAGCGATCGGACGAGAAAGCGGATCATGTCCATCGCCGACGAGCATGATTATCGCCCGAACGCGATCGCGCGTTCGTTGAACAGCCAAAGATCGCAGCTTGTCGCCCTCGTCGTGAACTCGATCGAGAACCCGTGCGAAGGGCAGCAGCTGCAATATCTGGTCCAGCGGCTGCAGGAGCGGGAATTGCTGCCGATCCTCCTCTGCTGCGCCGGCTATGATGACCGGGCGCATCTGATGCGGATGGCGTCCGCCTATCAGGTGGATCACGCCGTGATCTTCTCCGACATGGTGTCCATGGCCGATGCGGTTCAGATCTTCCGGACCGCCCGGCCGATCATGGTGTCGTTTGAGCCCATTTCCGATCCCAACATATCGCAGCTCATCGTCGACGGATCGAAGGCGGCAGCAGAAGTTGTCGCCAAGGCGGTATCTTCCGGGCGAAGCCGTTTTGCCTATCTGACCGGCCGCAACTCCAGCTGGATCGACAAGCAGCGCAAGAGCTGGTTTGCCGATGCGCTCGCCCAGCATGGCCTCAGCTTCGTCGCGGAAAGCCATGGCGACTATTCCTACGAGTCAGGCTTCAAGGAGGCCGTCGTGCTGCTTCGCCGATCGTCGATCGATGCGGTCGTCTGCGGAAACGACGTGATGGCAATCGGCGTTCGAGATGCGGCGACACGCGTGCTCGGCAGGAAGGTGCCGGAAGATCTCGCGATCATCGGGCAGGATGGCGTCAACCTGGCCATGTGGGAGTGCAACGATCTGACCACGCTTGCGCTCGATATCAACGCCTATATGGATACGATCGTCGGCTTCATCGAAGATCAGGTCCTCGGCAAGGATGGCACTGCAACCGTAACCCACGAATACACGGTTCGCTGGGGCTCGACCTGCTGAAATCCCTGAATGCCCGCTTCGCCAGCGAAATTGCCATTGCCTGGCACATCATGACGCAAGGCTTGTCGTCGCCATGGCGAGCGCGACATAGCGGCCGATCTTGGCGATAGCGACCAGCAGAAGAAACGTCGGCAACGGCTCGCGCAAGGCGCCGGCAACCACGGTGATCGGGTCACCGACGATGGGAAGCCAGCTTGCCAGCAGCGACCAGCGCCCGTAGCGGCGATACCATCCCTGCGCCCGTTCCATCGCGCGATCGCCGACCGGAAACCACGATCGATGGCGAAAGCGCTCGATCCATCGCCCCAGCCCCCAGTTCGCCAGCGAACCGAGCACATTGCCGAGGCTTGCGACGGTAACCAGCGCGAGGACCGTATAACTCTCCGTCAGTAGCATGCCGACAAGAACGGCTTCGGATTGCATGGGAAGGATCGTTGCCGCGGCAAGCGCCGCCAGGAACAGGCCGAGGTAAGCTGCAAGATCGATCATGCCGTCTCTATCTTCCACGCGTGCATCAGTGTCAACATATCCCAACATATGCTTTGGCTCACGACCGAAGCTCCAGAAGAGATCGGTTTTCGGGCCGGCAATAGTCGCGATGTCGGTCGGCCTGTGCTAAACGTCGCTCCGCATTCGCCCGGCGGATCACGCCACCACATTTCCATATGAATTGAGCGATCAATGAATCCGGTCTCCGACGATGCCTGGTCTCCATGGCTGCCCTGCGAACTTGCAAGCCGACTGAAGCACGCCTGCGGACTCTGGTACGTCGTCGGCGGATGGGCACTCGACCTTTGGCATGGCAGACAGACGCGAGAACATGAGGATCTGGAGTTTGCGATCCTGCCGGAAAGCGTGCCGGAGTTTCGCGAGATATTGAAAGAGCTCGATTTCTTCACCGTTCATGCAGGTGTCATCGAGTATCTTGAGCCCGCCAGATCGCCGCCGCCGCATGTCTCGCAGCTATGGGGCCTCGATTCCGGTAACGCTCGCTGGCGTGTCGATATGATGCTCGAAAGAGGAACGCCGTCGACCTGGATCTACAAGCGCGACGCATCCATCCAGGCGCCCCGTTCCGAGATAGTCCGGATCAGCGACACGGGAATACCCTATATGGCGCCCGCTGCCGTGTTGCTGTTCAAGGCGAAATATCTCCGCGACAAGGATGAGGCGGATTTCGCACGAGCTCTGCCCTGCCTCGATCCTGCTGAAAGAGAAACGCTCCGGCTATGGCTCGAGCTAGCCCATCCGAAACACCAATGGCTGGCAGCACTTTGATCCGCTGACCGGCGATGCACCGACTGAACAGGCGAAAGCCCGCGCTGTAAGGCGCGGGCTCCGTGATGGCCTGTGCGGCCTAGCGGCGTGAACCGAAGGGACGAAGCGTCATGTGGCGGTTGACGTCCTTATAGAGCAGGTAGCGGAACGGTTCCGGGCCGCCAGCATAGCAGGCCTGCGGGCAGAAGGCGCGCAGCCACATGAAGTCACCGGCCTCCACCTCGACCCAATCCTGGTTCAGGCGATAGACGGCCTTGCCTTGCAGCACATAGAGACCGTGTTCCATCACATGGGTTTCGGCAAAGGGAATGACGGCACCCGGCTGGAGAGTGACGATCGTCACATGCATGTCGTGGCGCAGATCGGACGGATCGACGAAACGGGTCGTCGCCCAACGCCCTTCCGTGCCGGGCATGACGGAGGGTGCTATATCCCTCTCGTTGAGGATCAGCGGCTCCGGATGATCGAGCCCCTCGACGGCCTCGTAGGCCTTGCGGACCCAATGGAAGCGCGCATGAGCGCCGGAGCGATTGTGAAGCGACCACTTCAGGCCTGGCGGCAGGAAGGCATAGCCACCCGGCTGGATAATGTGCTTGCCCGTCGGCAGCGTCAATTCGATCTCGCCATCGACGACGAAGAGCACGCCTTCGGCCTCAGGATCGAGCTCGGGCCGGTCGCTGCCGCCGCCCGGCGCGACTTCCATGACATATTGCGAAAAGGTCTCGGCAAAACCGGAGAGCGGGCGAGCAATCACCCAGCAGCGCGTCTCGTTCCAGAAGGGCAGAAAGCTGGTGACGATATCCTGCATGACGCCTTTCGGAATAACCGCATAGGCCTCGGTGAAGACGGCTCGTCCCGTCAGCAGATCGCTTTGCGGCGGATGGCCGCCGAGAGAGGAATAATAGATTCTTTGCATCGTCTCGCCCTTCGTTCTCAGAATTTCCCGGGAGGCTCGGCGCCCGCCTTCATCTCGTCAATGGATGGCGGCAAAGCCTTAACACCGCGTCACTTCGCTCCCGCTTTTTCCAACAATGCCGCAATCTTGTCGTAATCGCGGCCACGAGCATGCTGGAGCGGTGTCACACCTTCACGATCAGCGATATTGACATTTGCTCCGGCGGCTACAAGCAACTCGACGATTCGCTGATGACGAGGACCACCGTCACTCAAGATAATCGCCTCCAAAAGCGCGGTCCAGCCGAGCCGGTTGACGTGGTCGACATCGACCCCGGCCCTGATCAGCGTATCGACGGTCTCGACATGGCCCCGCTCGGACGCCGGAATGAGCGCCGTGCCGCCGTAGCGATTGACGCTCTTCAAATCGGCGCCATGCGCAAGTGTAAGCTTGAGGATTTCGAGATGGCCGCGCGCGCCGGCATAGAGATAGGGACTGTCTTGAATATCGTCCTTGGCATTGACGTCCGCGCCGGCCTCGATCAGCGCGCCTGCGGCTCCAATCTTGTTGCCGTGCGTCGCCACAAGCAAAGCGCTTGCGCCACTTGCATCCCGCGCATCGGTATCCGCCCCGCCGGCGAGGAATTGCTGGATGGCCGCAACGTCATCTGCCGCAGCCGCTTTGTGCAATCGAAGATCCATGGAGTTACCGTTAGCAAGAACAGGAAGGCAGAGGGCCGTCAGGAAGACCCAGACAGACAGAGAAGCGAGCTTCAGCAAGCGCCGCCGCTTTGTTATGTCGGGAACAAGGTCACCATGGGAAGGCTTCATCATCGGCTAGGCGCAATTCAGGCGCGGCATGTCCTTGACGCGAGGATAGTCATAGGCATTGACCTTCGAGGTCGTATAGCCCGCACCCACAAGCGCTTCCGCAAGCTTGATGGCAGCGGTGACGCCATCGATGACCGGAATGCCGGTTGCCACCTGCAATCGATCGCAAAGCGAGGACATGCCGGCGCAGCCGAGAATGATGGCTTCGGCGCGATCTTCACGCTTGGCGCGTTCGATTTCCGCAATCAGCAGCCGCTCCGCCTCGGCGGGATCTTCCTCCAGCCCAAGAACCGGCAGATCAATGGCCCGAACATTGCGGCAATGGCGTTCGGCGCCATAGTCGCTCACCAAGTCCTCGATGATGGGAATGGAGCGCGGCAGCGTCGTGATGATCGAAAACCGGCGGCTGATGGTCATGGCCACCTGTACGGCGGCCTGGCAGATGCCGATGACTGGCCCGCGGGCGACTTCTCGCGCCGCGTGCAGGCCGGGATCGTCGAAGCAGGCAACGACATAGGCATCGACCCCGAGCGTCTCGCCCTTGCGGATCTCGGCTAGCATTCCCGGCACCGCGGCAGCCTCGTCGGCGCCACCTTCGATGCTGACCGGAGTATCGGTCGGATTAACGGCCGAGACTTGCGTCCCGAGCTGCTTGACGCGCAGGGCACTGTCCAGCGCCTGCGCAGTCATAGATGCCGTCGAGTTCGGATTGATGAGGCGAATATGCATGGTGTGGGACCTTTCATCCATCCTTAGTCGCGCTGCGGCTTGACGAAATCGGTAATTGGCGGCGCCTTGAGGACGAACTGGCGGTCGGAGACGATGTAATTGTCGGCATGTAGGCGAGCAATCGGCTGATACTGCTCCGGATCGACGTAATGGCCTTCGGCGTCGAGGCAGTTGCGCCGCACATGCATATGGACCACCTCGCCCAAAACCAGCGTGCGGCGCGGGTAATCGATCAGCCGCTCGACCCTGCATTCAAACACACAAGGGGATTCCTCGGCATAGGCTGCATCGATCTTGCGGCAGGGGGTCGCCGTCAGGCCCGCCATATCGAGCTCATCGACCTCATTATCAAAGCCCAGGCCGCAAACGAGCATCTGCTGTGCGATCGCCATGTCCACCATGTTGATCGAGAACTCCTGGGTCCGCCTGATATTGGCGACCGTATCCTTTTCCTCACCGTTCAGGCGCGGCTGTATGCCCAGAACCACGATCGGAGGGTCGTGCGAGAAGACGTTGAAGAAGCTCATCGGCGCCGCATTGTTATGCCCAGCCGCCGAGCGCGTCGTCACCAGCGCGATCGGGCGCGGCCCGACGAAGTTTGTCAGAAGCCGGTATCGGCTTTGAGGCTCAAGCTCGGCAAAGTCGAATTCCATTGCGCCATCCTGCATCTCGATTATGATCTACAATATAATTATATATTGTAGACAATTTTGCAATCGAAAACCGATTGTAGTGATTGACTTTTTCCCGCGCATCACGCTTCTCTAGCCATAACGAGGAGTGAGATTCATGGCCGACCAAAACGGGGTCTCTGTTCAGCAGATTGTCGAGAAAGTTTGGCTGTCCATCGCTGAGCGACGGCTCAGGCCCGGCGTGCAGCTCAAGGAAGAGCAGCTGGCAACCATCTTCAACGTCAGCCGTGCCCGCATCCGGCAGGCTCTGGCCGTGCTGCAGCGTGATGGCCTCGTCAGCATCATTCCCAACCGTGGCGCCTTCGTCTCCAAACCTTCCGTAGATGAGGCCCGCGATGTCTTCTTCGTGCGACGCACCGTCGAGCGCTGCGTGGTGGAGCGGCTTTGCAAGGGAATCTCCAAAGCCGACATCAAACGCCTGCGCGACCATGTCGCCAAGGAGCGGATCGCCAATACGCAGGACATCACCACCGACATCATCAAGCTTTCCGGCGGCTTCCATCTGCTCCTGGCGGAGACCGCCGGCTCGGATTTCCTGTTCGCTACCATGCGCGACCTGATCGCTCGTTCCTCGCTGATCACGGCCATCTACCGCAACACCAACCGCTTCAATTGCGGGCCTGACGAGCATGCCGAAATCGTCGAAGCAATTGTCGGCAACAATGCCGACAAGGCGACACATCTGATGGCTCACCACCTCGAACATGTCGAATCCGAACTCGACCTCACCGAGATCCGTGACCTCTCCCACGACCTGCGCGCCGCGCTGGCCTGAACCGGTCGAAGCGCCCGCATCCGTCACGCGTCGGCCACGAGATGGCAAGCAACTCGTGTTCCGTTCGATAGCTCGCGGACAGCAGGCACCTCTGCAGAACACCTGACCGTGGCGAGCGGGCATCGCGGATGGAAGGTGCAGCCCGACGGCGGCTTCAGCGGGCTCGGAACCTCGCCGCTCGCCAGCTCCTGATCGCGCTTTGGCGCGGCGATGCTCGGAATGGTCTGCAGCAGAAGCTGGGTATAGGGGTGGCGCGGATGGGCGAAGAGTTCTTCCGTATCCCCCTCCTCGACGATCCGCCCCAGATACATCACCGCAATGCGGTCTGACATGTGACGCACGACGCTCATGTCGTGGCTGATGAAGAGATAGGTCAGCCCCAGCTCGTCCTGCAGACGGCGCATGAGGTTTAAGACCTGCGCCTGCACGGAAACATCGAGCGCGGATGTCGGTTCGTCGCAGACGAGGAATTCCGGTTCGCTCGCAAGCGCGCGGGCGATCGAAATGCGCTGGCGCTGTCCGCCGGAAAACTCATGCGGGAATTTCTCGCCGTCGGAGACGGAGAGGCCGACGGTCAGCAGCAGTTCCTCGACACGCTCGGTCACCTCGGCTGAGGTCTTGCGCAGCTTCAGCTCGCGCAATGGCTCGGCAATGATGTTCTTCACCCGCCAGCGCGGATTGAGGGAGGCATAGGGGTCCTGAAAGATCATCTGGGCAGACAGCGGCGCGCCGCTGCGCCCGGGCGCGAAACGGATTTCGCCGCCCGTTGGCGCGTAGAGCCCAGTCACCAACCGCGCGACCGTGGATTTGCCGCAACCGCTTTCGCCGACAATGCTCAGACAGCCGCCGGCAGGCACAGTGAAGCTGATGTCATTGACCGCCTGAAGAAACTGACGCGGCTTGCGCTCCACCACACGATTGAGCCATGGGACAGAAACATCGAACGTCTTGACGAGACCGTCGACGGTCAGAGCTGCGACTGCGTTAGAGGATGTCGTCATGCGGTGCCTCCCGCGTTGAGCCAACAGGCGCTCGCGCCGTCACCGGCCGGGATCAGTTCTGGTCGTTCGCTTACACAGCGCGAGCCGGTGGATTTGCAGCGCGGATTGAAGGCGCAGCCTTGCGGAAGAGCGTCGAGCCGGGGCATCGAGCCGTCGATCTGGTTCAGCTTCTTCACCCGCGCCCCGAGCGAGGGAATGGAAGCCATCAGCCCCTGCGTATAGGGATGGCGCGGCGCATGCAGCACCTGCTCCACCGGACCGATCTCAATCAGCCGGCCCGCATATAGGACGGCAACGCGGTCGGCCGCCTCGGCGATCACGCCCATGTCGTGAGTCACCAACATCACGGCCGCTTGCTTCTCCTTGCAAAGCCGACGCAGCAGCGAAATGATCTGTGCCTGGATCGAAACGTCGAGCGCCGTGGTCGGCTCATCGGCGATAATCAGCTTCGGCGAGGCTGCCAGCGCCAGTGCGATCACTACCCGCTGACGCATGCCGCCGGAAAACTGGTGGGGATAATGATTGACCCGCTCCTCCGGCGAGGGAATGCCCACATCACGCAGCAGCTGCACGGCACGCGCCCGCGCCTCCGCCCGGCCGAGCGACAGATGCTGCCGGATTGTTTCGGTCAGCTGTGCACCGACGGTAAAGAGCGGGTTCAGCGAGGTCAGCGGGTCCTGGAAGATCGCACCGATCTCGCGGCCGCGAATGCGCTCCATCGCCCGGTCGTCGAGCGTGTCGATCCTCTGCTTGCCGAGCCAGATTTCACCGCCGGCGATGCGGCCGGGACGCTCGAGCAGCCCCTGAATGGCAAGTCCGGTCATGGATTTGCCCGCGCCCGACTCTCCGACGACGCCAAGAACTTCGCCCGCACGGATGGACAGGCTGATATCGGAGAGTGCCGTGACCGTGCCACGGCGGTTCGGAAATTCCACTTTCAGGTTTCGGACGTCGATAACCGGCTGTTGTGCCTCAAGCATGGCTCTCCACCTCGATCGGATAGCTGGGCGGGAAGATCTCCGAAACCGTTGGATGGTTCCAGCTGCGCTCGGGGTATTTGGCGATCAGCCCGTCATACTGCGCCTGTGCCCGCACGCGTGCCTTTTCCATGTCAAACCCGGCCAATTGCCGATCCAACATCGAGACACGGCCGTCGACGAAAACAGCGCGCGTCACCTTGCCGGAGCCGCCGGTGACGATGGTCGTGATCGGGTCGACGGATGGTGCCATGACGGTATCATCCAGGCTGAAGACAGCGATATCGGCGCGCGCGCCCGGTGACAGATGGCCGAGATCGGAACGCCCGAGCGCCCGAGCGCCGCCCAACGTCGCGGCATCGAAGAGATCAGCGGAGCGCACCCGATCCGGCGCGTGATCGCTGATACGGCAGGTGATGAGCCCCATCAGCAGGTTCATCAGCATGTCCGGCGGCGTCGTATCGGTGCCCATGGCGATGTTGATGCCGCGCTTTCGACAGTTGGAAAAAGAATTGAGAATCGAGCCGCTGCGGGCCGAGACCAGCGGACAATGCACGATGGAAACACCATTTTCCGCATAGAGCCCGAGGTCTTCCTCAATAGCATTCGTTGCGTGGGGCGCGATCATCCGGTCGCTCAACAGATCATGCTTGGCAAGCCAGGCAGGTGCCGTCGAGCCGTGCAGCGCGCGCACTGTCTCGACTTCCATCGTGCCCTGCGCCATGTGCAGGCGGAACTTGCAGCCAAGATCGCGCGCGGCGGCATCGGTGCGCTGCAGAAGCGCAAGCGTCGAGGTCTCGACTCGATCCGGCGCCAGCATGCCACGCACGAGATCGCCATGTCGGCCATTCTGCCGCTCTATATAGGCGATTGCATCGCTCAGGCCTTTGAGCCCGCGCTCTTCATCGAAGACCGGCATCATCTTGCCCGGCGCTTCCAGAACCATGCCGCCCGAACGATAGGCGGGGCTGAGATAGACGCGCAGGCCGAGATCGCCGGCAGCATCTGCAGCGGCATCGAATTCGGCGACGGTCTCGCCCCATTCACGATAGAACAGCGATGCGATGGGAGCGGCTGTCGTAATGCCATTCAGCAGGAGCTGACCGAAGGCAAAGCGCTTCTGGAAAGCAAGCTCTTCCTGAGAATACATCTCGTAAGGACCGGCTTCCACATAGCTGCGAGGCCAGACCCGCCCCTTGGCCCAGCCGGGATGGCTGTCGATGCCGAGGATGGTCGTATCGAGATCCGACAGGGCGTCGAGATCGATCAACCCGGGGCTGATCAGTGCATTGCCGAAATCGATGCGACGCGCCACTTCGCCGGGGAAATTGTGGCCGACGAAGAGAATGGCGCCATTTTCGAACACGACCTGGCCGTTGCGGAGCAGCCTGTGGCCGCCGTCTTTGTGGCCGACCACCCAGCTTGCGGTGATCAGCGTGCGCCCTTCCGGCCGGCGACCGAGCGGAAGATTATCCGTTTCCTGCACCATCAGGGCATCTCCACCACGGCTTGGCCCTGGCGTGCCGTCACGCGGCCACCCTTGACGACAAGCGGGCGTGGCGCGATGTCGACGACGGCGTGGGCGAGCGTTTCGCCGGCCAACAGGGTGAAATCGGCGTCGCAGCCGACCTTCAGACCGTAGTTCTCGATACGCATGACATCGGCGCCGCCCTGCGACACGATATGCAGCACATGTTCCAGATCGCGATCGGAACGCAGCCCATTCTTCATGCCGATCACCTGCGCGCGATCGAGCATGTCCGGATGACCCCAAGGACCCCAGGTATCGCGGATGCCGTCACAGCCGCCGCCGACCCGCACGCCCGCTTCCTTGAGACGTATGATCGACGGCACGGCTGCCGAAGGCGCGCCGGTCGTGAGGATTGCCACATCGAGCTTGGCGATCTCGTCGATCAGTTTCCCGACACGCAGATAATCGTTCATGCCGAGCGCGAAAGCGTGGCTGATCGCCACCTTGCCCTGCATGCCGTTGGCCCGGATGCGCTCGAACATCAGCTCCATGGTGAAGGCACCGAGCTCGCCGGCCTCGTGCAGATGAATGTCGATCGGAACGCCGTGCTTGGTGGCAAGGGCGAAGAGGATATCGAGCTGGCCCTTCGGATCGCGATCGATGCCGCAAGGGTCGATGCCGCCGAGCACCTCGCAGCCCTGGCGCAGCGCTTCGTCGAGCAGTTCCACCGTGCCCGGCATGACCATCATGCCGGACTGCGGGAAAGCGACGATCTCGATATCGATGATGCCCTTGAGCTTCTCACGGGTTTCCCACACGCCCTCGACCAGACGCAAACCATGGGTCGGATCGATATCGACATGGCTGCGGATATGCGTGCCGCCATGTGCCGCCAGACCGATGGCGTGGCGCATGGACTGGCGATGCGGATCGATGCCGATCTCCAGACGATGCTCGCGCTCGAAATCGATGCGTTCGCGCAGGATCGCGGCGCGGTTGTTGACATGCCACGGCATGCCCCAGGTGGTCTTGTCGAGATGGGTGTGAGCGTCGATCAAACCGGGTGCGGCGATTGCGTTGCCGCCATCCTCGACCGGCATGCCCGGCTCGGCTTCAAACTTTCCAAAGCCTGCAATCTTTCCGTCGCGGATCAGGATGTCGCAGGTTTCGCCGGCCATGGGCCTGACATTGCGGAGCAGAAGATTGGTCATGATCTACCTCAGTTTGGGATTAAGGGCGTCGCGCAGCCAGTCGCCGAGCAAATTGACGGCCACGACCAGCAGGCAAAGCTGAATGACGGGGAACAGCACGATCCACCAGGCACCCGAAAACAGGAACTGATTGCCAATGCGGATGAGCGTGCCGAGCGAAGGCTGGCTTGGCGGCATGCCGATGCCGAGGAAGGACAGCGTCGCCTCGGTGAGGATCGCCATGCCGAAATTGAGCGTCGCCGCCACCATGATCGGTGTCAGTGTATTGGGCAGAATATGCTTGGCCATGATACGGCGTGCGGGCACGCCGATCAGCCTTGCGGCCTGTACATAGTCCTTGCCGGCCTCGACGATCGCCTGCGCACGCACCGTGCGGGCATATTGCACCCAGCTCGAGAGCGCGATGGCAAAGACAAGCACGGCGGAGGCACCGATCTCCCGCAGGCTTTCCGGCAGCATCTGCCGCACGACCGTGGACACCAGGATCGCAACGAGAATAGTGGGAATGGACAGCATGACATCGCCGATGCGCATCAGCAGATTGTCGATGAAGCCACCGAAAAAGCCGGCGACAAGACCGGCGATCAGGCCGATCACCAACGACAGCACGACGGAGGCAATGCCGATCACGATGGAGATGCGCGTGCCATAGAGGATGGCCGACAGCATGTCCCGGCCTTGGGTATCGGTGCCGAGCAGATAGGGCATCTCGCCCCCTTCGTGCCAGATCGGCGGCAATTCCGCCTTCCACATGTCAAGCTGCGCGCCGTCATAGGGATTCTGCGGCGCGATCAACGGCGCCAGCAGCGCCGTCAGGATCAGTATGGCGAGAATGGTCGCGCCGATGATCGCCGCCTTGCTATGGGTGAAGGACCACCAGAGGTCGCTGTTGCGAAGGCGCTTGAACAGCGACGGGCGCAAGGGCTTTTCCAGTTTTGACATTTCCGACAGTTCCATGGTCATCGAGCGGGCTCCTGGCTTCGATCAGCGTGCGGTGCGCAGGCGGGGATCGATCACCGCATAGGCGATGTCCACCAACGTGTTGAGGACGACAAAGATAAAGGAGATGATGCAGAGATAGGCCGCCATGACCGGAATATCGAGGAAGGTGACGGCCTGGATGAAGAGCATGCCCATGCCCGGCCATTGGAACACTGTCTCGGTAATCAGCGCGAAGGCGATCAACGAGCCGACATTCATCGCCGTCATGGTGACCACGGGCATGAGACAGTTGCGCAGCGCGTGGCGGAAATAGATACGCCAGCGCGGAATGCCGCGGGCGCGGGCGAACTTGATATAGTCGGAGCGCAGCACTTCCAGCATTTCGGCGCGCACCAGACGCATGACCAGCGTGATCTGATAGAGCGAAAGCGCGATCGACGGCAGGATGAGCGCGGCCCGGCCCGTTGGCGTCAGAAATCCGGTCGACCACCAGCCGATCTGCACCACGTCGCCGCGTCCGAAGGCTGGCAACAGTCCCATGCTGACGGAAAAGGCGAGGATGAGCAGAATGCCGACGACGAAGCTCGGCAGCGATACGCCGATGATGGAGAGGAATTGCAGCCCCTCCGTATACCATTTGCCACGCTTGATCGCCGTCAGCACACCAAGGGGAATGCCGAGGAGCAGCGAGATCAGCGTCGCGACGAAGACGAGCTCCAGCGTCGCGGGGAAGCGCTCGGCGATCAACGGTAAGACTTTCTGGCCGTTGCGATAGGAAACGCCGAAATCACCCTCCACCGCATTGACGACAAAGCGGATGTACTGTGTCGGCAGGCTGTCATTGAGGCCCAGCCGCTCGCGAAGGGCAGCGCGGTCCGCCTGAGACGTCTGCTCGCCGACCATCAGTTCGACGGGATCGCCGGCAAGCCGGAAGATCAGGAACGCCAGGAGGGCAACAGCAAGCATGACGAGGATCGCATTGCCGAGACGCTTGATGATGAAAACCAGCATGGGAACCTCTAGGCTTCGCTTCGGTCTCCGGCACACCTGCCCGGTCAACCCTCACGGAATTCTCGTTCGGCAATGGGGAAAGATTTGCGGCAGCAAACGTATTCGAACGCATGCCACTTCTAGTGCCGTCATTACTGACAGCCATCGCAACACGAACATGCGCGCCGCGATCTCCTCCCTCACTCCCTTTGGCAGTCATTAACGCAGATATTCTGAAGTTGTCAACGTGATTGTAGACAATATTGACTACCAATGTTGGGGCCACTGCGCGTTCGGCGGGCTCGGCGCGCTCCCGGATGGTGAATAACCGAAGACAGCACCCGCAGAACAATCCCGAGCATCACAGCTCCGGCCGGCAGAAGATATCCATAAAAGAAGAGAGCGCCTCACGGGACCGCGAGACGCTCTCTTTTACTCCGATACTACGACCTGCCAACCGTCACTCAGCCATCTGCGTCAGCCAAAGGCGCGGCTTGTTGTCGGCGCGGAAATCGATGCTCTTGACCTTCTTCAGCGTCGCCCAGGCGATCGGCTGCTGATGGAGCGGTATGAGCATGGCCTGATCCTTGGCAATCTTCAGTGCCTGCGCTTCGAGAGCCAGGCGCTTGTCATTGTCCGGCTCTTGCGCCGCCTGCGCCACCAGTTTGTCGAGATCGGGATTGGACCAGCCGCCATAGTTGGAGACGCCCATGGAGCCATTGCGGGTGGAGAGGACCTGCGACAGCAACGAATAGGCATCGAGCGTCGGCTCGTTCGCCCAGCTCAGATTGAAGACATCGGTCTTACCGTTGCTGCGCTTGGATGTCTGCACCGCGCGCGGACCGATATCGATGCTTGGCTGAAAGCCGCTGCGCTTCAGCATATTGGCAATGCCGGAGCAAATATCCTCTTCATTGATGCTCTCGTCGTTCATGCAGGTATAGGTAAAGGCGAGGTTCTTCTGTCCGGCTTCGTCCAGGAGCTTTTGCGCAAGCTTGGGATCGGCCGGCTGGTAGGTATCGAGGTCCTTCACGTAGCCTGAAATTTCCGGGGCGATCAGCGAGCCGGATGGCCGGGCGAGACCGCGCATCACCTTCTTGTTGATCAGGTCGCGGTCGATGGACGCTTCAAACGCCTGACGTACGCGTAAGTCATTGAATGGATTGGGGCGCCCGTCTTCCAGCTTTTCCTTGCGATTGAAGGCGACAAAGACCGTGCGCAGTTCCGTGCGCTTCTGGACACTGATATCGGGCGTCGATTCCAGACGGGGCAAATCCTGAATGGGGGCGGAGTCGATGAAGTCGATTTCGCCGGAGAGTAGTGCAGCGACACGCGTGGCGGCCGAGGAGATCGGCACGAACTCGATGCGATCGAGATTGTGCTTCTTCTGATCCCACCAGCTGCCATTGGCAACCAGGACCGTCTTGCTGTCAGGCACGCGGCTTTCGAGCTTGAACGGCCCGGTGCCGTTGGTGTGCATGGTCGTGTAGCCTTCGACCTTCGATGCGAAATCCGTCGGCTTCTCGCTGTTATTGTCCTTCAGCCACTTGGCATTGAAGACGAAGATATTGGTGATGTCGTTGAGGAACAGCGAGGTGGGCGCGGAAACCTCGATATCGACGGTGTGGTCGTCGACCTTCTGAATGCCGACATAGAGCGGAATATTGCCGCGCAGCGGCGAGGCCGGGTCCGAAGCGCGCTTGAACGATGCGACGACGTCATCGGCGGTGAAA
>BFBZ01001155.1_pt1 | contig 18842 bp, 18 predicted proteins | sample 1888401 | NCBI WGS metagenome assembly BFBZ01 (sample SAMD00112614, study PRJDB3348) | symbiont metagenome | host: Chara braunii | reverse complement strand
TCCTCACCAGACGCACAGACCGCCCTCACCAAGCGGTCTAAGGGGATCTCTAGCGAAGGTCCCCGAGGCGCCTCTCGGCGCTCCACTCCCCTCAAAATGGGGAGAAGGAAAACAGAGACGGGCGCGCCGGGCGTCCGAAAACAAAACCCCGGCCAGCGGAGCCTTGCCTACAAACGAAGCTTGCCTAAAGCGGAATCTCGCTCTCGCGCTTCGACAGGATCGTCGCTTCCTCCAGATCGAGCTCGCGTTCCAATCGCCGCCGCGATTCGTCGGTAATCTTGCCCTCTTGCAGCATGCGGTAGAGAAACTCGCGTTCCGCCGCGATCAATTCCATGCGCATGTTGTTGTTGAGCTTGATCGATTCCAGTCCCTTGCCCATGTCCTTCGGAAGTTGGCGCATGCGATGGTCATGGCGCAGCTTGAGATATTCGATCGTGGGCTTGTCGAGCTTGCGCTCCTTGGCGATCTCCTCGAGTTGGTCCCATGCGAACTGGATCGCTTCGCCGCGAACGCGGAGTTCGGCTTCGTGGTGACGCTTCTGCTCGGCGCGTCCTTCGTTGGCGACGCCGAGCCAGCGGATCACGCTCGGCAGCATCAGTCCCTGTCCGACCAGCGTGACGATGATGACGCCGAAGGCGATGAACAGGATGGTGTCGCGCTGGGGAAACGGCGCGCCGCTCGCGATCGTCAGCGGGATTGCCAGCGCCGCGGCGAGCGAGACGACGCCGCGCACGCCGGTGAAGGCCAGAACAAAGGTCCAGGTCCACGGCGGCGAAGGATCACGCTTGCGCAGCTTCGCACTCAGATGGCGCGGCAGATAGACCGCGGGGAACATCCAGACGAAGCGCGCCAGGATGATGATGACGGTGGTGATCGCGGTCGCAACCAGCAACTCCTTGATCGAGAACGAATGGGTCTTCTCGATCAGCGTGCGCGCTTGCAGCCCGGTGAGCAGGAACACGAAGCCTTCGATCAGATAGATGATCAGATCCCAGAAGAAGATGCCTTGCAGGCGCGTCGCGGATGAAATCAGCAGCGGGCCGTTCCAGCTCACATAGAGTCCGCACGCCACAGTCGCGAGCACGCCCGAGCCGCCGATGTGCTCCGGAATCCAGTAGGCGAAGTATGGCGTCATCAGCGACAGCGTGATCTCGACACGCGGGCTCTGCGCCCATTGGCGCAGCCGCAAGCTCAGCCAGCCGACACCGATGCCCCAGATGATCTCGCCCACGACAATCGCCGAGAATGTGCCGACCGCTTGCGGGAACGAAAACGCGCCGGTCGCAACGGCTGCGACCGCGAAGCGATAGAGGATGAGCGCTGTCGCGTCGTTTGCGAGCCCTTCGCCTTCGAGCACCACGACAAGGCGATGCGGCAGGTTCAGCCGCCGCGCGATTGCGAGCGGCGCCACGACATCCGGCGGTGCGACGATGGCGCCGACGATGAACGCAACGGCCCAATGCCAGCCGAGCAGGTAATGCAGGGCGGCGGCGACCGCGCAGGTGGTGAAGATCACGCAGCCGAAGGCGAGCAGGAAGATCGGCCGCAGGTTGAACTTGAACTCGCGCCAGCTCATCGACACGCCGGCGGAATAGATCAGCGGCGGCAGGATCACGAGCAGCACAACCTCCGGCGCGAGCTCGATGGGCGGCAGGCCGGGAATGAACGCGAGTCCGATGCCGGCGACGACCAGCAGGATCGACGGTGCAATCTTGAGCCGCTGCGCCAGCATCGCGATGACGACCATCACGACGACCAGCAGCATGACGGTTTGCAGGATGGCGGTCATGATTGCGTGCCGATTATTTCTGCATGAAGTTGGCCGCGAGGTTCACGGTCAGCGCGACCACGGCGGTGGCGTAGAAGAACGACAGGATACCGTGAATCACCGCGACGCGGCGGAGCCATTTCGCTGTGATGGCGACGTCGGATACCTGGAATGTCATCCCGAGCACGAATGCGAAATACATGAAGTCCCAGTAATCCGGCTTATCGTCGTCCGGGAACTTGAGCCCGCCTGCGCAATCGGCGTCGCGGTAATATTCGTGAGCGTAGTGAACCGCAAAGATCGTGTGGATGAAGATCCACGAGATCACAACGGTGGAGATGCCGAACGCGACGTCGAGGACATAGTTCGCGCCGGCTTTGTCCGCGCCGGCAAGCTCGGCGAAGATCGCAGCAAGGCTCGCCATGCCGGCGAAGACGGTGAGGATGAAGATGGCGAATGCGCCTTCGTCCTGGGCATCGGCGCGGTTGGCGATCTCGCTCCACGGCGACTGCGCCATCATGGCAAGCACAAGGGCGAGGTAGATCAGCACGCCGATGTCCCAGGCGAGGAGCATCCTCGTGATCAGCGGCAGTTGTCCCGTCGCTGCGGTCAACAGCGCATAGGCAATCACGCCAAGCACAATCGAAATCAGCAGCCGGGGATGTCCGCGGCCGATCCGGACGATCGTGAATTTCGAAACGGGCTTGCGCGCCATTCAGGATGTCCGTTTGCGGCCGGAACAGAGATTAGGGAACAGGGATAAGGCTCGGGCCGTTGTATTGACCGCTGATGCGACGTGCCGCGCGGGACATCAGCCAAACCATGGGATGAATTGTGCTTAACTCGGCTGCGATGACAAGCGCCACACAGCGTCCGCGCCGCTCGATGACCGCCACGATCCTGCGCGGGATGGTCGTGTTGGTGCTCGCGATCCTGTTGCTGCCCTATGCGCTGACGGTGATCTATCGTTTCACCGATCCGGTTTCGACGCTGATGGTCTGGCGGTGGATCAAGGGCGCGCCCGTGATGCAGACCTGGGTGCCGATGGAGCAGATTGCGCCGGTTCTGCCGCTCACCGTGATCGGCTCGGAGGACGCGCGGTTCTGCACCCATTCGGGCATCGACTGGCAGGGCCTGCAGGACGCGATGGACGAGGCCGACGACATTTCCGAGGTGCGCGGCGGCTCGACCATCACTCAGCAGGTCGCCAAGAACCTGTTTCTGTGGCCGCGGCGCAGCTTCGTGCGGAAGGCGCTGGAGGCGCCGCTCGCGCTCTGGATCGATCTGGTGCTGCCCAAGCGGCGGGTGCTGGAGATCTATCTGAACATTGCCGAATGGGGTCCTGGCGGGGTGTTCGGGGCCGAAGAGGGCGCCAAACGCGCCTTCGGCAAGCCGGCGCGGAGCCTGAACGCCCAGGAAGCGGCCATTCTGGCGGCTGTCCTGCCCAATCCGATCCGCCGAAGCGCCAAACAACCCGGTCCTGCGGTCCGCCGGAAAGCCGCCACTTTGCAGGTTCGGGCGGCCCGTTCACCCTCTATCGACGCCTGCATCCGGCCGAAACGGACCCTCTAGCCTTGTGGGACCGCTTCCTCTATAAGCCCGGCTTCCCGACGAAATTGACCCTTCGGCGCTCTGAGCGCCCCAGTTTGCAGGAGATGCCGCCATGGCGGTGCCAAAGAAAAAAACCAGCCCGTCCCGCCGCGGCATGCGCCGTTCGGCCGATGCGCTGAAGCAGCCGTCCTACGTTGAGGACAAGGATTCGGGCGAGCTCCGCCGTCCGCACCACATCGACCTCAAGACCGGCATGTACAAGGGCCGGGCCGTGCTCAAGGCGAAGACCGAGGCCTAAGCACTGAGCGCGCGGGCGGGGCTCTGAGCCCCACCCCGAGGAGCCCCGGCGATGTATCTGATCGGCTTTCCGCTGCTGGTCATTCCGTTCGCGATCTACAACATGATCGCGTTCCTGATGCCGGGCCTGAACTGGACCGACAAGGTGGCTTCGTTCCACCTCGTCTCCAGCGCCGACTGGGTGGTGTCATCCGCCGACATCCTCATCATCCTCGCGATCCTTCTGCTGCCGCTTGAGATCCTCAAGGCGACGCGCATCGGCATTCGCTCGATCGTGGACCACATCCTGTCGATGGTCCTGTTCGTGGCGATGCTCGTCGAGTTCCTGCTGGTCCGTCAGGCCGGCACATCGACCTTCTTCATTCTCATGATGATCAGCGTCGTGGACGTGCTCGCCGGCTTCACGGTGACGCTGCGCACCGCGCAGCGCGACATGACCATCGAGAAGGTCGAAGCGGTCTCTTAAGTCTATTCCTTCCAGCGCCGGGCTCTCTCATGGCACGCGATTTCCATTTTCCGGGCCGTTCGCCGGTCATTGCCCAAAACGGGATGGCTGCGACCTCGCATCCGCTCGCGACGCTGACGGCCATCGACGTGCTGCGCGCGGGCGGCAACGCGGTCGATGCCGCGATCTCCGCTGTTGCCGTGCTCTGCGTGATCGAACCGCACATGACCGGCATCGGCGGCGACTGCTTTACGCTGATCGCCGAGCCCGGCAAGCCGGTGTGGGGCTACAACGGCTGCGGCCGCTCCGGCGCGAAGTCCTCGACGCAGGCGCTGCTCGACAAGGGCATGACCTCGATCCCGGCCACGTCGCCGTTCGCCGTGAACGTGCCCGGCGCGATCGAGGCCTGGGGCTCGATTCTGAAGGCTAGAGGCACCTGGTCGCTCGACCGCGTGCTCGCGCCGGCGATCAACTACGCCGAGAACGGATTTCCGATTGCGCCGCGCGTCGGTTTCGACTGGGCCAAGCAAATCGCCAAGCTCGGCAACAGCGCGGGCGCCACGCGCCATTACCTGCTCAATGGGCAAGCCCCGGCGGAAGGCGACGTCATCAAGCTGCCTGCGCTCGCTGCGACCTTGAAGACGATCGCGAAAGACGGCCCGCGCGCCTTCTACGAGGGTCCGGTCGCCGAGGACATGGTCGCGACGCTGAACGAGCGTGGCTCAGTGCTTTCGCTCGACGACTTCGCGAACCATCGCGGCGAGGCACAGGCTCCGATCTCGACCAATTATCGCGGTCTCGACCTGGTCGAGCTGCCGCCGAACGGGCAGGGTCTCACTGCGCTCGTGCTTGTGAACATCCTCGAGAACTTCGACATGAAGTCGCTCGATCCGGTCGGTCCGGATCGCTTCCATCTTCAGCTCGAAGCCGCGCGCCTCGCCTTCGCGGTGCGCGATACGCACATCGCCGAGCCGTCGTTCATGCGCGTGCCGGTCGAGAAGCTGATCGACAAGGCGTTCGCGAAAACGCTCGCCGCGAAGATCGACAAGACCAAGCGTGTGCCGCTGCCGCCGCATCCGACGCCTGGCGGCGACACGGTCTATCTCACCGTGGTTGACAAGGATCGCCGCGCCTGCTCGCTCATCAACTCGCTCTATTCGAGCTTCGGCTCAGGCATCTGCACCGAGAAGACCGGCGTGATGTTCAACAATCGCGGCTCGGGCTTCCGGCTAGAGCCCGATCACCCGAACGCGCTCGGCCCGAGCAAGCGCCCGATGCACACGATCATCCCGGCGCTCGCGATGAAGAACGGCCGCTGCGACGTCACCTTTGGCGTGATGGGCGCGCACTACCAGCCGATGGGCCACACGCAGATGGTCCTCAACATGATCGATTACGGCATGGATGTGCAGGCGGCGATGGATATGCCGCGCGCGTTCTATGAGGGCAATGTCACGCTGGTCGAGCGCGGCATTCCGGCGGCGACGGTCGAAGGGCTGAAGGCGCGCGGCCACGAGGTCGCGGTCGAGCCGTCGCCGTGGGGCGGCGCGCAGGCCATCAAGATCGACTGGGATCGCGGTGTTCTGATCGGGGGCTCGGAGCCGCGCAAGGACGGCTGTGCGCTCGGCTATTAAGACGCCTGCGAGTTCAGCTTCTGAATCTTTGCCATTGTCTCGCGGTATGCCGCGATCACTTCATTCGGTTCGGCGCGGCGCTTCTCGCAAGTCTGCGGAACCTGACGCGCGTTCGCGATCACCTGCGTGAGGAATGCGGCGACGCGGCGCGTCTGACGATGCGGACGATTGTCGTTCGCGGGCTCGGGCTGCGCGATCACGGTGAGCGCGCGGCTCTCCGAAGATGGTAAATCACTTCCTTCCGTCATCGTCTGCCTCTGTCTCATCGCGGGACAAGCGAGTCCCGCAACAAGGGACATCGCAAGCAGCATGCCGAATGAATGGTAGCGATTTGAAGCGGCGTTTTGCCGTTTATTTAAGGTTTTCCAGTAGCTTTCGATCCACTATCGGCAGCGCTGTCACGCTTTGGGGCAACGCTGCTTTCCCAAAAAGGTTCTGTACGTAGTGACCCGAGATCGCGCGCCCATCAAACCGTCCGAGACCGGTGCAGAGCCGGACGTGTTCGCGCGGCCTGCTCCGGCAAGCGTACCTGCCGCGCACGCGCCGGTGTTCTCGACCGATCCCGCTGCCAATGTGTTCGCGACCACGCCGCCTGTTGCTGCACCGACACCAGCACCGCGCCGTGCATCTGCGTCATTCGATCCGTCCGACATCATGACGTCGATCGGCGAAGTCCCGTACGAGTGGACAATCGTTACCGATGCGATCGCGTGGGGTGCCAACGCCGCCGAAATTCTGATGGTCCGCGATCCTGCGACGATTGCGACCGGCCGCTCCTTCGCAAAGCTCACCGGCTCCGACAAGACGCTGACTCGTTTCGATGCGGTGATGAAGTCCGCGCGCCGCGATGACGGCCAAGGCGTGCCGTATCAGATCCAGTATTCGATTAGCCCGGACGGCTCCGACCGCAAGCTTTGGATCGAGGACACCGGCCGCTGGTTCGCGGACTCGCGCGGCGGTCCGGCGCGCGCGCACGGTGTCGTTCGCGTCATCAACGAGCGCCACGAGCAGGAAGAGAAGCTCACCTATCTCTCGCGTTTCGACGCGCTGACCGGCGAAATGAACCGCTGGCATCTCACGGAGGTGCTGGAGGCCACTCTCGCCGAGACGACCAAGCAGCGCGGCTCCTGCGGCTTCATGCTGATCGCGATCGACAATCTCGCCCGTCTCAATGAAGCTTACGGTTTCGACGTCGCCGATGAGGTGATCGGGGCCATCGCCAAGCGCCTGCGCGCAAAAATGCGCGGCGGCGATCAACTCGGCCGTTTCTCCGGCAACAAGTTCGCCGTGATCCTCAACAACTGCACGCCCGAGGACATGGAGAAGGCGGCAGAGCGTCTGCTCGCCGGCGCCCGCGATGACGTGGTCCGCACCGCGGCGGGTCCGGTTGCGATCACCGTGACCATCGGCGGTGTCACCGCCCCGCGCCACGCACGTACGGTTCACGAGATCATCACGCGCGCGCAAGAGACGCTGATCGCGGCCAAGGCCAAGCGTCAGGGCTGGTACCAGGTCTATCGTCCGAATATCGAGCGCGACGCGCTCCGCAAGGAAAACGTCCGCTCGGCCGACGAGATCGTCGACGCGCTGAACGAGCGCCGCATCCTGCTGGCTTTCGAGCCGGTGGTGGACGCAGCGACCCGTCAGAACACGTTCTATGAGTGTCTGATGCGCATCCGCCGCGCCGACGGCTCGCTGATCCATGCGGGCGAGGTGATTCCGGTGGCGGAACGGCTCGGCCTCGTGCGCCTCCTTGATCACCGCGTGCTGGAGCTTCTGATCAGCGAGATGGTCGCGGTGCCTGCGCTCCACGCCAGCGTCAACGTCTCGCCGGCCTCGACCACCGATCCGGACTGGTGGTCCGCGCTCGGCGCGTCGCTCCGCGCTCACAGCGGCGTGGCGGAGCGTCTTACCGTCGAAATCACCGAGATGACCGCAATCCACGACGTGGACGAGACCCGCGGCTTCGTTGCCCGCGTGAAGGATCTCGGCTGCCGGATCGCGATCGACGATTTCGGTGCGGGTTACACCTCGTTCCGCAACCTGCGCAAGCTCGGCGTCGACATCATCAAGATCGACGGCGCTTATGTGCAGAATCTGATGCGATCGGACGACGATCAGGCCTTCGTGCGTACGCTGATCGAACTCGCCCAGCGGCTCGGTCTCAAGACCGTGGCCGAATGGGTTCAGGACGAAGAATCGGCCCGGCAGCTCCAGGAGTGGGGCTGCGACTATCTGCAAGGCAAGCTGATCGGGCTCGCTTCGATCGAGCGGCCGTGGGGTATGCCGGTGCGGGTCGATCGCCGCAAATCAGTGCGGACCTGACCGCAGCTAGTCCTTGTTGCCCAAGCGGTCGAGCCGCTTCTGCATCTCTTCCATCTGACGCTTGAGATTGTCGATGTCGTCCGACGGCTTCTCGGAGGGCTTGTCGCTTTCGCTGCTGCTTCCGGAGGCCGGCGCGCCCGCCGCGTTCTGGCCGCGTGCGAATGGCGCGAACATCGCGAAGGTGCGCTCGAACATTTCCATGTTGCGGCGGACCTGATCCTCGATTCCGCCGAAGCCGCCCATGCCGAACGCCTGCGACACCTGCTGGCGGAACTTTTCCTGTTCCTTGGTCAGGGAGTCGATCGACACCTCCAGATAGCGCGGCACCATCATCTGCATGCTGTCGCCGTAGAAGCGGATGAGTTGGCGCAGGAAATTGATCGGGAGGAGGTTCTGCCCGCCTTCCTTGTTTTCCTGCTCGAAGATGATCTGCGTGAGAACCGAACGGGTGATGTCCTCGTTCGTCTTGGCGTCATAAACGACGAAATCTTCGCCATTCTTGACCATTGCCGCGAGGTCCTCGAGCGTGACGTAGGTGCTCGTGCCCGTGTTGTAGAGCCGCCGGTTCGCGTATTTTTTTATCGTGATCGGTTCTTCCGATTTTGCCATGTCGCATAGCCCCGCTGGTCGCTGGGTCTGTCCCACCCGATCGGACAAGGCTAAGCGGTTTCCCGGCAGCGGGCCACCTCTTTGTGCAATGCCAATCCGGCCCTGTGCCCTGAAAAGTCGACCGAAAACGGTCCCGTTCGAGCGCAGTTCTTGCGATGCGATGGCCTCGCGATCATATGGACAGTGCAGGGCTTGACCGGCTATCGAAGTCCCTGACGGGACAGTGGGAGATTTCGGATGAAAGACGACATCGTCATCGTGAGTGCGGCCCGTACGCCGGTCGGCTCGTTCAACGGCTCTCTTTCGGCCCTTCCGGCCCATGAGCTCGGCAGGGTCGCGATCCAGGAGGCGCTGAAGCGCGCCGGGGTCGAGGGCCAGCAGGTTTCCGAGGTCATCATGGGTCAGATCCTGACCGCCGGTCAGGGCCAGAACCCCGCCCGTCAGGCCTCCATCGCAGCCGGCATCCCGGTCGAAAGCCCGGCCTGGGGCGTGAACCAGCTCTGCGGCTCCGGCCTGCGGGCGGTGGCGCTCGGCTATCAGGCGATCCTCAACGGCGACAGCAACATCGTGGTGGCCGGCGGCCAGGAATCGATGAGCATGGCCCCGCACGCGGCGCACCTGCGCAATGGCGTGAAAATGGGCGACTACGCGATGGTCGACACCATGATCAAGGACGGCCTGTGGGACGCCTTCAACGGCTATCACATGGGCACCACGGCCGAGAACGTCGCCAAGAAGTGGCAGATCACCCGCCAGCAGCAGGACGAGTTCGCGGTGAAATCGCAGAACAAGGCCGAAGCCGCGATGAAGGCCGGCAAGTTCAAGGACGAGATCGCGCCGGTCACGATCAAGGGCCGCAAGGGTGACGTGGTCGTCGACACCGACGAATATCCCAAGGCCGGCGTCACGCTCGACTCGATCTCGAAGCTTCGGCCCGCCTTCGACAAGGAAGGCTCCGTCACTGCGGCGAACGCCTCGGGCATCAACGACGGCGCTGCCGCCGTGGTGCTGATGAAGGCAAGCGAAGCCGCTCGGCTCGGCAAGACGCCGCTCGCGCGCATCGTGTCGTGGGCGCATGCGGGCGTCGATCCGGCGATCATGGGTTCGGGTCCGATCCCGGCGTCGCGCGCCGCGCTTCAGAAGGCGGGCTGGAAGGTCGACGATCTCGATCTGATCGAAGCCAACGAGGCCTTCGCCGCGCAGGCCTGTGCCGTGAACAAGGATCTCGGCTGGGACACCGACAAGGTCAACGTCAACGGCGGCGCGATCGCGATCGGTCATCCGATCGGTGCCTCCGGCGCGCGCGTGCTGACCACGCTGCTGTTCGAGATGCAGAAGCGGAATTCGAAGAAAGGCCTTGCCACGCTTTGCATCGGCGGTGGCATGGGCATTGCTATGTGCGTGGAGCGCTAAGCTCCGTCTCCTTTCGCACTGCAAAAGCTGCGACGAATGGCTGACACGGGGAAACTTGTGTCGGCCATTTCCGTCTTTAAGCTGTCAATTGTTGAGAGGATTCTTCGAAGAAATTTTAGGAGGATTGAATGTCTCGCGTAGCGGTGGTCACCGGCGGCACACGCGGTATCGGTGCTGCGATCTCGAAGGCGCTGAAAGCGGCGGGTTACAAGGTTGCCGCCAACTACGCCGGAAATGACGAAGCTGCGCAGAAGTTCAAGTCCGAAACCGGCATCAATGTCTATAAATGGGACGTATCCTCCTTCGATGCCTGCACCGCTGGGCTTAAGCAGGTCGAAACCGATCTCGGTCCGGTCGAGGTGCTGGTCAACAACGCCGGAATCACGCGCGACACGATGCTCCACCGCATGAAGCCGGAGCAGTGGAAGCAGGTCATCGACACCAACCTCGGCTCGCTGTTCAACATGTGCCGGCCGGTGATTGAGGGCATGCGCGAGCGCAAGTTCGGCCGCATCGTCAATGTCTCGTCCATCAACGGTCAGAAGGGCCAGATGGGCCAGACCAACTACTCCGCCGCGAAGGCCGGAGAGATCGGATTCACCAAGGCGCTGGCACAGGAGGGCGCACGCGCCGGCATAACGGTGAACGCGATCGCGCCGGGCTATATCAACACCGAGATGGTGCAGGCGGTGCCCAAGGACGTGCTGGAGAAAAATATCCTGCCGCAGATTCCGATCGGCCGGCTCGGCGAGCCGGAGGAGATCGCGCGCATCGTGGTGTTCCTGGCCTCTGACGAGGCAGGACTGATCACCGGTTCGACGGTCACGGCGAACGGCGGCCAGTATTTCGCTTGAAAGCTGACGCGACTTACCAGGCGGCGCGGAAGCCACCTGCGGCGGCGTAAGTCTGGCCGCGGCCGGACCACTCGCCGGTGAAGTTGGCGAACAGCGACTTGCCGGGCAGCATTGTGAGCTTCGCGCCAGCATCGAGGCGCGCCGAGTCGCTTGCGGCGCGCGCGCCGTCGACGGTGAACGCGGCTGTCGGCAATGTGATGAATGACGCCGAGACCTGACGGTCCGGCCGGAACTCGTGCACCCACGATAGGCGCGCGAACGGCGACAACATCCAGCCGTTGGCGAACGAATAGCGCGTGTCGAACTGCGCGCCGACGAAGGTCGGCAGCGAGGTGGTGGTTTTGGACGCGAAGGTGAGGCCGAGCAAGCCCGGAGCGCCGCCCACCTGTACGCTGTTTTCGGTGAAGCCGCGCTGCCGCAGCGTTGAGGGCTCGACCGCTACAAACGGCGTGACGATGAAGCCGCGATAGGCCTGCTTCCAGCCGAGCTCGACACGGCCGCCGAACAGATCGCTGGCGAAGCCGCCAGTCGCGGTCTCCGTGGTGCCGATGCCGGTGATGGTGCGCGTTGTCGACGTGTCGAAGCGCGCGTAGCTGAAGGAAGCGGCGGTGTAGAACGCGCTCCAGGTCTTCACCGCATAAAGACCGACATGGCCGCCGGTCGTGCGGCCCGAGGTGGCGAGGTCGGACGCCGAGAAGTTCGTCTCGCTGCCGCCCGCCGCGACGCCGATCAGCAGGTCTCTGGCGACCTGGTGGTCCACGCCGATCACGCCGCCATAGGTGCGCGACTTCTGGCTCACGATGCCGGCCGCGGCGTCGCCGTTCAGCCGGCTGTCCGAGCCGAAGCCCGCGGTCCAGACGCGCCAGCGGCCCGGCTGCTCGGCAAGCGGCCGAGCCTTGGTCGGCATCGCGGCGAAGGCTTCCGAGCCGCGCGGCTTGCGCGTGGGCGCGTATTGCAGCGGCGCCGGATCGAAAACGACGCTGTTGACGTTGCTCTCGCCGTTCAGCCCTTGGCCGAACATGGTGGTGTTGAACTGGGAGCCTGCGCCGATGGCAGCGCTCTGCGATGCCGATACACCCTGGCCGGAGAGCTGGTCGAGCGCCGTGATCGACGTTGCAGCAAGCAGGTTGGAGTAGAACGTGCCGACGCGGCTCGTCGGATCGAGCGAACTCGAATAACCCGCCTCGAGAATGTTGCCGATCGTCTTCTGGTTGGGTGTCTGGTTTGGCACCGCGTTGAACGCAATGCGGTCCAGCGTGACGTCGATACAGCCGCAGGCCACGCTCTGCGTCACGCTGAAAAATGGCGATGACGACGTCACGCTATCGAACTGCCCGGTCAGGCTGTTGAGCGTCGTCACCATCGTATACGTCAGCGGTGTCGCGTAGATGCCCGGCTGGACCACGACGACGAGCTTGCCCCGGATATTCGCATCGAACGTTAGGATGTTGTCGTTGAAGCCGTTCGCATCCACGCGCGCCATGAACGTGCCGCTCGTGCTCTGCACGAAAGTGGCACCAAACATCGAATGCGACGTCAGGTTCGTATTCGGATCGGTGATCTTCAGGATGCCGTTGTTGGTGAACGTGTCGGTGCCGGGGTTGACACTCAGGATCGTCACCAAGCCGTCGATGGTGCCGTTGTTGGTCAGAGTGTTGCCGGTGACGCCGCTGCTGTTCTGTATCCGGATGGCCTCGGTGCCATTCGTGCCGATGACGGTCGCGCCGGGTTGCACCGTGACATTCAGGTTGGTCTGGGTGCCGGCGTTATAGTTGGTGGTCGTGCCAGTGCAGTTCACGTTGCCGGATGCCGGCGAGCAATCGGCGAGGGCAGGGGTGCTCAGGAGGATCGCCGCAAGCGGCGACACCAGCGCGGTCCCGCTCAGCAACGCCGCGCAAACTCCGGCCCGCATTTTTGTTGTCACTTCGGCCATCGACGCAACCACCCGCGCGGCCTGCTTCGCGGCCGCTCAACCCGTTATGACACCTAGCATAATCGGGGATCGCCGCATCCCGGGCCGCGCATGTTGGCAACAGTTTCGGGGGCCGAGTCACCGCCCGGCAACAATCAGGGCGGATTCCAGCCCTTCGGGGCCAGTTCGAAACCGGAAAACTCGAAGCCTGGGGCGACCGTGCAGCCGACCAGGGTCCAGTCCCCGGTGGATTCGGCCGCCTGCCAGGCATGGGTGGGGACGATCCCCTGCGGCCGCTCGCCGTTGGCGAGGTCTTGTCCAAGCCGGATAGTCTGCGTGCCGTGGCCTGCGTTGATGTGGAGCAGCAGCGTTGCACCTGCGTGCCAGTGCCAGGTCTCGACCGCATCGACCCGATGCCAATGCGAGCGCTCGCCTCGCGCGAGCAGAAAGTAGATCGCAGTCGAGGCGGAGCGCGTGCCGTCGATGGTGCGGCTGTCGCGGAACGTCTCGCGATAGTGTCCGCCTTCCGGGTGCGGCTTGAGATCGAGGAAACGGATTACCTCTTCGGCGGTCAAGGCTTGGACCGCTAAGGCTTGGGCGGATAGCAATGCAGCGCTCCGTTGAAGTCCTCGACGCGGTAGCTGTCGGCGCTGTCGCACGTCAGATAGTTCGGCCCGATCGGCGATTTGCCGTGGCCGCCTGGAATGTCGAGCACATAGGTCGGCTGGCAAAGGCCGGAATAGCGCCCTCGCAGGCCGCGCATCAGCGCCTGGCCTTCGGCGATGGTGGTGCGCAGGTGCGAGGTGCCCGGCGCGAGATCGCCGTGGTGCAGGTAATACGGCTTGATGCGGCACTCAACGAAGGCGCGCATCAAAGCGCCGAGCGTTTTCGGGTCGTCGTTAATGTCCTTCAGGAGCACGGACTGACTTAGCATCGGAATGCCGGCATCGACGAAGCGCGCGCATGCTTCGCGCGCCGCACCGGTCATCTCACGCGCGTGGTTGGCGTGCAGCACGACGTAGGTTGCTTTGCCCTTGGCCTTCAGCGCGCGAACCAACTCCGGCGTGACGCGCTCGGGATCGGCGACCGGTACGCGCGTGTGAATGCGGACGACCTTCACGTGCTCGATCTCTGCGAGGCGTGACACGACGGTGCGCAGCCGCCGCGGCGACAGCACCAGCGGATCGCCGCCGGTGAGAATGATCTCCCAGATTTCCGGATGTGCGGCGACATAGTCGAGCGCTGCGTCGAGTTGCTTCGGCGTCAGCGCGTTGGCGCCCGGGCCGATCATCTCGCGGCGGAAGCAGAACCGGCAGTAGACCGCGCAGACGTGCGTAAGCTTGAGCAGTGCGCGATCGGGATAGCGATGCACCACGCCCTCGACAGGGGTGTGTGGGTGGTCGCCGATGGGATCAGACAATTCGTCCGGCGTGGTTTTTAGCTCGGCAGCGTCCGGCACGAATTGCCTTGCGATCGGATCGTGCGCGTCGTTGCGGTCGATCAACTCGTTCATCGCGGGTGTGATCGCGACGGCGTATTGCGCGGCGACGCGCTCCAGCGCGGCGCGTTGTTCGTCGGTCGTGAGCCCAGCTTCGCGGAGGTCCGACAGCGTTCGCAAGGTTTTCGGGGCTGCGTTCATGGCAGTATCCTTGGCAGTCGTCCTGTTGTCGTCACGCGACGGGTGCCCAGAGCACGTTCTCGATCTTGGGCGCGCCGGTTGCCAGCATCACCAGCCGATCGAGGCCGAGTGCAATGCCGGACGCTGGTGGCATTTTTTCGAGCGCCGCGAGGAAATCGGCATCGATCGGATAGCGCTCGCCGTAGCGGCGTTCCTTTTCCGCCATTGATTCCTCGAAGCGGCGGCGTTGTTCCTTGGCGTCGGTCAGTTCGCCGAAAGCGTTCGCAAGCTCGACGCCGCAGGCATAAAGCTCGAATCGTTCCGCGACGCGGGGGTCTTTCGCCGGGCGGGCGAGGGCAGCCTCTGGCGCGGGATATTCCAGCAGGATTGTTGCGCGGCCGTGGCCCAGGTTCTTCTCGATGCGCTCGACCAACACGCGGCTGAAGATGTCGGACCAGGTGTCGTCGCCAGCGGTCTGGACGCCAGCCGCCTGCGCCGCTGTTGCAAGCAGAGCTGCGTCTGGATTTCCATTCGGCATGGTCGCCATCAGATCGATACCAGCGAATTTCCGGAACGCTTCCGCAAGTGTAAGCCGTTCCAGCTTTGCGAAAGCGTCGGCGCTGCTGTCGCGATAGGTGAGTGTCTTGCTGCCCGCTGCAGTCGCTGCCACTGCGATCAGTGCCGCGCAGTCGTCCATCAGCGTCTCGTAGCGCTCGTTCGCGCGATACCATTCCAGCATCGTGAATTCCGGATGGTGCAGCGGGCCGCGCTCGCGATTGCGGAAGGCGCGCGCGAAGGTGACGATTTTTGTCTCGCCTGCAGCGAGGAGCTTCTTGCAGGTGAATTCCGGCGAGGTGTGCAGATAGCGCCGCGTGCGGGTTTGGTCCGGCGCCTCGACCTCGGCCGAAAGTGCATGCAGATGAGTCTCATTCCCCGGCGAGACCTGGAGGATCGGGGTCTCGACCTCGGCAAAACCCTGGCCCCGAAACCAGTCCCGTAGGGCGGCCACGATGCGGCCACGGGCCTGCAAAAACGGCCTCCGGTCAGCGTAGACATGCGGGTCCCACCAGGGGGAAGGGGCGCTCATAGCGGCCTTATAGCGGCTGTTTTGGGGCTTGCGGGCCCTATTAACGCCCGCCGGGAAAATGCTGGCTTCGGGCCGCAGGATCAGTATGTTGCGGTCGAAATCGCAGGGGCGACAGCCCTTCGCCCCTCCAATCCGGCCACCCAAGGAAGACCGCCTGTGAAGGTTATCGCTAGCTCCGTCCGCAAGGGCAATATTCTCGAAGTCGACGGTCAGCTCTATGCCGTTCTCGTCGCCACCAGCTTTCATCCCGGCAAGGGCACGCCGACGACGCAGATCGACATGCGCCGCATCTCGGACGGCGTGAAGACCTCGCAGCGTTACAAGACGACCGAGCAGGTCGAGCGCGCTCACGTCGAGGACCGCGAGTTCCAGTATCTCTACAGCGATGGCGACGGCCATCACTTCATGAACACCGAGAACTACGATCAGGTTCAGGTGCCGGAAGACGTGATTGGCGACTCCGCGCCTTATCTCCAGCCGGAGATGAAGGTGATGCTCTCGGTGTTCGAGGGCAAGGTCGTTTCGATTCAGCTTCCGCAGCGCGCGACGTTCGAAGTCGTCGAGACCGAGCCGGTGACCAAGGGCCAGACGGCATCGTCGTCCTACAAGCCGGCGGTGCTATCGAACGGCGTGCGCACGGCCGTGCCGCCGTTCATCGGGATCGGCGTGCGCATCGTGGTGCAGACCGAAGACGGTTCCTACGTCGAGCGCGCAAAGGATTGATCTTTCGTTTCAAACATACGAAAGGGCGCAGCAACCGCTGCGCCCTTTTTGTTTGTGTGAACCGTTAGAACTTGTTCTTCCGCGCGCGCACCTCGGTGAACACCTGAGCGGCGGTCTTACCTGACAATCCCACCGCCGCCGCGACCGCGGGCACGTCTGCGCGCAAAAACACGTTCGCGGCTTTCTCCTCGTCGATCGTGGTCGGGACAGTCATCTTGCCCGCGGCGACCTGCTCGGCCGCCTGCTTGGCGCGCGCCTGAAGCGCCTTGTTGTCCGGCTCGATGGTCTGCGCGAACTTGATGTTGGCGAGCGTGTATTCGTGGCCGCAATAGACGCGCGTGTCGCCCGGCAGATCGCGCAGCTTGAGCAGCGAATTCCACATCATCTCCGGCGTGCCTTCGATGACACGGCCACAGCCGATCGAGAACAGCGTGTCGCCCGCGAAGGCGAGCTTGTCGGCGTGGAACCAGTAGGTGATGTGGCCGCTGGTGTGGCCGGGCGTCTCGATGACATTGGCCACGAGCTTTCCGACCGTGACCTTGTCGCCTTCCTTCACGGTCTCATCGACGGCGGGAATTTTCTGCGCTTCGGCTTTCGGCGCGACCACGCGGCACTTGTAGCGGTTCTTCAGCTCGACAATGCCGTCGGTGTGGTCGGCGTGGTGGTGCGTCACCAGGATGTCGGTCAGTTTCCAGCCCTTGGCCTTAAGGGCGGCTTCGACCGCCGCCGCCTCCGGCGCATCGATCGCGGCGGTCGCGCCGGTTTCCGGGTCGTGCAGCAGCACGCCGAAATTGTCCTTCAAGCACATGAACAGATGGGTCTCAGCGGCCATTTCGTATCCTCGTTTCGTCGCGGTCTGACCGTAGCATGGTTAACTCCAAATCTTGAACGCACGGAATAGGTAAGGGGTTCATGGTAGGATTGCAGCATGTCTATCGACGTCGTCGATCTGCGGGACTTCTATGGCCAGCGTCTCGGCACGGTGGCGCGGCATTTCGTCGGCCGCAGTATCCGCAGGCGCTGGACCGATCTGCGCGAGCAGCGCGTGCTCGGCATTGGCTATCCGACGCCTTATCTTGGCCTGTTCCGTGAGGAGGCCGAGCGCTGTCTCGCATTCATGCCGGCGGCGCAAGGTGTGGTGAAATGGCCGACGACGCGGCCATCGCTCGCGACGCTGGTCGATGAATTCGAACTGCCGCTGCCGGACAACGCGGTGGACCGCGTGCTGCTCGTGCATTCGCTTGAGATGTCACACGATCCGGTGGCGCTGCTCCGGGAAGTCTGGCGCGTGCTGTCGTCCGGCGGACAATTGCTTGCCGTGATCCCGAACCGGCGCGGCATCTGGGCCCGCATGGATACGACGCCGTTTGGACATGGCCGGCCTTATTCGCGGACGCAGATCACCGCGCTCTTGCGCGATGCGTGGTTCACGCCGATCGCCTGGGACGAAGCCCTCTATATTCCACCGATCCCGCGCGGCTGGTTTCTGCGCTCGGCGGTGGCATGGGAGCGCACAGGTGCGACGATCTCCGCGCCGTTTGCCGGTGTGCACATCGTGGAAGCAACGAAGCAGATCTATCGCGCCATTCCGGCCCGGCGCGAAAAGCGCGTGCTGGTGCCCTCGCTCAAGCCCGTGCTCGCGCCGTCGCCCGGCGGCGCCGCACGACAATCTCAGTAAGACCCCGAGCAATAAAGAAATGGCCGGGCGTTTGCCCGGCCATCGCGCTATTCAAAATCTGTCCGCTTAGTTCGCCGGACCGTCGGAGCCACTGTCGCTCTGGAAGTCCTGCGCGCCGCCCTGCATGTCGGGGCGCGGTCCGCCAGGACCGCGATGACGGCGCCGGCGGTGGCGCGGGAAACGGTCGCCGTTCTGATTGTTGTCGTGACCGTTCTGGCCGTAGCTCACGGGCTGCTGCTGGCCGCCTGTGATGAATGACGGCAGGCCGCCAGCGTCGCTTTCGGCCGTTGTAGCTGGCTGCGGTTGCGGCTGATAGTTCGGTTGCTGATTGTTGTTGTAGTTCGGCTGATGCTGCCGCGGTTGATGTTGCTGCGGCTGCTGGCTGCCGTAGGACGGTTGCGGCTGCTCGCGAGGCTGATAGTTCGGCTGCTGATTGTTGTTGTAGTTCGGCTGATTGAAATTGGGCTGCTGGCCGCCCTGCATGGGCTGGCCTTGCGTCGGCTGGCCTTGCGTCGGCTGGCCTTGCGTCGGCTGACCGTCTTCGTCGCCGTCTTCAAACGAACCGTCGTTGTTGGCTTCCGCGCCGGGCATCGCCTGCTGCGGCTGGTAGTACGGGTTCTGCTGGCGGAACTGTTCCTGCGCCGCTGCGATCAGGCGGAAATAGTGCTCGGCGTGTTGGAAATGATTCTCGGCGGTGACGTGGTCGCCGGACGTGGTCGCATCGCGCGCAAGCTGGAGATATTTCTCGGCGATCGTATGGGCCGTGCCGCGGATCTTTACGTCCTGGCCGTTCGATTCATAAACCCGAGTCAGCGGATTGTGATGATGACCCCCGCCACCGCCGCCGCCACCGTGGTGGCCCTTGTTGTTACGGTTGCGTCCCCGCATGCGCTTGTTTTGACCGTTTCTCATGATTGGCCTGTCGCCG
>BFBZ01001153.1_pt1 | contig 18849 bp, 18 predicted proteins | sample 1888401 | NCBI WGS metagenome assembly BFBZ01 (sample SAMD00112614, study PRJDB3348) | symbiont metagenome | host: Chara braunii | reverse complement strand
CCCTCCCATCTCGTTCACCGCCGATACCGCCGTCTGGTTCATCCGCTCATACAAAAAGGCGCACAGAATCGCGCATTTGCAGGGCCATATATAGGGTCTGGCCGCTTAAAAATCTGCTGCGAATATGGCCCGCTCGGGGCCGGATTCGGTCACGAATGCGCGAAAATGTCCTCGGCCGCCCAGCCCGCGATATCCAATTTGGCGCGGTTGGGCAGGAAACGGAAACAGGCCTCCGCAAGGTCGTAGCGGCCTTCGCGCTTCAGCATCACATCCAGCTTGTCCATGAGCTGGTGGAGATAGAGGACATCCGATGCTGCGTAAGCAAGTTGCGCATCGGTGAGCGTCTCCGCACCCCAATCCGAACTCTGTTGCTGCTTCGACATGTCGATGTTGAGGAGCTCGCGCGCGAGATCCTTCAAGCCGTGCTTGTCGGTATAGGTGCGCGCGAGCCGCGACGCGGTGCGCGTGCAGAACACCGGCTCGGGCATCACGCCGAGCGTGTTGTAGATCATCGCAAGATCGAAGCGCGCGAAGTGAAAGATCTTCGTGATCGACTTGTCGCCAAGAAGCTTCTTCAAGTTCGGCGCGTCGTGTTTGCCGGCGGGAATCTGCACGACATCGGCGGTGCCATCGCCAGGCGAGAGCTGCACCACGCAGAGACGATCGCGATGAACATCAAGACCCATCGCTTCAGTGTCGACAGCCACCGCGCCCTTATAGCGCGAGATGTCGGGCAGGTCGCCGCGGTGCAAGCGAATGGTCATGCGCCATGACTAGCAAAGGCCCCACCTGCGTTCAATCGCAGGCAGAGGCCAAAACACCTCAAAATCGGCGTTTGGCTAACCCCTTAATGGGCAACCGCCTGATGGCCGCCGTTCTCGGCGAGCGCTTCTTCACGGTAAAGGCCGAGCGCCTGCATCGACGGCACGTCGCTAAAGGAGAACAGCACCGCATCCTCGCGATCCGAGCCGTTGACGTGCTCGTGCCAAGCCCACGACGGCACGACGAAGATATCGTTCTTCTTCCAGTCGTAGCGCTTGCCAGCGATGATCGAATGGCCTGAGCCCTTGGCGACGTTGTAGACGATCGAGCCGGTGTGGCGGTGCGCCTTGGTGCGCTCGCCGTCGCGCAGCAACTGGATGCAGGCGCCGAGCGTCTTCATCACCGGGCCGCCGGTCGCGGGATTGACGTATTGCATGATGATGCCGTCGTAGGGCGAGCCGTCGCTCGCCTTCGATGCGCGCACCAGCGCGTCGTAGGTCGGACCCCACTCGTATTTGAACAGCGGCGAGTACGGCTTGCTCCAGGCTTCGCCGCCGACCGGCAGCAAGCCGGGTCCGCCGTAAACCATCGCGGTGTCGTTGATCGGATAGTTCGACTTCTGCGTGGTCTCCGGATGCACGGCGTAGAAATTCGCGTCGAGCTGATTGAGCAGCAGCATATCGAGGCCGTCCTGCCAGACGGTCGTCTCGCCGCCAGCATCGACACCGTGATCGTGCCAGGTGCCATTCGGCGTGATGACGAAGTCACCCGCCGAGAGCGACATCTTGTGGCCGTCCACCACCGTGTAGGCGCCCGCGCCTTCCATGATGAAGCGCAGCGCCGCGGAGGCATGATTGTGTGCGCTCGCGAACTCGCCGGGCCGCATCACCTGCAAGCCGGTGTAGAGCCAGCCGACGCAGGCCGAGAGGCCCTTGCGGCCCGGATTCTCCAAAGCGATGACGCGGCGGCCCGCCTTTTCAGGGCTGACCATGTCGAGCGCCTTCATGACCAGCGGACGCATCGCGTCGTAGCGCCAGACGATCGGCCGCGATTGAGGCTTCGGCTCCCACGGCTCGATGGCGTTCGCCACCGTCCAGAGCGCGTAGCTCTCTTGCTGACCCAGTTCGTTGTAGTAGCGGTCGAGTTCCGGCGTTTCCTCGACGTTGGCGCGGCCAATAACGTCTTCACGCATGCGGCAACTCCGCCGAAGAATTGGTGCCCGGAAAGGGACTCGAACCCCTACGCCTCGCGGCGCTAGTACCTGAAACTAGTGCGTCTACCAATTCCGCCACCCGGGCAGGTGCGATCGGCACTCGGGCGACAGATAAGGGAGCCGGTTTCCCCTTGTCAATGAAGGTGTTTTTATTGGCCGTGAGCGGCGTTCTGCGCCCCCTATACAGCCCTATTCCCATCCTGTAATCCCGAACCATCGGCGCCGGCCGCAGGCGAAAAATCATGACCCTTCAAAGCAGCAACGACACGCTCATCACGATTTTCGGCGGCTCGGGCTTCCTCGGGCGGCATCTGGTGCGGGCATTGGCCAAGCGCCACTACCGTATCCGCGTCGCGGTCCGCCGTCCGGACCTCGCCGGTCACCTCCAGCCGCTCGGCCGGGTCGGCCAGATCCACGCGGTCCAGGCCAACGTCCGCAACAGCCAATCGGTCGAAGCCGCGGTGCGCGACGCCGATATCGTCATCAATCTCGTGGGCATCATGGTCCAGCGCGGCCGCCAGCGCTTCGACACCGTGCAGACCTTCGGCGCGGAGCAGATCGCGCTGGCCGCTGCCGCACATGGCGCGAGCATGATTCATGTTTCCGCGCTCGGCGCGGATGAGAACTCGCCTTCCGCCTACGCACGCTCCAAGGCGATGGGTGAGAAGGCGGTGCTCGCGGCGCGTCCGGCCGCCGTGATTGTCCGTCCCTCGACGATGTTCGGTCCCGAGGACACGTTCTTCAACCGCTTTGCCGCGCTCGCGCGCATGGCGCCGGTGCTGCCGCTGATCGGCGGCGGCGAGCAACGCTTCCAGCCCGTGTTCGTCGGCGACGTCGCGGAAGCAATCGCACGCGCGGTCGATGGCGAGGCGCAGGCCGGCCAGACCTACGAGGCCGGCGGACCTGAGGTGATGACGCTGAAGCAGATTTTCGAGTACGTGCTCGAGACCATACAGCGGAAGCGTCTGCTCGCGCCGGTGCCGTTCGGTCTGATGAAGTTCCAGGCGCGGTTTCTGCAATATCTGCCGAAGCCGCCGCTGACGCCGGATCAGGTCGAACTGCTACGCGCCGATTGCGTCGTGTCGGAACAGGCCGAACGCGAGAAGATGACGCTGCGCGGGCTCGGCATCGAGCCGACCGCGATCGAGGCGATCGTGCCATCGTATCTCTGGCGCTTCCGCAAAACCGGCCAGTTCAAGACCGGACGCTTCGCCTAAGGCGAATTTCGCTTAACGTCCCAGCGCCAGCGCAATCAGGCCAATCGACCCGACCAGCACGCGCCACCACGCGAACAGTGCGAAGCCGTGGCGTGTCACGTAGTCGAGCAGCGACTTCACCACGATCCATCCGGCAATGAACGAGGTCGCGAAGCCGACAGCGATGAGAAGCGTGTTATCGGCGTTGAGCAGCTTGTAGTTCTTGAGCAGATCGTAGGCGAAGGCGCCGACCATCGTCGGTATCGCGAGGAAGAACGAGAACTCCGCCGCCGAACGCTTGTCTGAGCCGAGCAGCATCGCAGAGACGATCGTCGCACCCGAGCGCGACACACCGGGGATCATCGCGAGGCATTGGAACAGACCGATCGCAAGATACATCGGCAGCGTGAACGTCGCGGCGTCGTGATAGCGCGGCTTGAGATCGAGCTGATCGACCCAGAGCAGCACCGCACCACCCGCGATCAGCGTGAAACATACGACCCACGGATTGAAGAGCACGCCCTTGATGAAGCTGTGTGCGGCAGCGCCGATGATCGCGGCAGGGAGAAACGCGAGCAGAATGCCGATTACGAAGCGGCGCGACTGAGGATCGGTGAACATGCCGATGAACAGCTTCCACAACCGGGCAAAATAGATCGAGAGGATCGCGAGGATCGCGCCTAACTGGATCAGAACCGTGAAGGTCTTGCCGAAATCCTCATCGTCGAAGCCGAAGAACCGCTGGATCAGCAACAGATGCCCGGTGGACGACACCGGAATGAACTCGGTGAGGCCTTCGACCAGACCCAGAAACACGGCCTTGAGGAGATCGAACGGAACGATGTGCATTCGTAAGACTCCGGCGGGAGGGTGGGAACGACCGGGGTTTCGCTTGTCGCGCAACCGCGGGCGCGAGGCAACGACAAAGGCTGGGTATAGCTGGTTGCTCCCGCAATGATTCTCGGGTTATCGCATGCCGCTACGCGAATCCTTTGGCGCGCAAAACTTCGCCGCAATAGGCGCCTTAGGCTGATACCCACCTGATTCCTGCCTGTCGTCGATCATTGGGGGGCTATGCAGACGCTGTTTCATCATCCGTTCTGTCCGCATTCGCGTTTCGTCCGGTTGGCGCTGAGCGAATATGGCATCGAGCCGCGTCTCGTCGAGGAGCGGGCCTGGGACCGCCGCGAGGGGTTCCTGGTGCTCAACCCCGCCGGCGCCACGCCGGTGCTCGTCGAGGAAGGCTTCCCAGCGGTATCGGGCGCCGCAACGATTGCGGAATTTCTGGACGAGGCGATGGGCCAGCAGGTCGGCGAGCACCGGCTGTTGCCGCCTGATATTGGAACCCGCGTCGAGGTCCGCCGGCTGGCCTCGTGGTTCAACGACAAGTTCTTCGTTGAAGCGAGCGGCCCGCTCGTGAACGAGCGCTTCTACAAGCGCTATATGCGAATCGAGCAGGGCGGCGGGCCACCCGACACCGACGCGATCCGTGCGGCGCGGATGAACGTCCGCTATCATCTGGCCTATATCGGATGGCTGGTCTCGACGCGGGACTGGCTCGCGGGCGATTGCATGAGCTACGCCGATCTCGCGGCGGCCGCGCATTTGTCGGTCGTCGATTATGTGGGCGATGTGCCGTGGACGGAAAACGAAGCAGCGAAGGCATGGTACGCACGGGTGAAATCGCGCCCGTCGTTCCGTCCGCTGCTGGCGGACACGGTGCCGGGCGTGCCGGCGTCGGCGACCTATGCCGATCTGGACTTCTGAGCGATCCCACTGAACTCAAAGCGAAATTGGTCGAAGCCGCGCGCCAGCACGGCTTCGATATCGTCGGCGTAACCAAGCCCGACGCGGTGCCGGAGGCGAAGGCGCGGTTCGAGCAGTTCATCGCGAACGGCCAGCACGGCGACATGCTGTGGCTCGCCAATAGGCCCGAACGTCGCGTTGATCCGAAGATCCTCTGGCCAGATGTGCGCTCTGTTCTGATGATCGGAATGAACTACGGGCCCGAACAAGACCCACTTCCAGGTCTCGAGCATCGCGACCAGGCGACCATCTCCGTCTACGCCCAGGGCGACGACTATCACGAGATCATCAAGCCGAAGCTCAAGCACGTCGCGCGCTGGCTGATCGCGAACGCCGGCGGCGACGTCAAAGTGTTCGTCGACACGGCGGCCGTGATGGAGAAGCCGCTGGCCGCGAGCGCGGGCCTCGGCTGGCAGGGCAAGCACACCAATCTGGTGTCGCGCGAGTTCGGCTCGTGGCTGTTTCTCGGTGCGATCTTCACCACGCTCGATCTGCCGAAGGACGAGGCCGAGACCGATCACTGCGGCTCATGCACGAAGTGCCAGGACATCTGCCCGACGGCGGCGTTCCCCGCGCCCTATCAGCTCGATGCGCGGCGCTGCATCTCGTATCTGACCATCGAGCACAAAGGCCCGATCCCGCACGAATTCCGCACGGCGATGGGCAACCGCATCTACGGCTGCGACGACTGTCTTGCGGTCTGTCCGTGGAACAAGTTCGCCCAAAGCGGCCACGAGGCGAAGCTCTCCGCGCGTGAGACGCTGCGCGCACCGAAGCTTGCGGAGCTTGCCACGCTCGACGACGCGCAATTCCGCGCACTGTTTTCGAAGACCGCGGTGAAACGCACCGGACGTGAGCGCTTCATCCGCAATGTTCTGATCGCCATCGGCAACTCGGGCGATGCATCGCTCATGCCGCAGGCCGAGCGTTTGCTGGGCGATGAGTCGCCGCTCGTGCGCGGCGCAGCGGTGTGGGCACTGGGTCAACTGGACCGCACGCGCCTCGCTTCGCTTGCGGAACGAAGCCAGCGCGAGACGGATGCGAGCGTGCGCGACGAGTGGAGCATCGCGCTGGTGAGCGCGCACTGAATGTCAACGCTCGTTTGTCTCGGCCTCGGTTACTGCGCAAAATATTACGTCGCGGAATTTGGTTCGCGGTTCAGCCGAATCGTCGGCACGGCGCGTTCGGACGATAAACTCGCCAGCTTACGCGTTGAGATGATCGCGTACGACGGCAAGACGCCATCGCCTAAATTACGCGGCGCCATTGCAGGAGCGAGCGCGCTCCTGATTTCCGCGGCTCCCGGCGAGGACGGCGACCCGATCCTCGCTTCTCTCGGCGCCGACATCGAAGCAGCGCGAGCGCTGCAATCCGTCGTCTATCTATCGTCACTCGGTGTGTATGGAGATCACGCCGGCGCATGGGTGGACGAGACCACGCCGACGATCCCCCCGCATACGCGTGGCGCGGCACGCGTCGATGCTGAATTCAACTGGCAAACGTTGGGACGCAGGCGCGGCTTACCGGTCGCGATCCTTCGTCTCGGCGGCATCTACGGGCCCGGACAAAACGCTTTCACACGACTGCTCGCCGGCCGCGCGCACCGTATCTTGAAACCCGGCCATGTGACCAACCGCATCCATGTCGCCGATATCGCGCAGGCGATCGAAGCGGCCTTCGCAAAAAAGGCCGATGGAATTATCAATGTGAACGACGACGAGCCCGCACCGCCCGGTGATCAGATCACCTTCGCGGCAAAACTTCTCGGCGTCGAGCCGCCGCGCGAGCTTTCGATGGAGGAGGCGACGCGCACGCTGCCGCCGTTCGTGATGAGCTTCTATCAGGGCTTCGCACGGTCGAAGAACGACAAGCTGAAAAGTGTGCTCGGCGTGAAGCTGCGCTACCCGAACTATCGCTTGGGGCTACAAGCGCTGTACGACCTCGGCTACGAGGCGCGCGATCCGCTCGCCTAAAATTCCTTCACCGCCGCGATCATCCGTTCGATGTCCTCGGGCCGTGACAGACGATGGTCGCCGTCCTTCACCAGCGTCATCACCACATCGTCCTGCGCGAGGCGCGATGACAGTTCCATCGCGTGCTGCCACGGCACATCCTCGTCTTTCACGCCTTGCAGGATTCGCACCGGGCAGCCCGTCTCGATCAAACCGCCGAGCAGGAGATGCTTGCGGCCGTCCTCGATCAGCGCGCGGGTGATCTTGTAGCCGCCCGAATCGTATTCCGACGGCCGCATCCAGAAGCCGTTCTCCTCGATTTCTTTCCGAACCTTGGGTTGGAATTTCTTCCACATCAGCTCTTCGGTGAAGTCTGGAGCCGGTGCGATCAGCACCATGCCGGCCATCGTGGCCTTCGCTTTCCTCTTTTTCAGCTCGCGGGCCAGCAGCAGCGCCATCCAGCCCCCCATCGACGAGCCGATCACGACCTGCGGCCCTGACAGCGTGCCGAACGCCGCAACGGAATCCTCCAGCCATTGGCCGATGGTGCCGTCCTCGAACGCGCCACTCGATTCACCGTGGCCGGAATAGTCGAACCGCGTGCAGGCGCGGCCCTGCTGCGCCGCCCATTGGTCCAGCGCCGCCGCTTTGGTGCCCTTCATGTCGGATTTGAACCCGCCCATCCAGAACAGACCGGGCGCCGAGCCCTCGCGGCTGCGGATCGCGATGCGGCGGGCCGCCGTGCCGGTTCCCACGTCCAGAAATTTCAGGCAAGAATCAGTCGTGTCATCGCTCATGTCTTGACCTTGGCGGACGGGCGGCTGCGAACCGGGCTCTCGCCCCGTGTTTCGCCGCAAGCCGCCGCCGAACGCAAGGACAAAACGAGAGCGGCGGCGGGCATTGGGGTTGGGTTTCAAGATGGCGATCAGCGCTGCTGATGCTGAAGACGCGCGCGTACTTCCGCGCTCGCTCGCGGGCGCGACCATCATGCAGATCGTGCCGGCGCTGAGCGACGAGCCGATGGTGCGCGAGACGCTGGGCATCGCGCACGCGCTCGTGCACGCGGGCACCCGCGCCATCGTCGCGGGGGAGCCCGGCCCGCTGGTCGATCATCTGAAATCCTTCGGCGGCGAATGGCTGCCGTTCGCCAACGCCACCTGGAACCCACGGCGGCTGCGCCGCAACGCGGCCGCGCTTGACGCATTCATCGCACAGGAGCGCCTCGATATTGTTCACGCCAAGAGCCCGGGCGCGGCGTGGAGCGCGTTGATCGCAACCGACCGGAACTCGGCCCGGCTCGTCACCGACCTGCCAGACCTGCCGCCGAAGCGCGCGTGGCTCTCCTCGCTCTATGTCGGTTCGCTCGCGCGCGGCGACCGCGTGATCGCTCGCTCGATGTTCAACGCACAGCCGATGATCGACCGCCACCGTATTCCGGTCGATCATGTCAGCATCGTTCCGCGCGGGATCGACATGAAAATGTTCGATCCCAACGCGGTGAGGCCCGAACGCGTGGCGGCGCTGCGGCAACACTGGGGCATTCCGTCCGGCGTGCGGATCGTGCTGACGCCCGGCCGCGTCGCGCCGTGGAATGGACAGGTCACGCTGGTCGATGCGGCGCGCGTTCTGGTGCAGAACAGAATGCGCGGCGTCACGTTCGTGCTCGCGGGCGACGACAGGCGCCACGGGCGCTACGTGCGTGCGCTGCGCAAGCATGCGCAGGCCGAAGGCGTCGATTCATTGTTCCGCATCGTCGGTCATTGTCCCGACATGGCGGCGGCCTACGCCGCCGCCGACCTGATCGTCGCGCCGAATATCTCGCCGCCGCTTTATGGACGCGTGGTCGCCGAAGCGCAGGCGATGGCGCGGCCTGTGGTGACGACAGCCGTCGGCGCTTTGCCAGAAAATCTGATCACGCCGCCGCGCATGCCGGAGGAGTTGCGCACCGGCTGGGTGGTGAAGCCCGGCGATCCGATCGATCTTGCGCGCGCGATCTCGAGCGTGCTCGCGCTCGATGCGCCCGCTTATCGCGCGCTCGCTGCACGTGCGCGGCAGTTCGCCGAGTACATGTTCTCGCCTCGCCGCGTCGCTGCGGCGACGCTCGGCGTCTATTCGTCGCTGCTCGAAACGGAAGGCTGAGTGCTGACGCCCGCCAGGCATTGCACCGATCCGTAAAGCCGTTTAACGATTCTAATCTGCTCAGCACAATCTCTTCGGCCGCACGCGGCCGTCACTTCAATGGTGGTCGGTGGTAACCAGTTCTTCGGCGGCGCGCGTTGCGACGAAGCATCAACCGCTCGACGTCACGCGCGTTGCATCGAATGACATTCCGCCGCTCGCTTCGACCGCACGGTCGCTCACTGCACTGATCGTCGTGCCGACATTGCAAGCGGGCGCGTCCGACGCAGGCGCCGTCGCGCTGGTCCGCATTCTCGCGAGCGCCGGACATCGAACGATTGTCGTCTCGTCCGGCGGACGTCTCACGCCCGAAGCCGAGGCCGCCGGCGCAACCTGCATCACGCTCAACGTCGCGAGCCGCAATCCGATCGCGATGCTGCGCAACGCCTTTGCACTCAAGCGCATCATCGACGAACGCCATTGCGATCTCGTGCACGCGCACGGACGTGCCGCGGCATGGAGCTCCTATTTCGCGGCGCGGATGACCGGCGTGCCGCTCATCACCACCTGGTACAAGGGCTTCCGCGAGCAGAACGGATTCAAACGGCTCTACAACAGCGCGATGGTGCGCGGCGTGCGCGTGATCGCCGTCAGCGATCAGATCGCGGAGTTGATCAACGAGCGTTACGGCACGCCGTGGGAGCGGATCGCCGTCGTGCCCGCGAGTGTCGATCTCAAACGCTTCGACCCCTCCGCCGTCTCGCGCGAGCAGATCGATGCGGTGCGGCGTGGCTGGGGCGTCGGCCCGAACGAACGGGTCATTCTCGTCGCCGGCCGCATGCTCCGCCGCAAAGGCCATCACGTGGTGATCGACGCGGCGCGGCGGCTCAAGGCGATGGGTCTCAAGGATTTCGTCTGCGTGTTCGCTTCCGAGGATCAAGGCACGCGATATGCCGGTGAATTGTGGGACCGGGTGCTCACGACCGAAACCTCCGATGTCATCCGCATGACGGGCGCGCTCAGCGACCCGCCCGCGGCCTATGCGGCGGCGGCCGTCGTGGTGTCCGCGGCGGTGCAGCCGGAGGGTTTGCAGCGCGCGCTCCTTGAAGCGCAGGCGATGGCCCGTCCAGTGGTGGTATCGGACCTCGGCGCGGGCCCAGATGTGGTGCTTGCGCCGCCGACGGTTCCGGACGACCGCACCACAGGGCTCAAATTCTCCGCCGGCGATGACGCGGCGCTCGCCGCCACCCTGGTCCGGCTGTTCTCGATGTCCGACCCGATCCGCAACGCGATCGGCGCGCGCGGACGCGCCTGGGTGCTCGGCCATTTCAACGGGCCGACTGTGGCCGAGTTGACACTGAACCTCTACGCCGAGGTCGCAAGGCCCCCCATAGCCTGAAAAGACCCGATTTACGCCTGTTCCGGCGTTGACTTATTTGCCGATAATCCCGATCTTGATTGCACCTGTAACAGCAGAGGAGAAGTCTCCCATTCGTCGCCCGATGAGAGCGCCAGCCCCCGTCGCCAAAGACGGCCCGCGCGTCAATGAAGATATCCGCACTCGCGAAGTTCACCTGATCGACAAGGACGGCGCCAACCTCGGAAACCTTCCGATCGCCGAAGCCTTGGCCAAGGCCCAAGAGGCCGGCCTCGATCTCGTGGAGATCTCCCCCAACGCCGAACCGCCCGTCTGCAAGCTGCTCGATTTTGGCAAGTACAAATATCAGGAGCAGAAGAAGCAGGCCGAGGCCCGCAAGAGACAGAAGGTCGTCGAGGTCAAGGAGATCAAGCTCCGCCCGATGATCGACGATCACGACTATGACGTGAAGATGCGTTCGATGGCCCGTTTCTTCGAAGAGGGCGACAAGGTGAAGATCACGCTCCGCTTCCGCGGCCGCGAGATGGCGCACCAGGAGCTCGGCGTGGAACTGCTCAACCGGGTCAAGGACGACACCGGCAAGATCGCCAAGGTCGAGAGTGAGCCCCGCATGGAGGGCCGTCAGATGGTCATGATTCTGGCGCCGCGTTGATCGCGGCGCTGATTCTGACGCCGCGCTTAACAGCGCGGCGTTTTTATTGGTGCCGTTCCCTGATGAAGCGCCTCGACAAGATCCAGATCGAAAAGAAGTGTCAGATCAAGCCGTAAGGGCCATTTGGGCGGCTCGCCCGGATTGTTTGGGCCAACCCTCGGGCCGGATTCAGCAATTTCGGCCCCAAACGCCCTCTCCGGTTGCCTTTTCAGGCCGCCCCTGCCATAACCCGGCCCTCTCACCGCCCGGCTGAAAAGGGCTGCCGTGGCGGCGAGGCTGATCCAATCAGCACGCTCATTTGAGCATATCCGGCTGGACCCGGTTCTTTGCCGCGTCCGCAGCCGCACCTGAAGGAGAGCAAAATGCCCAAGCTGAAGACCAAGTCGGGCGCCAAAAAGCGCTTCAAAGTGACCGGCAGCGGCCGGGTGAAATCCGCGATGGCCGGCAAGCGTCACGGCATGATCAAGCGCACCAAGAAGCAGATTCGTCAGCATCGCGGCACGCGCGTCATGTTCAAGACCGACGGCGACAACATCAAGAAGTACTGGCTGCCGAACGAGCGTTAAACCGCCGTTCGACATCATTCCCGCAGCAGTTCTTAGGATTTCAGGAGATCAATCATGGCTCGCGTCAAACGCGGTGTCACCGCTCACGCCAAGCACAAGAAAGTCTACAAGTCGGTCAAGGGCCAGCGCGGCCGCCGCAAGAACACCATCCGCGTCGCCAAGCAGGCGATGGAGAAGGCGCAGCAATACGCCTTCCGCGACCGCAAGCGCCGCAAGCGCACGTTCCGTGCGCTCTGGATCCAGCGCATCAACGCCGCGGTCCGTCCGTTCGGCCTGAACTACTCGAAGTTCATCGCAGGCCTCGACAAGGCCGGCATCCTGGTCGACCGCAAGATCCTGTCCGACCTCGCGATCCGCGAGCCGGCCTCGTTCCAGGCGATCGTCGAGAAGGCCAAGGCCGCGCTTCCGGCGGCTGCTTAAGTTCGGATTTCGAACCTGATCAGCCGGCGTGCGCCTTGGGCGTACGCCGGCTTTTTCTCGCCAAAACGGGCCTTCCGAACGAAGGCTTGACCCGATCCGGCCCAAACGGCCAAAAACACCGGCGATTTGCGAGGATTTGAATGACCGATATCGCCGGGCTTGAGACCGAAATCACCAAGGCCATCGCCGCCGCGGGCGACGAGGCGGCGCTGGAGGCCGTCCGCGTCGCGGCGCTGGGCAAGAGCGGCTCGGTGTCCGCGCTGCTGAAGACGCTCGGCGCCATGACGCCGGACGAGCGCAAGGTGCAGGGACCCGCGATCAATGGCCTGCGCGACCGCGTCAACGCCGCTTTGACCGCACGCCGCGAGGCGTTCAAGGGCGCGGCGCTCGACGCGCGGCTTGCGAGCGAGACCATCGACGTGACGCTGCCGGTGCGCGAGTCGCCCGCCGAAACGGGCCGCGTGCATCCGATCAGCCAGGTGGTGGACGAGCTCACCACGATCTTCGCCGACATGGGCTTCGCCGTCGCCGAAGGTCCGGACATCGAGACCGACGACTACAACTTCACCAAGCTGAACTTCCCCGAGGGCCACCCGGCCCGCGAGATGCACGACACGTTCTATTTCAATCCGGGCGCCGACGGCACGCGCAAGCTGCTGCGCACGCACACGTCGCCGGTGCAGATCCGCACCATGCTGACGCAGAAGCCGCCGATCCGCGTGATCATTCCGGGCCGCACTTATAGAAGTGACAGCGATCAAACTCACACCCCGATGTTCCATCAGGTCGAAGGGCTCGTGATCGACAAGAGCGCCCATATGGGCAACCTGAAATGGATTCTCGAAGAATTCTGCAAGGCGTTCTTCGAGGTCGACAACGTGAAGATGCGCTTCCGCCCGTCGTTCTTCCCGTTCACCGAGCCGTCGCTCGAAGTGGACATCCAGTGCAAGCGCGACAAGGGTGAGGTTCGCTTCGGCGAGGGCGACGACTGGCTCGAAATTCTCGGCTGCGGCATGGTGCATCCGAACGTGCTGCGCAACTGCGGGCTCGATCCCGATGAATACCAAGGCTTCGCCTGGGGCATGGGCATCGACCGCATCGCGATGCTGAAGTACGGCATGCCGGACCTGCGCGCATTCTTCGAAGCGGACGTGCGCTGGCTCGCGCACTACGGCTTCCGGCCGCTCGACTTCCCGACGCTGGCGGGAGGGCTCAGCACGTGAAGTTCACTCTCTCCTGGCTGAAAGAACATCTCGACACCACCGCCTCACTGTCGGAGATCGCCGACAAGCTGACGATGATCGGCCTCGAGGTCGAGAACATTGTCGATCACGGCAAGCTGCTGGCGCCTTACGTCATCGCCAAGGTGATCTCCGCCGAGCAGCACCCGAATGCTGACCGGCTGCGCGTATGCATGGTCGACATCGGCGACGGCAAGCAGACCCAGGTGGTCTGCGGCGCGCCGAACGCGCGTGGCGGCATGACGGCGGTGTTTGGTCCGCCCGGTGCTTACGTTCCGGGCAAGGACATCACGCTCTCGATCGGCAACATCCGCGGCGTGGAAAGCCGCGGCATGATGATCTCCGGCGCCGAGATCGGCGTCTCCGACGATCATGACGGCATCATCGAGCTGCCAGCGGACGCGCCGGTCGGCAAGAGCTACGCGGAATACGCGGGCCTCAACGATCCGATGATCGAGATCAATCTCACGCCGAACCGTCCGGACTGCACCGGCGTCAGCGGCATCGCCCGCGATCTCGCGGCGACCGACATCGGCACGCTGATCGAGCGTGGGCCGAAGCCGGTGAAGGGCACGTTCCCTTGCCCGGTGTCGGTGAAGCTCGATTTCCCCGGCGGCAATTCACTCTGCCCGGCGTTCGGCCTGCGTCTCGTGAAGGGCGTCAAGAACAGCCCGTCGCCGGAATGGCTGCAACGCCGTCTTCTCGCGATCGGGCTTCGCCCGATCAACGCGCTCGTCGATATCACCAACTACATCACCTACGACCGCGGCCGTCCGCTGCATGTGTTCGACGCCAAGAAGGTGAAGGGCAACCTCGTCGTGCGCCGCGCGCAGAACGGCGAGCAGATCGTCGCCCTCGACGGCAAGACCTACACGCTCGACAACGCCATGTGCGTCATCACCGACGACAACGGCGTGGAATCGCTCGCCGGCATCATGGGCGGCGAGGCGTCGGGCTGCGACGAGACCACCACCGACGTGCTGATCGAGTCGGCGCTCTGGGTGCCGATCAACATCGCGCAGACCGGCCGCAAGCTCGGTATCAATTCCGACGCGCGCTACCGCTTCGAGCGCGGCGTCGATCCGAACTTCATGCTGCCGGGTCTCGAACTCGCGACGCAGATGGTGCTCGATCTCTGCGGCGGCACGCCGTCCGAAGTGACCGTTGCCGGCAGCGTTGAGACAAAGGATGTCGTCATCGATTTCCCGGCGTCCGAATTGAAGCGGCTCGCAGGGCTCGATCTCACGCTCACCGAGATGAAGCGCGTGCTCAACCGGCTCGGCTTCCATGTCGTGGGCCCGGACAATCGCGTGAAGGTCGCAGCGCCGTCATGGCGGCCGGACATCGAAGGCAAGGCCGACGTCGTCGAAGAGATCATCCGCATCGTCGGCGTCGATCAGATTCCCTCGACGCCGTTTGGCCGCGGCCCCGCCCCGCGCAAGCCGGTGTTGACCACCGCACAGGTGCGCACCCGTAGAGCCAAGCGGGCGCTCGCGGCGCGCGGTCTCGTCGAAGCCGTCACCTGGTCGTTCATCTCCAAGCCGCAGGCCGAATTGTTCGGCGGCGGCCAGCCTGAGCTGGCGCTCGCCAATCCGATCGCGGCCGAGCTCTCCGACATGCGGCCGAGCCTCATTCCGGGCCTCGTCGCGGCGGCGCAGCGGAACGCGGACCGCGGCTTCCCGGATGTGGCGCTCTTTGAAGTGGGCCAGATCTTCAAGGGCGACAAGCCGGAGGATCAGTTCATGGCAGCGAGCGGCGTGCGCCGCGCGCTGGCCAAGGCCAGCGGCAGCGGCCGTTTCTGGGCGAGCAAGACGGAAGCCGTCGATGCCTATGATGTGAAGGCCGACGCGCTCGCGGTGCTGGCCGCGGCCGGTGCGCCGGCAGCGGCGCTTCAGGTCGTGCCCGGCGGCCCCGCGTGGTTCCACCCTGGCCGCTCCGGTACGATCCAGATCGGCCCGCAGAACGTGCTCGGCCATTTCGGCGAGTTGCACCCGCGCGTGCTGGAGGCGCTCGACGCGGAAGGTCCGCTGGTCGCGTTCGAGGTCATTCTGGAGCGCATTCCCGAATCGAAGCCGAAGGCCACGCGCGCCAAGCCCGTGCTCGACATCTCGCAGTTCCAGCCGGTGACCCGCGACTTCGCCTTCGTGGTGGACCGCGCGGTGAAGAGCGCGGACATCGTCCGCACCGCGCAGGCGGTGGATCGCAAGCTGATCACCAACGTGACGCTGTTCGACCTCTATGAGGGCCAGGGCATCGAGCCGGGCAAGAAGTCGATCGCGATCGCGGTGACGATCCAGCCGCGCGAGAAGACGATGACCGACAAGGAAATCGACGCGCTCGCGGCGAAGCTCGTGGCCGAGATCACCAAACGCACCGGCGGAACCTTGCGCGCATGATGAAACGGCTCCTCAATCCGTCGGCAAGGCTGGTTGGGACGCTTTTCACTGTGGCGTTTGTATTGCTCGCCGCGAGCATGCTCATGATCAACATGGGCAGCGAAGAGGTCGCGGCGTTCGGTTTCCTGCCGGTCCTGTTCGGATTGACGGCTCTCTTCATGGCGCTCGCATCGTTCGCGATGCGCAAGCTCAACCTGAAGTACGGCCCGCCGGAAGACTGACACTTCTCGCGGGTCACGCATGCGGCATCGCGCCCGTGACCCTTCCGCCGCCCCGCGCTAGGATCGTGAAAACGATAACAGCATGCATGTGCATGCGCCTACTGGGAGTGGCGTCATGGAGATGGGCGTAAAGGCGGGCGGCAACGCGGTCGCCGTCGAGCAGACGAAACCGCGGACCGACCGGCGCAACGCCAGCGATCTCGATCTCTGGCTCGAGAAGGTCGAGGCGATGGGCGAGCTCAAGCGCATCACCGCCGAGGTGAGCCCCGACCTCGAAGCCGCCACCATCACCTATCTCGTCGGCCAGGAGAAAAGCCCGGCCCTGTTGTTCGAGAACGTCAAAGGCCACCCCGGCCACAAGGCGCTCTACAACATGATCGGCTGCAACCTGTCGCGCTTCTGCCTGATGATCGGCGAGGAGCCGGTCGAGCACCCGTTGCAAGCCGTCCAGCTTCTGCAAAAGAAGCTCGGCCGCAAGATGAAGCCGGTGACGGTCCCGAGCGAGGTCGCGATCTGCAACCAAAACATCGTCGAGGGCGAGAAGGTCGATATCCGCATGTTCCCGGCGCAGCGGATGTGGCCGCTCGACGGCGGCATGTATCTCGGCACCGCGGACGCAGTCATTACGAAGGACCCGGAGAGCGGCCGCGTCAACGTCGGCACCTACCGCATGATGATCAAGGGCCCGCGCGAAATCGGCGTCTACACCTCGCCGGGCAAGGACGGCGGCAGCGACCGCGACAAGTGGTGGAAGATGGGCAAGCCGGCGCCGATCGCAGCGGCTTACGGCATCGATCCGCTGCTCTTTCTCGTGGGCGCATCGAGCCTGCCGAAGACCGAGAGCGAGTACGAATATTATTCCGGCATCAAGGGCTCGCCGATCGAGCTGTTCAACTCGGATCTCACCGGCCTGCCGCTGCCCGCGCACGCCGAAATCATTCTCGAAGGCCATCTCTATCCCGACGAGACCTTCGCCGAAGGACCGTTCGGCGAGTTCACCGGCTATTACGGCCGGCCTTCAGGAGCCACGCCCTACATGCGCGTCGAGCGCGTGCGCTATCGCGACAATCCCACGCTTACCTGCGCGCTGATGGCCGACGGCACGGCGAACGAGTGCGGCCTGTTCTGGGCGGCTCTGCGCTCAGCCGGCATCTGGGCCGATCTCGAGAAGCTCGGCGTGCCGGGCATCAAGGGCGTGTGGTCGGTGCCCGAAGCCGCCGGCTGGGGCATGACCGTCGTGTCGATCAAGCAGATGTACGCGGGCCACGCTCCGCAGGTGATGGCGCTCGCGGCGCAATGCACCGCCGGCGCTTATTTCGGCAAATACGTGATTGTGGTCGACGACGATATCGACCCGTCGAACATCGGTCAGGTGCTGTGGGCGATGGCGACGCGCTCACGGCCAGCGCAATCCATCGACATCCTGCGCGAGACCTGGAGCACCTTCCTCGATCCGAGTTTGAATCCGCCGGAGATCAGGCCGTGGGGCTCGAAGGCGCTGATCAACGCCTGCATGGACTTCAAACACATCAAGAACTTCTCGCCACGCACCAAGCTCGACAAGGGCATGTACGAGAATGTCGTCGCGCGCTGGAGCGAGCTTGGATTGAGCGGCAAGCCGCCGGTGATCTCAGTGTTCGAGGATCATTCCGCGAAGGAAATTGGTTAATGAGCCGTTAACGAACGGGTGGCGGCGCTTCCTTCCTGCGAAAATTTCGCGGTCGCGAATCATCTGCGACTTCGCTTATCCACAGGTGGCAATCAGGGAGCCGTAATGCTCGCACGCCGTGCCACCCCGATGTATCTCGTGTCCGATCTCGATGAAGCGCGTTCGAATTACGAAGCGCTTGGTTTCGAACCGAAGCCGACGAACGACAATGGCTGCCTCGGCGTCATCGCCGGCTCAACCAGCGTCATCCTGCTTGATCGCGAATACGCCGAACGCACCTTGCCGGCGCGCGCGATCACGCTGCTCGAGCAAAAGCCCGCGCTCTACATCTGGGTCGAGTCGCTCGACGCGATGCGCGCGGAGCTGCACGCGACCTTCCTCGGCGAAGCCAACATGGCGGGCCTCCGCGAATGGGCGGTCGAAAGCCCGCTCGGCCTCATGGTGCTGGCCGAGACCTCGCGAGCGCACTAGCTCAAAAATCAAGAACGCCTGCGCGACGGCCGCTGTTGCGGCTGTGGGCGCGGTTCTTCCGGCGCTTTCAGCACGCCGAGGCGGCGCAGCACACCTTCCGCCGCGCGCTCGCCGGTTTCCCACGCGCCGCCAACCGTGCCCCACATGGTCTCGTGCGTGGCTTCACCCGCAAAGAACAACCGGTCGCGCATCGGCTCAGCCAGTTGCCGGCGCGCGCCTTGCGCGCCCGGTGACGCGCTCGAAACCGCGCCGAGCGTCCACGGATCGGCGTTCCATTGCGTCACGGCCGTGCGCTTGACGGCCTTGCGCACATCGGTACCGAACAGGCCGGTGAGCCATTCGATGGCGGCATCGGTCATCGCTTTCTCGCCCTGCGCACTCAGCTCGCGGCCGAACCTGCCCGCGACCTCGACGATCGTCAGCGACGAGCCCGACACATTGGCGAGAATCGCCCCGGTGCGCGTGCTGCTCGATTTCTCGAACATCAACTCGTCGCGCTGCAAGCCGAGTGGATTGCCGGGCAGCTCGAGCGCGATGTGATCGAAGCTGCCGAGCTTGAGCCGGGCCGCCGCTTCGAGCTGACGCAGCGGCCGCTCCGACTCGAACCTGATCTTGCCGGCGTTCAGCACCTCGGTCGAAACCGTGACAATGCCGAAGCGCGCGACGATCGTGCCCTTCGGGGTCTTCACCTCGACGCGGTTGTTGCGGTTGCCGGTGTCGATGGCTTCCACTGGCGAATTGAGCTGCACCGGAACACCTTCCGCGAGCTTCGCCAGCAATGTGCCGAA
>BFBZ01000019.1_pt91 | contig 18858 bp, 15 predicted proteins | sample 1888401 | NCBI WGS metagenome assembly BFBZ01 (sample SAMD00112614, study PRJDB3348) | symbiont metagenome | host: Chara braunii | reverse complement strand
ATGGCGGCCGGCTACGACAAGAACGCCGAGGTGCCGGATGCGCTGCTTGGCCTTGGCTTCGGCTTCGCCGAGGTCGGCACGATCACGCCGCTGCCGCAGCCGGGCAACCCGAAGCCGCGCATCTTCCGGCTGACCGCGGACGAAGCTGTGATCAACCGGCTGGGCTTCAACAATGAAGGGCACGAGGCAGCCGAAAAGCGCCTTGCCGCGCGCAAGGGGCGTGCCGGCATCGTTGGCGTCAACATCGGCGCCAACAAGGACAGCGCCGACCGCATCGCCGACTATGAGCGCGGCGTTGCCCGCTTCGCGCCCCATGCCTCCTATCTTACCGTCAACATTTCCTCGCCCAACACGCCCGGCCTGCGCAACATGCAGGCGCGCGAGCAACTCGGCGAGCTGCTGTCGCGCGTGACGGCGGCGCGCGCAACAGCGGCCGCGCAGCCGCCCGTCTTCCTCAAGATCGCGCCGGACCTCGTCGAAGCCGAACTGGAAGACATCGCCGCCGAGGTCATCGACAAAAGGATCGACGGCGTCATCGTCTCCAACACGACGCTCTCGCGGGCGGGATTGCGGACCGCCGGCTCCGCCGGCGAGGCCGGCGGCCTGTCGGGCAAGCCGCTGTTCGAGCGTTCGACGATCGTACTGGCGAAGATGCGCAAGCTGCTCGGCCCAAAGATCGCGATCATCGGCGTCGGCGGCGTCGACACAGCCGAAACGGCACTGGAGAAAATCCGCGCCGGCGCCGACCTCGTCCAGCTCTACACGGGCATGATCTATGCGGGCCCGGCGCTGCCGGGGCGTATCGTTGCCGGCATGGCGCGGTTTGTCGATCGGGAGCGCCTTCAATCCATTCGGGAGTTGCGCGACGACACGACCAGCGAGCTATGGGCCTCGAAATCGCTCAGCTAAAAGCAGTTCGAGCTCGCAATCGCAGTACCGCAAGCAGGCTTAAGCCGCGCACTAGCAGGAAGACATGCAGCGAGGCCCAAAGGCCATTGTTGCCGAAGGCGGGCGCCAGCGTAATGAGCGCCGCGCTGAAGGCCAGGAACGAGAAGAGCATCATGTTGCGCATGTCGCGCGACCAGGTTGCGCCGATGAAGACCCCGTCCATCTGGAAGGCGAGCACGCCGCTCAGCGCCGTGAACGCGGCCCAGGGCAGATAGGTGTCGGCGACTTCGCGAACATCCGGCGACGTCGTTACCAGCGCCACCAGGTTCGCGCCGGCCGTCAGCAGCAGGACGGTTGCGACACCCGCCAGGCCAAAGCCCCAGATCAGCGTCAGCCGCACCGCCTGGCGGAACGGCGTCGGCGCATGCGCGCCGATGGCCCGGCCGGCCAGCTGTTCGGCTGCGGTGGCGAAACCGTCGAGGAAATAGCCGGCAATCAGGAAGAAGTTCATCAGCACGGCGTTGGCGGCGAGCGTCACCGTGCCGAATTGCGCGCCCTGCCTGGTGAAGAGCGCAAAGGCAGCCAGCAGCGAGAAGGAGCGGATCATGATGTCGCGGTTGAGCGAGAGCATGCGCCGGTAGGCCGGCACGTCGAGAATGCGCCGGCGCGACGGCCGTTCCTGCTTGCGAAAACGGCCGAGCACGATGGCAAGGCCGAGCAGCATCGCCAGGAATTCGCCGGTGACGGTCGCCCAGGCAACGCCGGCGACGCCCCAGCCAAGCTCGAGGCCGAGCAGGAAGCAGAGCAGGATGTTGATGCCGTTGAGCACYGCCTGCAGCATCAGGCCAAGCCCGCCTTCGCCGCGCCCCAGCACGTAGCCCAGTATGGCRTAGTTGACGAGCGAGAAGGGCGCGGCGAGCAGCCTGATGCGGATATAGACCGACATCGCCGCGCTGACGCGCGGTTCGGCGCCCATGAACCACTGGCCGGCAACGGCAAAGAGCGGCGCMAGSGCSGCAAGCACGACRCCSGCRACSACCGCGATCARCACGGCGCGCCAGAGCACGGCCTGCTCTTCCAGCGCGTCGCCGCGCCCAAAAGCTTGGGCGACGAGGCCTGTCGTTCCGGAGCGCAGGAAGTTGAAGGTGGTGAAGACGACGTCGAACACCAGTGCCCCCGCCGCCAGGCCACCGAGCAGCGCCGCGTCGCCGAACTGGCCGACCACAGCCGTGTCGACGATGCCGAGCAGCGGCGTCGTCAGATAGGCAAGCGTCATCGGCACCGCGATCGCCAGCACCGAGCGGTTGGTGACGACGAAGTGTCTGGCGTTGGCCTGGGTCGCGCCCTTGTCCAAGGACAGCTGCCTCGCTGATTGCGGCTTGATCGGACAGCCGATGTGCCCCAGTTTGCCGTTGCCGCGCAATCGCCAACCCACGGCGGCTAACCGATTTCCCCGACTGGCGCAGAAAGAACTGGCGCAGGCCGCCCCCCCCATCCATGCCGTTGCAGATCGTCCACCACCCCGACTATGACGCCGGCTTTGCCGTAAATCACCGCTTTCCGATGAGCAAGTATCCGCTTCTGATGGAAGCTCTGCGGCGCCGCGGGCTCGCCGTGCCCGAAGCGCTTTCGATGCCCGAGCCGGCGCCGCCCGGGTGGCTGAAGCTGGCGCATGCTGCGGACTATGTCGACCAGGTGATCGCCTGCCGGGTGCCCGAGACGATAGAACGCGAGATCGGCTTTCCGGTCGGGCCGCGCGTGTCGCTGAGGGCGCAACTTGCCAGCGCCGGCACGGTCCTGGCGGCACGGCTGGCTCTCAAACACGGCATCGCCTGCAATGCCGCCGGCGGCAGCCATCATGCAAGGCGGGCGCAGGGCGCCGGCTTCTGCACCTTCAACGACGTCGCCTTGGCTTCACTGGTGCTGCTCGCCGAAGCCGCGGTCGACAACATACTGGTCGTCGATCTCGACGTGCATCAGGGCGACGGCACGGCCGACATTCTGAAGGATGAGCCACGCGCCTTCACCTTTTCCATGCATGGCGAGCGCAACTACCCCGTCCGCAAGATTGCTTCCGACCTCGACATCGCCTTGCCCGACGGCACCGGCGATGCCGCCTATCTCGACAAGCTCCGCGCGATCCTGCCAGAGCTATCGCAGAGCAGGCACTGGGATATCGTCTTCTACAATGCGGGGGTCGACGTGCATGCCGAAGACAAACTCGGCAGGCTGGCGCTTTCCGATGACGGCATACGCGGCCGCGACGAGATGGTGATCGGCCATTTCCGAGCCGCCGGCATTCCGCTCTGCGGGGTCATCGGCGGCGGATATTCGAGCGACGTGCCGGCTCTTGCCGAGCGCCACGCCATCTTGTTCGCGGCAGCGTCCCGCTATGCCTGACAATCCTTTTCAAGCCTGATCTTTCCGAACCGGAGGTCAGCGAAGCAAAAACCGGCAACCGCTTTTCGGGATCATGCTCTATTTCCGGTAGCTGGCGATCCTCAGCAGGATGAAGGCCGGCACGACGATCGCGGCACCGAGCAGGATATAGCCAAGGAAACGGTCGATGGCGTGGAAGCCGAGATTCCACAAATCGATGAAGAACTGGCGGATGCCGTAGAACACGTCCATCGGGCTCCAGCCGAAGAAGTGCATGACGAGGCCGACAAGGAAGGAAACCACCAGCAGCTTCACAAGCACCCTGAGTGGCGTGTCGCCGAGGAAGCGCGTCAGTGCGGACAAGGCCGTTCTCCGTTCGAACCGCCCGACTCGGGCGTCTGGCACCAGAAATACGCACTCGCCCGCCCGGCATCAAGCCGGGCCAGGTCCGTCATGCGTCGCATGTCCAGGGTCTCGGCGCGCTCAGTCGCCTGAGCTCGTCCGCAGGCCGCAGCGATCCAGCAAGATGACCGGATGTCCCGCTATCCCAGACGAAATCCCGGGCTTCCGTGTATGCCATCGTGGGATCAGGGCAATTTTGCCCGCCCTTCCATGGTTAATTTTGCGTAAAGACAAACGTAGCAAATTGCTGAAAATAAATAGAAAAATCTCCACTTCCCGGATTCGCGCAATGTGCGTGCAATTTTCGCCTGCCAGATAGAGCGGGTCTTTCGAGCAATGTGACGACGGACGCTCGGACCGCGAGGCACCGCCTTGCCGGGCGGGATTCTGTTGCCCGCGAAAGACACCAAACCGGAGCAGCGCCATCCCAAGGGCGGCTCCACGGATCAATCCGCGCACGGCCTTGCCCTGCGCAGCGCGTCTGGAGTGTTGCAGTGTTTTCTCGAACCGGAATTCTTCTGGCAGCGGCAGGTCTTGCCGTTTCCCTCAACGGGGCCGCGACGGCCGCCGACCTACAGCCGGCCTACAACAACCCGCCCGCCTTCCAATGGAGCGGCGCCTATGTCGGCGTCCACGGCGGAACGGCCTTCACGAAGATGCCCAATCCGTTCGCCGACAGGAACGGATGGAGCGGCGGGGTGCAGGCCGGCTACAACATACAGACAGGTCCGGCCGTGTTCGGCGCCGAACTCGAAGGCTCCAATCTCGGCGGCGCCAGGCACGATGTCCAGGGCGGCAATATCAAGGAGAAGTGGCGCGCCGCCGCCAAGGCCAAGGCAGGCCTCAGCTTCGACCAGACCCTCGTCTTCGGCACCGCGGGCATGGCCATGACCACGTTCAAGAAGGGTGACGGCGTGACCGACACCGACAGCCGCAAGCTCGGCTATCTGGTCGGCGGAGGCGTCGAGCAGGCCTTCGCAGGCGGCCTGTCCGCCAAGGTCGAATATGACTACATCCGCACGCCCAATGTGGAAACGAAATCGGCCCTCGGCACAGCGAAGACCGATATAGGCAGCCATGAACTGAAGGCCGGCATCAACTACCGGTTTTAGAGCAGAGCAGTTTTCCGTGGCGGCCGCCCCGCCGATCTCCACCACGGAAAACTGCCTTTCTCCGCCCATCAGTCGACGATGCAGCGCGCGTCTTGCCGCGTAATGTCGAGGCAATTTTCGTGGCCTAGCTCGAAAGCGCTTCTCCACGACAGGAATCAAACCATGCTCATGTCAGCAAAGGGTCTCCGATGGGCTCTGAAGGCGCTTTCCGCGGCGGCGCTGCTCGCGATCTCCGCATGCGCGTCCGACATCATGAAGAACTATATCGGACAACCGGTCGAGTCCGTCATGCTCGACTACGGGCCGCCGACCGCCGTCGTCGATCTCGGCCCGGGCGAGCGCGCCTATCAGTGGCGCAAGATATCCACCAATGCGGTCTCCGGCACATCGAGCGGCGAGGTGCGCCGCACCAAGCACGGAACGGAATATCAGGTGACCGAGACCCCCGGCTATGTCGAGCGCCAGGAATGTTTTTACACCTTCTACGCGCGTTCCTCAGGCGGCCGCTGGTTCATCATCAATTTCCGCCAGCCCAAGCTGGAATGCGAATGAGCCCATCGCGAAGGGCCGGACTGGCTCTTGCCGCATCCCGGCCAAAGCACTACCGGCGGGCATGACGCGGCCGCGCGCGAACAGCGGTGCCGCGCTGACGGAGACCTGAAGATGCGTATCCTGCTGATCGAGGACGAGCCGGAAATGGCGTCCGTGCTCAAGACGGCGCTGGAGCGCCAGGACATCGTCGTCGACCGAAGCTCGACGCTGGCCGACGCCGAGATCATGGCAAGACTTGGAACCCACGATGCCATTGTGCTGGACCGCCGCCTGCCCGACGGCGAAGGCCTCGACCTCATCCCGCGCCTGCGGGCCATGAATGTCGATGCGCCGGTCATCGCCCTGACGGCGATGGGCGGCCTCGACGATCGCGTCAGCGGGCTGAACGCGGGCGCCGACGACTACATGGTCAAGCCCTTCGCCACCGAGGAACTGGTGGCGCGGCTCCGCGCGCTGCACCGCCGTCAGTTCACCTTGCGCGCCGACCGCATCGAGGTCGGCCGCCTCGTCTATGATTTCCGCGACCGTGCGGCGCGGGTGGACAACCGGGAGCTCGACCTGCCCCGGCGCGAGCGGCTCGTGCTCGAGACGCTGGTCCGACGGCCGGGTCGCGCGGTCATGCGTTCGACGCTGGAGGAGGCCGTCTACGCGCTGGACGACGAGATCGGCTCCAACGCGCTCGACGCGCATATCTCGCGGCTGCGCCGCAAACTGGAGGACGTCGCGGCCGGCATCGAGATCCGCGCCATCCGCAACATCGGCTATCTGCTCAGAGCCTTGCCGTGAGGCCGCGGCGCCCGCGTTCGCTGCAATGGGTGCTGGTGCGACGGCTGATCCTGCTGCAGGCGGCCATGCTTGCCGTCTTCATCGCGCTTTGCGCCGCGGCCCTGTGGATCACCAATCCGAGGCTGCTGGTCGACAACGAGGCTGCCGTGGCAGCGCTGAAAGGAGCGATCGACCGCGACCAGGAGGGCCGGCTGGTCGTGCGCGAGACGGAGGAATTGAGACAATTCCGCGAGAGCTTTCCGCATGTCTGGTACATTGTTCGCGACAAGAGCGGACAAAGCCTCCGCTCCGGAGCCGTGCCGGACGTCTATGCCGGCACGCCCGGCGCGCTGCTGGGGGCGGTGGATCATGCCACGCTCGAGCTCGCCAGGGACGACCTTCGGCCGGAAGCCTATTTCGAGAACGTCGCGACGAAGGCCGGGCCGGTCCAGATCATCGCCTCCACCCGCTCGTCGCGGGAGCAGACCGACGGATTGGAAGTCAACATCTCGGCGACGATCGACGTCGCCCGCAACCCCGACGGCAGCCGCAATTGGCAGCGGGCCCTGCCGGCCCTGGCGCTGGTCATCGCCATCCTGCTTCTGCCGATCGTCGTGGTGATGGGCATCACCACGCTGGTGACGACGCCGGCTGTGGTGCGCAGGTCGTTTTCAGGCCTCGTCGACACGGCCGATCAGGCGGCGCGCATCGACATCAACACGCGCGGCATGCAGCTTCCGGTCCAACGCGTGCCGCAGGAGATCGCGCCGCTGGTCCAGGCCTTCAACCAGACGCTCGCACGGCTGGCGCACAGCTACGACCGGCACAACCGCTTCCTCACCGATGCCGCGCATGAATTGCGCACGCCGATCGCCATCCTGCGCACCCGCGCCGAGCTCTTGACCAAGGAACCGGAGAGCGAGCGCCTGCTGCACGACATCGAGCGCCTGTCGCATCTGGCGCAGCAGCTGCTCGACCATCAGATGCTGGAGCGGCCGGGCGATGAGCGCCAGGTCGTCGACCTCGGCGAGCTCGCCCGCCGGGTGGCCGCCGACTTCGCGCCGCTGGCGATCGAGGCCGGCTACGACCTCGCCTTCGAGCCGCCGAAAGGCACGGTCGCCATCCGGGCAGACAGCTTGCAGATCGAGCGCGCCTTGGCAAACCTGGTGCGCAACGCCATCGACCATGGTGGCGGCGCCGGCACGATAACGGTCGCGGTCGATGGAGGCGGCGTCGAGGTTCGTGACGAGGGCCCGGGTATTGCGCCGGAAGAGCGGGAGAACGTGTTCCAGCCTTTCTATCGCCTGCAGCCGCAATCGCGCGGAGCAGGCCTAGGCCTCAACCTCGCCCGGCAGATCGCGCACCTGCATGAGGGCACGATCCGGATCCTGAACGGCTCGTGGCGCGGCTGCCGCGTGCGCATAGAGCTTCCGGTGCTGCGGGGATGAAACGCTCCGCTTTGCCGATTGCTTGAGGCCGGGCCGTCATGGTAACGAGGGCGCGCGCGGGTATGATGTAATGGTAGCCTGTCAGCTTCCCAAGCTGAACGCGCGGGTTCGATTCCCGCTACCCGCTCCAAATGTTCCGATCCTGGCGGCAAATGCCGATTGCCCCGCAGCCTTAAAGCAACCCACCGGTAGTAGCATCGGACGCGYCGCCGCGAGTCCCCACAGCCGGGCGAAGCGAACATCGCGTGCGCATGGGAAATTGACGCCTCGTTCGAAGGCGACTTTTATTGGTTCAATTTCCGGAAAGAGATTGTTATTGAATATTTGACGTGTAGTCGTCGCGTTATGAAATGCTTTGTAATAAACCTCGACCGATCAGCAGACAGATTGGCCCACGTAACTGCTGAGTTCGCGAAAATCGGCGCTTCATTCGAGCGAATTGCGGCAGTTGAGGCCTCCAGCGTAGTCCGMGCTCCGAACCTGACTAATGCCGAAACAGCCTGTTTCGGCAGTCATCGGCTTTGCTGGCAGATGATCGCCGATGGCGACGATCAATACGCGTCGATCTTTGAGGATGATATCGTCTTCTCCGAGAGAGCCGGATCATTGTTGGCAAGCGACATGTGGATCCCGGCCGACGCCGACATTGTAAAGCTTGAGACATTTTTTACGCCGGTGCGCGTGGCCCGGCGCCGTCTCGCGATCGACAATGGATTTTCCCTGACCCGCATGCTGGGCCAGCACATCGGGACCGCCGGCTATRCGCTTTCAAGAAGAGCGGCACGAAATCTATTGGAATGGACGAAGCGGACAAGGGCACCAGTGGATTTCGCTATCTTCAGCCCCCTTCATATGCCTTGCGCGCGCAGCACGATCTATCAACTGACGCCAGCCATCTGCGCACAAAGCCAGTTTGTGTCGGAGACTCCATTCAAGACCTTGCTTCAGTACGACCGGCCGCATCGTAGAACGCGACTCTCGGAGAGAGTTCAGCACGAGACCTCGCGCGCCGTTGTGTTTTTCCGGAGCATGACTCTCGGTGGGACGGAAAAGGTTGCTGTTGCATTTCGCGCGCGATCATCGCAGCTACCAGAAGCATCGGATCAGCAAGCGACGACGAACACCATSTTSGCGATTCGCGACCCTGCTTAAACCATCGCCCCGGCGCATATTGGCAGGTGTTCGGCCGCCTCGTCGGCTCCCATCCGCATGATGGTGTGCGACAGGCCGCCATGCGCCTCTATCCATTCCCGCACCCAATCGGGGTATTGCGAGATCAGGTAATCGGCGGCGACGGCGTTCTGCGCGATGCCGACACCATAGGGCAGATGGAAGCCGAAGGAAGCGCGCGATGTGATGCAGAGCTGCTCCGCCGGCAGGGACAGGTACAGCGTGCAGGCGCTGTCGCARGCCCCGTCGAAATGCACCGGYTCATCCGCGGCGCGAAGTTGGGCGACATGCAAAGCGAAAACCGCGATTCGGCCGCCGGGATTTTGCCGGATCGTCTCGGCATTCGCCGGCAACGTCATCGTGATTGTCGCCAGGAGCGCGATCGCCCTGGCGATCAACTTCCATCTAACCGGTGCGGGGGGCAGGCTGCTGTTCATCTTGTTGGCCTCGCGTTACCCTCCGCGACGCCAAGGCTAGCACCAAGATGGTTAACAACAGGCATCAAGGAAAGTGACACGGGGTCGATTAGCGTTACCCCATGCACTTCTCCTCACCGATCGATACCTGGCGAAGCCGCTGTATTCGCCGCCCGAAAGGAACAAAGCCGTGGCGATGAAAGACACGCGTCGCTGGCAGGGTCACGTGAGTAACGGCGATTGCAAAGCAGTGGCTTTTGGGTCCTGCGCCGCTGTGCAAGACCCAATTAGGCAAGCGCCAAGTTTCTAAATTCCTATGGCCTCACAGCCAGAAGCCGACCCAGACGCGTTCACGCCAGCARCGGCGATGCCAACGGCCACGGTGCCAGACGCGACGGCACACCCTTCTCCACACGCGCCGGTGTCCGCGCCGACGGYGGCGCCGGCGCCAATGATGATGGCGATGCGCGACCAGTTCCACCTCGGCCGGATCGTCCCCCTCGAACACCGCCATGTCCGGCTTGTCGAGTTCGTCCAGGATTCCATTGCCGGCGGGAATACCGGCAACCGCCTTGCCGGGTCCGGCCAAGCCGGCAAGTGCCGCCGCCCCCCGCAACGCCAAGCAGTCCAGTCAGAAACGACCGACGTTCCATCAAAACCTCCGAGCTGTCGAGCATCGGCGGCTCTCCCCTCGCCCGCAACGGGCTCCAGCGAGCCGCCGATCGGTTTGAACGTACTAGTGGCATTCTCGTTCCATCACCCCACTTCGCGCAAGATGAAGTCGTGCAGCATCTTGGCCGCCGGGGAGAGCACGCGGTTCTTGACCGTTATCAGGCTGTAGGGTCTCACCTCGATGTCGAACTCGGTCTGGACGACATCAATGGCGCCCGCCAGCCCGTCGGGGCTCTGGATGAACTTGGCCACCTGCACGGACACAGGCGCGATGGCGTCGGACTGCGCCACCATCACCAGCGTCAGCAACAGCGAGCTGGTGTTGAGGATGCGGTCTGGGAGCGGGATGTTGCGGTTCAGAAAGTTGCTTTCCATCGCCTGACGCAGCGGCGAGCCGCCGGACTGGAAGACCCAGTCATAGGCGGCCGTCTCCTCCAGCCCGACCATCTTGCCGCTGGCGAGCGGGTGGCCGCGACGCACGATGAGGCAAGCCTTCTCGATGCCGATGACACGCGACTCGAACAGCCGCGGATTGAGGTCGTCGGGAATGCGGGCGATGATGAAATCGTGGCGGGACGCGACCAGTTCGCGCGCCAGCACATTCGATGTCTCGACCTGCATGGTGATCTCGATGCGTGGATAGATGCGGCGGATCTCGCGGATCGCCGGCACCGCCAGCTCGATCGCCGGCGCCGTCACGGCGCCCAGAAACACCGAGCCGCCCTTGCCGGCCTTGAGCTCGGAAATCTCGCGATCGGCCTCGCGCATCTCGAGCAGGATCGAGCGGGCTCGCCTGGCGAGCGCCTGGCCGTAAGGGGTGAGCGTGATGCCGCGCGGCAGCCGCTCGCATAGCTTCACGTCGAGCACCGCCTCCATCTCGGCGATCATGCGCGAGGCGGCCGGCTGCGATATGTTCATGACCTGGGCGGCCGCGCTCACCCGTCCGTGATCGTCGAGCGCGGCGATCATGCGCATATGGCGCAGGCTCAAGCCGCTGCGCAGCAGTGTTTCGCCGTCTCCCGGCAGTTTCTGGTAATCGCCTGAAATCCCGTCAGGATCGCGCAGTGCAGCCATGATTCCCCCTGCTCCCCGTGCTGTTCTCCGCGACTGAAAATATACCAGTTTCGATATAGCAACCACCAAAGATCGCATTTGACAGTTATGTCAAAGGGACACACCCTTCGCGCGTTCCGAGGCGTGAAGATCGGCCACGAGTAAAATCGTATCGATTGAAAAGGCGTCGCGGGGCCGATTGGGAGGATACCGGAGATCGATAAAGCCGACAGCGGCGCGCCAGCGCCTTGCCCGGCCGTGCGGCCCGCGAAGCCCCGAGGTGTCGCGTCCATCAACCAGGGAGAGTAATGTGAAGATCATCAAGACGCTGGCCGCCGTCGCGGCCCTTGGCATCGCCGCCATGACCTATTCGGCGCACGCGGCCGACAAGGGTCTCGTCGGCGTGCTGATGCCGACCAAGACCTCGCAGCGCTGGATCAACGACGGCGACGCCGTCAAGTCCCAGCTCGAGGCCCTCGGCTACACGGTCGACCTGCAGTATGCGCAGGACGACATCCCGAACCAGCTGAGCCAGTTGGAGAACGAAATCACCAAGGGCCCGAAGGCGCTGATCATCGCCTCGATCGACGGCACCACCATGGCCAACGCGCTGCAGAAGGCAAACGATGCCGGCGTCGTCGTCGTCGCCTATGACCGCCTGATCAAGAAGACGGGCAATGTCGACTACTACACCACCTTCGACAATTTCGGCGTCGGCGTCATCCAGGCGAATTCCCTGGTCAAAGGCCTCAAGGAGCGCTTCCCGAACGCCAAGCCGTGGAAYGTCGAGYTGTTCGGCGGCTCGCCCGACGACAACAACGCCTTCTTCTTCTACAACGGCGCGATGTCTGTCCTGCAGCCGCTGATCGACAACGGCTCGATCAAGRTCAAGTCCGGCCAGATGGGYATGGACAAGGTCGGCACGCTGCGCTGGCTCGCCGCCACCGCTCAGGCGCGCATGGACAACCTGCTCTCGGCCAACTACTCGGACGGCAGCCGCGTCGACGGCGTCCTGTCGCCCTATGACGGCCTGTCGCGCGGTATCACCGCCTCGCTGCGCGCTGTCGGTTACGGCACGGACGCACAGCCTTGGCCGGTCGTGACCGGCCAGGACGCCGAGACCGCCTCGGTCAAGCTGATCATCTCGGGCGAGCAGTATTCGACCGTGTTCAAGGACACGCGCGACCTCGCCAAGGCCACTGTGCAGCTGGTCGACAAGGTGCTTTCCGGCGGCAAGCCGGACGGCCTCGACAGCAAGACCTACAACAACGACGTCAAGGTCGTCCCCTCGATCCTTTTGACGCCGCATGAGGTCGACAAGTCGAACTACCAGAAGATGGTCGTCGAGTCCGGCTACATCAAAGCCGACGACCTGAAGTAATCCGGCCTGCAAATCCAGGGGTCCTGCGCAAGCGGGGCCCCTTTTCGTCCGCAAGCGACCCCGGTATTGTTTGCCGGTCTTTACAGCGCATGTGCCTCGCGGGCACCAAAGGGGACGCTGTGGAATGTTGATTGCGCGTGAACCTTCCTGAAAATCGGAAGGCATGCGCCAGGGAGCGGAATTCCTGATGACATCGACGATTTTGGAGATGCGCGACATCACCAAGACGTTCCCCGGCGTGAAGGCGCTGTCGAACGTCAACCTCAGCGTCGAGGAAGGAGAGATCCACGCCATCGTCGGCGAGAACGGCGCCGGCAAGTCGACGCTGATGAAGGTGCTGTCGGGCGTCTATCCGTCAGGCACCTATGAGGGCGAGATCGTCTTTCGCGGCCAGGAGTGCCATTTCAAGGGCATTCATGACAGCGAGCATATCGGCATCGTCATCATCCACCAGGAGCTTGCCCTGGTGCCGATGCTGTCGATCGCCGAAAACATCTTCCTCGGCAACGAGCATGCCACTTACGGCGTCATCGACTGGAACGCCAACGAGAAGCGCACAAGCGCCCTGCTCGACAAGGTCGGCCTGAAGGAAGACCCCAAGACGCTGATCACCAATATCGGCGTCGGCAAACAGCAGCTGGTCGAAATCGCCAAGGCGCTCAGCAAGGAAGTGAAGCTGCTGATCCTCGACGAGCCGACCGCCTCGCTCAGCGAAAAGGACAGCCAGGCGCTGCTCGACCTCCTGCTCGAGTTCAAGCGCCAGGGCATGACCTCGATCCTGATCTCGCACAAGCTCAACGAGGTGAACCGGGTCGCCGACAAGGTGACGGTGATCCGCGACGGCCGCACCATCGAGACCTTGCCGCGGAAGGAYATCAGCGAGGACCGCATCATCACSTCGATGGTCGGCCGCTCGCTCGACGACCGCTACCCGCCGCGCGAGCCGAAGATCGGCGAGGTCATCTTCGAGGTGAGGAACTGGTCGGTCTACCATCCGATCCACGCCGAACGGCAGGTGATCAAGAACATCAACCTCAATGTGCGCAAGGGCGAGGTGGTCGGCATCGCCGGATTGATGGGCGCCGGCCGCACCGAATTCGCGATGAGCCTTTTCGGCCGTTCCTACGGCCGGCGCATCAGCGGCGAGGTCGCCCTCAGGGGCAAGCCGCTCGATCTTTCGACGGTTGGCAAGGCGGTGGAAAACCGCATCGCCTATGTCACCGAGGACCGCAAGACCTACGGCCTCAACCTCATCGACCACATCAAGCACAATGTGACGCTGGCCAATTTGGGAGGCGTCTCAAGCGGCGGCGTGATCGACGACATGCGCGAGATGAGCGTCGCCAACGACTATCGCAAGAAGACCAATATCCGGGCCTCCAGCGTCTACCAGTTGACCGGCAACCTGTCGGGCGGCAACCAGCAGAAGGTGGTGCTGTCGAAATGGCTGTTCGCCGATCCGGAGGTCTTGATCCTCGACGAGCCGACCCGCGGCATCGACGTCGGCGCCAAGTACGAAATCTATACGATCATCGCCCGTCTCGCCGCCGAAGGCAAAGCGATCATCGTCATCTCGTCGGAAATGCCTGAACTGCTCGGCATCTCCGACCGCATCTATGTGATGAACGAAGGGCGCATCGTCGGCGAGATGGCGGCAAGCGACGCAAGCCAGGAAAAAATCATGCGCGCCATCGTTCGGGGAGAAGGAAAAGCATCATGAGCACAGAAAGCGCTCCCGCGCCGCAAAGCGGCGTCGCCGAGGACATCAAGCAGCGTCCCCGCATCGCCGTCTCCGCACTGACGACAAACCTGCGCGAATACGGCCTGATCATCGCGCTGATCGTCATCATGCTGTTCTTCCAGTACACCACGTCGGGAACGCTGTTCAAACCAGTCAACCTCTCGAACCTGGTGCAGCAGAACTCGTTCATCATCGTGATGGCGCTGGGCATGCTGCTGGTGATCGTTTCCGGCCATATCGACCTCAGCGTGGGCTCGGTCGCGGGCTTCATCGGCGCGCTGGCGGCGATGATGATGGTCATATGGCCGCTCGGGATGTTCAGCAATCCGCTGGTGGTTTCGATCGTCTGCCTGGTCGTGGGCGCGCTGATCGGCGCCGCGCAAGGCTACTGGATCGCCTATCACAAGATACCGAGCTTCATCGTGACGCTGGCCGGCATGCTGATCTTCCGCGGCATCTGCCAGGCGCTGCTCGGCGGCGGCTCCTCGGTCGGYCCKCTTCCCGACAACTTCAAGGCGCTGAGCTCGGGCTTCATCCCGGACGTGATCGGACCGCTGACGCTCATCCCGCCGACGGTGAACGCGGCCGGCAAGACCATCATCGGCAGCGGGCTTACGCTGCACATGACGACGGTCGTGCTGGGCGTGGTTGCCGTGCTTGCCTATGCCTATTTCGGCTTGAGGGCGCGGCGCAAGCGCGAGCACCATGGCTATGAGGCCGAGCCTTTCCTGCTGTTCGTCATCAAGACCGTGGTGGGCAGCGCGCTGGCACTGTTCCTGGTCTTCCAGTTCGCGAGCTACAAGGGCCTGCCGGTCGTGCTCCTGGTAATGGGCGTGCTGATCTCGCTGTTCGTTTTCGTCACCAAGCGCATGACCATCGGCCGCCGCATCTACGCCATGGGCGGCAACGCCAAGGCGGCGCAGCTGTCGGGCATCAACACCGAGCGGCTGACGCTGATGGTGTTCGTCAACATGGGCGTGCTGTCGGCGCTGGGCGGCCTGATCATCGCGGCGCGCCTCGGCCAGGCCGTTCCGGCGGCGGGCCTCGGCAGCGAGCTCGACGTGATCGCGGCCGTCTTCATCGGCGGCGCTTCGGCAATGGGCGGCGTCGGACAGGTGATCGGCGCCGTGGTCGGCGGCTTCATCATGGGCGTGATGAACAACGGCATGTCGATCATGGGCGTCAATGTCGACTGGCAACAGGTGGTCAAGGGCCTGGTGCTGCTCGGCGCCGTTATCTTCGACGTCTACAACAAGAACAAGGCTTAGTGCATGTCGCCCAAAAGTGCTTAGCGGTTTTGGGGACAACGACATGCATCAAAGTAAAGGCTAAGGCCGGAGGCGAAGATTTAAGGAGGCATACGGGTTCTAGATCGCGAAGCCGCCGGCAACCCGTCGGCGCCAAGAAGTCCCTGGAGGGACCAGGCTCGCGAGCGCAATCCGGGCGAAACGTTTCAACCGTGGCGCGGATGTTCTCCGGGCCGCGCCGGCTAGGGTTTGCCATCGGCAGCCGGGCCAAAGGAGAGAGGATCCATCATGCTGATCTCACAGATACTCGACGACGCCGAGACGATCCGCGTCGTTGCCCGCACCGGCGGCAAGACCAGGGCCATCAACGGCGCGCGCAGCGTCTATTCGCTGGCGATGGAGGCCGCGCGGACAGGCACCAGCCTAGAGTCATTGATCGAGCGCAAGGGCTATGGCGAGACGATCGATCTCGACGCCGCCTACAAGAAGGGCCGKGTGGCGTCGCCGATCAACCATCCGGATCCCGCGCATCTCCACCTCACCGGCACCGGCCTCACGCATCTGGGATCGGCGGCRACGCGCGATTCCATGCACAAGAAGCTCAGCGACGGCGAGGAACAGCTYACCGATTCCATGAAGATGTTCCGCATGGGGCTCGAAGGCGGCAAGCCGGCGAAGGGACAGATCGGCGTGCAGCCCGAATGGTTCTACAAAGGCAACGGCACCATGGCGGTGGCGCCGGGAGCCCCGCTGATGTCGCCCGCCTTCGCGCAGGACGCCGGCGAGGAGCCGGAGATCGCCGGCATCTACATCATCGGCGACGACGGCGCCCCCTTCCGCGTCGGCTTCACACTGTCGAATGAGTTTTCCGACCACGTGACGGAGCGGATGAACTATTTGTTCCTYGCYCATTCCAAGCTGCGCAACGCGTCCTTCGGCCCCGAAATCCTGCTCGGCGACCCGCCGGCCGACATCAGGGGCTCATCGCGCATCTGGCGCGACGGCAAAGTGCTTTGGGAGAAGCCGTTCCTGTCCGGCGAAGCGAACATGTCGCACACCATCGCCAATCTCGAGCATCATCATTTCAAGTATTCGGCCTTCCGCCAGCCGGGCGACGTGCATGTGCACATGTTCGGCACCGCGACGCTGTCCTTCGCCGACGGCATCAGGACCGAGGCCGGCGACGTGTTCGAGATCGAGGCGAAGGATTTCGGCCTGCCGCTGCGCAACCCGCTGGAGATCGAAAAGCCGGTGAAGGTGGCGGTGAAGGCGTTGTGACGGCTAATCTCCCCCCTTGAGGGGGAGATGGCCGCGAAGCGGCCAGAGGGGGTCGTCTCACATTGAGCGCCAACCTAGTCTGGCGTCGCGCAAAGGGCGCTGGCGCTCGACGCGCGGCGACCCCCTCTGTCGCCTTTGGCGACATCTCCCCCTCAAGGGGGGAGATAGCAACCTCAGCGCGCTGCTCTAAAATGCTTGGAGAGCTTCAGGCCCTGCGCCTGGTAGTTCGAGCCGAGATCGGCGCCGTAGAGCGCCCGCGGCCGCTTCAGCATATGCTCGTAGACCAGGCGTCCGACGATCTGGCCGTGGTCGAGGATGAACGGAACCTCGTGGCTGCGCACTTCGAGCACCGCCCGGCTGCCGCTGCCGCCGGCGGCGGAATGGCCGAAGCCCGGATCGAAGAAGCCGGCATAGTGGACGCGGAACTCGCCGACCAGCGGATCGAAGGGCGTCATCTCGGCGGCGTAGAGCGGCGGAACATGCACGGCCTCGCGACTGACCAGGATGTAGAACTCGTCCGGGTCGAGCACCAGTTCGCCGGCGCCGCTCTTGTAGATCGGCTCCCAGAAATCGATCACGTCCTGCGCGGCGCGCCTGTCGACGTCGACGAGGCCGGTGTGGTGCTTGCCGCGATAGCCGACGAGCCCGTCCTTGTCGCCGTCGAGGTCGATCGACAGCGCGATACCGCCGCCTGAGATGTTGGGTGGCTCGGTGGCAACCAGCATCTCGGCGCGGTGGAGGTCGCGCAGCTCGTTTTCCGACAGCACCGCATTGCCGGTGCGGAAGCGGATCTGCGACAGACGCGAGCCGGCCCGGACGACGATGGGAAAGGTGCGCGGGCTGACCTCGAGATAGAGCGGCCCGGAGTACCCGGCGGCGATCTTGTCGAACTCGTGGCCGCGGTCGGTCATGACGCGCGTGAAGATGTCGAGCCGCCCTGTCGAGCTCTTCGGATTGGCCGAGGCCGACACATTGGCCGGCAGCGCCAAGCTTTCGAGCAAGGGCACGATATAGACGCAGCCCGTCTCCAGCACCGCCCCTTCCGCGAGGTCGATCTCGTGCAGCTTCAGCCGCTCAAGCTTGTCGGCAACCAGATGATCGGGTCCGGGCAGGAAGGAGGCGCGCACGCGATAGGCCTTGTCGCCGAGCCTGAGATCGAGGCTGGCCGGCTGGATCTGATCCGAGTCCAGCGCGCGCGGCGACTTCAGCGCGCCGGATTGAAACAGCGCCGCGATGTCCTGATCGGGAAGAATGCCTGTCTGCCGCAAAGGCTGGCTCCATTCCAACTGGTATAAACCTCTTAATGAAGCCGGCAATTGACGCAAGCGCGACGCGGGTCTAAAGGGTCTTTATCCCGTGGTGATTTGGCCGGTCGGCTTGCAGCCACGTTAAACAAGTCGCTAAAGGACCGTCGAGCCGCAAGGCTATATGGACCGGTTGCGACGTCGCGGCCGGTTTTTTTGTGTCTGGAAGCAAGAGCTATGAGCACCAATAAGCGCAACTGGAAGCCTCAAACGGCACTCGTGCATGGCGGAACCCTGCGTTCCGGTTTCGGCGAGACCGCCGAGGCGATGTACCTCACACAGGGTTATGTCTACGAGACGGCGCAGGCCGCGGAGGCTCGCTTCAAGGGCGAGGAACCCGGCTTCATCTATTCGCGCTACGCCAACCCTACCGTCGACATGTTCGAAAAACGCATGTGCGCCCTGGAAGGCGCCGAGGACGCGCGCGCCACCGCTTCGGGCATGGCCGCGGTCAGCGCGGCACTGCTCTGCAGCGTCAAGGCAGGCGACCATATCGTGGCGGCACGCGCGCTGTTCGGCTCCTGCCGCTGGGTGGTCGAGACGCTGGCGCCACGTTACGGCATCGAGGCGACGCTGGTCGACGGCACCGACATTGCCAATTGGGAAAAGGCGGTTAGGCCGAACACCAAGCTGTTCTTCCTGGAAAGCCCGACCAACCCGACACTGGAGGTGGTCGACATCGCCGCCGTCGCCGCGCTTGCCAATTCGGTCGGCGCGCGCGTGGTCGTGGACAATGTCTTCGCCACGCCGCTGCAGCAGAAGCCGCTGCAACTCGGCGCCCATGTTGTCGTCTATTCGGCGACCAAGCATATCGACGGACAGGGTCGCTGCCTCGGCGGCGTCATCCTGTCGGACAAGAAATGGATCGACGAGAACCTGCACGACTATTTCCGCCACACCGGCCCGAGCCTTTCGCCGTTCAATGCCTGGACGCTGCTGAAGGGGCTYGAGACGCTGCCGCTGCGCGTGCGCCAGCAGACGGAGAGTGCAGGCCGGATCGCCGACTTCCTGGCCGATCGGCCGGAGATCGCCCGCGTCATCTATCCGGGC
>BFBZ01001150.1_pt1 | contig 18873 bp, 17 predicted proteins | sample 1888401 | NCBI WGS metagenome assembly BFBZ01 (sample SAMD00112614, study PRJDB3348) | symbiont metagenome | host: Chara braunii | reverse complement strand
TCGCATCAGGACGACGTGAGGCGCGCATGCGCTCGGCGCGGCGGCGCGCAGCGCTGTCGCGGCTCGGCGGCGCTCTCGTCTGGTTTGCGGCATGGGCCCTGATCTTCCAGTCCGCGCTGGCGCTCTCCGCGATGAGCGCTGCGGTTGCGGCCCCCGATGCCGTCGCCATCATCTGTCAGAGCTCCGTCGACGGTCCGACGTCGGACGACATCGGCACTGCGGCCAAGCAATGCGCGAGTTGTCCGTTCTGTGCGCTCGGGCGCGGCGTCACTGTCCCGCACGTCCCCGCCGTGGCGCGGCCGATGCCGGTGGTCGTGGCGATCCTGATCGAGCGGACAGACCTCGTTGCGGCGCCTCGGCCTACGCTCGAACTGCCGGTCGCTCGCGGACCACCGGCGGCCCTCTAGGCCGATACTCCAGACATCTCATCCCGTCACGATGCGGCCGGTCTCGTCCGCGCGCGCTGTGGGCTGCCGTCCGGCGGTCGCCGCAGCCGTGCCCGCAGCCGCCTCGTCGCGACATGTTCACGAGGCCACGGCGCGCTCGCAGCCGGGCGCCTCTCCCATTCCTATTCCGAGATCCATCATGGACCATTGTTCGACACCCGTCCGGCGGCGGTTGCTCCGCTCAACCACTGTGCTCACATCGCCGGCGCTGCTGGCATTCGCCCTTTCGAGTCCCGTGCTCGCGCAGGACCCATCGCAGGCTCGCTCCGCCGCCACGCTGCCGCAGGTGACGGTCGCTGTCCCGAAGCCCCGCCCGGCCGCCCGAACGGCAGTCCGCCGCAGGGGCGCACATGCGGCGACGACCAATCCGGCAGTTGCGCCACCGCCGCAGGCGGCCTCATCCGACGCCGTCGCCACGCCTCCCGGCGCCACTTCGGTTGCGCCGGATGACATCCTGGCGAAGCGGGCCACCACGAACGACACGGCTGCGCTGTTCGCCGATGTCCCCGGCGTCAGCCTCTATTCGGCCGGCGGGGCCTCAAGCCTGCCGGCGATCCATGGCCTCGCCGACGACCGCCTGCGCGTCAAGGTCGACGGCATGGACACCATCGCCTCATGTCCCAATCACATGAATCCGGCGCTGTCCTACATCGATCCGGCCCAGGTCGCCGCGGCCAAGGTCTGGGCGGGCATCACGCCCGTGAGCGTCGGCGGCGATTCGATCGGCGGCACCGTCGCAGTCAGCTCGCCGGCGGCCCTGTTCGCGGCGCCGGGGCAGAGCCTGCTGACCAAAGGCAGCATCGGCACCTTCTACCGCAGCAACGGCAACGTGCGCGGCGTCAACCTGTCGGCCACCATGGCCACCGAGAACTACAGCGTCAGCTACAGCGGCGCTGCGGTCAAGGCCGACAACTATACGGCCGGCGGCAACTTCAAGAACTTCACCCTGAGGAGTTCGATCACGCCGGTGCTTCCCCTCGATCAGGTCGGCTCGTCCGCCTACGAGACCAGGAATCATCTGATGGGCATCGCCTGGAACAAGGACGGCCAGCTCATCGAGCTGAAGGCGGGAGTGCAGGAGGTCCCCTATCAGCTCTACCCGAACCAGCGCATGGACATGCTGGGCAACGATGCCTACAGCTTCAACCTGCACCATCTCGGCCGGTTCGACTGGGGAGATCTGGACACCCGCCTCTATCACCAGTCCGTCGATCACTACATGGACTTCGGCGGCGATCGGCTGTTCTCGTATGGCACACTCAGCCCGCCGAACACGACGGGTGCGCGCTATCCGGTCAACGGCATGCCGATGTATACGCGCACCAAGACCAACGGCCTGACCTCCAAGGCCGACATCACGCTGTCGCCCCGCGACGTGGTCCGCGTCGGCGTCGACCTGCAGACCTACCGTCTCGACGACTGGTGGCCGCCGGCCCCCGATTGCGGCGTCGGCAACTGCATCGGCGGCATGGCGCCGCTGACGTTCTGGAACATCAACGGCGGCAAGCGCGACCGGGCCGGCGTGTTCAGCGAGTGGGAGGCGAAGTGGAGCCCGTCCTGGCTGTCGCTGCTGGGCGTGCGGTTCGAACGCGTCGAGACCGACACCGGACCGGTCGTCGGCTACAACACCAGCACCACGCCGCTGACATCGGGATTCATGTCCGGCATGTACGAGACGAGCTCGGTCGGCTCCCGCGCGGCGTTCAACGCCATGGATCGCTCGCGAAAGGACAACAATGTCGATCTGACGGCGCTGTTCCGGAACACGCCGAGCGCCCATCTCACCTTCGAGTTCGGCGCGATGCAGAAGACCCGGTCGCCGAATCTCTACGAGCGCTATTCCTGGTCGCGCAACACCATGGCGCTGGAGATGAACAACTTCGTCGGCGACGGCAACGGCTATCTCGGAAACCCCAATCTGAGACCCGAGGTCGCCCATACCGTGAGCTTCACCGGCGCCTGGCACAGCGCCGACCATGAGGCCGAGATCCGGCTCACCCCCTACTACACCCATGTGCGCGACTACATCGATGCGGTGCAGTGGAAGGCCGCCACCAACACCGCCCCCGTGCCTGCCGTCGCCAACCAGTTCGTGATCATGAAATACATGAACCAGCAGGCGCGGCTGTACGGCTTCGATCTGTCCGGCAAAGCGCCGCTGGGCACGACGTCGATCGGCGATTTCGGCCTGAAAGGAGTGTTGAGCTATACCAACGGCCGGAATCTCGACACCGGAAGCGGTCTCTACAACATCATGCCGGTCAACGGCAGGCTGACGCTCACGCACCGGCTCGACGGCTGGGACAGCGGCCTCGAGCTGGTGATGGTGGGCCGCAAGTCCGACGTCTCCGTCGCGCGCAACGAGCTCAAGACCCCGGGCTACAGCCTGGTGAACCTGCGCAGCAACTACACCTGGCAGAGGCTGCGCATCAGCTTCGGCGTCGAGAACCTGTTCAACAAGCTCTACTACCTGCCGCTCGGCGGCGCCTATATCGGCGAGGGCGCATCGATGTCGTTCAACAAGGAGGCCGGCACCGTCGCGGCCACCGGCGGCGGCGTATCGGGCACCGCGACGATGTGGGGCACCGCCGTTCCCGGCCCCGGACGTTCGTTCTATCTGGGTGCGAACCTGGAATTCTGACGCCGGCATTCGCATCTCGCCCTGTCCCGCCAGCGGGACAGGGCGAGAGCGGGCGCCAGACGACACGGCGTCGCGACGAGCGGCACGAGCGAGACGTAACGTCGCGCATCACGCCGTCTGCGATTCTCGGCCGAAATCGCCGCTCTCACGAACTTGGAAAAGCTCTAAGAGCGATTCCAGCCGCCGCTCCGTTGACACATCGGGGCGGTTGCCGTCTCCACTGCTCCCACGATGCATCGTATTTGAATTTGCTCATTGGAGGGATTGATGAGACTGACCATCGCGGCCGTGATCGGTGCCGCACTCGCCGGCTTCGCCATCTCGCCGGCTCTGGCCGACGGCTACAAGGACTGCACCAAGCTCGACAAGACCCAGTGGAAGCCGGCCGCCGAGGCGGAAGCCAAGGCCAAGGAAGCGGGCTACGAGGTGCGCCGCTCGAAGGTCGAAGGCTCCTGCTACGAGGTCTACGGCGTCAAGGGCGGCAAGCTCCATGAGCTGTTCTACAGCCCGGAGGATCTCAGCCTGAAGCACACGATCGCCAAGTAGTTGGCGCAAGTGTCGTCCAGCGTGCTGGACGACGTGACGTGAGAGCCATGCACGGCACAGCCCCCCGAGCCAGCCTGAAACGCCAGGACACCGCCGACACCGTGCAGGTCTGGGACCTGCCGCTGCGGCTGTGGCACTGGATGCTGGTCGTGCTGGTGCTCATCGCCTGGGTGACGCCGAACGTCCATGACGGCCTGCACCGGATCGCGGGCTACGCGATCCTCGGCTTGCTCGCCTTTCGCCTGATCTGGGGCATCATGGGTACGCGCCATTCGCGCTTCCGCAGTCTCAAGCCCCGGCTGCGCGCGACGCCGGCCTACCTGTGGAATCTGCGGCGCGGCAAGACCGGGCGCTATCTCGGGCTGAATCCCGCGGGCACGGCGATGCAACTCGCACTGCTGCTTCTGCTCATCGTCTCCGCGATGACCGGCGCGATGCAGGTGACCGTGCGCTTCTTCGGCATCTGGTGGGTCGAGGACACCCACGAGGTGACGTCATATCTCCTGATCCCGCTGGTGGTGCTGCATGTCGCCGGCGTCGTGCTGGTGAGCCGCCTGCAGCGCGAGAATCTCGCCCGCGCCATGCTGACGGGGCGCAAGCTGCTGCGGCGCGGCTCGCGCTGACCGGGCGGCTCAGCCGCGCACGGCGTAGGGCGTCTGCGCCAGATGGTCGGCCCCCACGGCGAGATCGCGCTGCGCATCGGCCAGCGCCTTGCGTTCGCGCTTTTCCTCGGGCAGCGACCAGATCGAGTCCTCGGGCGCGTAGTCCCGGATCAACCTCGTGCCACCGACGATGATCTCGATGGTGCTCATGTAGCCAGCTCCACGAACGAGTTCCAAGAGAGTACGCGGCGCGGCTGGCGTTGGCAACCGAGCGTCGGCCGAAGGCCCTGCGGTCTCCGCCACCTGTCATCGCTGAACGATCGTTCGCAGCGAGTCGCGCCACACACGGAACTCACGATCGTTGCACGCAGGCCACAGTTCTCGCAAAAGCTGCGCGGGCGCGGAGATGCGTTATTGCGCCGGGCCGTCTTGCGCCGAACAATCGCAGGTCTCGGATGCCTGACCGCCCCTCACCAGCAGGGGCTCGGATTTTGGGGAGGCCGGATGATGAGCTCGCAGCAGCTTTTGGCGCGTGCGTTGTGTCGGTCCGTTGTCCTGGTAGCTTGTGCGGCGGCATGGCCCGCGGCCGCCGCCGAGATCGAGGCAGCGACGCCGCCCGTCGCCGCGGAGCCGATCGCGACGTCGCCGCAGCCGACCGCAGCCGAGACTGCGCTGACGACCGCGTCGATCACTCCATCGGCTGTCCTGCCGGCGGACGAACAGGCCGCGCCCGGCGCGGCGACCGAACCGCCCCGGCCCACTGTCGCCAGCGCCGACCGCATCGAGATCCTCGACGAGTGCCCCGACATCGATGCCTGCATCGATCGCTATCTGTGGGCGCTGTACGAGCGCGCGCCGAAGCTCGACAAGATCCGCGAGACCGAGCGCCGCGTCGTCACGGTCAAGCGCAAGGGACGCATGGTGAAGGTGACGCGCAGCTTCACCAAGCTCGTCGACAACGACTTCACCTGGAAGGATCCGAAGGCGGCCGAGCGCATCGGCCGCAGCATGATGGAGTATGTGATCGGCGGCATGGACCGCGGCTTCAAGCTGAAGCTGTTCCACACCTTGCATGCCGCCGAGGCCGCAGGGCTCGCGCCCGGCATCACCAGCGGCTTCCGCGACGACTACCGGCAGGAGATCGCGAGCGGCCTGAAGGCCGCCAGCAACCGCTCCTATCACGGCGGCAGCCTGCGCGGCGGCTACGGCCACGGACTCGCGGCCGACATCGTCAGCGTCAACGGCGCGACGCGCGCACAGCGCTGGGTGGCGACCGAGGCGCTGTGGAAATGGGTCGATGCCAACGGCAAGACGTTCGGCATCGGCCGGCCCTATCTCGATCACGACCCGCCGCATGTCGGCCCGGTCGACGGCGAGGAATATGCCAAGCATCGCGCGCCGGCCGTGAAGGTGGCAGCGGCGGAGACGAAGAAGCACAAGCGGATCGCGGCACGGCCTGAGCATCATGCGGCGAAGCGTACGAAGGCGATCCGCGCGTCGGCGCTGGCCTCGCGGCGAACGAGCTGATTGTCACGTTCACCGCAGGTCGCGGCGTTCCGCTGATTTCATAGAGCGCGCCGCGATCTCCGTCATTGCGAGGAGCAAAGCGACGAAGCAATCCAGAGTCCCGTCCACGACTCTGGATTGCTTCGCGGAGCTTGTCATCGGGCCGCGCACCTGCGGGGACAAGGTGGCTCGCAATGCCGATCGGAGGCAGGCGCAGATTCAACTCACAACTACGCCGAAGCAAGCAAAAGGCCGGGGCAATGCCCCGGCCTTCGCCATGTCAGCCGCGCGGTGCGCCGGATATCAGTAGCGGTAGTGGTCCGACTTGAACGGGCCTTCCGGCTTGACGCCGATGTAGGAGGCCTGGTCGGGGCGCAGCTTGGTGAGATTCACGCCGATCTTGGCGAGATGCAGCATCGCCACCTTCTCGTCCAGCGACTTCGGCAGCACGTAGACTTCCTTCTTGTACTTGCCGTCCTTGTTGTTGGCGTAGAGCTCGATCTGGGCCAAGGTCTGGTTGGTGAAGGACGCCGACATCACGAAGGACGGGTGGCCCATCGCATTGCCGAGGTTCACGAGGCGGCCTTCGGACAGCAGGATCATGCGCTTGCCGTCGGGGAAGGTGATCTCGTCGACCTGCGGCTTGATGTTGGTCCACTTCAGGTTCTTCAGCGAGGCGACCTGGATCTCGTTGTCGAAGTGGCCGATGTTGCAGACGATGGCGCGATCCTTCATCGCGCGCATGTGCTCGATGGTGATGATGTCCTTGTTGCCGGTGGCGGTCACGAAGATGTCGGCGCGCGGCGCGGCGTCCTCCATCGTCACCACCTCATAGCCCTCCATTGCCGCCTGCAGCGCACAGATCGGGTCGATCTCGGACACCATGACGCGGCAGCCGGCCTGGCGCAGCGAGGCGGCCGAGCCCTTGCCGACGTCGCCGAAGCCGGCGACCATCGCGACCTTGCCCGACATCATCACGTCGGTACCGCGGCGGATGCCGTCGACCAGCGACTCGCGGCAGCCATAGAGGTTGTCGAACTTCGACTTGGTGACGCTGTCGTTGACGTTGATCGCGGGCCACAGCAGCGTGCCGGCCTTCTGCATGTCGTACAGGCGGTGCACGCCCGTGGTGGTCTCTTCCGAGACGCCCTTGATCGACTTGGCGATCTCGGCGAAGTAGCCCTTCGGCTTCTCCTTGAGCTGCTTCTTCAGCAGCGCGAAGAACACCTCCTCTTCCTCGGACGCCGGCTTGTCGAGGAACGCCGTGTCGCCGTTCTCGGCGCGCAGGCCGAGATGGACATACATGGTGGCGTCGCCACCGTCATCGAGGATCATGTTGGGATGGCCGCCGCCGTGCCAGTCGAACAGCTTGGCGGTGTAGTCCCAATAGTCGACAAGCGTCTCGCCCTTGACGGCGAACACCGGAATTCCGGCGGCGGCGATCGCGGCCGCCGCGTGGTCCTGGGTCGAATAGATGTTGCAGGAGACCCAGCGGATGTCGGCGCCGAGCGCCTTCAGCGTCTCGATCAGCACCGCGGTCTGGATGGTCATGTGCAGCGAGCCTGCGATGCGCGCGCCCTTCAGCGGCTGCTTCGGGCCATACTCCTCGCGCGTCGCCATCAGGCCGGGCATCTCGGTCTCAGCGAGCGAGATCTCCTTGCGTCCGAACTCGGCGAGCGAAATGTCCTTGACGATGTAGTCGTTGAAACCTGGCTTGGCGGTCATGTGGGGTTCCTGTCTGTAAAAGGCGTCATTCCGGGCGCGCGTCAGCGCGAACCCGGAATCCATCACTTCGAGATTCCGGGTTCAGCGCTGTCGCGCGGCCCCGGAATGACGGCACTAAGAGCTACACCGCACGCTTGAGCGCCTCGACGAGGTCGGTCTTCTCCCAGGAGAAGCCGCCCTCATTGTCCGGCGTACGGCCGAAATGGCCGTAGGACGAGGTGCGCGCATAGATCGGGCGATTGAGGTCGAGGTGGGTGCGAATGCCGCGCGGGGTCAGGTCCATCGCCTGAGCGGCCGCCTTCTCGAGCACCTCCTCCGGCACCTTGCCGGTGCCGTGGGTGTCGATATAGATCGACAGCGGCCGCGCCACGCCGATCGCATAGGCGAGCTGCAGGGTGCAGCGGTCGGCGAGACCAGCGGCGACGATGTTCTTTGCGACGTAGCGCGCGGCATAGGCGGCGGAGCGGTCGACCTTGGTCGGATCCTTGCCGGAGAACGCGCCGCCGCCATGCGGGGCAGCACCGCCATAGGTATCGACGATGATCTTGCGGCCGGTCAGACCAGCGTCGCCATCGGGACCGCCGATGTAGAACTTGCCGGTCGGGTTGATGTGCCAGATCGTCTTCGGCGTGATCCAGCCTTCCGGCAGCGCCTTGCGCACATAGGGCTCGACGCGCTCGCGGACCTGCGCCGAAGTCATGTCCTCGACCAGATGCTGGTGCGACACCACGATCTCGCGCACGCCGACCGGCTTGCCGTTCTCATACTGCACGGTGACCTGGCTCTTGGAATCCGGACCGAGCACCTTCTCGACACCGGCGTGGCGGGCTTCCGAGATCAGCCGCAGGATCTTGTGGGCATAGAAGATCGGCGCCGGCATCAAATCCGGCGTTTCATTGGTCGCGTAACCGAACATGATGCCCTGGTCGCCGGCGCCCTCTTCCTTGACTTCGCCGGGCTGCAGCGCGTCGACGCCCTGGGCGATGTCGGCCGACTGCGGATGCAGCAGGATCTCGATGTCGCAGGTCTTCCAGTGAAAACCTTCCTGCTCGTAGCCGATGTCCTTGATGGCCTCGCGGACGACGTGCTCGATGTGCTCGTTGGTGACCGAAGCCGGGCCGCGGGTCTCACCGGCGATCACGACCTTGTTGGTGGTGGCGAGCGTCTCGCAGGCGGCGCGGATCTGCCAGGGGTCGATGCCGGCCTTCGGCCCTTCACGGTAGAACAGGTCGACGATCTCGTCGGAAATACGGTCGCAGACCTTGTCCGGGTGGCCTTCGGACACCGACTCCGAGGTGAACAGATATGACGCGCGCATCAAGCAACCCCTTCTTCGCCGCCCACGGCGGTCGTTTGTATTGATCCCTAAGGAATGTCAGTCGCGACGCCGCGAGATGACGTAGGATTCATCGTAGAACCACAGCCCGTTGTGCTTTCGCAGAACCTCTCTGGCGGCGTCGAGCGCGCGGGACGAGTGGGCCACCTCGGTCAGGCGGTCTTCCTCGATCTGCGCGACATACACCGCCGCGTTCCAGGCTGCAAAGGCCGTCGAGGTTCCGATCGCACCGGTGACCTCGTTGGGCAGAGCCTCCATCTCATACCTGAAAATCGAGCGATTGTCCGCATAGGCGTTAAAATTTAAGTCCCGCCCACTGGAGCCGAGCTCGTATTTCACGGCGCGCAATAGCTCATGGCGGCTGACCGAGAAAGGATTTTCTCCCGGCCAGACCGCCTGGATGATGTCCAGGCCCGGATCCTGGCCGTGGGAGTGGATTCCGATCAGCCGGCCGCCCGGCTTCAGCGCCCGCGCCAGCGGTGCGATGATGCGCTTGGCGCGGAAATTGACCGAGGACCGGGCCCGGTAGGGCTGCGAGGCGATGATCAGGTCGAAATTGGCCTCGACCCGACCGGCCCGCGGGATGATGCCGTCGAGCAGGAAGCGGTGATCCTCGCGATACAGCACCAGGGCGATCGGCCGCTCATAGACCGGCATGCCGGTGCGCGGGGAGACGTTGGCGCGCCAGTTCTGCTCCAGAAACGGCTTCAGCGCCGTGATCTGGGCCTCGAAATCCCCGGACGAATCGCCCTGCAGCACGACCTCGTGCCAGATCATCGAGGCGGCCACCGCCGGCGACGCCGGGGTCAGCCACGGCGCCTCGGCATAGTTCATGTTGGTGAACACGAACACGCTGGCGGGATGCTCGAACAGCCGGTCCGGCACCTTCTCGAGCGTCAGCCGGACATCCTCCAGGCTCAGCTCCTTGCCGGCGACATAGAACGGGATGTGCGGAAAGCGGCCGTGCATGGTCCGCAGCACCTTCGACAGCACGGTGCCGTCGCCGACGCCGGCATCGAACAGGCGCAGCGCCGGCGGCCGCGGATGGATGCTGGCGAGCTCGAGGCCGACGCGTTCCGCCACCACCCGCTTCTCGCTGCAGGTATGCACGAACAGGAGATATTTCTGGCGGTTCTCGAAGAAACGGAAATTGCTCTTAGGGTCGCGCTTCTCGGGAACGACATCGAGCCGCGGCGGCGGCAGCGTGCCGGTGGATGCCGCGATATAGGCCTGGATGCGGTCGAGCGTGTCGATCGTGATGCGCTTGCCCTCGCGCAGCCGCTGCACCAGCTTGCCGTCGTTGACCGCGCGCCGGCCGAACGTCGACTCCGCCATGTCCGACTGGCGGCAGAACTCCGTGATCTGGGCGAGCAGCTGGTCGTTCTTCATTCGGCCCGACGGGTGGGAAATAGGAGTGGGCAACGCGCCCTTGGCCCAACCTCCTAGCACCATCTGCCCACCATTGGAAAGAGCCTGAACCCGGAACCTTCCGGACGCAACAAACCGGATAGGTTCCCGCCTCTCGTCCCCCACGGTCCGTGCCGATGCGCCGCTCCCTCCTGCTGCTGATACCGCTGCTGGCTGCCCTCTGGGCGTCTCCCGGCCTCGCCCAGTCGAAGTCCCAGCTTGGCCCCCTCTGTACCACCGAGACGACGCCGGCCGACCAGATGATCGCCGCCTGCACCAAGATCATCGCGCTGAAGGTGTTCTCCGGCAGCCAGCTCGCCACGATCTATTTCTGGCGCGCGGTCGGCTGGAACAAGAAGGGCGACTACACCCACGTCATCGCCGATGCCACCGAGGCGCTGCGGCTGCAGCCGGCGCAGGCGATCTACAATCTGCGCGGCTCGGCCTATTACGACAAGGGCGAGTACGAGATCGCGATCGCCGACTTCAACGACGCCATCAAGAGCGGCGCGCCGAGCGGCACGCTCTTCCACAACCGCGGCAACGCCTATCGCGGCACCGGCGACTACGCCAGGGCGATTGCCGACTATGACCAGGCGATCAGGCTGACGCCGAAATCCGCGCTGTCCTGGCAGAATCGCGGCATTTCCAAGGAAGCGACCGGCGACCTCGACGGCGCGCTCGGCGACATCAACGAGGCGATCCGGCTCGATCCGGCGCTGGCCTCGCCGCTGATCAACCGCAGCGTGATCTGGCGCGCCAAGGGCCATCTCGACCGCGCCGTTGCCGACGCCTCCGAGGCGGTCCGGCTGGCGCAGAATCCGCCGGCCAACGTGATGACACCGCCGGGGAGCGTCGTCATCTCAGCCCACGTGCATCGCGCGCTGGCCTATGAGGCCAAGGGCGAGTTCGATGCGGCCAAGGCGGATTACGCCGCGGCGCTGAAGCCCACCGCATCCGATGCCGGCAGCAAGGCCAGCCAGGCCACCGCCAGGGTGCGGCTGTCGCTGCTGTCGGAGCCGGCGGCGCGCCCCCAGCAGCGGCCGGAATCCCCGGCCCCCTCCTCGGCCGCAGCGGTGCCGACCGGGCAGCGCATGGCGCTGGTCATCGGCAACGGCGCCTACACGCACGTGCAGCCGCTGCCCAATCCGCCGCGCGACGCGCGAGCCATCGCCAGGAGCCTGCGCGACATCGGCTTCACGGTGACGGACGGCCTCGATCTCGACCGCGCGGCGATGCAGGCGAAGACGCGCGACTTCCTGCGCGAGGCGGCGCGGGCGCAGGTCGCCGTGGTGTTCTATGCCGGCCACGGCGTGCAGATCGACGGCCGCAACTATCTCGTCCCCACCGACATTGCGCCGTCTGCAGGCAGCGACGTGGTCACGGCGATGGTCGACATGGACCAGATCCTGGCCGGGCTCGACGACCAGGTCCGCACCAACATCCTGATCCTCGATGCCTGCCGCAACAATCCGTTCGCCCCGCCGGAGACGGCAGGCGCCGGCCCCGGCCGGGGTCTCAGCGCCAGCGGGCTCGCCGCGCCATCCTCGCTCGGCTCCGGCGCGACGTCCGGGGCCGGCACGCTGATCGCGTTCGCGACGGCGCCGGGCAAGGTCGCGCTCGACGGCGACGGCGACAACAGCCCGTTCTCGGCGGCGCTGACCCGCCACATCGGCACGCCCGGTCTCGAGGTGCAGCAGATGCTGACGCGCGTTCGCGCCGAGGTCGTGGCCGGCACCAAGAACAAGCAGGTGCCGTGGTCGAACTCCTCGCTGCTCGGTGAGGTCTATCTGGCGGCGAGATAGACCTGCGGCTGGGCAGGCGCTGCTCCAGCCCGACCGTCACGGCCCTCGGGGAGTCAGGTGCAGCATGCCCGAATCCTGATATGCTGCCGCACAATGGAGACGAAGCGTATCGCCGTCGGCCCGCCCAATCGCCGACACGATCCGCCGGCAACAAGCTCGTCTCGAAGGATCAGGGAGGCTCGCATGATCGGTCGTTTCGTTGTTGGACTTGGTCTGTCAGTCGTGCTGGCCGCAGGCCCGGCGCTCGCCGACGATGTCACCGGCGTCTGGCTGCGCGAAAGCGGCGCCTCCAAGGTCAAATTCGCGCCCTGCGGCGGCGCCGTCTGCGGCACGCTGGTCTGGATCAAGGAAGGCACCGACACTCCCGCCAAGGTCGGACAGCGGCTGTTCTCCGGGATGAAGCCGACCGGCCCCAATGCCTGGGCCGGCAGCTACAGCAATCCCGATGACGGCAAGACCTATGATGCCAAGATGACGCTCACCGGCGGCACCCTGACGACCGCCGGTTGCGCCTTTGGCGGCGTCATCTGCCGTTCCTCGACCTGGACGCGGGCGAATTAGAGCTCCGTTTGCGAATTCAGACTACGGTCGGGTCGCATCAAGGCATCGATCGTCCATATGGCAGCAAAGACGCAGGCGCGGCTGGGATTCGTGCTGTTTGCGGTGATTGCCGCAGCAGCCGCGACGTTCGTGCTGGCGCGCCGCTCCGCGACGCCGTCGGGCAGCGACCACCGCACGGTTCGCCAGCTCATCGTCCACTACAACCTGATGGCGCGCTCCGATGACCCGATCGTCGTGCTCGGCGACAGCATCGTCGAGGCGGCGACGCTGCCGGCCAGCGCCTGCGGACATCCGATCGTCAACGCCGGTCTCGCCGGCGCCGGGACGCGCAGCGACCTGGCCGGCTGGCTCAAGCCCGCACTCGGCCCGAAACGGCCGTTCGCGATCATCGTCTCCCTCGGCGTGAACGATGCGCTGACCGCCAAGTCCGACTCCGGCGAGGCCTTCGCCGGGCGCTACGAGGCCCTGCTGCGCGAGCTATCAAACCTCACCACGCGCATCTTCGTCACCGAGTTTCCCTCCGTCGAGGCGCGCGGGCCATTCACGCCGGCCATGGAGAAGGCCGCCATGGCGAACATCACCGGCTATCGCGCCATGCTGCCGGACCTCGCGAGGCGCACCGGCGCGACCTTCCTGCCCCTGCCGCCGATGGAATCGCCGTTCACGCTCGAAGGCATCCACCTGAATGCCATGGGCTATCGGTCCTGGGACCAGGCGATCCTGCAGGGAACCGAGCTCGCCTGCCGCTGATCCCGCAGGCTGCGAAAACAATCCTTCACTTCGCGCCGGCTAGGATGGGGGCGCACATCCCGTCGAGACGGTTAACGATCACCGCATGGCCCCGCTTCACACATCGACATCGCCTGGGACTCACAAGCTGCTCGGACTGGAGCTGCTGCGTTTCCTCGCCACGATCTCGGTGCTGCTGTGGCACTACCCGCACTTCGCCTACATCGCCGATGCCCCTGTCGATCTCGTCCGCAGCGAGCTGCCGTTCTACAATGTCCTGTTTCCGTTCTATGAGCTCGGCGAATACGGCGTGGTGATCTTCTGGTGCATCTCGGGCTTCATCTTCTTCTGGAAGTACAGCGCGATCATCCCGGATGGCACGGTCGATGGCTGGACCTTCTTCGTCAACCGGGTGTCGCGGCTCTATCCGCTGCATCTCGCAACGCTGCTGCTGGTCGCGGGGCTGCAGGCCCTCTATGCCGCGCAGCACGGCGTCTTCTTCGTCTACCAGAGCAACGATCTCGCTCATTTCGTCACCCAGCTTTTCATGGCGAGCGACTGGCTGCCGCCGACCGGGGTCAGCTTCAACGGCCCGATCTGGTCGGTCTCGATCGAGGTTCTGGTCTATGCGGCCTTCTTCCTGGCGCTGCGTTTCGTCACCACATCACCGCTGTTGAACCTGGCGATGATCCTGGCCGGCATCGCGAGCGGGACACTGGTCGGCAAGTGTTTCGTGTTCTTCTATGCCGGCGGACTGGCCGCCATGGTGCGGCAGAGCGTCGCCGATGCCCCGTACCGCGCGCGGCTGGAAGCGTTCGCCGCGTGCGCCGTCGTTACAATTCCGCCGGCCCTCTGGCTCTCCGGCGTTGAGCTTGCCGAGCGCTCCGCAGCGCTCCTGCTCGTTTATACACCCATCCTCTTGTTCGTCTGCGCGACGCCCATCACGCTGCCGCGGCGCACCGAAGTCCTGCTGCAGGCCGCCGGCAACATGACTTATTCGTGCTACCTGTTGCACTTCCCGATCCAGCTCACGATCGCGCTGGCTTTCGGCGCGCTTGGACGAGCGATCCCCTACGGCAGCCCCTCGTTCTGGGTCGGCTTCATGGGGCTGACCCTGACCGCGGCGTATCTCACCTATTCCGGGTTCGAGGCCCCGGCACAGCGGCTGATCCGCCGCGCGCTGCTGCGCAAAAAAGAAGCGGAGCGGATTGCTCCGGCCCCGCTTCCGCATCACTGATCAGCACGCCCCATGTCGAGGCGTGCAGTGTTCACGGCGCGCTTACTTCCCCCAGATCTCCTCGGCAAGCTCGACGCAGAGGCGCAGCTTGGCCCACTGCTCTTCCTCGGAGAGGATGTTGCCTTCCTCGGTCGAGGCGAAGCCGCATTGCGGCGACAGCGCGAGCTGGTCGAGCGGGGCGAACTTCGAGGCCTCTTCCAGGCGGCGCTTGATGTCGTCCTTCTTCTCGAGCTCGCCGACCTTCGAGGTCACGAGACCGACGACGACGACCTTGTTGCCCTTGGGCAGGAAGCGCAGCGGCTCGAAGCCGCCGGCGCGCTCGCTGTCATACTCCAGGAAATAGCCGTCGTAATTGGTATTGGCGAGCATGGTCTCGGCGACCGGCTCGTAGCCGCCCGAGGAAATCCAGGTCGAACGGAAATTGCCGCGGCAGACATGCGTGGTGATCGTCATGTCGGCGGGCCGCTCGGCGATCGCGTAGTTGATGATGCGCGAATAGATCTGCTGCAGACCGTCGGGATTGTCGCCGCGCTCGCGCGCCTTCTTGAGCTCGTCCTGCGAACACAGATAAGCCCAGACCGTATCGTCGAACTGCAGGTAGCGGCAGCCGGCGTCGTAGAAGGCCTTCACGGCCTTGCGATAGGTCTTGCCGAGATCCTCGTAGAAGGCGTCGAGATCGGGATAGACGTCCTTGGAGATCGACTTGCGGCCGCCACGGAAGTGCAGCACCGCCGGTGACGGGATCGTCATCTTCGCCGTGACATGCGCGGTGTCGGCGTGCTTCTTGAGGAAGCGGAAGTGGTCGAGCATCGGATGACTATCCGGGAAGTCGAGCTTGCCGATCACGCGCACCGCGTCATGACGGGTCTGCACGCCGGTGAACTGGATGCCGGTGTTCGGGTGAAACAGCTCGCATCCGGTCAGCTTGGCGAGAAAGTCGAAGTGCCACCAGGAGCGACGGAACTCTCCGTCGGTGGCGAGCTTGAGGCCGGTCGAGGCCTGGCGATGCACGACCTTCTCAATCTCCATGTCCTCGATCTTTCGGAGATCGTCGGCCGAGATCTCGCCCTTCTCGAGCTTGGCGCGGGCTTCCTTGATCTTCTGCGGCCGCAAGAGGCTGCCGACTTCGTCGGCGCGGAATGGGGGCTTGGTGCGTTGCATGTGCTCACTCCTTGGAAGGCGTCGATTCGTTGGATAGGGTTGTTGGACCGGCTGCGATCTGTCCTGGCTGGTTACCTGGGCAAAGCGTGATGGACTGGGTCCATCCCCTACCCCGTATCCGGTCGGTATACAATTCTATCGAGGAGAGATCGTGGAGGGGCATGGCGCAATCCATGGCCCGTGCAATGGGCTGACCTACCCTGACCTCGTTCAATGGGGCATCCTGAGGTGAACCCATCAAATCCGCCTCCAGGTGAAGTGCCATCGCGACAACGGCGCTGGCCAGCCTTCCTGCTGTAACGACCGGATCCTGCATACCGGTGTCCACGGCGGCCGCACCATACCGCCGGATCTTCCGGCAGGGCCTTCACGCTGACTGCGCGAGCCACACCGTCCCTGCAACCAAGGATGACGCTTCGCCCCGTAGCGTTCAAGCCCGACGATCAGGTCAATGCGCCGCCGCGCTCGCGACGCCGAGGTGCCGCTCCAATGGCGCCGGATCGGCCTTCAAGGCGCTCGACGGCGCGTCATGCACGATGGTGCCACGCTCCAGGATGACGACGCGGTCAGCCAGCGCGAGCAGCTTCTGCGCGTGCTGCTCGACGATCACGGAGCACAGGCCGCCGGCGCGACTGATGGTGCCGATCGCGGCCAGCAGCTCCTCGACGATGATCGGCGCGAGGCCCTCGGTCGGCTCGTCGAGCAGCAGCACCTTGGGATTCAGGGTGAGCGCGCGGCCGATCGCCAGCATCTGCTGCTCGCCGCCGGAGAGCTGATTGCCGAAATTGTTGCGTCGCTCCTTGAGCCGCGGAAACATCTGGTAGACGCGCTCGATCGTCCAGGGTCCCGGCTGCGCCACCGCCGTCATGTTCTCCTCCACCGTGAGCGAGCGGAAGATGTTGCGCTCCTGCGGCACCCAGCCGATGCCGGCGCGGGCGCGCTGGTCGGCGCGAAGAGCCGTGATGTCGGTGCCGGCGAGCGCGAGCTTGCCGGAGAAGCGGCGGGTGACGCCGACGATGGAGTTGATCAACGTGGTCTTGCCAGTGCCATTGCGGCCGAGCAGCGCCAGCACCTGGCCCTCGGGCAGCTTGAGCGACATGTTCGGCAGCACGACCGCCTGGCCGTAGCCGGCGCGAAGATTTTCAATCGCGAGCAGATCGGTCATCACGCAGCCTCGCCGAGATAGACCGCCTTGACCTGCGGATCACGCGCGACCTCGTCGGGCGTGCCTTCGACCAGCAGAGCGCCGGAGACCAGGACCGAGATGCGGTCGGCGAAGGAGAAGACGAGGTCCATGTCGTGCTCGATCAGCAGCACCGTGACGTCGCGCGGCAGCGCGGCGACCGCGGCGAGGATGTCCTTGCGCTCGCCCTCGGGCACGCCGGCGGCGGGCTCGTCGAGCAGCAGCACGCGCGGGCGCGCGGCGATCGCGACCGCGATCTCCAGCAGGCGCTGCTTGCCATAGGGCAAGGTCGAGGTACGGTCGTTCATCACGTCGAGCAGCCGGAAGCGCTCGAGCGTCTCGGCGATCTCGGCATTGATGTCGTCGCGCGTGCCCATGCGCCGCCACCAATTGCCGCCGCCGCCGAGCCGCTCGGAGACCGCAAGCCCGATGGTCTCCAACGGCGTCAGGTCGGGATACAGCTGGTTGATCTGGAAGGTGCGCGACAGGCCGCGCAGCACGCGCTTGTGCACCGGCAGATCGGTGATGTCCTGGCCTTCGAGCAGGATGCGGCCGGCGCTCGGCTCCAGCACGCCGGTGAGCTGATTGATGACCGTGGTCTTGCCGGCGCCGTTCGGACCGATCAGCGCGTGGCGCGCGCCGGGCGCGATCTGCAGCGACAGATCGCGGGTGACGTGAAGGCCGCCGAAATGCTTGTCGAGGCCGCGGGTTTCCAATGCGTAGGTCATGGCGCCTCGTTATCGGTGAGGGCCACCGCGGCCTTGCGGCCGGCGATCTGGCGCAGGACGAGGTTGGGCAACCACAGCGCATAGGCGTGGATGCGGTGGCGGCCGACCAGCACGATGACGACCAGCACCAGGCCGATCCAGAACATCCAGTACTGCGGCGTGATCCACTGGAACAGTTCCTGCAACATCCGGAACACGGCGGCGCCGATCAGCCCGCCATAGAGATAGCCGGAGCCGCCGATGACCAGCATCAGCACCAGATCAGCAGAGCGCTCGAACGCGAACACGTCGAGCGAGGCGAGCGCCGTGGTCTGGGTGAACAGTGCCCCCGCAATGCCGGCATAGAACGCCGCGACGGTGTAGATCGCGATCAGGCGCTTGTTGACGGGAATGCCGACGGCGGCGGCGCGCAAAGGATTGTTCTTGATCGCGCGCAGCGACAGGCCGAACGGCGAGTGGACGATGGTCCGCGCCAACAGGAACAGCACGAACAGCACCGCAAGCGAATAGAAGAAGCCGGTCCTGCCGAACATGTCGAAGGCGAACACGCCGAAGATCGGCTGGATGTCGATGCCCTGGAGACCGTCGGTACCGCCGGTGATGTTGGAGAAGCGCTCCGCCAGCGCCTCCATCAACAGCGCGATGCCGAGCGTCACCATCAGCCGCGTCAGGTCGACGCCGCGGATGACCAGGAAGCTGGTGGCGAAGCCAAGCACGGTGGCGGCGAGGCCGGCCACGATCAGCGCCAGCACCGGCTCGTTGATGATGCCGTGCACCGAGAGCAGGCCCGCGCAATAGGCCCCGACGCCGAAGAAGGCGGCGTGGCCGAGCGAGACGATGCCGGCATAGCCGAGGATCAGGTCGAGCGAGAGCGCGAACAGCGCCAGCCGCAGGATCTCGGTCATGATCAGGTAGCGCGAGGGAAACGCCAGTCCGACCGCCAGCACGACGATCCAGAAGGCGAACTCGCTCCAGTGCCAGCGGCCATGCTGCCTGGCGTGAAATCCGACCTCGGTTTGTGCGTTCGTGGTCATGCGATCCTCACCGCGTCGCCGTGCGACCGAACAGGCCGTTCGGACGCCAGATCAGGATCACGATCATGATGGTGTAGATGACGAAGGGGCCGAGCTTCGGCACGTAGTATTTGCCGGCGACGTCGCCGATGCCGAGCAGCAGCGAGGCCAGGAACGGCCCGGTGATCGAGGACGAGCCGCCCACGGTGACCACGATCAGGAAGTAGATCATGAACTTCAGCGGGAA
>BFBZ01000022.1_pt62 | contig 18895 bp, 17 predicted proteins | sample 1888401 | NCBI WGS metagenome assembly BFBZ01 (sample SAMD00112614, study PRJDB3348) | symbiont metagenome | host: Chara braunii | reverse complement strand
GCGCATCGCCTCCATGGCGCGGCCGAGGCGCGAGCGCGCGACCAGGACAAAGCCGAGCAGCGCGAGCGCCAGCAGGCTGAAGATCAGCGTGAAGCTGGTCTTGCTGGGAATGCCCGACAGCCCCAGCGCCCCACCGGTGAGATCCGAGGCATTGCAGACGATGCGCAGGATTTCGCCAAGCGCGATCGTCGCCAGTGCGAGATACACACCGGTCAGCTTCAGCGTCGGGCCGCCGATCAAGAGCGCCGCCAGCGCCGGCACCACCATGGCGGCCAGCAGCACAGCCGCGAACGGCCAATGCAGATGCAGCGTCAGCAGCGCCGACACGTAGGCGCCAAGCCCCATGAACGCGGCCTGCCCCAGCGACAGCTGGCCGATCGCCAGCACCGTGTAGATCGACAGCGCCAGCAAGCCGTTGATGCCGACCGCGAAGATCAAGCTCTGGTAGGAGAAGAAGAAATTGTCGAGGGCGGCGGACATGCTGGTCTCCGGTCAGGCGCGCTTGACCGGCGCACGGCCGAACAGGCCGACCGGACGGAACCAGAGTGTGGCGACCAGCAGGACGAAGCCGACCGCATCCTTCAGGTTCGACGAGATGAAACCGGCAGTCAGCACTTCGAGCACGCCGATGAGAATGCCAGCGATCAACGCGCCCTTGATGTCGCCGAGCCCGCCGATAATGATGACGGCGAAACCCTTCAGCATCATAGTCTCGCCCATGTAGGGCTGGATCGCGTTGAAGTTCAGCCCGATCAGCACACCGGCCGCGCTGCCGAGCGCGCCGGAGATGAACGAGACCAGCCACACCACCGCATCGGTGTTGACGCCCATCAGTTGCGCCGCTTCGCCGTTTTCAGCCAGCGCACGCATCGCCAGGCCGAGGCGGGTGAAACGAATGAGCGCGAGCAGCGCCGCCACGATCAGCACCGTGGTGGCCATGATAAGGATCTGCGACATGTTCATCCGCACGTCACCGAGCAGGATCGCGGCATGGCTGATGACGGCGGGCGGCAGTCGGCGAATCTCGGTGCCGAACAGTGCGGTCATCAGCGTATAGAGCAGAAGCGTCGCACCGAGCGTGACCATCAGCGACGCCAGTTCCGGCGCCTTTTTGCGCCGCAGCGGCGTCAACAGCGCCGCGTCGAAGACAATGGCGATCAGGCCGGTCAGCACCGCGGCGCCCGGCAGCGCCATCCAGATCGGGAGGCCGAGGCCCTTGGTGGCGTACAGCGCGAGAAACGCGCCGGTGGAGAAATAGAAGCCGTAAGTGAGGTTGATGACGCCGAGCACGCCGAACATCAGCGTGAAGCCGAGCGCAAACAGGGCGTAGGTCGAGCCCAGAACCAGCCCGTTCAGGAGCTGCTGCGGAAGCTGCTGGAGAATTTGCGCGAGCATGGCGAAACCGGATCCGGGCCAGCGGCCGGCGCAATGCCGGCCGCCGGCGAGGCTGCTACTTGAGGATCTGGAACTTGCCGCCCTTCATCTCGATCACCACGACGCCGGAGGTATCGGCCGGATCGCGATTCTCGGTGAAGGAGAACGGGCCCATCACACCGGTCGACTTGGTCGCCTGCAGCGCCGTCTTGATCTTCTCGCTGTCGGCGGCGCCGGCCTTGTTGATGGCATCGGCGACGATATGCAGCGTGTCGTAGGCCTGAGCCGCGAACTGGTCGGGATCTTCCTTGTACTTGGCGCGATAATCGGCGACGAACTTGGTGTTGGCCGCATCGTCCTTGGCGATGAACCACGGGCTGCCGACCAGCGTGCCATCGGCCGCGTCGCCGGCGATATCACCGAGCTTCGGCGAGTTGAAGCCGTTGCCGCCGATGAAGCGCACCTTCGGATCGATGCCGATGGCGCGGGCGCCGAGCAGGATGCCGGACGCCGGTTCGACCAGGGCCGACACCACAATCGCATCCGGGCTCAGGCTCTTGATCTTGGTCAGCTGCGCCGAGAAGTCGCTGTCCTTGGAACCGAAGGTCTCCGTGGTCAGGATCTGGATGCCCATCTTGTCGAGGGTGGCCTTGAACACGTCGTAGCCGGATTTGCTGAAGGCATCGTCGTTGGCGTACATCACCGCCACCTTCTTGATGCCGAATTTGGTCTGTGCCGCCTTCAGGGTGACGGGAATGACGTCGCTCTCCGGCAGCGAGGTGCGGAACACGTAGGGACCAATCGCGGTGATGCCGGCGGCGGTGGTCGAGGTGCCGACAATCGGCACCTTCTGGTCGTTGGCGACGGGGCCGACGGCAAACATCTCGTTGGAGATGGTGGGCCCCAGCAGCACCGGCACCTTGGCGAGACCGATCAGCTTGCGCGCGCCGTTGACTGCCTGGTCCTTGTTGCCGGCCGAGTCCTCATACTGGATCACCAGCTTCTTGCCGCCGAGCACGCCTGTCTTGTTGACCTCACCGAGCGCCAGATCGAAGCCGTTCTTGATGGCGACGCCGTAGCGCGCATTGGGACCGGTCAGGATTTCGATGGCGCCGATGGTGATGTCGTCGGCCCTGGCGGGCGCGGCCCAGATCGCGGCGGTCGCGGCAAGCGCCAGGACAGCGAAAGTCGGTTTGTTCATCAGCAGGTTCCCCCCGGTGAAAGTTGTGGCGGCGCGGCCATCTTGAACAGCGGCCTCGCGCCTTCGAGGTTTGCTTAGAACACCAGATCCTTTGGGGTTCAAGCAAAATGGGGCGACTTTGCGACGGCGGCATACGGGCTCGGTGTTGCCGATGACGAGCGGCCGCGCCGGCCATATGTTCATTCATTGCGCAACGGAGACGCTTGAGGAACTAAAATTACGGCACGCCTCACCGAATCGGGCAATGGCTGGAAATCCAGTGCTCCTGGGCTTCGAAGGGTCGGCCGGATCAGCGGCTCTGGTTCGCCACAGTTCGTCCGGCCGCGCTTGTCGCGCAGGCAGATCGGACGAGCCATCAGGATGAGGCAGCCCCGTCGCAACCGACGTCATGGCCTCATGCTTCGAGGCGCGCAGCGTTACTGCGCGCCCCTCCGACAGGAGAAAGGGATCACGCCGCTGTCCGCGCGATGAATACGTCGCGCAGCCTGGCGAGATCGTCGGCACTGACATCCGACACCGCTGAGAACATCAGACCGTCTCGGCTCCAACTGGTCATGTTGTAACCATCGCGGGACGACGTCGTCGTCGCCACGGCGGATGCCGGCCAGATGAAGATGTTGATGAGGTGACCGTTGCGCCGATAGATCAGGGCCGCGACGACGCGGCCGCCGATATAATCGACGCGGCCGCCGACCAGCGGAAAGCCCTGCGGCGCGAGGTCGACCACCGGCGGCGAGAAGTCGATCCTGCCGTTGAACCACGGCTTCACGGTGTGTTGGTCCGAAGTGGCGACGTCGGTCAGATGGTTCGCGAGCAGCGAGCGCACATGGCCGGCCACGATCTCGTCCTGCAGCGAGGCGCTGTTGTTTTGCAGCGGCCCCATCACCAGGAACAGACTGGCGGCAAGTGCGGCGAGTGACGGCACGAACAGCCACTGCCGGATCCATCCCAGCAGCTTCGCGCCCGCACCCGCGGCCTGTACCGATTGGCGTTGTTGCGCTCGCTCCTGCGTTTGCGCCTCGCGCGCAACAGCGGCGAGAACCTGGGCGCGGACATGATCCGGGGTTCGCCAGCGAACGCCTGTTTGGCCGACCAGTTGTTTCAACGCCTGAAGCCTCTCCAGTTCGTGCATGCAATCGGCACAGGTGGCGAGATGCCGCTCGACCTGCAGTGAATGGACCGCATCGAGTTCACCATCGACGAAGCCGTGGAGCATCAGCGACCAGTCGGCGCAGGGTTCCACCGTTGATGACGTCACCTGCCCATCTCCTGCTGATCGCCGTACTTTTGCCAGGCCTGCTGGAACTGCTGCCGCGCGCGCGCCAGCCGCGACATCACGGTGCCGATCGGCAACGCGGCGATGTCGGCGATTTCACGATAGGAAAGTCCTTCCAGTTCACGCAGCACCAGCATCTCGCGCAGGCCACGCGGCAGGCGGTTGAGCACCACCCGCACCGCCAGTGATTCCGAGCGGCGCAGCAGCGACGCCTCCGGTGTGTCGTCATCGGCGGCCACGTCGAGTTCGGGGCCCTCGTCCGACAGCGGCCCGGCATCGACCTCGATGCGCGACTTGCGCCGTCGCTGCTGCAACCAGTTGTGGTAGCAGTTGCGCACGATGGTGAAGATCCAGGCGCGGGCGTCGCCGCCCTGATAGCCCTCGAAGCTGCGATAGGCGCGCAGGAACGCCTCCTGCACGATATCCTGCGCCGCGTCGGCGTCGCGGCTGAGGAAGCGGGCGAAATTGTAGGCAGCGTCGAGCTGCGGCACGATCTCGCGCTGGAAGCGGCCCATCATCCCCGTCTCGGTGCGCGACCGGCTGCCCGGCACGGCGCTGAGCCGATCCATGGCCGCAGGCACAGAAGACACCGCCTTGATGCCGGCGTCCTTGGGGCGCGAGGCCCTCGCGCCGACGGCAAGGGATGCCATTGCAACGGCCATGAGCCCTGCCGCGCGGCAAAGGGATGCCACCACGACGTCCGGGAAGGGCCGGATAACCGGCCAGCCTGGGATAAAAGGCGAGCCTGCCCTGGAACCGCCAATGACCGATACCGAGTTCATACGCGCGCCGTCTCGCTTCACTGGGTGACCTGCAGAATAGACCATGGGTTTCTCCACTTTATTCTGCGGTGGTCAAAAATAATTTAGGGACGGCGTCGACCTACGATTGTAGGACGCGAAAAGCTCGCGACTTCAAGATGTTGGCATCCGAGGCAGCAGCATCCAGGCCCGCCGCACCGGCGCACAGCCGGAAAAAATCATCAGCGACGCCAGAATAAACCGCGGGGATCGCGGGTCTCCCTGCCCGGAGGCCACGCGTCGGTGCGCACGCCGCCGTGCACTCCCCATCGTCATAAGGAGTCCATCATGTTCGATATGTCCCGCCGGGGAGTCCTGGCATCCGCCGCCTTCGCCGCAGCTTTCGGCTTGAACAAGAAGCTGGCGTTCGTCGGCCCAGCCCATGCCGAGACCCCGCTCGAGCCGACCGTCGGTTTCCATAAATACAAGGTCGGCGCCATCGAAGCCACCGCCGTCTATGACGGCATCTGGCGCAAGCCGCATGATCCGGCGTTCATCAAGGACGTATCGGTCGAGGACACCAAGGCGGCGCTGGCCAAGGCCGGCCTCACCACCGAATTCATGCCGATCCCGCTCACGGTGCTGGTGCTGAAGATCGGCGACAAGCACATCATGATCGATGCCGGCTCGGGTGTCGGACAATGGCAGGCCAATGCGACCAACCTTCCGGCCAACATGAAAGCAGCCGGCATCGATCGCAGCCAGATCAGCACCATCCTGATGACGCATTTCCACCCCGACCACGCCTGGGGCCTGATGGAAAAGGGCACCAATGCACCGGTGTTTCCCGATGCCGAGATCGTGGTCAATGCCACCGAGTATAATTTCTGGACCGAACCCGGCCGTGTCGAGAAGCTGCCGGAAGGGCGCAAGGCCGCCGGCAAGCGCATCGCCACCGTGTTTCCGACCTGGAAGAACTGGAAACTGGTCGAGGACAACGCAGAAGTCGCACCGGGCGTTCGCATCGTCTCGGCATTCGGCCACACGCCCGGCCATTCCGCCTACCTCGTCACCTCCGGCAAGGAGCAACTGATGGCATCGGCCGACACCATGTATGTGCCGGCGCTGCTGGCGCCGCATCCGGAGTGGCAGGGTTCCTACGACCAGGACGGCCCGATGGCAATCGCCACCCGCCGCAAGCTGATCGACCGCGTCATCGCCGACAAGATGATGATCTGGGGCTCGCACTTCCCGTTCCCCGGCGCCGGCACCTTCGTCAAGGACGGCAACGCCTACGCGTTCACGTCCACCACCAACGCCTGATCGCCGAGACCACTTCATCTACGGATCAAAAGGACAGACTGCCATGATCAAACAAAAACACTTTCATACCCTCGCTCTGGTGCTGGGCCTCGCGCTCACGCCGGCGCTCGTCGCCGTGCCCGCCTACGCCGTCGACAACATGTCGACCTCGTCGGATGCGCCGGATCTCACCTCGGTGCGCGCCAAGATCAAGGACAAGGACTACGCCGGCGCGCTGAAGGAACTGCGGGAGCTGGTCGAGGATACCCAGCACGCCGACGTCTACAACCTGCTCGGCTACACGCTGCGCAAGACCGGCGACATGAAAACGTCGCTGACCTACTACACCAAGGCGCTGGAGCTGCAGCCCGATCACAAGGGCGCGCACGAATACCTCGGCGAGCTTTATGTCGAGACTGGCAACATGGACAAAGCCAAAGAGCAGCTCGCGGCCCTCGCCAAGCTCTGCCCCGCCGGCTGTGAAGAACGCGAGGATCTTCAGAAGGCGATCAGCGCGAAGTCGGCGAGCAACTGACGGGACGAGACCCAACATCTCTCCGCCCGACSGCGTCATGCCCGGCCTCGCGCCGGGCATCGACGTCTTGAGATGCCCTTGCACAACAGGACCACAGCCATGACCGCAACGCCGGACCCCGCCACCTCCACATTCCACGATGCCCTCCTGCTGACGAGCCGGCTGCTGCTGGCGTGGATCTTCGTGCACGAAGGCGTCTTTCTGATCGCGAATTTCGATAGTGCGTCCGCAGGCATGGCGAAGCTCGGCGTCCCGCCGCTGCTCGTCGTCGCCACCATCGCCCTGCAGCTCGGCGCGGGCCTCGCCATCGCCGTCGGCTGGCCGCTGCGCCTCGCGGCGGCCGCGCTGGGCCTGTTCTGCATCGCGACCGCGACGATGTTTCACACCAATCTCGCCAGCCGCAACGAGCTTCTCCATCTCGAAAAGGATCTCGCGATCGCTGGCGGGATGTTCGCGCTTGCGCTCTGCGGCGCCGGGCGCTGGACCATTGCAACGTTTTGGCCGGCCAAGCCGCGCACACAAACGTGACATCATGTGTCGAGCGACGTGAACGACGGAGAAAATAAAAACGTCGCTCGCACCGTCTCTTTCTTCAGCGCCGCGATCTGGTTTCGCGCCGCAGACAAAAGAGACCTCACATGTTCCGGATTCAGACTTCCCGCATCGCTCTGCTCCTCGTCGCTACCGCCGCATCCGTCGCCGCACTGCTCGGCAGCCTCGCTCCACGGCCCGCGCACGCGGAAGAGTACGCCTGGTGCCTCGTCCAGGACGATATCAATCGCTGCGACTTTGCCACGGCCGCGCAGTGTGCGGCCACCGGCAGCGGCCTCTCGGCCAGTTGCATGGAAAATCCGCGGTTGCGTTTCCAGACTCCACCCGTTCGTCCTTCGCGCGCTCCAAATAACGCAGACACGCCATGCTTGCGCTGACTGCCGCCGCGATGCCGGGGCACCCTGCCGGCTTCGCGGCGGCGGCAGAACCGAACACGAAAGGGATGCCGCCATGACCATCCAAAGCGATCCCCGGTCACACCATCAATCCCCCCTCAGCAAACTCGCCCATTTCCTCGAACGAACGGGACTGGCGATGGCAGGGGCGCTGTGCGGCCTGTTTGTATCGGCGCCTTTGGCCAGGGCCGAAATCGGCTTGTGGGATTCCGTCGGCTTCGTTGCCGGCATGATCATCTACGGTTTCGCCGGCTTCTATCTCGGCATCGATACGCCTTCCCGCGCGGTCCGCTCCAATCCACGCCCCGACATGCGGAGCGACGCGGTGGAGCTGTTGAGCGCTATCGGAACCTTCCTGGCGGCGACCGCCGCACTGGTTTCGGTCGATGTCCTGGTGTTCGGCGACACGCTGCCACCAGCATGGAAAATCGCACTGAGCATCTGGTGGCTGTCCGGCATCACCATGCAGGTCATTACTGGGATTGTCGCACGCGCACGAGCTTGAGGATGGCGCGCGACGCCATCATGGCATTATCAACTTAACTGGTGCATAAATCCGCCATCGGGACTTACTGCCGAGTTCCGATGGCGGCCTGGTCAGCAACCTGCTGCCGAGACAGAGGTTGTTCATGAAACGTCTCTCGTTCATCGTGCTGGCCGGCGGCCTGCTCCTGTTTGTCGCCGCACTGATCGGCTACCTGTTCGTCAACTGGCGGCCGGCCACACTGCGCATCGCGGTCGGACCGCCGGGCAGCGAGGACGTCAAGGTCATCCAGGAGGTGGCCCAGGCGTTCACCGGCGAACGGCATTATGTCCGGCTGCGCGTGGTTCCCACCGAAGGCGCAACGCAGAGCGCAGCCGCCATCGCCAACAACACCGCCGACCTCGCGGTGGTGCGGACCGACCTGAACCTGCCCAGCAACGCGCTGTCGACGGCGGTCTTCCGCAAGAACCTGGTTGTCCTGTGGGTGCCGAACACGCCGGCTGCGAAGGGCCAGAAACCGGCCAAGACCGTCGCCGACCTCAACGGCCGCCGCATCGGCGTGATCGGGAAAACTCCGGCCAACGTCAACCTGCTGAAACTCATCCTGACCGAGTCCGGCGTTCCCAGCGACAAGGTGACCATCACCCAGTTCGGCGTCACCGAAATCGGCGAGGCGCTGCGCAACCAGAAGGTCGATGCCTTCCTGGCGGTCGGCCCGGCCGACAGCAAGATCACCGCCGAGGCGCTCAACGCCACCACCAGGGCCAGCAGCTCGCCGACATTCATCCCGATCGATGCGGCGGAGATCGTCGCCCGCAAGCATCCGGTCTACGAATCCTCCGAAATCGCCGCCGGCGCCTTCGGCGCCAGTCCCTCGCGGCCGGACGACGACGTCACGACGATCGCCGTGAACCACCTGATCGTCGCCCGCAAGGAACTGTCGGAATTGACGGTGACCGCGTTCACCAAGCAGTTGTTCGCGATCCGGCACATGCTGCAGCGGGATTTTCCCGGTGTCGCCAACATCCAGGTGCCCGACACCGACAAGGCCGCCGCGATCCCAGCGCACCCCGGCGCGGCCGCCTACATCGACGGCACCGAGCGCACCTTCCTGGAGCGCTACAGCGACTTCATGTGGCTGGGACTGATGGTGGTCTCGGGCCTGCTGTCCGGCGGCGCGGGGCTGCGCAGCTATTTGCGTCGCGACGAACGTGCTCGCAACACGCAACGGCGCAACCGTCTGCTCGACATGATCACGGCCGCCCGCGACAGCGCCACCATCGCGGAGCTGGACGCCTTGCAGAAAGAGGCCGACGATATTCTGCGCGACACGCTGAAATGCTTCGAGGACGGCGCGGTCGAAGAGGATACCCTGTCCGCGTTCAACATCGCGCTGGACCAGTTCCACAACGCGGTCGCCGACCGCAAGGGCTGGCTGTCCGATGCAACATCCGCGCGCAAGGCCTCCTGACCAGTACCGCCGATCTGAGGTTCCTGCACCACTTGCCGCAAACTCTTTCCAGGAACTTCAGGTCGAAAAAGCGGTACTAGAATCATATGGTTTCTAGTGCCCCTGACGCATCCGAAGTTCGTCTCAGAGAGTGCTGCGATGTATCACGAACTTCGGATGCGGGCGACTAGAGGACTTGCCACGGCGATGCGTCAAGCCGCGCGCGCGATCGTCAGGCATCCACCATCTGATCGGCGACATGCAGGGTCACGAAGCTCGCGACCTCGGCGGGGTGGCTCGCGATCATGAAATGAGCCGCCCCCTTGACGGTGGTGAGCACGGCGTCCGGAATGTGCGTGGCCAGCAACTCGTTGGCGCGCTGCGCTGCCGGATGGCTGTGCTCGCCCCATAGCACCAGCGTCGGAGCGGTGACGGCCGCAAGCGTCGATGGTGTCAGCACGAGGCCGTAGGCACTGGCCCAATCCAGAATATTGACGGACGTGGTCTCCACCGCATAGGCGCGCACCCGCGACGGCCAGGAAGCGAAGGTACCGGCGCCTCCGCAGAAATCGACCATCGACGCGATGGCCTCCACCTCGCCGCGATCATGGCGAGCGAAATAGCAACCGGTCATGTCGCGGAAGGCGCGATAGAATTGCGCTTCCTTGCAGGCGCGCAGCACATCCAGTGCCGGCGCTTCCGCAATCGTGAGGCTTGCGAGCCTGACATAGCCGCGCATCGCCACCGCGAGCGCCACCAGGCCGCCGAACGAATGGCCGACCAGATGCACCGGATTTTTCTGCGGACCGGCCGCTCGCCGCACCACGGCCTCGAGCATTTCGCATGCATGGGTAATGGTGGGATCGGCCGCGGTGCGCCGCTCGTCGGTGCGGCCATAGCCCAGCAGGCTCGTGGTCACGCAATGGAAACGACCGCCGAGCGCCGCAATCACCGGTCGCCACGCGGCGCCGGTGCTGCAGGAGCCGGGCACGAACACAATCGTGGGACCGTTTCCGGTTTCGTCGTAGTCGATAAATCCGCGCGGATCGTCGATCATTGTCGGAACCCCCTCGTTCCAGATGATGCTGCGCGCCCGTGTTCCGCGTCACCCAAACTCTGCGATGAACCGCGTGAGCGCAGATGCGCTCTGGTAGTCGTACGGGATCGCCGATGGTTCGACGTGTGATGTGGATCACACTTGGGCGCGATCACATGCGCGTAGGATGCATTAATTGCGGTGCGCGTGGAGCGAGCAAAGACGGGCCGACACCATCGGCGCGATATCCGATTTTGCGCCACCTGCGCCATCCCACAACGACATGGCGCCCAGACGGCAGGTCGAGAGACAAGACGCCGTCGACGATCCGGAGCTGCGCCGATCTTCCGCCTTCCGGCGCCCCCCGTTAGCTGCTAGGATTTCGCGGCAGCGGTATTCGACAACTGGTGTGGTGACGATGATCTTTCGCCAGCTTTTCGATCAGGTTTCGGGCACCTATTCCTACCTGCTCGCAAGCCGTCGCGGCGGCGAGGCGCTGATCATCGATCCCGTGCTGGAGAAGGTTGATCGTTACCTCCAGCTTGTGCACGAGCTGGACCTCAAGCTGGTCAAGGCGATCGACACCCACCTGCACGCCGATCACATCACCGGCCTCGGCGCGCTACGCGACAAGACCCATTGCATCACGGTGATGGGCGAGCAGACCAAGGCCGACGTGGTGTCGATGCGGCTGGCCGATGGCGACAAGCTCACCATCGAGGGCCTTGCGCTGGACGTGATCTACACCCCCGGGCACACCGACGATTCCTACAGCTTCGTGATGCCGGACCGGGTGTTCACCGGCGACACCCTGCTGATTCGCGGCACCGGCCGCACCGACTTCCAGAATGGCGACCCGCGGATGCAGTTCGAGTCGCTGTTCGGCCGCCTCTTGAAACTTCCGGAAACGACGCTGGTGTACCCTGCACACGACTACAAGGGCGACACCGTCTCCACCATCGGCGAGGAGAAGGCCTACAATCCACGCCTCCAGGTGAAGTCCATGGAGGAATATGTCGAGCTGATGAACAACCTCAAGCTCGCCAACCCGAAGATGATGGACGTGGTGGTGCCGGCCAACCTCAAGGTCGGCCTGCACCAGGAGGAGATCGCGCGGCGCGGCTGGGCCGTGACACCGGCACAAGCGCGGGCGCTGGCCGGATTTTCCGATGTAACGCTGGTCGATTTGCGGGAATCCGCCGAGCGCGTCCGCCACGGCAGCATTCCCGGCGCGCTGCACGTGCCCTACACGTCGCTGCAGGAAAGTATCGCCGCGGGCGGCCTGCTGCACGAACTCGCGCAATCCAGCGGCAAGCGGCTGGTGTTCTATTGTGCCTTCGGCGAGCGCTCGGCCATGGCCGTGCAGGCGGCACAGGATGCCGGGCTTAGCAAGGCCTGCCACATCGAAGGTGGCATCGACGCCTGGAAAAAGGCGGACGGGCGGCTGGTGACGGCATAACGATCCCGGCCTGGCACCGTTGCCGTTTGGGCACCGACACGGCAAGCTCGTCACCGGATCCGGAGCTTGTCTGATGTCCCTCGCCGGCGACGCGTCGCCCGAAGCTGCCAAAGCCCTGCCGACTGCAGCCACGGCGGAGCAACTCACCGCCGCGCTGCACCGCACCGGCGTGCTCAGCGATGGCCGCGTGGCCGGTGTGGTGGCGACGAACACGCTCAGGAAACTGCGGTCACACACCTTCTGGCTCAGCCTCAGCTATGACGGCCCGGCCGCGGGCGCTCCGGCGTCCATCATCCTCAAGACGGGGTATCTCGACGGCGACGGCCGTCCGGCCTACGCCAACCGCAACGAAGTCATGTTTTATCGCGATATCGCCCCGGCGCTGCCGAACCGCGTGGTGCCGCGTTGTTTTGACACCAGCGCGGCGACAGATAGCAGCCCGTGGCATCTCCTGCTCGAAGACCTGACGCAGTCCCATGCCATCGCCACCGAGTGGCCGCTGCCGCCGACGTTCGACCAGTGCGAGCTGATGGTGGCGGCGCTGGCCCGTTTCCACGCCGCGTGGTGGAACGATCCACGCCTCGGAGACTCGATCGGCCATTTGCCCAGCGCCGAGGCCTGGAACCAGACCCGGCAACGGCTCGCGGCGCAATTGGCCGTATTCTGCGATCGTTTCGGCGCGTTCATGCCGCCGGAGCGGCGCGCACTGTATGAACGACTGCTCGACAGGGCGCCGGGCCTCGCGCGCATCCAGGCGCGCCGCGACCTGACGCTGGTGCACGGCGACGCCCACACCTGGAATGTGTTCCTGCCCCGCCACGGCGTCGACGACAAGGCACGGCTGTTCGACTGGGAAGCCTGGACCATCGACGTCGCCAGCGACGACCTCGCCTACATGATGGCAATGCAATGGTACCCTGATCGGCGGCGCCGGATGGAGGGACCGCTGCTGGATCGCTATCATGCCGATCTGCTGCAGCACGGCGTACATGGCTACGATCGCCAGGCCCTGAGCCATGATTATCGCCTGTCGGCACTGTGGCTGGTCACGCGACCGGTGGGGCAAGCGCTCGGCAACATCGCCCCGCGGGTCTGGTGGAACAACCTCGAACGCATCTGGCTCGCGGTCGACGACCTCGGCTGCCGGGATCTACTGGATTGACGCCGGTCCCACGCCAAGGAATCGCGCCACTGTAACGATTTGCGAATAGGGGGCCCGCAGTATGCGCGAGGCTCCTTGGGTAGAGCCGCGTTAGCAAGCTTGCTATGAGGAGGTCCGGCGCAAACCGGCATTTGCTGCAAAGCGACATAGAAACGGATTGTTTCCGCAATGACCATCGAGGCGGTGGAGGGCCTGAGCTTCCCGAAGCAGGAGACGACGCTGCTGGCGTTCGTTTCGTCGGCCCATTTCATCAGCCATGTGCATATCATGGTGGTGCCGGCGCTGATCCCGCTGCTGCCGACCTATTTCGGCGTCAGTTTCCTGCAGATCGGAGCGGCGCTGACCGTGTTCAATCTGGTGTCGCTGGTGGTGCAGACCCCGATGGGCTTCATCACCGACCGGGTCGGCGCCTGGATCATGCTGATCGCGGCGCTCACCCTTGGCGGCGCGAGTTTCGGCTCACTGGGGCTGACCCCGAGCTATGGCTGGCTGCTGGTCGCCATGGTGCTCGCCGGCATCGCCAACGGGGTCTACCATCCGGCCGACTATGCGCTGCTGGCGGCCGCCATCGGCGAGCGGCGCCTAGGCAAGGCGTTCTCGATCCATACGTTCGCGGGCTTCTTCGGTACGGCGGTGACGCCCGCTGTGCTGCTCGCCGTCGCACAACACACCAGCACGGGCAGCGCGTTTGCACTGGCCGGCTTCGCCAGTGTCACGGTGGCGCTGGCCATTCTCGGCGCCGCGCCGCGGCGGCCCGCCCCCGGCACGACCGGTCTTGCCACAAAGGCCCCTTCACATCGACTCAAGGACGTCGTCACCTTGCGGGTGATGCTGCTGACGCTGCTGTTCATGCTACTCAGCCTCAGCACCATCGGCATCTCGGCGTTTTCCGTCACCGCGCTGATCAAGGGCTATGGCGCCGACCTGCCCTCGGCGAGTTCGGCGCTGACCGCCTTCCTGTTCGCCAGCGCCTGCGGGGTGCTGACCGGAGGTTTTCTTGCCGACCGCGTCCATCATCATGGCGTGGTCGCCTCGATCGCCATGCTGGTGGCCGCCGCGCTGACACTGATCGTCGCCATTATCAATTTGTCCGACCTTGTTCTGATCTGCGTGCTGGCCGCCGCCGGCTTCCTGTCCGGCGTCATCACGCCGTCACGCGACCTGCTGGTGCGGGCCGCCTCGCCGCGCGGCGCCGAGGGCCGCGTGTTCGGCATCGTCTCCACCGGCTTCAACATCGGCGGCGCCGTCGGCCCGATCATCTTCGCCTGGCTGGTCGACCACGGCCGCTACCAGGCGGTGTTCGGCGTCACCGCGTTCTTCATGATGCTGACCGCTGCGCTGACGTTCCTGCCGGTGTTCGAGAAAAAGCAAGCGACCTGATCCGGATCATCATGCACGATCGCGTCCAGGCGCATCGGCCAACAACAATCAGCGGGATGGACACGCGATGGACTGGTACGGCACCGAGATTCCCGCAATGCAGCTCCAGGCGCGGTTCGGCGATCGCGTGGTGCCGGCCTTCAGCGAGCGCCCCCACAGCATCTGGCAGATGGTGGCGGACGCAGCGACCCGAAATCCGGACAGCGATGCGCTGATCGCGGGCAAGCGACGGCTGAGCTGGGCCGAGGTGGTCGCGCAATCGTCCCGTGTCGCGGCTGGCCTGCAGACGCTGGGACTCGTGCCCGGCGACCGCCTTGCCATCCTGCTCGGCAACCGCATCGAATTCGCGCTGGCCATGTTCGGTGCGGCACGGCTCGGCCTCGTCACCGTGGTGCTGAGCACCCGGCAGCAGACACCGGAAATCGCCTATGTGGTCGCCGACAGCGGCGCCAAGGCCATCATCCACGAGACGGAGCTGGGCGAACGACTGCCGAGCGCGGTCGAAGTGCCGGAACTGCGGCACCGCGTGGCGATGACGGCATTCGAAACGTTGATGACGCAGGCGCCGCACGATGCGCCCACCGAGGTCTCCGAAGAAGACACCGCGCTGATTCTCTACACGTCCGGGACCACCGGCCGGCCGAAGGGCGCGATGCTGGCCCATTGCAATGTCATCCACTCGGCGATGGTCTATGAAGCCTGTATGGCGCTGACATCCGCCGACCGATCAATCGCCGCGGTGCCGCTGGCCCATGTCACCGGCGTGGTCGCCAACATCATGAGCATGGTACGCTGCGCCGGGGCGTTGATCATTGTCGCCGAATTCAAGGCCGCCGACTATCTCGCCATCGCCGCGCGCGAACGGGCCACGCAGACCGTGATGGTACCGGCGATGTACAATCTCTGCCTGCTGCAGGCGGATTTCGACAGCCACGACCTCTCGGCGTGGCGGATCGGCGGCTACGGCGGCGCGCCGATGCCGGTAGCGACCATCGAAAAACTGGCGCAGAAGATTCCGGGGCTGAAGCTGATCAATGCCTATGGCGCCACGGAAACCACCTCGCCATCGACCATCATGCCGCCGGAGCTCACCGCAAGCCATCTCGACAGTGTCGGGTTGCCCTGTCCCGGCGCCCGCATGATCGTGATGGATGGGGACGGTCGCGAGCTCCCGCCAGGCAGCATCGGCGAGATCTGGATCCAGAGCGGCTCGGTCATCAAAGGCTACTGGAACAACGCCAAGGCAACCGCGGAGAGCTTCACCGGCGGGTATTGGCATTCCGGCGATCTCGGGTCGATCGACGAGGCCGGCTTCGTTCGGGTGTTCGATCGCCAGAAGGACATGATCAACCGCGGCGGGCACAAGATCTATTCGGCCGAAGTGGAGTCCGTCCTGGCTGGTCATCCCGACGTGGTGGAAAGCGCTGTTATCGCCAAGCCCTGCCCGGTGCTCGGCGAGCGTGTGCATGCCGTCATCGTCACCCGCAATCCCGCGCTGGACGTCAACACGCTGCGTCAGCTCTGCGCGACGCAGCTCTCCGACTACAAGGTGCCGGAGACCATCGACCTCATCACCGAACCGCTACCGCGTAACGCCAACGGCAAGGTGATGAAGAAGAAGCTGCGAGAGCAACTGGTGGCGTGATGGGCGTCGTGCTCCCGGGCACTATTTACCGTCGTCCGGAAACAGCGAACTCAAAATCTCGCCGCCGAGATTGAAGGCGGCAACGCCGCGAAACAGCGCGGCGATGCCGGCGGAGGCATGCAACTCTTCGAGGGTCGCGCCGGCCTTGATCGCCGCGCGGGCGTGATTGGTCGCAGCCTCCGAGGTCTGCACCAGCAAAATCGCGAACGACATCAGTTGCACGGTCTTGGGATCAAGCGCAGCGGGCGTCAGCGCGGCGATCCGCCAGTCTTCCATCGCGGTCACGATCCCGGGATCGACCTTGAGGCCGAGCCTGAGCCGCTTGGCGATCTTGGGCGGCACCAGGCCGATCATGTCCTTGTAACGACCTTCGAGGCCTTCGAGGGTGGCGGGCGATTTGTTCATCAGTCTCTCGCGTGCTGCTGGTGCCGGGATTGCGGATGGGCGACGCCGTCATTCGATCTTGACGCCGGCGGTGGTGACGACCTTGCCCCACTTGTCGGCCTCGGCGCGCAGGAAGACGCCGAACGCGGCTCCCGACAGCTCGCCGGGCTCGGCACCGACCTCGGCGAGTTTCTTCACCACATCCGGGTCCTGCAGCACCCTGGTCACCGCTGCCATCAAAGCCGTCATCACCTCGGGTGGCGTGGCGGCCGGTGCAACCAGACCGAACCAGGACGAAGCCTCGAAGCCAGGCACGCCGGCCTCGACCATGGTCGGCAGATCCGGGAACAACGGCGAGCGCTTGGCGCCAGCCACCGCCAACCCACGAATGGTGCCGCCAAGCACTTGCGGACGGATCGCCGGCATATTGTCGAACATCATGGGAATCTGCCCGGCAATGAGATCGTTCATCGCCGGGGCCGCGCCGCGGTACGGCACGTGGACGATGTTGATACCTGCCAGCGTCTTGAACAGTTCGCCAGCCAGATGATTGGTCGATCCATAACCGGAGGAGCCGAAATTCAGCATACCCGGCGCGGCCTTGGCAAGCTTGATCAGTTCGCCCACCGACTTTGCCTTCACGGCCGGATTGACCGCAAGCACGATCGGCACCGAGGCGATCAGCGCCACCGGCGCAAAATCCTTTATCGGATCGAACGGCAGGCTGGCATAGAGCGCCTGGTTGACGGCGAGCGGGCCCGGCGCGGTCAGCAGCAGTGTCGTGCCGTCGGGCGCTGCGCGCGCGACGGACTCGGCTCCGATGTTGCCGCCCGCGCCGGCACGATTGTCGATGATCACGGTCTGGGCCCAGAGCTCGTTGAGTTTGGTGCCGAGCAGCCGCGCGATCACGTCATTCGATCCGCCGGCGGGAAACGGCACCACGATGCGCACAGGACGGTCAGGATATCCGGCAGCTACGGCCGGTACGCCGGGCAGGATAGCCCCCAAGGCGATCAGCAACGCCGGCATCACCGCTCCGGCCAGCGCCCGCACCATGGAGTTCCAGCCATACATTTCCGCTTCTCCCAGAATCATCGATTTTATCATTTTCATCGATTATTCTTGACAGCTCCTGGCGCGAGCGTCAAATCGACGGACCGGATTTGCTGTCCATGATCGATACCGCCACCCGACCGATGCAACCCTGCCCGCCACCCGATCGCCACCCGCGACAGCCGGCCTTCGCGATGCCGCGCGGTGCCTGCGACTGCCACGTGCATGTGTTCGGACCGCAGGCGCAGTTTCCATTCAGCGCAGCGCGCAGCTATACGCCCGAGGACTGCACGGCAGAGGATCTCGACCGCCTGCATTCCGCGCTGGGAATCGATCGCGCCGTTATCGTCCATGGCGGTGCGCACGGCACCGACAATCGGGTGACCCTCGCGACCCTCGACCGCGCGCCGCAACGGCTGCGCGGCGTCGCGGTAATCCCCGCCGGGCTGCCGCGCCGGACACTGGAAGACATGCACCGCCGCGGCATGCGCGGCTGCCGGATGTCGACGGTTGTCAGCGGCGGCGCATCGTTCGAGCATCTGGAGAATCTCGCCGCCCAGACGTTCGACCTCGACTGGCACCTGGTGCTGCATTTCCACCACGCCACAGAGCTGGTCAACGTGGCGCCCAAACTGTTGCGGGTGCGCAGCCCGTTCGTGCTGGATCACCTCGCCCGGATCGATGCGCGCGATGGCGTCGCCTCGCCGGCGTTCGCCACGCTCATGCGTCTTCTCGACACCGGGCGCTGCTGGGTCAAGTTCGCCAGCCTCTACCGGCTCTCCGCCGAGCCCTATCCTCACCTCGACATGCTGCCGATGATCGAACGAGTGGTCGCGCACCGGCCCGACCGTGTCATCTGGGGCAGCAACTGGCCGCATCCGATCTGCCCGGTGCCGATGCCCAACGACGGCGACCTCGTCGACCTGATTCCGCTGTGGCTGCCGGACGCGGCCACGCAGCGGCTGGTGCTGGTCGACAATCCCGCAGCGCTGTACGGTTTCGCGGCGATCACCTGAGAATCGTCGGGGGTGAACAGGATGACCGATCGACCGACCGACCCTGCGGATGTACCGAGCTCCACGACGCTCTCCTCCGCGCTGGTCAACAGGCTGCGCGCCTCGATCATGCGCGGCGAGCTGATGCCGGGCACCAAGCTCAATCTCGACCGCATGCGCGCCAGTCTCGGCGTCAGTCTCAGCCCGCTGCGCGAGGCGTTGTGCCGGCTGGAGAATGACGGCCTGGTCAGCATCGCCGACCAGCGCGGTTATCGCGTGACGCCGGTGTCGCCGGACAATCTCGCCGAAGTGATCCGGCTGCGTGTCGAACTGGAGGGCATGGCGCTGCGCGAAGCCATGCAGCACGGCGATGTCGCCTGGGAAGGCCGCATCCTGGCGACCCTGCATCAACTCGGCCGCTGCAAACGCAGCCCACGCTCGTCGATCGAAGAGCAGGAAGCCTGGGAAATCG
>BFBZ01001148.1_pt1 | contig 18897 bp, 20 predicted proteins | sample 1888401 | NCBI WGS metagenome assembly BFBZ01 (sample SAMD00112614, study PRJDB3348) | symbiont metagenome | host: Chara braunii | reverse complement strand
CCTCGCTGCCATCGAGAAGGCCGTTTTCGCGAGCGACCGCATTTCCCGCCGTTCCTTTCGCCTGTTGATCGAACGCGAGACCGCCGAGATGCTGGTCGCCGAGTACGATGGCCATGTTGCCGGCTATGCCGTCGTGCTGTTTCGCAAGGGCAGCGGTGTCGCGCGCCTCTACTCCATCGCAACCGGTCCCTTTTTTGGCGGGCGCGGCATCGGTCGGCTGCTGTTGGAGCGGGCGGAGGAGGCGGCCTTCGAGCATGGCCGCATGATGCTGCGCCTGGAAGTGCGTGAAGACAACGCCAGGGCCATCCGCATCTATGAGCAGAGCGGCTACCGCAAGATCGGCCGCGAGCCCGGTTACTATGGTGACGGCCAAGCCGCGCTGCGCTATGAAAAGACGTTGCGCGGCGACATTCCGATCGCGACCAAAGTGCCATTCTATCAGCAGACCTGTGAATTCACCTGTGGTCCATGCTGCCTGATGATGGCTATGTCCAATTTCGATCGCGGCTTCGTGCCGGATCCGGTCATGGAAATCCGGTTGTGGCGCGAGGCGACGACGATTTTCATGATGTCGGGTCCTGGCGGCTGCGAACCATTCGGACTGGCCGTCGCCGGTCACGAAAGCGGCCTTTCCGCCGAGATATATGTGTCCTTCTACGGTGCGTTGTTTCTGCAGTCGGTGCGCAGCGAGGACAAGCGCCGGGTGATGGAACTGGCGCAGGTCGATTTTCGTCGCCGTGCGGAACAATACGGCATCCCGGTCAATTACCGTCCGTTCGTCATCGATGATATTCGCGCGGCGATCGCGGAAGGGAAACTCGTGCTGGTCCTCATCAGCGGCTTCATCATGTTCGGCAAGAAGGTGCCGCACTGGGTGCTCGCAATCGGCGATGATGGCGACCATATTCTGATCCACGATCCCTGGGTCGAGGACGAGAAGCAGGAAACAATCCTTGATGCCGCCAACATTCCCGTGCCCTACGGCATCTTCATGAACATGGCCCAGTTCGGCCGCGACGGATTGCGCGCGGCTATCATTCTCGGAAAGCGCTGAAGACAATGACCTGGGTCATCCTGACAGGCCGGCAGAGCGATCTCGACCAGGTGGCGACACCGCACAAGATCATTACCAACCGCGACTACCTCGCGCATCCGTCGCTGTTTCGCGGCCAGCGGCCCAAGGTCATCAACCTGTCGAACAGCTACAGCTATCAGAGCCGCGGCTACTATGCCTCGCTACTGGCCAGCTCGCGTGGTCATAAGGTCATCCCGACGGTCGAGACGATGATCGATCTGTCGGAGCGCAAGCTTTATGAGCATGCGCTGCCGGAACTGGAACTGGCTCTCAACAAATGCCGCAAGGATCTGGGCGGCGCCTTTCCGCAAAAGGTCTGCATCTTCTTCGGCATCGGCCCGTCAAAGGTCTGGGACCGCTTCGCGAAACTTCTGTTCGACTGGTTCCGGGCGCCGGCGCTGGAGGTCCACATCAAGGACAGCGCGGAATGGGCCTCGATCCGCAAGATCGGTTTCCATCCGTTGGTGCGGATGACCGAGGAAGAGGAAGCGCACTTCATCCAGTGCCTCGAAACCTACACCAACCGCGAGTGGCGCGACACCAAGGGCCGCACGCCGGCGCGCTACACTTTTGCCACGCTGGTCGATCCGCATGAGGAACTGGCGCCATCGCAGATTTCGTCGCTGCGCTACTGGGCCAAGATCGCCGAAAAGATGGGTGTTGAAATCGAACCCATCACCAAGAAGGATCTGGCCAAGCTCGCCAATTACGACGCGCTGTTCATCCGCGAGACCACCTCGATCTCCAACCATACCTACCGTTTTGCGCGCCGCGCCCAGCAGGAGGGCATGCCGGTCATCGATGATCCGCTGTCGATGATCCGCTGCACCAACAAGGTCTATCTCAACGAACTGATGACCTACAACAAGGTACCGGTGCCGCCGACGGTGATGATCGCCGGCACCTCGGATCTTGAGCTGGCGGCGCAGACGCTGGGTTTTCCGCTGGTGCTGAAGATACCGGATTCCTCGTTCTCGCGCGGTGTCAAGAAATGCGCCACCTTCGAGGAATTGAAGACGCTCGCGACCGAATGGCTGGAGGATTCCGATCTCCTGATCGCACAGAAATTCATTCCGACCGAATACGACTGGCGCGTCGGTGTGCTTGGCGGCCAGCCACTGTTTGCAGTGCACTATCTGATGGCCAAGAAGCATTGGCAGATCGTCAACCACAAGGCCAACGGCAAGCCGGACCAGGGCGGCATAAAGACCTTCACGCTCAAGGAGACTCCGGCCCACGTCGTCGAGACGGCGGTGAAGGCGGCGCGCTGCATCGGCGACGGCCTCTACGGCGTCGACCTCAAGGAGACCAAGGACGGCGTCTTCGTCATCGAGGTCAATGACAATCCCAACCTCGATCACGGCTGGGAGGATTCCGGCGAGAAGGACGAAGTCTGGGTGCGGCTGACGCAGTGGTTCCTGGAACGGTTGGATCGGCCGGGCCGCTGATTTGATCGAGGGCAGAAGATGCTGTTCATCGTGATCGAGGATTTTGCCGGCCGCGACCGTAAGGAGATCTACCGCCGTTTCCGTGACCGTGGCCGGCTGAAGCCGGGACGAGCTTCTCGTGCACCATAGCTGGATCGCGGCGGATATGAGCCGCTGTTTCCTGCTGGTGGAGGCCGATGATGTCACACTGCTGCAGCGCTGGGTCATCGAATGGGCGGATATGGTGGAGTTCGAGATCGTGCCGGTGGCGACGAACAAGGAGATGGTCGAAGCATTGAGCGGGCACCTCTGACCGGCCAAGGGAACATCACCGGGCTATGTCGCTTAACGGAGCGCCGGCGAGCCCACCGCGCGCCGGCATTCCTCTATCAGCCACTGGCGAAAAGTCGCCACCACGTCGCGCCTTGAGCTTCGCTCGGGGATCGTCAGGCAGTAAGTCTGGCGCAGTTCCAGCGACCGGGCGACAGGCCGGACCAGCTTGCCGTCTTCCAGCGCCTCGGCACAATAGATCCCTTGAGCCAGTGCGACGCCCAACCCCGAAATGGCGAGATCGAGTGCTGCGCGCGACGAGTTGGCAGAGAGGCCGCGCTGCGCTGCCCGGCCGGGCTCGACACCGCCTGTCTCGAACCAGTTGCGCCAGGATGGAAAGGACGCACCTGTCGGTCCCCAGTCGGTATGGATGAGCGGCAGGCTGATGAGGCCTTCGGGTTTGACCGTGCCGGCGAGTCCGGGCGCGCAGACGGGATACACGGCGTCCCGGACGATGTCCTCGGTCGGGTGCTCGCGATAGTGCGGGCCGTAGGAGAGCCTGATGTCGATCAGATCACGATCGAAAGGCACCGGGTCGTCGTCGCCTCTGAGCGAAATGTCGACGCTGCCGTGGCTTGCCGCGAAGCCGGCGAGACGTTGCGAAAGCCAACCCATTGCCATGGACGGCGGAACCGATACCACCAGACGCGGGCGGAATGCACCGCCGCCTAGTTCGCGCGCGACGCTGCCGATCTCCTGGAAGGCCATGGTCAGCCTCGGCAGCATCTCGACACCAGCCTCGGTGAGGACGACGCGCCGGTTGACCCGGTGAAACAACTTGCGGCCCATCTGCTCCTCGACTGTGCGGATGAGCTGGCTGACGGCGGCGGCCGAGACCGAAAGCTCGTCCGCTGCCGCTGCAAAGCTGCCTGTGCGCGCAGCGGCCACGAAGGCCTGAAGTCCTTTCAGAGACGGAAGTGCGACCATGGCTACCAGATAGATAAGTTATGCTTATCCAAATTGCAGAAATCGTCGTTTTTGGAAAGTTTTTTCAATGGCTAGAATGACTTCGTCAAATCCCAACCAGGATCGAACTGATGGACCATCGCGACATAATCGCGTCATTGACACCGGAAGAGCGTAGTCGTCTGACCGCCAAGTCGGATGTCGCGGGTCTCGTTCAGCTTGGTGCGCATTGGGGGGCCATCGTGGTCATCGGATCGCTGATTGCTGCGAAAGTTCCGTTCTGGCCGCTGCTGATGCTGCCGCAAGGCATCCTCATCGTATTCCTGTTCACGCTCTTGCATGAGACCGTGCACCGGACTGCTTTCGAGACGCAATGGCTGAACGACGCCGTGGCACGGGTCTGCAGTCTGGCGCTCGCATTGCCGGCCGACTGGTTCCGCTACTTCCATTTCGCCCACCACCGTTTCACCCAGGATCCCGAGAATGATCCGGAACTGGCTTCTCCCAAGCCTGAGACGCTGAGGCAGTATCTTGTCCATGTCTCGGGCATTCCTGTGTGGTGGGGCCATCTCAAGACAGTTTACAGCAATGCGGTTGGCGGCAGCCTGGAAAGTTATGTCCCGCCCAAAGGTCGGCCCAAAGTGCGTGCCGAGGCGCGCGCCATGATTGCCTTTTACTTGGTCGTGCTGGCGCTGGCCCTCTGGTTCAAGGCAACGACGCTGCTCTATGTCTGGATCCTTCCCGCTCTGCTCGGCCAGCCGTTTCTGCGCCTTTACCTGCTGGCCGAACACGGCCGCTGTCCGTTCGTTGCCAACATGCTGGAAAACACCAGGACGACACTGACCAACTGGGTGGTGCGCAAGCTCGCCTGGAACATGCCTTTTCACGCCGAGCATCACGCCTATCCCGGCGTGCCGTTTCATCAATTGCCGGAGTTCCATGCGCTGATTGAACGGCATCTGAAGGTGGTCGAGCCTGGCTACGTCAGCTTTCACGAAAAATACATAGAGACATTGCGTTGAGTGGCTGGCCCGCCGGGCCAGCGCAAATTTCAATTCCGCCTTTTCAATTCCGCCGAAGGACCCGATGCCTCAACAGCGCTCACCTGGATTGGCGGCGCGCAGAGGCTGATCCAAGCAGGCGCTGCATGGTCGCTGCATTCGACGGTGCGCCGATCAGGTAGCCTTGCGCCTCGACGCAGCCTTCGTTGCGCAGGAAGTCGAGCTGCGCTTCTGTCTCCACACCTTCCGCCGTGACCGTGATGCCAAGCTGGGTGCCGAGCCCGATGATTGTGCGCACGATCGCGGCGGTGTCGCGTTTGTCTATATCGCGGATGAAGGAACGGTCGATCTTGATCTTGTCGACGGGAAACCGACGCAGATAGCCGAGCGACGAATAGCCGGTGCCAAAATCATCCAAGGCGATGCGGACGCCGAGATCACGCAACTGCCGGAGCGCCTTGTGCACCATATCGCTCTCGTCCATCAGCACGGTCTCGGTGATTTCGAGTTCGAGCCGGTCAGCCGCCACGCCGGAATAGGCCAGTGCCGAGATGATGCTTCGTGCGAAGGCGCCGCTCCTGATCTGCATGGCCGAGACGTTGACGGCGATACGCAGTTCTGATGGCCATTTGGCTGCGGTGGTACAGGCCTTTCTCAACGCCCATTCGCCAAGCGGTACAACCAGCCCTGTTTCCTCCGCGACCCGGATGAAATCGTCCGGCTGAACGAGGCCTCTCGCCGGCGAGTGCCACCGCATCAAGGCTTCAGCTCCGACGATTTCGCGGGAGGCGATGTTCATGATCGGTTGAAAATCCAGGTCGAACTCACGGTGCGGCAGTGCTGCCTCAAGGTCTGCTTCAAGCGCGCGGCGCGCCCGCACCATCGCGTCCATTCCCGGCTCGAAGAAGCGGTAGAGGTTGTGTCCCTCGCTCTTCGCTCGATACAGCGCCATGTCAGCGTTTTTCAGCAGCGTTTCGGCGTCCTTGCCGTCTTGCGGGAAACGCGCGATGCCAAGGCTGATGCCGACATGCATGTCGCGGCTGCTGTCGTGAAACGGCCTTCCAATCGCCTCGACGATGCGCTTGGCGAGCCTCTCCGCATCGTCCTGGCCCTTGGGGTCGAACTGGATGATGACGAACTCGTCGCCGCCGAAACGCGCAACGATATCCGTTTCGTCGCTCAGGCAGTTCTGCAAACGCTCGGCCACGCATTTCAGCAGCCAGTCGCCTGCCGGATGCCCCCAGGTATCGTTGATGGCCTTGAAACGGTCGAGGTCGAGCGAGAATACCGCAAGACGCGTGTCATTGGTGTCGCTCAACGCCAGGTCGAGCCGTTCGCGGAACATGGAACGGTTGGGCAGGTTGGTCAGTGTGTCATGATGAGCCAGATGAGTCATGCGCTCTTCGACACGTCGGCGTTCGGTGACGTCGTCGAAAGTGGCAACCCAGCCGCCTCCGCTCATCGGCCGGCGCGAGATCATCAGCGTCCTGCCGTCGGCAAGATGGCGGTGCGTCGACCGTGTTTGGCCGGCACGCAGGCAGGCATCCGTCTTGGAAACCTCGTCTTCGATGTCGACGCCGGCATAGATGCCCTTGCTTACCAACAATTGAAGCAACTCGGGGTGCGTAAGACCATAAGGGAAGTCGGCCTCATCCAGCCCATAGAGTTCCAGAAAACGCTGGTTTCGTACGATCAACTTGCCGTCTACATCATACATCAGCAAACCTTGCGACATGTTGGCCAGCGCGGCGTCGAAGCGGCGGTGCTGTTCCTTCAGATTCTGCTCGGCATGTCGCTGTTCGGTGATGTCCTCATAGATCGACACCCAGCCGCCCGAGGCGAGCGGCCGGTGGGAAATATTGATGATTCGTCCGTCGGAAAGGCTTTCCTCGTAGGTCGACGGTTTCGCCTGGTCGATATAGGGCTTGCGGATGGCGTAAAGCTCTTCGGCGCTCTGCGAGGCGACACCGATGTCGACGCTATGCTGGAGGATGTCGAAAAACAGAATGCCCGGCTGCATGACCTTGGCATCAAGGCAGAATATGCGGATATAGTTGCCGTTGCAGATGATCATGCGCTCGTCGGCATCGAACATGCACAGGCCATGCGACATGTTCTCGACGGCTGCCGAAAAACGCTCGTTTTGCTCGCGCAGCTCGTCTTCAATTCGCCGGATGGGGCTAACGCCTTCGGCCTCCCGTCCGGGGGTGGGCGAACCAGCCTTGAAATCAGCGACGGGCATAGGCGCGCCTGCAGACCGTGATCCAACGCGGTAATGTTATCCTTGCCGGTTAATTTACCGTTTTCAGTCGCTTGGATGTGCTGGAACAACCACTCGACGCTGGCTTTCGATCGCTGCAAAGCGCTTCAGGAATGCATTTTGCGCCCAGGTGACCGAGCGAGGCGTGAAATCGAAGCGATCGGCATTGAAGCCCCGCGGCCGGCCAAAGAACTCAGTAGCCTCGGCGGTCGAGAAGCCGGCGAGCAGGGTCGCCTCGAAATAGGCGGCGATCTGGTCGGCGCGCTTGATCTCCTTGCGCAACCCCGCCCCCAACTCAGGTGGCAGCGAGAAGCGCAGATGGATGGCGCGTTGCAATCGGAGTTCGCAATCCTTGTAGCTGCCGCCCATCACCGATTTGAACGGCGAGATCATGTCGCCGATGACATATTCCGGCGCGTCGTGGAGCAGGGCTGCCAGTCGCGCATCGGCCGACGCCTCCGGTTCGATATCGGAAAAGAGGGCCTCGACCAGCAGTGAATGCTGGGCCACGGAAAAGGCATGCTCGCCGCTGGTCTGGCCGTTCCAGCGGGCAACACGGGCGAGCCCGTGGGCGATGTCGGAAATCTCGACATCGAGCGGTGATGGATCGAGCAGGTCGAGCCGCCTGCCGGACAGCATGCGTTGCCAGGCGCGCGCTGGCGCACCGGCGCGATCGGCCGCCATCAGGCCCCCTCCGCGCCGACGGTTTCTTGTGGGAAGCCAAATTTCGCCCAGGCTGGAATGGCCAGCGAAACGGGAACGCCGGCCGCCAGGATTTCCTGGCCGGCGTCGAGCGCGGCCTTGACGCGGTCGATGCGCGCGATGGCAAGGCCCGCCGTTCCAGCCGTCGAGCCGAGCGTGCCGAGCGGCCGCCCGTCCACTGTAAGTTCCGTACCTGGAGCGGGCAGGGGATGCTCGGTAGAGACGATCAGCACGCGGCGCCGGGCGGTGCCGCGATGCTGCATGCGCGAGACAACTTCCTGGCCGACATAGCAGCCTTTCTTGAAGCCTACCCCATCGGTCTCATCGAGCAGGACATCATGCGGGAAGGCATCGCCTAGCTGATAGTCGGCACCGCTTTCAGCAATGCCATTGGCAATGCGAAAGGCGTGCCAGAGAGCCGGATCGCCGACGTTGCCGGGCTCACCATAGGTGCGTGTGACGGCCACGCCCGTGAAGCGCCTGTCTGAAACCGAATTTGAATCGGCGTGTGAGGACGTTGAATCATCTCCCCACGCAACGCCGACAACAGTCTGATCCGTCTTGGCAATTTCGACCTTGGCGCGCAGTTTGTAGAGCGTCAGCCTGCGCACGAAATCGTCAGCGATGTCGGCGCGGCATTCCAGCCGCAAGGCGTTTTCACCCTCGCGCGAAATCAGGAAATCGAACAGGATCTTGCCCTGCGGCGCCAGAAGCGCACCTGGCTTTGCCTCACCGACGCGAAGCGCGTCGAGGTCGGTGGACAGGATGTTCTGCAGGAAATGCTCTGCATCCGGACCTGACACGGAAATGAGGGCTCGGTCTTTCAGCAGGGCAAAGGGCATGGGTGGAAATGAACCTGATCTTGCAAAAGTGCTGGCCTTTACGTAAGCCGCTGACACTCCCCCCGCAAGAGACCGGATCAGCATGGCCATGACCTACGACCTCATCCTGACAGGCGGCACGGTGGTCAATCATGACGGCCAGGGCGCGCGAGACGTCGGCATCATCAAGGGACGCATTGCCGCTATCGGCGATCTCAAACAGGTGTCAGCCGGCGAGACGATCGACTGCCGGGGGCTGCACATCCTGCCGGGTGTCGTCGACAGCCAGGTGCATTTCCGCGAGCCGGGGTTGGAGCACAAGGAAGATCTGGAGACAGGTTCGCGCGCGGCCGTGCTCGGCGGCGTCACGGCTGTCTTCGAGATGCCCAACACCAATCCACTCACCACCAGCGAAGCGGCGCTTGCCGACAAGGTGCGGCGCGCCACCGGCCGCATGCATTGCGATTTTGCCTTCTGGGTCGGCGGCACGCGCGAGAATGCCGGGAGCGTCGGCGAGTTGGAACGGCTGCCGGGTGCGGCGGGKATCAAGGKTTTCATGGGCTCGTCGACAGGCGACCTGCTGGTCGAGGACGATGAGGGGGTCGCCTCGATCCTGAGGAACACGCGCCGTCGCGCCGCCTTCCATTCAGAGGACGAGTTCAGGCTGCGCGAACGGCTTGGCGAGCGCATCGAGGGCGATCCGTCATCGCACCCGGTTTGGCGCGACGAGATCGCCGCACTCCGCTGCACCGAGCGGCTGGTTCGCATCGCGCGGCAGGTCCGTGCCCGCATCCATGTTCTGCACATCTCGACTGCCGAGGAGATTCTGTTCCTCGAGCAGCACAAGGATGTCGCAACCTGCGAGGCGACACCACATCMCCTGACGCTGAGCGCCGACGACTATGCGCGTCTGGGCACGTTGATCCAGATGAACCCGCCGGTGCGCTCCTCCAGCCACCGCGACGGCGTCTGGCATGGCATTTCGCAAGGCATCGTCGACGTGCTGGGTTCCGACCACGCCCCACACACACTGGCCGAGAAGGCAAAGCCCTACCCGTCGTCGCCGTCGGGCATGACCGGCGTACAGACGCTGGTGCCGATCATGCTCGATCATGTGAATGCAGGCAGGCTGACGCTGGAGCGCTTCGTCGATCTTTCCAGCCATGGCCCGCAGCGCATCTTCGGCATGGCCAGGAAAGGCCGCATCGCCGCCGGCTACGATGCGGATTTCACCATCGTCGACCTCAAGCGCCGTGAAACCATCACCAACGCCCAGGCTGGCTCGAAGGCAGGATGGACACCTTATGACGGCAAGCAGGTGACCGGCTGGCCGGTTGGCACCATCGTGCGCGGCCGGCGTGTGATGTGGGAGGGGGAGATTGTCACCGCGGGACATGGCAGGGCGGTGGAATTTTCCGAGGCATTGCCTGTCGCGTGAGTGCGACCGGCTGGCGTGATTCGAATTCTTCTTGCCGGGTTTCGGGAGCGAGTGGATATCGCTCCTGCAATGACCTGGAATTTTGTTTGAAAAGCCGGGTGCTCAATCTCCCGCGACGAAGAACGTCCACTGCCCCGCGGGCGTAATGCCGACTCGGTAGAAGATGTAGGCACCGAACTGCTTCATGTCGTCATAGTCACCTGAGGTGACGATCTTGAACAACTCGACACGCTGCTTGGGATCGAGCTTGTCGAGAGGCAATGCAAAGAAGTACGGCCAGACATAAAGCTCCTGCGGTGTGCCGGCATCGAGATGGACAAAGCCGGCGTCGAGCACCTCTTCCAGTATGGCCAGGATTTCCTGTCCGTCAGCGTCACCTGAAAGGCCTTTCAGGAAATTGACAGGGTCGCCGTCAATGTCGGTCAGCGACAGCTGCGTGATGGAATCGCCCGTGCCGATCAGCGGCCGAAGCTTTTCGATGTCGCCGCTTTTGCAGGCCTCGACGATGAGGTCGTGCATGCGCTTGACGGGTTCTGGCAGCTTGTTGAGGTCGTAGACAACCTCAGGCAGGGGGGCGTTGGGATCGACGCGTGGCGAGGCCACGCCATCTTTCTTCGGCCCTGCCGGCTCGGCCACATCAGGCGATTTGGGCTGGCTGGCCGAAGGCGGCGTGCCGACTGGGTCCGGCATCGGCACGGCGCCGCCTGGCGGCGACATATCATTGTCGGCGGATGGAATGATTGGCGAGGGAAGTTCCTCGCGTTTGATCTCGCTCAGCGCAAAAGCAGGTTTGCTGGCGAGAAACAACATCGCGGGGGTGGCGACGCAAAAAGCGGCGAGCCAGATGCTGAGGACCAAGCCGCTTGGCTTGCCTGACATCGATAAATTCACTGCCCGTGTCTCCATGGCTCCGGGCATGATGCCCAAACGGTGTTTCGTCGTCAAAGAACCCGTGGGTTCAGTGCCGCCACCGTTCAGGTTCGAAGGCCCCGGCGATCACCTTTTCACGCATGCGATCAAGCAGGGCAAGGGCCGATGTCTCGCCGTTGGCGCGCAACATTTCACCGAATGCGGTTTCGAGCGCCGCTTCGGCGATGATCTCGGGCTCGATTCCGGCAGAAAGTCCTTCCGCCCAGGCTTCGCTGTGGCTTTCCACGGCGGTCAGGCGTTTCTCTTCCCTGACCAGCGCGTCGATGTCGTTGACGCCATGTTCCATCTGCGATGTCCACCCTTTCAAGCGGCGATCCGCCAGTCGCGAATCTGACTTGAGTTGTCTCTCTAACGGGACGGCCTATCTAAGCCTTTGTAAATACGTCATTTCTTTGATCGCTTTTTAGAAAACTCAATGCGCTCCGCAAAATGACGTCCGATCCAGGGTAAACTTAGCCGATTAGATCGGCCAACGGGACGGAAACCTTCAGTTTGAGTTAATTTCACATCTGCGCGGTAACGTTTCATTAACGCAGTTGCAGAAGTGCAACACAAGGGTGCACCACCGCGTCGCGAGACACAAGGAGGGAGCGTCTATATCCAACAGGAATTGGTCAGCCGGCTGTCAGTTGCCGTAGCGCGAGGCGATATCGCGCGACAGGGTCTCGCCTTCCTTCATGTAGCGGCTGATGGCTTCCGTGGCCGAGGCCGTGCATTGCGTATAGGTGCCGCCGAAGGAGCGGTAGCCGCGATTGAAGCTGGCGATGAAGCGGGCGCGGCGCTCCGGATCCGGGTTTTCCGAATCGAGCAGCTTCTCCATTTCGCCGCGCCACTGGTCGCCTTTTTCGCCGCACAGATTGCGCAGGAAATGCAGCGAGCCAAGAACCTCCGCCAGGCGCATCAGGCCAGGCTCGAACGGTGCCTCGGCAGTCAAGGCTGGCCTTGCCGTGACAGCGAGGCTAACGGCAAGACATGCAGCGAAAAGCAGCGGCGCGCGGATCATAAACCTTTGTGGCCAAACAATTTGTCGCCTGCAAGGCGATTTTCGAGGCCGAGCAGTTCCTCGGCGACGTCTAAGACCGAGCCGGCGAGCGGCAGCGCCGACATTTCCGCTAGCGTATAGAAAGCCGCCGACTCCGCATCGTCGCTGGCCACGGCCTCGCCGCCGGCATAGGTGGCGCCGAACACCGTGAGCCGGTAGTCGACGGGATGGTCATCGGTTCTGCCGTCGATATGGATTTCGCGCAGTGGCCGGTAACCGTCGGCGCTCAGTCCGGTCTCCTCCAGCAGTTCACGCCCTGCAGCCTGCTCCAATGTCTCGCCAGATTCGACCTTGCCGCCCGGAAAGGCATAGAGCCCCTGCGATGGTTGCCGTGCCCTCTTGACCAGCAGCACGGTGTCGTCGCGCACGAGGGCGACCGAGACTGCCGGAAGTGTTTTTCGTGCCTCGTCCATATGTCCCTATCGACTCGATAGAAAACGGCCCTTGTGGACCGGCCTCCGGAAAGCAGCTTTAGCGGTTGCATGTCGCCGGTTCCATAGCCACTTTCGCACCTTAACAATTCGCGAGTACCAGTTCATGTGCGGACGTTTTGCCTTGACCGCCACGCCGGACCAGACGGCGGAATTTCTGGGTGTGACGGGACTCGACGAATTTCCGGCGCGCTACAACATCGCGCCGACGCAGCCGATCCTGATGGCGCTTGCCGGAGCCCCGCAAGCTCCGGGTTCGAACCTGCCGAATCGCCAGTCGATGCTGGTGCGCTGGGGCTTGATCCCAACCTGGGTCAAGGACACCAGGGAGTTTCCGCTGCTGATCAACGCGCGTTCGGAAGGTGCGGCGGACAAGGCCTCGTTCCGCGCCGCCATGCGTCATCGCCGCGCGCTGGTGCCGGCTTCCGGATTCTATGAATGGCAACAGGCCGGCGGCAAGAAGGGGCAGCCCTATTGGATCCGGCCAAAGCACGGCGGGCTCGTCGCCTTCGCAGGGCTTATCGAGACCTATGCTGAACCCGGCGGCTCGGAAATGGACACCGGCGCTATCCTGACCGTCGGCGCCAATGCCGGCATCGCCCATATCCACGACCGCATGCCGATCGTGATCCATCCACAGAATTTCGCACGCTGGCTGGACTGCCGCACGCTGGAGCCACGCGACGTGGCCGACCTGCTGCAGCCGGCGCAACCTGATTTCTTCGAGGCGATTCCGGTTTCCGACCTTGTCAACAAGGTCGCCAATACGGGTCCGGAGATTCAGGAGAGGGGCGTCGTTGGGCCGATGGTCGAGAAGGCCAAGCGCCAGAAACCCGGCGCGGACGACAGTCAGATGACTTTATTTTGAAGCATGATTCGAGGGCGTGGGGCACGTCTTCCCGAAAGATCATGCTTGGACAACGGGGCGCATATCGGCGCCCTTGATGCCGGCCTAAAGCGCCGGCCCCGCAACATCAGGCAGTGCGCGGAGATACGATCTTCTGGGTCGGTTTTTTCTTCTTGGCGGTGTGCAGAAGAGCGGCGACGATCGCGGCCGGGCCGATTGCCCTATAGTGGTTGGTGAGCGGCGGTTGCTTGGCGCGGGTTGGGGCTTGCTTGGTTCGAGGCATCGTTCTCTTCCCTGGTAACATTTTCGTGTCTACATCTGATGGCCGAATCCGACCAAATCGTGACGCCTTGTCGTCTATTCGGCGAGTGTTTCATGACTGTGCCGACATGTTTAATAAAATGTTTCAGCGCAAGTTAACTCGTGAGCCAACGACACTTTTGCCGAAAGTAGCGACTTGACGGCAACACCGGCCAAGGCGATAAAGCCGCCCATGAAAACGTCTTTCGCCATTTGTGGCATTTGCATTATTGGCTAGCCTCGCGCTGGTCCGGACGTTTTCGCCTCATCTCCTTCCAGATTGGACAAACGCCCCGGCCAGCAGGCTGGAGTACGCTTTGCGTTTTCGCGCAAAACTGACCCGGCACGACCAGAACTGAGTAACCGGAAGGCACGAATGTCCGACGCATCGAATGGCTTGCGCCTCTACAACACACTGACGCGGTCGAAGCAGGATTTCGCTCCGATCGATTCGCAAAACGTGCGCATGTATGTCTGCGGCCCGACGGTCTACGACTTTGCCCATATCGGCAATGCCAGGCCGGTGATCGTCTTCGATGTGCTGTTTCGTCTGCTGCGCCATGTGTACGGCACGGCACATGTCACGTATGTGCGCAACATCACGGATGTCGACGACAAGATTAACGCTCGCGCGCTGCGCGATTTCGGTAGCGAGATTGCTTCGGGAAAATTGTCGCTGAACGAGGCGATCCGGAGGGTCACCGAAAAGACCGCGGACCAGTTCCACAAGGACGTGGCGACACTTGGCTGCCTGGAGCCGACGGTCGAGCCGCGGGCGACCGAGTTCGTCGAGCCTCGCGCCGACGGCAAGGCCGACATGATCACCTTGATTCAAAGTCTGATCGAACGCGGCCATGCCTATGTTGCAGCAGGCGAAGTGCTGTTCGACACCGCGTCGATGCCGGACTACGGCCAATTGTCGAGGCGGAACCTCGACGAGCAGCAAGCCGGTGCCCGTGTGGCCGTCGACGCACACAAGAAATCCCCCGGCGATTTCGTGCTGTGGAAGCTGTCGTCACCGGAAGAGCCCGGCTGGAATTCGCCATGGGGCCGAGGTCGGCCAGGCTGGCATATCGAATGCTCGGCGATGTCGGCCGCCTATCTCGGCGAGGTCTTTGACATCCATGGTGGCGGGCTCGATTTGATCTTCCCGCACCACGAGAACGAGATCGCCCAGTCTCGTTGCGCCCATGGCACCGATGTGATGGCCAATATCTGGATGCACAATGGCTTCCTGCAGGTCGAGGGGCAGAAAATGTCCAAGAGCCTGGGCAATTTCTATTCGATCAACGAGTTGCTGGAGACGGAGACCTTTGGTGGCCGCAAATGGCCCGGAGACGTCTTGCGGCTGGCGATGCTAATGACGCATTACCGCGAGCCGATCGACTTTTCGGTGCGCAAACTGGAGGAGGCGGAGAATACGCTGCGCAAATGGAAGCGGGCGGCCGATCTGGCGCCGGCAGCGGCAACATTGCTGCCTGCGGAGGTGGTGGAAGCCCTGTCCGACGACCTCGCCACCTACGCTGCTTTCCAGGTACTGACGCAACTGGCCGGCGAGGCTGCCGATGACAACGATGCCGCCGCTTCGCTGAAGGCGGCCCTTCTGTTCCTCGGTTTCGATGTTGCATCGGCGGCCGTTGATGAAGATGGTATCGCCAGGGCGATCGCCGAGCGCCTCGCCCTCATCGCCGCCAAGAACTGGGCCGGAGCCGATCGCATCCGCGATGAACTGCTGGCACAAGGCATTCAGTTGAAGGATGGCAAGGACCCCGCCACCGGCGAACGTATCACCACCTGGGAGGTAAAAAGATGATCGACCATCTCGGCATCACCGTTTCCGATTTCGACGCTTCGAAGGCGTTTTACGACAAGGCTATGGCGCCGCTGGGTGCTTCGCTTCTCTACATGGTGCCACGGGAATATACCGGCGGCGCCAAGGTCGGGGGTTATGGACGCGACCGGCCGGTGTTCTGGCTGCACGGCGGCAAGGACAAGCCGAAGGACCACCAGCACGTCGCCTTCACCGCGCGCAGCCGTGCCGAAGTCGATGCCTTCCACGCGGCTGCGCTCGCCGCTGGCGGCAGGGACAATGGCGGGCCGGGCCTGCGCCCGCACTATCATGCCAATTACTATGGCGCCTTCGTCTTCGACCCCGACGGCAACAATGTCGAGGCCGTCTGCCATGCGCCGGAGTGAGCATCGATGAGCCTCGACAACCGGCCGATATACACGGGCGGATGCCAATGCGGCGCGGTACGCTTCCGCGTTGAAGGCGCGCTCGGCGATGCCTCCGTCTGCCATTGCCGTATGTGCCAGAAGGCATTCGGCGCTTTCTACGCGCCGCTTGTCTCGGTACGCGGGACGATGTTCGACTGGACGCGCGGCGAGCCGAAATACTTCCAGTCGTCCAACCACGGCAGACGCGGTTTTTGCGCCAATTGCGGCACGCCGCTCAGCTACGTCGCCCCGGATGGCATCGCACTCGCCATCGGCGCTTTCGACGATCCGCAGGGGATGGCACCGGTGATCCAGTGGGGAATCGAGGCAAAACTGCCCTATGTCGACACCATTCCGAACTTACCCGGCAAGGACACGATGGACGACGCCGAGGCCGTCGCCTTCCTTGCTGGTCTCGTCTCCTACCAGCACCCCGACCACGACACCGAACAATGGCCGCCAGAGGAAAGATCATGACCGAGACCGTTCGAACCGGTGGCTGCCAATGCGGCGCCGTGCGCTTTCGCATTCACGGGCCGCTTGGACGTCCGTCCATCTGCCATTGCCGCATGTGCCAGAAACAGTTTGGTTCGTTCTTCGGCGCACTGGTGACCGTGCCCAAGGATGGCGTCGAATGGACCCATGAAGAGCCAAGCTATTTCCAGTCATCGGTCAACATCGATCGCGGCTTCTGTGCCCGCTGCGGCACGCCACTGACCTACCGGCAGCCCGGCGGATTGGAGATCGCAATCGGCGCCTTCGACGACCGCTCGGATCTCGCGCCGCAGATCCAGGTCAATTATGCCGTCCGGCTGCCTTGGGTGGAAAAGATCTTCGACGCGCCCGTACACCAGGACCCAGATTACTACGCGCGGCAGGAATCGATCATTTCCTTCCAGCACCCCGATCACGAAACGGCGGAATGGCCGACCAAAGGTTTGCAGCTATGAGCAGTCAATTGCGTACCCTCTATCCGGAGATCGAGGCGTTTGATTCCGGCATGCTCGATGTCGGCGATGGCCACCAGATCTACTGGGAGCGGTCCGGCACCAAGGGTGCCAAGCCGGCGGTGTTCCTGCATGGCGGTCCGGGCGGCACGATCTCGCCAAAGCATCGGCGGCTGTTCGACCCGAAGCTCTACGACGTCATCCTGTTTGATCAGCGCGGCTGCGGAAAGTCGACGCCCAATGCCTCGATCGAGGCCAACACCACTTGGCATCTGGTGGCGGACATCGAGCGCCTGCGCGAAATGGCCGGCTTCGACAAATGGCTGGTGTTCGGCGGTTCGTGGGGTTCGACGCTGGCGCTGGCCTATGCCGAGACGCACCCTGAGCGCGTCAGCGAACTGGTGGTGCGCGGCATCTACACGCTGACGCGTGCGGAGCTCGAATGGTATTACCAGTTCGGCGTATCGGAAATGTTCCCCGATAAATGGGAGCGTTTCCTGGCGCCGATCCCCGCGGCGGAACGCGGCGACATGATGGCGGCCTACCGAAAACGGCTGGTCGGCAGCGATCGCAAGGCGCAGATCGAGGCCGCCCGTGCCTGGAGCCTGTGGGAAGGCGAGACGATCACACTATTGCCGGAGCCAGAAACCAGCGGTCCGTTCGGCCAGGATGACTATGCGATCGCTTTCGCCCGCATCGAGAACCACTATTTCGTCCATGCCGGCTGGCTGGAAGAGGGCCAGTTGCTGCGCGATGCGCACAAGCTCAAGGATATTCCCGGCACCATCGTCCACGGACGCTACGACATGCCGTGTCCGGCGCGCTACGCCTGGGCCTTGCACAAGGCCTGGCCGAAAGCGGATTTCCATCTGATCGAGGGCGCCGGCCATGCCTATTCCGAACCTGGCATCCTCGACCGGCTGATCCGGGCGACGGATAAATTCGCGGGCAAATGACGATGAGTCGCGAACGCCTCTATCTCTTCGACACGACCTTGCGCGATGGCCAGCAGACGCCGGGCATCGACTTTTCGGTAGAGGACAAGATCGCCATCGCGAAACTGCTCGATGAGTTCGGTCTCGACTATGTAGAGGGCGGCTATCCTGGCGCCAATCCGACCGACACGGCGTTCTTTGCCAAGAACCGCACCGCGCGCGCGAAATTCGTAGCTTTCGGCATGACCAAGCGGGCAGGGGTGTCGGCGTCCAATGATCCCGGCCTTGCGGCACTCATCCAGTCCCAATCAGACTCCATCTGCTTTGTCGCCAAGAGCTGGGACTATCATGTTCGCGTCGCACTTGGCTGCACCAACGAGGAGAACCTCGACGCGATCAAGGCTTCGGTCGAAGCGGCGCTTGCGGCCGGCAAGGAAGCTATGGTCGACTGCGAGCATTTCTTCGACGGCTTCAAGGCCAATCCCTCCTATGCGCTGGCCTGCGCCCGGATGGCCTATGATGCCGGTGCCCGCTGGGTGGTGCTGTGCGACACCAATGGCGGCACGCAGCCGTCGGAAGTCCGCGCCATCGTCGAGACGGTCATTGCTTCGGGCATACCGGGCGACAATCTCGGCGTCCATGCTCATGACGACACTGGCCAGGCCGTGGCCAATTCGCTGGCAGCCGTCGAGGCTGGCGTGCGCCAGATCCAGGGTACGTTGAACGGCATCGGCGAGCGCTGCGGCAATGCCAATCTGATCACGCTCATCCCGACGCTGGCGCTGAAGCCGGCCTTTTCCGATCGCTTTGAAACAGGCATCTCAGCCGAGGCCTTGACCGGCGTATCTCGTCTTTCCCGCGCCTTCGACGAGTTGCTGAACCGCGCACCGGAGGCGCAAGCTCCCTATGTCGGCGCTTCCGCCTTCGCCACCAAGGCCGGCATCCATGCCTCGGCGCTGGCCAAGGAGCCGGCGACCTATGAGCATGTTCCGCCCGAAGCCGTTGGCAATCGTCGCCGCGTCATGGTTTCCGACCAGGGCGGCAAGGCCAATTTCCTCGCCGAGCTGAAGCGGCGCGGCATCGAAGTGCCCAGGGATGATCACCGGCTCGATGCACTGATTGCCGTGGTCAAGGAACGCGAGGCGGAAGGATATGCCTATGAGGGTGCCGACGCCAGCTTCGAACTGCTGGCGCGCAAGATGCTCAACGGCTTGCCGGAGTTCTTCCACGTCACTTCGTTCCGCTGCATGATCGAACGCCGCTTCGACGCCAATGGCCAGTTGAAGAC
>BFBZ01000016.1_pt513 | contig 18916 bp, 21 predicted proteins | sample 1888401 | NCBI WGS metagenome assembly BFBZ01 (sample SAMD00112614, study PRJDB3348) | symbiont metagenome | host: Chara braunii | reverse complement strand
GACGCAACGCTTCGAACCGGCTTTCGACGGCGCTCTCGCCGACCACCGCCCAGACCTCGACCGGCGCGCCGCGACCTTTCAGCCGATGCGGGCCGAGCTCCTGATATTCGAACAAGCCGCCGGTGAGCCGGCGAGTGCTGTCGGCAATCACGACCATGTCGGGCTCCGCCACGCTCTGCAGGCCAGCGGCAAGGTTGGGCGTGTCGCCCACGACCGGCGATTCCAGCGAGGAGCCCGAGCCGATCACGTCTCCAACGACCACCAAGCCGGTCGCGATGCTGACCCGCGTGCGCAGCGTCCCGGCAGGACCAGCGACGGTATTGAGCCGCCCGACCGATTCGACGATCGCGAGGCCCGCACGCACCGATCGTTCGGCATCGTCCTCATGCGCGTGGGGATAGCCGAAATAGACCAGTACGCCGTCGCCGAAATAGCGGGCGACGAAACCGCCGAACCGCGCCGCCAGTCCGGCGACGCAGGCATGATACGCCGCGATGACCTCGCGCAGATCTTCGGGATCAAGCCTGCCACCAAGCCCGGTCGAGTCGACGAGGTCGGCGAACATCACCGTAAGCTGGCGGCGCTCCGCTGCCGGCGGCTGCGCTTGAGCCGGAGCGGGCTCGCGTTGGCCGGCGGCTTCGACCGATTGCGCGGAGGCCCCGCAGTCGGCACAGAAGCGTTTGTCAGGTGGATTCTCGCTGCCGCAATCGCGACATTGCCAGGGCAGCGGCGCACCACAGTCGCCGCAGAACTTCCTGGCATTTGCAATGCTCACACCACAGCGTGGGCAGTTCATGCGACCTTCTCTTTCGGACGTCCGTTTCGGACGTCCTCTTCGAACGGCTCGGCGGCGCCCCCATGCGCGCTCGCCCTCGAGGAGGAGAGACCGCTCCACTTTGGGATCCGACGTGCGACCAACCCGCTAGTTTCAGCGATGGCGCATCGCGCGGAAGCCCCTTCACATTGCGTTCGGTCGGCGCTTTGGCCGCACACCCCTATAGGCACGCATCACGTACCCACATCGGCCGTCATTTGGACGTGGCAATGCGTGAACGCAAACTCCGGCAAAGCATTATAGCACAATCTCCGCTTCGTATGAGTGAACTACCTCACAGTGCCCTGCAGCAAAATATGCGACCATTCCAGACGCGCGCCTGCTGGCTGGCGTGCAAACGCGCCTGCCTTTGAACGCAAGGTCCAAAATCATCGCGCAAGCGTTCCTGCGACCGAATCTTTGAAACGGGCGCTGAGCGCCCAAAAGTGGTTCAGCGCGACAATCTCCACGTCTTCGCAAACATCAGAGACGCTCTCCTCGATCTCCGGCAAGGTGAAGAAGTTCTTTACGATCTCGTGCGACGTGCCGTCATCGAGCGTGCGGATCGTATATTGATTGCCGCGGCCGTCCCGCCTCGAGGGCGGGCTGCAAAACCCCTCAACGTAGAGTTGGTCGATCATCAGGAGTCGCGCCCGCGGTTGCAGCCGCGAACGGAAGTGCGAGAGGAATTCGAGCTGCCTCTCATGCTCCACGTGCGACCACCACATGTGCGCCATTCCCACCTCGAAGCCGGCGGCGAATTCGGGAAGGGCGTACGCATCGGCCGGGAGCAACTGGACGCGGGACCCGAGGCGGCGTTTCCGCGCAACGGAGAGTGTCTCGACGTTGTAATCGGTGGCCGTTATTTGCTTTGCAACTGATGCTGCCGCCTCGGTCCAGTGACCGGTCCCGGCCGCAACCTCGAGCACCGTCCGTCCGCGAACGCGCGCGATCAGCCAGGCTTTCAATTGATCGAGGTCGCGACGACGCTCGGAGACCTCGTAAAACCTGTCGTATTGCGGCGCGCGCTGTCGGTAATACTCCTTCATTGCGGCCCTCCTCCCATTGCCGTCCGCAAAGAGGCGCGAGAGACAGCGACAGTGAGCGCGACTCGCTTCGCCGCACTTCACTCAAAGGTGGCTTCTCCGGCCGCCCGCCATTGCCTCTGAACCTGGTGCCAGGCACCCCAATTGCGCGATGTGGCTCACTCTCCCTTCATGTTCGACTCTCGGATGATCCGAGCATACTGATCGTACTGGGTGCGAAGATGCGCGCCGAAATCCGCGCCGCATAAACCGACCGGGTAGAGCTTCAACGCGATCAGCTTGGCGTTCACGTCGGGCACGTGCATCGCCTCGGTGAACCAGCGGGCGAGTTGAGACACCGTGTCGTTCGGAGTCTTGGCGGGGGCAACCAGCCCGAACCAGACCTCGGCCTCGTAGTCGGGGAAGCCCGACTCCGCGACCGTGGGCACGTCGGGCAACGTGTCGATGCGCGTCCGCGCCGTCGTGGCGAGCGCGCGCAACTTGCCTGCGCCGATATGCTCGAAAATCTCCGAGTAATTGACCAGGACCGACGTCACCTGTCCGCCCAGCAACGCGGTCACCGCGGGAGCGTTTCCGGAATAAGGGATGTGCGTGATCTCGACATTGGCGGCACGCCTGAGCATCTCGAATGCGATCTGCTGCGTGGACGCGGGGCCGACGCTCGCCAGCGTCAGTGTTCCCGGTTTCGCCCGCGCGGCGTCGAACATGTCCGCGAGCGTGTGGAAAGAAGACGATGCGTTGACCACGATCACCTGCGGGGATCGCACCAGATAGCAGATCGGCTCGAAGCTCGTGAGAGGATCAAAACTCAGCTTCTTGAAGCTGGGATTGATGACGAAGGAGTTGGCCACGATCAGCAGCGTGCTTCCGTCCGGGACCGCGCGAGCGACCGCCTCGGCGCCGATGACCGTCGTCGCGCCGGGCCGATTCTCCACCACGACGGTCACGCCTCGCGCCTGGCTTATTTGATCGGCCAACACCCGCGCGAGCGTGTCGGAGCTTCCGCCCGCCGGAAACGGGACGATGACCCTGATCGTCTTTCCGGTCTGGCTCAGGGCAGAGTTGGAAAAAGGCATCAGGAAGAACGCAGGCGCCGCCGCGACCGCCGACAGGAACGAACGCCGGCTCGGCCGCACTCCACGATCCGCAAGGCTTGCTATCACCCGCATCTGCATCGTGCCGTTCCTGACAATACCGAGGATGTTAGCATGGAACGCCCGTGAATATAGAGCGGCCCGCATCGTGGCTGCGCGCGGTTGCCGCAATGCGGCACGCACGCTACAGCTTCCTCGTTCATGGACGCCAGCGCCGAGGTGACGCGTGACGACATTCAAGGCCATCGTGGTGGAGAAGACCGACGCCGGCCAGCAGGTGGGGCTCATCGATTTCGACGAGGCCAACCTGATGGAGGGTGATGTCACCGTGCGCGTCGCCTGGTCGACGGTGAACTACAAGGACGGGCTGGCCGTCACCGGCAAGGCGCCGGTCGTGCGCCGATTTCCGATGATCCCCGGCATCGATTTTGCCGGCACTGTCGAGGCCTCCTCTCATCCGCAATGGAAGCCGGGTGATCCGGTCATTCTCACCGGTTGGGGCGTCGGCGAGACCCATCTCGGCGGCTATGCGGAGAAGGCGCGAGTTAAGGGCGACCGGCTGGTCCGCCTGCCGCCGCGCATGAGCGCGCGCGAGGCGATGGCGATCGGCACCGCCGGGTTCACTGCAATGCTGTCGGTGATGGCGCTCGAGCATCACGGCCTCACGCCACGGCACGGACCGGTGATCGTGACCGGAGCGGCCGGCGGCGTGGGCTCGGTGGCGGTGACGTTGCTTGCCAAACTGGGGTTCACCGTCATCGCCTCGACTGGGCGCCCGACCGAGGCGGACTATCTCAAGGGCCTGGGTGCGAGCGAGATCATCGCGCGCGACGAGCTCACGGGAGCCGCACGGCCGCTCGGCAAGGAGCGCTGGGCCGGCGGCATCGATGCGGTAGGCGCGACCACGCTCGCCAACGTGCTGTCGATGACGCGGTACGGCGGCGCGGTTGCCGCATGCGGGCTCGCCGGCGGAATGGACCTGCCGACCTCGGTCGCGCCCTTCATCCTGCGCGGCGTGTCGCTGATCGGGATCGACTCGGCGATGTGTCCGTTGCCGCGCCGACAGGAAGCCTGGGAACGGCTCGCCGACGATCTCGACACTGCGAAGCTCGCCGCCATGACCACGGAAACCGATCTTACCGGCGCGATCGAAGCGGGCCGCCGCATCGTGCAAGGCGGCGTGCGCGGCCGCACCGTGGTCAAGGTCGCCTGAAGCGCCGATCAGCCGCGGTCAGATTGGCAATAGATCCGATGCGTTTCGATGTTCTCCGCCGGCGGGGCGCAATACTGCGCCATACCCACGGTCAGCTTCACGACGGTTCGCGCAGGCGCATCGCCAATCATGACGGCGATCAGCGCCGCCACGCCGGCTAGTCCCGCACTCGCAGTGCATCCTATCCATGACGTTTTCATCGGCTCCACCTCGATTGTTCGAGCGCCCACCAGACCCAAGCTTGTTCGCGATTTTCCGCTGGCAACGCCGGGTAATCCCGACCTTCGGCCAATCCTGAAAAAAGTGCTGGTTGGCCTGTGCCTAGCGCGTGCACGATGCCACGGACCGCGGCAAACGGAAGGTGAAGCAATTCACAGTCGCGCGAGGTAATTTGTCGCGGCGACGGCTACGTTTTGGATTAGTTTCCTACTTCGATCGACGGTTCGGGTACACGCCGCACCAGCCTTGCTCATCAAGGCGTCTTCCGGAGGCGGTCCGGCGGCGGAGTGAGGTTTGGCGCCTCGCGGCGACCGGTTCGTGACCATGTTGCGGGGCCCAGGCCACCGCCGCCAGCACTCTGGTGGAGCGCAGCTCCCGAAGCGGATCAGGACTGATCCGGGGATGCCAATGAGCGGGCTGAGCCCGAAGTTCGCCCAATGGCGATGCCGCGGCCACTCCCCATGTCACGGGACCTTGTTCTGAGATATCAGCTCTGCCGCCTTACGTTGTTCGTTGTCGAAAAAGCCAGCGGGTCTCCTTGCGCTTCATCAGCCATTTTCCGCCGTCATTGGTGAATTGATGCTGATAATGGACCACGAGCTGCGGTAAAGCCATGGCGAGAGGCCCTGCGTCGAGCGTTCCAACCCCTCGAAACACCAAGGCGTAGGCGTTTGACGATGCGCTGTTCTCGCTTTCAACATCGACGACGATGTTGGTCACGTAATGTGCGCTCACAGCACCGACGCCGTGGTGTTCGACAAATTCTCGTATTTGGTCATGCCCCTCGAGAGGAGGATTGCCCGGGCGTTGCCAGATGCCATCCTTTGCAAATACTGCAACCACTCCCTCGACGTCGTGCCGGTCGATTGAATTGCAGTAGACCTTGATGAGACGGGCGCATTCATGCTCGATCTGCATCCGCGCAAGTGCATCCACTATCGACGCTCCCACCATTCAATGGCGATGATCCGGATTTCGCTTGTACTCATTCGTTCGTCTTGCTCCAACGAAAGGACCTGCGCTCGCTGAAGCTGATGAGCTCATTGAGGGTTAACGAGATTGCCATCAGAACGAACAGAGCAGCGACGACACCGGTCGTGTCGAAGGCGCCTGCAGAGTAAGAGATGAGATAACCAAGTCCACGGTTTGACGCGATTATTTCCCCGACGATGGCGCCGATCAAAGCATATGGAACCGACAGCTTAAGGCCGGTGTAGATCCACGCCATGGCTCCAGGAACGACGATCTTGCAGATGAGTTGAATTCGGCTTGCGCCCATCAATCGGACGATGCCGGAGAGTTCCTCGTCGTTCTGTCGAATACCCGAATAGGCATTCCAGAACACGAGGAAGAACACCGTTATGGCGGCGAGCGCAACCTTCATCTCCATGCCGATGCCGAACCACAGAATGAAGAGAGGCCCCATCGCGACCTTGGGAAGACTATATAACGCAACGATAAATGGATTGACGATATCGCCCAGCGAACGACTGAGCCCCAGGCCAATTCCAGCAATGATGCCCGTCACCGATCCGATGAGAAAGCCCCACACCATCTCCTGCATCGTGATCCAGGTGTGGTACGGCAGCTTGCCGTCCGCGGTCCACTCATAGAGACGCAGGACGACGGCCGACGGTCGGCTGAGCCAGAAATCGTCGATCAGGCGGCCGGATGAGAACTGCCAGAGGCAGAGCAGCGCCAGCAGGATTGCGGTGCGGATGAGCAGGACGTGGGTGCCTCGACTTGTCAGTGCTGTGGCTACCACCGATGCGGCCTGCATTTCGCCCTGGGGGGTCGCTTCCGCCATCTCAGTGCTCCCGGATATCTCGTTGGTTGACCTTCAGCAGGTCCCAAAGCTTCTCGTGGATGTCCTTGAATTCCGGAAGGAACCGCGTGTTGTTCAGGTCTCGGGGACGCGGAATTTGGATATCTTCGATTGCCAGGATCTGAGCGGGCCTTGCTGAGAACACCACCACACGGTCTGCCAGGGTGATCGCCTCCGTCAGATCGTGCGTCACATATAGGATTGTTGGTTTTGATTCCTGCCACAGCTTGACCAATTCATCTTCGATGACGAGCTTCAGCTGTGCGTCGAGTGCGCCGAACGGTTCATCCATCAGCAGCGTGTTGGCGCCGTAGATCAAGGCTCGAGCAAGCGTCACGCGCTTGCGCATTCCGCCCGATAGTTCGTTCGGATAGTGCTCCGCGAAACCTGCAAGCCCGACCTTCTGGATCGCATCGTGAACACGAGCATCGCGTTCCGCGCGTGGAATGCCGCGAATTTCGAGCGGGAGCGCGAGGTTTGCGCCGACCGATCGCCAGGGCACCAGATTGTCACGCTGCGTGACATAGCCGACATGGGTGTTGATATCGCGAACAGGTTGGCCCTGGAACAGAACATCGCCGGAGGTGACCTTGAGCAAGCCTGCCAAGAGGTTCAGCAGCGTCGACTTGCCGGACCCGCTCGGGCCCACGAGGGCAATGAACTCGCCAGGGCTCGCGCGCAGGCTCACATCCTTGAGAACAGGCGTCGCGATGGCGTTCTTGACGTAACTCTTGCACGCGTTGCGGAACTCGAACGCCGCTTCCATGTTCAGCTTGCCTAGATCGCTGACGAGCAGCATGCGGTCGCTCCTCTTGTCATCACGTCCAAGCCTCCCGCTGTGGGCGCTTCAGTGGGAGGGCTTTGCGATCGAATTGTCGACGATGCGCTCCGCCGGCACGCGGCCCCGTTCCGGCGTGAAACTCAAGGCCTTGTCGACCCCGGGCAGGGCCACGAGCGGGCCATCGGCGAAGGACGCGTACGAGAGGTCGAGCGCCGATTTGAAGACGTCCGGATTGATATTCGGGAAGGCGCGCTTGCCGAACGCCAGCGCTTTCTCCTTGTCGGCCTTCATCAGCTTCTGGGCGCGTGCGACGCCATTCGTAAACTTGATGAGTTGATCCCGCCTGCCGGCAATGCCCGACGGCGTCGCGGCAATGGCCTGGAACATCATGTCGCGGTACTTGGGAACCTCGCCCGTCATCAGGTTCACGAGGATCACGCCCTTGCCATCTGCCTCAGCTTGATTTCCGGCCGGAGGCGACAGCACGAAGCCATCGATGCTTTTGCGGGCCAGCGCTCCCAGCATTTCGCTGCCGCTGCCGCCGAGCGACAGGATCTGGGCATCGCGATCGGGCGAAAGCTTTGCCATCTCCAGCAACGTTCTCATGACGCCATCCGTCATGCTTCCCGGAGCGCTGATCGCATAAGTCCCACCTTTGAGCGCTTTGACCCTCTCTTCCAGCGGAGATGCCGCCGAGACATTGTGCCTTTTGGCGAAGTCGGTCGACACCGTCAGCATCATCTGCGGCTGGTTGGTGATCGCGACGATCAGCTTCAGATCGCGTCCCTGCGAAACCGCGTTCGCGATGTCGGACACGGTGGCCAATGCCACGTCTGCGCTGCGTCCGATGAGCGCTGCAACGGCCTGCGCGCTTCCACGCGTCGGAACGATGTCAACATCCAGGCCTTCATCAGCGAAATAGCCTTCGTCCTTCGCGATATAGACGGGGAGATAGCCGATGACGTGCGCGCCTTCGGCAACCACGAGTTTTTCCGCTGCTGACGCACCCGTAGAGGCCGCGACCAGCCAACACATGCCAACGAGGCTTCCGGAAAGGCTGCGCCACAAAGGCGCGGATCGCTCAAACATCCATCCTCCCAAGCGCTGTTTGCTTCCTCTTCAGCGGGAAGCATTCGTTCTGGCGAGCGGCACTCAACGCACGCGCCCGCCGATGGCAGCCTGCTCGCGCCAGAAGACTAAGTCTGGGGGAGCTATAAAATGTATAGAAAATGAAGATATCGGATATTACGGAATTGCATCACTCGAAGCAGAGGCGGCGAATGGCCGCGGGCGCAGCATGCCGCCTTGCAGTTGGCAATGCTGCAACGCCGCAGCCGCTATCGGGACGCGAGATAGGCGTCCCAGTCCTTGCTTTTTACCAGCACGCGCGTTTCGTCGAGCAGCAGTTTCTCGACCGCCAAGGTCGCGCGATTGGGGACGTGATCGGGCCTGGCTGCCAGCACGATATGACGAACGACCTTGGGTCGAATGATCGGTGCGATCCGGAAGTCTGCCCCCAATTGATGCTTCTTGAACGCGGACGTTGGCAGGATCGTGTAGCCTAGGCCTTCCTGAACCAGATCCTTGAGAACCAAAAACGAGTCAGCCTCAAATCGAATATTCAGCGTGGTCTTGCTCTTGTAGGCTGCGTTGTCTACGACGGCTCGCAACCCGTGCGGCTTGCTCGGCAAGACAAGTTCGAGCCCGGCGAGGTTCCGGAACGGCACGGGCTCATCGGGGCGAAGAGGGCCGTCGTGAGGGCCGACCAGCACGAGACGTTCGAAAAGCAGTTCGTTGACGCGCAGATGCAGGTCCGACGCAGGGCCATAGAGCAGCGTCGCATCGACCTCGCCGCGCTGTAGCCACTCGACGAGATATCCGCCGTAGCCCTCGACAATCCGAAGTGACACCCCGGGCAGCTCTTTCGCGACCCGCTTGGCGAGACGCCCCGCGAGGATGAAGCTGATCGTCGGGGTCATTCCGAGCGCTACGCGGCCTTCAATGTGTTTTGCCGACGACCGAATCTCGTCGAACGAGCTCTCCAATTGTCGCAACGGGGCACTGACCCGCTCCAGAAGCTGGCGGCCAGCCTCGGTCAGATTCATGCCGCGGCCGTGCCGCGCGAACAGCGGCACGCCAACTTCACTTTCCAGCATCTTGATCTGACGCGACAACGCGGGCTGGGCCACGCGTAGACGGTCTGAGGCTTGGCTCAGCGAGCCAACCTCGGCGACGCGAAGGAATGTCCGAAGCTGCTTCAGGTCCATCCGGCAAGCGATGCCATTTCCATATAGCAGTTATCGCACATTTCGAATTTCGTGAAGCGGCCAGTTGGTGGGACGGTGCGGCGGCATTCAACCAAGGCGGCATTGGCCCATGAACAACAGGGTCGTCATACCAGACGCGAGCCAGGACTGGCCCACCGTCATTTACGATGTTCTCACCCGATATTCGGTGCGCCAAGTCGCTTACGTGCCCGACGGCGGGCATGCGCGTCTCATTGACAGGGCTCATCAAGACAACAACATGCGGGTCGTCACCCTGACGACGGAAGAGGAAGGCGTCGCGCTGGCAGCCGGTGCGTGGATCGGAGGCGATCGGGCGGTGCTGCTGATGCAATCAAGCGGCGTCGGGAACTGCATCAACATGCTGTCCCTGGTATGCATCTGCAAGATTCCCTTCCTCACCATTGTCGCGATGCGCGGCGAATGGGGCGAGGTCAATCCATGGCAGGTGCCCATGGGCTCGGCAACACCTGATGCGTTCGGCTTGATGGGCATCCAGGTCTTGCGCGCGAATGCGCCTTCCGAGGTGGCGGATACCTTGGCAGCGGCCGCTGCCATGGTGTTCGACGGTGGGACGCCGGCGGCCGTTCTACTTTCACAGCGCCTGATCGGAGCCAAGGCGTTCTAAATCGGTCGAGGGAAGCCATGCTTGATCGGAGGCAGGTTGTCGCAGCGCTTTTGAAGGGGCGCCGCGATCTCGTGGTGGTGACCGGTCTGGGATCGCCCACTTATGACGTGAACGCCGCGGGCGATCACGAGAGGAACTTCTGCCTTTGGGGCGCCATGGGCGGTGCAGCCATGGTGGGTCTGGGTATCGCGCTGGCCAAACCGGATGTACCGGTCCTCGTCGTGACGGGCGACGGAGAAATGCTGATGGGGATGGGAAGCTATTCGACCATGGCCCTGCAAAACCCGCCGAACCTCACCGTCGCGGTGCTGGACAACGGTCTCTTCGGTGAGACCGGTGGCCAGGCCACCCATACGGCGCGCGTGACGAAACTCGCGCAGGTCGCCAAAGCATGCGGAATACCGCATGTACATGAAATCGAGACGATGTCGGACGTTGAGGTCCTGGCGACCAAGGTTCACGACGCGAGAAAAGGCCTGACCGTCGCAGACATCAGGATCAGCGAGGCCACCCTGCCGCGAGTGATGAGCTCCCGGGCGGGCGCGGTTCTGGCCGACCGGACGCGGCGTGCGCTCGGGCAACCGACGGTTTAAGCCGTCTACGTCCCAGGCGCGCTGCGATCCTGCAGAATTGCCGACGTGCCGCCACGCATGCACGGCAACCGAGTCAGGGAGGACGCATGAAAAACTACCGGATGTACATTGGAGGCACATGGTCAGAGCCGTCCACCGGACAATGGCTTGACACCGTCAATCCCTACACGGGCGAGACCTGGGCCAGAATCCCGCGCGCTTCGAACGCCGACGTGGATCGCGCGGTAAAGGCTGCGCATATCGCGTTGGACGGTGAGTGGTCGGCGCTGAAGCCGTCGCAGCGCGGGCGCCTCCTCCTGAAGCTTGCCGACCTGATCGAGGAAGCTGCTGAGCACCTGGCCAAGATCGAGGTGCGGGACAACGGCAAGCTATACGCAGAGATGTCGGCGCAGACCAAGTATCTCGCACAGTGGTACCGCTATTACGGAGGGCTTGCCGACAAGGTCGAGGGAACGGTGATCCCGACCGACAAAGCCGACACATTCAATTTCACACGCTATGAGCCGCTTGGCGTCATCGCGATGATCACGCCATGGAACTCGCCCCTGCTTTTGCTGAGTTGGAAACTGGCGGCGGCACTGGCCGCGGGCAACGTTGCGGTCATCAAACCGTCGGAATTCACCTCGGCTTCCACGCTCGAATTCATGTCGCTGTTCGAAAAGGCCGGTTTTCCGCCTGGCGTGGTCAACGCCATCACCGGGCTTGGCGACGAAGCGGGCGCAGCACTCGTCAGCCATCCTGGGATCGCGAAGATCGCATTTACCGGTTCCGGAACGGCCGGCCAGAAGATCTACGAAGTCGCTGCCAAGGACTTCAAGCACGTCTCCCTTGAGCTCGGCGGCAAGTCGCCGAACATCGTCTTCGATGACGCCGATCTCGACAATGCCGTGCGCGGCGTGGTCGGCGGCATCTTCGGCGCGACCGGTCAGACCTGCATCGCCGGCTCGCGGCTGCTGCTGCAGCGGTCGATCCACGACATATTCATGGAAAAGCTTCTCGGTGTCGTGGGCGCAGCGAAGATCGGCGATCCGATGTTACCCGATACGCATGTTGGGCCCATCACAACGCCGCCGCAGTATCGGAAGGTGCTGGAATATATCGCGATCGCCAAGGAGGAAGGAGCCCGCTGCGTCTTGGGCGGGGAAGCTTATGAGGGCCCGGGCGCGCGCGGCGGGCAATTCATTGCGCCAACCATCTTCACGGGCGTCAACAATCGCATGCGGATCGCGCAGGAGGAAGTGTTCGGCCCGGTGCTGGCGGTCATCCCATTCGATGACGAAAGCGATGCCGTGCAAATCGCGAACGACGTGGATTTCGGTTTGGCTGCGGGTGTCTGGACCCGGGATATCGGTCGCGCATTCCGGCTGTCGGAGAAGCTCAAGGTCGGAACGGTGTGGATCAACACCTACCGTGCCGTAAGCTACACGTCACCGTTTGGCGGATACAAACGCAGCGGTCTGGGGCGTGAAAGCGGACTGGAAGCGATCAAGGAGTTCTTGCAGGTCAAATCGGTTTGGATCGCGACGAAACCGAGCACCGCCAACCCGTTCATCATCCGCTAGGCTCGTCAGTCGTACTCCACCGTTCAACTGCATCGCGCGTGAAGCCACCAAACGGTTAGCCATCGCCGGCCGAGTTATTCACTGGAGTTGAACGGATATCAATCTCGGAACGTGATGCAGCCCGGCGCAGAAATTCCATGACGCGGGGCGCTTGGCCCGGAAGGAAGTGATAGCCCTTTTCGATGAAGCAGATCTCAGCGTGCGAGGCATTTAGTAGCAACCGTTCCCGCGTGTCTCGCGAGTCCAGCAGGACGTCCCGCCCGCCGATAATCGTCAGGATTGGCATGCCGAGCCCGTAAAGCTGAGCGTCCGTCAGCCGTGGAATGGTGACCACCCGCGGCTTGATGCCCCGCGCCACAGTTTCCATGAGCTCCGTGAACGGCTTTACCGCTTCCGGCAGCATCTTCGGAGCCGGGCCGAACACCAGCGCCTTCATCTTGCGGTGCCCCCACGATCCCAGCAAAAGGAGCGGCAACGCTTTCAGGAGGAAATTCTTCTGTCGGCCTATGCCGGCTGGACAGATCAACGCAAGCGCTTGAACCGCGGCCGGTCTGCTGCTGGCGTAATCGAGCGCCAGCCATCCGCCCAATGAGGTGCCGACAAAGGCGGCGCGCGATAGTCCGAGGCCGCTCAACACATCGTCGAGCCATAAAGCATGGGCATTCCCGGCAAGCCCTGGCCTAACGCGGGCGCTAAAGCCAGCTTCGCCGATCATATCGACGGCATACAGCCTAAATTTCTTGGACCACAGCGCAACATCGAGTATCCAGGCTGCCGCGTTGGCCTGCGCCCCATGGAGCAGCACAACCGGAGGCCCGTTTTCCGGCCCACAGGCTACGACGAAGGTCGAGCCCTGACATGTCGGCACATAGAGCTCGGTTTTCGGAACCGGCCAGCGTTCCAAGACACGCCTGTACCTGTCTCTTATACACATCTAGATGTGTATAAGAGACAGCGCCTGTACTGCGCCTCTACGGCCGCAGCCGCTTTCGCGCTTCGATAAACTACATCGCTCACGACCGCGCTCTCAGCTGTGGGTGTAGCATCTGCAGCAGCGTGCTCACGTCTAACGGATCGCCGATCACCACCACTTTCATGGCTCCGGCAGCTGGGTCGAAAGCGGTCTCGAGATGCAGGGGCGGCGTGTCCGAATCGCCCGTCAGCGCAGCCGCATGGAGGAACATCGCCATACGTTCCGCCCTATCCACGGCGATGTCGGGAATGTCGACAATGCAGGTGACTCGCGGGCCGCTGCTTTCGACCTTACCGCTCGCGACGCCCGCAAAGGCATCCAGCTTTGAGCGCGAGATGCGATAGGACTTCCCAACCCGCACCGCCGCCAGCCGCCCATCTCGGATGTAACGGAGCACCGTCTTGGGGTGTAGATTCAACAGTTCAGCAGCCTTCTCGACAGTCACGACACTGTCCGACATAAGGATTATTCCCTATCATTCCTTTAAATATGGCATATCATGGAATAATAAGGAAAGATAGGGTACAAAAGCGATTAAGGATCGATCCATGACAGAGGACGCTGGAAGCGACATGAAGGTGCGGATGCGCGCCGATTTGCGCGACGCGATGAAGGACGGTCGCCGCACCGAGGCGAAGGTCATCCGAACGCTTATTGCGGCCATCGATAACGCTGAAGCGCCGCCCACCCATGTGGCGCGGACGGCGGCGGTCCAACATCGATTCCTGAGCGGATCAGCAGAAGTCGAATGGGTTGCTCTGAGCAGACCTCATGTACGTAACGTCCTATTGGCGGAGATTCAGGAACTCGAGCGCGCAGCCGTGGAGTTGGACCGCCTGGAAAAGATGGATCGTGCCGAAGCCTTGAGGGCAGAGGCCCGCGTGGCGAAGCGCTACCTCGAGTGACGAGGTTCGAACCTCCCGCAAACAACTAGAGCGCACTCGGTTGATGGAAATTGAATGCGCTCTAGCTTCTCAGGTTGGTCGCATTTTCGGACGGCGAAAGAAGCCGGACCCATGATCCGCTTCAATTTGGGCGGATCATGATTTAGAGTTCACGGCCAGAGGCGCCCTCACATACTCCAGGCGGATCTTCTGGTCGTAGCGAAAGCGATCGGACGGATGGATGCTGATCGTGACCTCGAGCACGCGGTTGTTGCTGCCGATATAGCGGCGAAGCGTCTGCAAGCCGGTCGTGCCTGCCTTCGCTTTCACGTGATTGGCGATCTCCGGAGACAGGATCACCGCACTGATCTGCTGCTGCACCTCGACGACCTTTTCCTTGTAACGCTTCTCGAGCATCACATAGATCGGATCGGTATCCTTGCCGATGTCTTCCACGATTCCGCTGTAGGACGGATTGATAAAAATGCGCGTCCAGCAGATTCGATTGGCCAGCGTCTTCCGATAGCGGAAGCCCTCGAGCGTTGGCCAGTCTTCTCCGAGATCCGGGAGGTCGACATTGGCGAGTGTAGTGCGGGTCTTGGTACGCTTCAGAATATGAAGGCGCGTGTCGGCGACATACTGCCAGAAATCTTCGATCGATCCGATGTATTGGACGTATCGAGCCTGCGATTCGGCCGCCTCGACGCGCGTGCCGACACCCTGATGGCGTGACAGCAAGCCGGCTTCAGTCAGCTTGCGGATCGCTTCCCGTACGGTGAACCGGCTGACCCCGAACCTGGCGCTCAATTCGGATTCGGCAGGCAGCAATGCACCTACCGGATAGCTTCCGGAGCGGATCTCGCGAACGATCTCGCGCGCCAGCATGAGATAGCGGGGCTCTCTCGCGTCAAACGGCAGTTTTTCGAGGTCGCGGTCGTTCGTCATCGGCGTCGTTATCCGAGATTCCCACGGCAGTTGCAGCGCAATAATCGCCCTCGTCCAAAGATTCTCGTTGACAGGGAGACGCTGGCTGGCCAGTCTTCCAGTCGTCCGTACAACTGGACGACTGGAGGAAGGTCCATGCTCGATAAAGTCGCCACTCAAGCCTTTGAAATCAAGCCCAGCCCGTCCGGCACTGGGGCGGAAGTCATCGGAATCGACCTGTCGAAGCCGCTGAACGATCGGGACTTCGAGCGCATCAGCTCAGCGTTCAACGCGTATTCGGTCCTGGTCTACCGCGATCAGCGCCTGACACCCGAGGAGCACATTGCGTTCTCCCGCAGATGGGGTCCGGTGCAGGTCAACGTGCGGGGCGAGTTCAACAAGCCGGGTTATCCGGAGGTCTACATCGTCTCGAACGTCATCGAGAACGGCAAGCCGATCGGATCGCAGGACGCCGGCCGTTATTGGCATACCGACATCTGCTATCTGCCGAAGCCGACGAAGTGCTCGCTGCTCTACGCCCACGAGCTTCCGGGCAAGGATCTCGGCGACACCATGTTCGCCAGCAACATCAACGCCTACGAGAAGCTGCCGGAGTCGGTGAAGAAGCGCCTCGCCGGCACGAAGGCGGCGAACAGCTATCGCTACATGTACGACCGGAAGGTCGCCGAGTTCGGAGTGCGTCCAAAGCTCTCGGCGGAGGAGATGAAGAAGTATCCGGACGATGCGATCCATCCGGTGATCCGGACCCATCCGGAGACCGGGAAGAAGTGCGTCTTCGTTTGCGAGGGTTATACCACTCACATCCTCGACATGCCGAAGCCGGAGAGCGACGAGCTGCTGCGCATGCTGTTCGACGTCGTGCAGGAGCCGAGCAACGTATATCGCCACAAGTGGCAGCTCGGAGATCTGTTGCAGTGGGATAACTGCGCCGTCCAACACAAGGTCAGCTTCGACTATCAGCTCCCGCTTCGCCGCCGCCTCGAGCGGACCACGGTGGAAGCGAAGGATATTCCGTACTGAGCAAATGAGGGAAAGGCGGGTCGGAGTCCGCGGCGGATTCCGTACCTGCCTGCTCTGCTGAAATGTATCAGCTATTGAAGGGACTGAAGATCGTCGAAGGAGCGTCCTTCATTGCAGCGCCCTTGTGCGGGCTGACCTTCGTTCAGCTGGGAGCGGACGTGATCCGATTCGATCAGATCGGAGGCGGTCCGGACTTTCATCGTTGGCCGCTCGCACCTTCCGGAGCCAGCTTCTATTGGGAAGGCTTGAACAAGGGCAAGCGTTCGATCGCTATTGATTTGAGCCGTCCGCAAGGACGCGAAATCGCCCAAGCGCTGGCCACTGTACCGGGCCCGAATGCAGGTCTCTTTGTAACCAACTATCCAGCGGTGGGCTTTCTGTCGTACGGGCGTCTGAGTGCGCGACGCAGCGATCTCATAGTCGCTCGCGTGACCGGCTCATCCGATGGTCGGACGGCTCTCGACTACACCGTAAACTGTTCGGCCGGCTACCCGGAGATGACGGGACCGCCTGATGCGACAGGTCCGATCAATCATGTGCTTCCTGCATGGGACATTGCTACGGGATTGACCGCCGCGGTTACATTGCTCGCGGCAACGCATAGCCGGACGATGGATGGCAAAGGCCGGGAAATCGAGATTCCGCTATCCAATGTGGCCTTCGGCATTCTTTCGGCCCTAGGCAACATCGCAGAGGTCGCCGTCTCGGGCAGAAATCGACCCAGATACGGAAACGCCTTGTTCGGATCATTCGGGCGAGACTTCTCCACAGCCGATGGACGCCGCATTATGGTCGTCGCCATCACCAAGCGCCAATGGAACGGGCTAGTGAAGGTGCTGGGGCTGGGCCCAGAGATTGCTGCTGTCGAAGCGACGCATCGCGTGCATTTCGACATGGACGAGGGCGCTCGTTTCACACACCGGGAGACGCTTTTCGCGCTCGTACAGTCCAGAATCGGCAAACGCAATCTGCCGGAACTGGCGGATGCGTTCGATCGTGAGGCAGTTTGCTGGGGTGAATATCAGACGATAGGGGAAGGCCTTCGAAGAGACCCGCGCCTATCAGATGCCAACCCGATGTTTCAACGAATCTCCCACGTGAGCGGTGAGGCATACATCACCGCTGGATTTCCGGGAGCCATCTCAGATTGCGACCTGTCTCTTATACACATCTAGATGTGTATAAGAGACAGGTGCTAACCTCCCCCTAAACCATAACCGACAGAGCGAAGGAAACATCGATGCGACGATCGGTCTTGGCCACGCTCCTGCTGCTCATGCCCGCCGCCGCTACGCAGGCGGCCGATCAGGTCAAGCTCGGGTTCATTACGCCGCTGAGCGGGCCGATCTCGCCCGCCGGCACCGAGGCGCGGCGCGGCGCCGAGCTCGCGCTCGAGAAGCTCGGCAACAAGCTCGGCTCCCTGCCGGTCAAATTGACGGTGGTCGACGACAAGACCAACCCGGCCGAGGCGGTGCAAGGCGCCTCCAAGCTGATCGACGAGGCCAAGGTCGATTTCGTCACCGGCTTCAGCGCCTCCAACACCATGATCCCGGTCTGGAAGACGTTCAGCGACGCCGGCGTGTTCGCGATCAGCGCGCTGGCGGGGCCGTTGCAGTTCGCGGGCAAGGAGTGCCTGCCGAATGGCTTCGTGGCGTCGTTCTCGAACGACGATTGGCCCGCAGCGGTCGGCAAGTACATGACCGACAAAGGCGTCAAGAGCGCGTTCTTCGTCGGTGCCGATTACCAGGCCGGCTACGAGCACGTCGGCGCCGCCATGAGATACTTCAAAGGCAAGGCGATCGGCCCGGTCTATACCCCGCTCAGCCAGCTCGACTTCGCGCCCGAGATGGCGCGCATCCGCGCCGAGAAGCCGGACGCGGTGTTCACGTTCCTGGTGGGCGCCGGCGGCGTCTCCTTCGTCAAGCAATACGCGCAGGCCGGGCTGCAGAAGCAGATCCCGTTCTACGCCGAGGATCCGGTTGCTAATCCCCTCACCTTCCCGGCCCAGGGCGACGCTGCCGTCGGCATCATCATGGGCACCAACTGGACCGCGGATCTCGACAACCCCGCCAACAAGAAGTTCGTGTCGTCCTTCGTGGCAAAATACAACCGCCTGCCCGCGACCTTCGCGGCGCTCGCCTACGACACGGTGAAGCTGATCGATGCGGCGGTGAAAGACGTGGGCGGCAAGGTCGAGGACAAGGACGCGGTGCGCGCGGCGCTACGCAAGGCCAATTTCCAGTCGGTGCGCGGTCCGTTCAAGTTCAACAACAACCACTATCCGATCCAGAACCTCTACATCATGGAGGTGAAGAAGGACGCGAAGGGCACCCTGGTCGCCGCGCTCAAGGACACTGCCGCCAAGGATTGGCAGGACCCGTACCACCAGGAATGCCCGATGAAGTGGTGACGTGGTCTCTCACGTGTCCCGGCCGAGGAACGCGAGAGCCGGGACCCAGGGGCGACACGGTGAAGATAGATCAAAGAGATGCGGCGCTTCGCGAGCCTTGCGCTGGGTCCGCGCAGCTCGGGTTTACCCGATCTGCGCAGCTTATGCACCGATCTCGGGTAAACCCGAGATCGGTGTCTCGTTGCGCTCCACTCGCCCGGGACACTCTAAAAAATCGCCGGGACGTACATCTCTTTCGGGATCGGGTTACGGTGATAGTCTGGATTGTGGACGCGCGGCGGCAGCGCCACAGGCTGGTGCTGGACGGGCTGATAGGGAATCTGGCTCAACAGGTGCGCGATGCAGTTGAGACGGGCGCGCTTCTTGTTGACCGCATCGACGATCCACCACGGCGCTTCGGGAATATGCGTGTGCTCGAGCATCGCTTCCTTGGCCTTGGTGTATTGCTCCCAGCGGCTGCGGGACTCGACGTCCATCGGGCTCAGCTTCCACTGCTTGAGCGGATCGTGAATCCGCATCGTGAAGCGGAACTGCTGCTCGTCGTCGGTGATCGAGAACCAGTACTTGAGCAGGATGATCCCCGAGCGCACCAGCATGCGCTCGAACTCCGGCACGGAATGGAAG
>BFBZ01001147.1_pt1 | contig 18923 bp, 15 predicted proteins | sample 1888401 | NCBI WGS metagenome assembly BFBZ01 (sample SAMD00112614, study PRJDB3348) | symbiont metagenome | host: Chara braunii | reverse complement strand
CACGTCGAAGGCAGGCCAGTCCTGATAGGGCGAATGGCCGGTTCGCCGGTCGCCGAAGCCCCGCAAGGCGCCGTAGACGAGGCGCGGATTGATCTCGCGCAGCACCTCGTAGCTCAGCCCCAGCCGATCCATGACGCCGGCCCGGAAGTTCTCGGTCACCGCGTCGACATGCTTCACCAGCTCCTTGAAGATGCGCTTGCCGTCCTCGGTCTTGAGGTCGAGGCAGATGCTCCGCTTGTTGCGGTCCACGCTCTGGAAGTAGCCGCCCAGCGCCTGGACGTTGTCGCCGTCCTTATACGGGCCGGCCGAGCGTGTGATGTCGCCGTCCGGCCCCTCGACCTTGATCACCTGGGCGCCGTGATCGGCCAGGATCATGGTGCCGTAGGGGCCCGCCAGCATCTGCGTCAGGTCGAGAATCTTGATGTCGCTCAGCGCGCCGAAGGCTGCGGAGGGGGCGCTGAGGCAATCGGGAAAAACAGGGGACATTGTACTCATCAGTTGAGTTTGAGCAGCTTGTACTGATCCATGGATTTGCCCGGCACGATGTAGCCGGTGGGATCCATGATGGTGTCGAGGTTCGCAGCGACCTGCTCGCTGGTAAGGCTCTCGCTGTAGAGGCCCGGCGCCGTGATCGTGCAGATGCGGGCCACCCTCCCGGCGGCGACGCTCAGCAATTCGCCGTTCAGCCGGCAGCTTTCGTGCGCCAGGTACAGGACGACCGGCGAGACCGACGCTGTCGAGAGCTTCTCGACGTTCACGGTCGGGTGGTTGTCGAAGAAGTCCTTGGCCAGCGCGGTGTAGGCGATCGGGGCGATCGAGTTGACGCGGATGTCGGAGCCCGACGCATCGAGCGACGCCACGCGGGACAGGGCGATGATGCCGGCTTTGGCCGTCGCATAGGGCGCCGAGTGGGGCGCCCCGAAGGCGCCGAGCGCCGAAGCCGTGTTCACGATCCGGCCGTATCCGGCCTTACGCATGTGCGGCAGCGCCGCGCGCATGGTCCAGAACGTGCCGAACAGGTGCACGTCGAGGACGCGCTTCAGGTCGTCGGTCGAGAGCTTCCAGAGCGGCTTGGTGACGGCGTTGCCGGCGTTGTTCACCAGGATGTCGATCGCCCCGAACGTCTCCACCGCGCGGGCAATCAGGGCCTCGACTGCCTGCTCGTCGCCCACGCTGCCGGTATCGGCCACCGCCTCGCCGCCGCTCGCGCGGATCTCTGCCGCCACGCGCTCGGCGGCGGACTTTCCGTCGGCATCGCTGCCGATGTCGTTGATGACGACCCGGGCGCCGCGGCGCGCGAGGTCTAGCGCATGCTGGCGGCCCAGGCCGTTGCCGGCGCCGGTGATGACGGCAACACGTCCGTCGAAGCGATGCGGGGTGATCTTTGTCATGCCCAACCGATGAGTGGCCCAACCGATGAATAGATCGATCGCCGGACGCTGCGGCAGCGGCGCCTGCGGAGCAACATCCGCGTGGGTCGATCGCGGATTTATCAAGAGTGTGATGGCGTGCGACCGGCGCGAGGCCTGCGGGCATCGGTTCGAGCTGCATCGGCATCACAGGTGTGATGAGTCGCGATGCCCGCATTGTATGAGCCGCGCCTCTCATCGCATGGTTCGACGATTGCGCATTTTGCGCTCACACAAGAACCACGACGGAGGAAACCATGGTCTCGACGTGCCGCGCTGCGTGCGCCGCAGCAACGATCGGCATGCTGCTGACGACGGCGGCAATCGCACAGACCAACGGCCCGGGCGTCACCGACAAGGAGATCAAGATCGGCCAGACGATGCCCTACAGCGGCCCCGTTTCGGCCTGGAGCGTCCAGGGTCGCGTCGACCTCGCCTATATGAAACGGCTGAATGCCAAGGGCGGAATCAACGGCCGCACCGTCAAGCTTCTTTCGCTCGACGATGGCTTCAGCCCGCCCAAGGCGGTGGAGCGGGTTCGCGAACTGGTCGAAAGCGAAAAGGTGCTGGGCCTGTTCGGCTCGGTCGGCACGGTCCCCAACGTCGCGGTGGCGAAGTACCTGAACCAGAAGAAGGTGCCGCACCTGGTCATTTCCAGCGCGGCGGGTGTGTTTGCCAACCCGAGCACCTACCCGTGGTCGACGGCGTTCTACATGCTGCAGCCCACCGAGGCGACCCTGCTGGCGCGCTACATCCTGTCGAGCAAGCCCGATGCCAAGATCGGTATCCTCTATCAGAACGACGAATATGGAAAAGGCTACCTGAAGCCGTTCCGCGATGCCCTTGGCGACAAGGCGGACAAGATGATCGTCAAGGAATCGAGCTATGACGTGACCGATCCCACCGTCGACAGCCAGATCATCGAGCTCAAGAGCTCGGGTGCCGATACGCTGCTGAACGTCTCCACGGCGAAATTCGGCGCCCAGGCGATCCGCAAGGTCTACGAACTGAACTGGAAGCCGACCCACGTGATCGTGCAGGCGATCTCCTCGCTCGACAACGTCTTGAAGCCGGCGGGACTGGAGCAGTCCAAGGATCTGATCAGCCTGCAGTTCGTGAAGTTCCCGGGCGATCCCGAATGGAACGACGATCCCGCGATGCAGGAATACTTTGCCTTTATGAAAGAATACGCCCCCAACGAGGCCGCGACCGATTCGACCGCGGCGTTCGCCTACATGACCTCGCACCTGATCGAGCGCATCCTGCGCAACAGCGGCAACAATCTCAGCCGCGAGAACGTGCTGAAGCAGGCGACGACCCTCAAGGACGTGGAGCTGCCGCTGCTCCTGCCCGGAATCAAGGTGACCTACAGCCCGACCGATTATGCGCCGATCCAGCAGGCCCGGGTGTCGCGTTTCGACGGCACGAAATGGGTCAGGTTCGGCGACCTGATCTCCGCGCGCGACAAGGCGCCGTGAGGTCCGGTGCGGACTGGAGACACAACAGTGGTGTCATCCCGAGCGGAGCGAGGGATCTTTCCCGATCAGCAAAGGTCCCTCGCTATCGCTCGGGATGACACCATTTTTGAACGGCTTCCGGTGTTCCGTGCCAGCCGTCTACCTGTCACCCCACGCCGAGCGCCGCTTCATCAGGACCGTGCGTTCGCCCTCGAAGACCAACTTGTCGTGCTGGTTCACGCCGTAGTGCTTGAAACGCACGATGCCGGCATCCTCGCGGTCGGCGTTCCTTGTCTCGAGGACCTCGGTGAAGGCATAGAGCGTGTCGCCGTGATGCACCGGGGCTTTCAGGCGGATCTTGTCCATGCCGAGCTCCTGCAGCACCTGCTCGCCGGTATCCTGGGCGGCCAGCCCGATGGCGATCGAGAAATTGACGCCGCCATAGACCACGCGGGTGTTGAAGCCGGGAAGCTTTTGCCCGGCCTGCTGCATGCGATGCTCGTTGAAATGGCCGTCGGCCGTGTTCATGACCATGTTGGTGATGAGCACGTTGTCCATCTCGGTGACGGTCTTGCCGCGGGCATGCTCGAAGACCTGACCAGCCTTGAAGTCCTCGAAATAGTTGTTCGGCGACGAGCGCCGCGCGATCGGTCCGGTCATGCTGCGCGCTTTCCTTCGCTGGTGCGGCGTCTCACGAGATTGCTGCGGCGATAGTCGATCAGCACCTCGCCGCCGGCGGTGACGCCCTTGGTGTGCCAGGTGACGATGCCGTAGCCCGGCCGGCTCTCCGTCTCGCGGCAGGCCACGACCTCGCTTTCGGCATAGACGGTTTCGCCGACCGTCACCGGGCGGTGATAGGTGAGCTGATCGACGCCGAGGAAGGGCCCGCCATTCTCCGACAGGTCCTCGACGGTGAGGCCGAATACCGTGTTGAAGAGCAGCAGCGGACACACGACCAGGTCGGCGTGGCCATGGGCGCGGGCATGGTCGGCATTCGTGTAGAGCGGATTGTAGTGCAGGGTGAGGGTGGCGAAGAGGACATTGTCCGACGCCGTCAGGGTCCGTCCCCAGTGGTGGGCGAAGTGCTGGCCCACGGAAAAATCCTCGTATCGATGGCCGCGCGGCCAGGGGACCGCCCGCGCGCGCAACGCCGCTACCGCATCATCTGCCATAATCGTCTCCTGTTTCCACTAGGCCGGGGTGAGCGTGGCGCCGCCGCACACCGAGATGCATTGGCCCGTGACGTAGCGCGACAGGTCCGACACCAGGAACTCGACGACGCCGGCGCAGTCCTCGGCCTCGCCCAGGCGCTGCAAAGGCACGTGCTTGGCCTCCGAGGCCACGCCGATGCCGCGTTCCTCGGCCAGCGATTTCACGCGGGCGGTCAGCATCACCCCCGGAGCGATGGCATTGACGCGGATGCCGGCGGGGCCGAGCTCGGCCGCCAGGTCGCGGGTATAGTGGGTGACGGCAGCCTTGGCGGCGCCGTAATGCGACAGCGATCCGCCACGCGCCACGGTCCGCGCGGCAACCGAGGAGGTGTTGACGATCACGCCGGACTTCTGCGCGATCATGATCGGCGCCACGGCCTGGCAGCAGTAGATCGTGCTCATCAGGTTGACGTCGAAGATCAGCCGGACGTCCTCGGCGGGCACGATCGAGGGCTTGCTGCGCTCCGGCGGCGTGATCGCGCCGCCAGCATTGTTGACCAGGATATCGACGCGGCCGAAGCGGCCCTGCACGCGCCGAACGGCATCATCGACGGCTTGGCGGTCGGCAAGATCGGCTTGGACTTCGATCGATTGGCGGCCGAGCGCCTCTACTTCCTGTGAAACGCTGGCGGCTGACAGCGTTTCGCCGAACTTCTCGGCGCCGGCCAGATCCACGTCGAAGATGGCGACATCGGCGCCGAGGCGGGCCAGCCGCAGCGCATAGGCCCGTCCCAATCCACGCGCCGCGCCCGTCACGATCGCAACCTTGCCCTGCAGCATCATCGTCTCTCCGCTCGAACCAACGTTTCGCTCCGTCGGCACGATTGGAGACAGCCGGTTCCCGGTCAACAACCGCGGCCGGCCAGGTGACAGACATCACGGATATGATGGCGCCGGAAATCAGCCGTTCGCGCCGGCAACGTCTTCCAGCCGGAAAAGGTTGAAGTGCCAGGGCGCGAGATCGAGATAGAGGCCCGAGACCGCCAGCTCACTGCCTTCTCGCAGATAGATTTCATCGCCCATCAGATCGACGAGGCGAAAGCGTCTGGCGGACAGGTCGGGGAGCGGCAGGTGCAGACGGCACTGTGCCTGGTGACTGCTGTAATTGACCGCGACCAGGCAAAGGCCGTCGTCGCGGCCGCGCCACAGGGCGCAGACGAAATCGGCCCAAGTCGGGTTGCCGGGCCAGGCCGGCTGCGGCGTCAGCGGCGACCAGTCGCCCTCGCGCAGGACGGCGTTGGTTCGCAAGACAGACAACAGCCTCGTGTAGAAACGCGCGATATCGCCATCATAGGGCTCGACCGGCGCACGGCGCAGATGCACCGGAACCTGCACGCGCGCCCCGCCGAGCTGGCCCTGATGGAAGAAACGCAGACCCGGCGAGAGGTAGGTGATGGCCGCTGCCGCCTTGTGCTGCGGCAGCGGGAAGGTTTCGGCGGCCCGCGGTTCGTCGTGATTCTCGAGGAACCGCGCCAGGCGCGATTGATAGTCCAGGCCGGCATCGAGATGGGCCCGCACCGACGTGGCATCGCCGGTGCGCAGGCGGTCGAACAGGCGCTTGTCGTAGCAGAAATCGAAGCCCTGCTGCTGCAGCTCCCATTCGAGGTCCCAATAGGCCTCGGCAAGAAAGGTGAAGCCGGGATGCGCCTGGCGCACCGACGCGATCGCGGTGGGCCAGAAGGGTTCCGCGTCGATGCCCCAGGTGCGATGGAACACCTCCGGCAGCAGCAGCATTGCCATGTCGCAGCGGACGCCGTCGCAGCATTCGGCGATCGCCAGCAGTTCCGCCACCTGCGCCGCCTGCAGCGCGGCCGAGCCGTAATTGAGCTGCAGCGTGTCGGGCCATGCCGGGAAGTTGGGATCGCGACCATGGGCGAGGATGCGAGAACCTTCGCCGGATGGGACGCGGGCGTAGCTGTCCGGCGCCTGCGCCAGCGATTGCGCGTCGCCTTCGATGAAGAACTCGGGATTCGATTGCGTCCACGGATGGTCGAGCGCCGTGTGATTGGGCACGAAGTCGAGCATCAGGCGCATGCCGCGCTCCGCCAGGCGTGCGCGGAAACCGGCCAGCACCGCCGGTCCACCCAGGGCGGGATCGACCCGATAGCCGGCCACGGCAAAGCCCGAGCCTGCAATGTCGTCTTCCGTCAGGTCGGGAAGGGCCTGCTCGAACGAGGTGCGCCAGGCCGGATGGTGGCGCGACACGGCACGGCTTGCGGCGCCGGTCGGCCAGACGCTGAGAAGCCAGATCCAATCGAACCCACGCTTCTGGAGCTGGTCGAGGGTCGCGTCGTCGATATCGGCCAAGGTGACGGCACGGCCGCGTTGCCGGGAGAGGCCGTCGAGCCAGGTCCGGGTGTTGATCTCGTAAAGCGCGGGACAGGACGGCCCTGGTTTGGTCATGCAGCCCTGGTCATGCGGCCCTAGTCATGCAGCTCGGCGATCATGTTGGCGACCAGCGCGCTCCAGCCGGTCTGGTGCGAGGCCCCGAGGCCCTTGCCGGTGTCGCCGTCGAAATATTCGTGGAAGAGGAGGTAGTCGCGGAAATGCGGATCGGTCTGCATCTTCTCGTAGCCGCCGAACACCGGCCGCCGTCCCTGCGCGTCGCGGCGGAAGATGGCGATCAGGCGGCTGCGCAGGTCGTGGGCGACGTCCAGCAGGGTGAGCTTGGTGCTGGAGCCCAGGGGACATTCGAACTGATAGCTGTCGCCGTAGAATTTGTGGAACTTTTGCAGGCTTTCGATGATCAGGTAGTTGATCGGCATCCAGATCGGCCCGCGCCAGTTGGAGTTGCCGCCGAACAGGTCGCTGTCGGATTCGGCCGGCGCGTACTTCACCTCGGCGCGGAAGCCGTCGGCTTGAAAGACATAGGGCCGGTCGCGATGGCAGCGCGACAGGGCACGCACGCCGTAGTCCGACAGGAACTCCTCCTTGTCGAGGATGCGCTCCAGCAGCCGGCCACCGCGAAAGGCGCGCACGATGGCGAGCAGCCGCGTGCCGTCGGCGCCTGGCGTGTTCCAGCGTGAGACCAGCGAGGCCAGCTTGGGGCGGAAGGTCAGGTACCAGTCGCACCAGCGCTCGAAGGTCGGCACCTTCTTGAGCAGCTCCTTGTCGATCACCTCGACAGCAAACAGCGGGATCAGCCCGACCAGGGAACGCACACGCAATGGCGTCGCCGTGCCGTCGGTCTTGATCAGCCAGTCGTAGAAGAAGTTGTCGTCGTCGTCCCAGAGGCTCAGCCCACGCCCGCCGAGATTGGTCATGGCGCCGCCGATCGTCAGGAAATGCTCGAAGAACTTGGTGGCGATGTCCTGATAGGCGTCGTCCTCCTGGGCGAGCTCGATGGCGATGCGCAGCATGTTGAGGCAGTACATCGCCATCCACGAGGTGCCGTCGGACTGCACCAGGGAGCCCGCGACTGGCAGGTCGCCCGAGCGGTCGAAGACGCCGATATTGTCCATCCCCAGGAAGCCGCCCTGGAAGACGTTCAGCCCGCGCGGATCCTTGCGGTTCACCCACCAGGTGAAATTGAGCAGCAGCTTGATGAAGACCCTTTCCAGGAACTTGCGGTCGAGCGTGCCGGTCTGGCGTCGCTCGATCTCGTAGATGCGCAAGGCCGCCCAGGCCTGGACGGGTGGATTGACGTCGCCAAAGTTCCATTCGTAGGCCGGCAACTGGCCGTTGGGATGCATGTACCAGCTCTGGCACAGCAGGATCAGCTGGCGCTTGGCGTCCTCGAGATCGAGATGGGCGAGGGTGACGAGATGGAACGCCCAGTCCCATGCCGCGAACCAGGGGAACTCCCATTTGTCGGGCATGGAGACGACGTCGTCCATGTTGGCATGCATCCACTCGGCATTGCGGCCGCCGAGCCGGCTCGAGGGCGGCCGAGGTTCCGCGGGATCGCCCTCCAGCCACTGCGTGACGTCGTAGTGGTAGTATTGCTTGGACCAGAGCACACCGGCGAAAGCCTGGCGCTGGATGCGGCAGAGATCCTCGTCGGGGACGGTGGCCTGAAGTCGGCCATAGAAGGCATCGGCCTCCGCCTTGCGCTGCTCGACCACTTGATCGAAATCGGCGAAGGGCGCCGCCTGCTGGGCCGGCCATCGGCTCAGCCGGACGCGCACGGTGATGCTGCTGCGGGCGGGCACGATCTGCCGCCAGATCGCCGCGACCTTGGTGCCGTGGCTCGAATCGACGGCCTGCGCGTTGCCGTGCACCAGGTAGTCGTGCAGGCCGTCCTTGTATAAGCGAACCTTCTCCTCGGGGCTGGAGCTCTCCTCCGGCCCGCCGCTCTTCTCCGGATGACCGAACAGCCGCCGCTCGTTGGTGTCGTTCTCGCAGAACCTGATCTCGTCCGGCCGATCGAAATGGAGCGCGTAGGCCCCCAGCGTCTCGTGTGCGAGCGCGACATGGTCGTCGACGCGCTTGAGCGACGGGCGTGCACGGTTTTCCGCCCAGCTCCAGTCGTTGCGGAACCAGACCTGCGGCAGCACGTGGATCGCCGCCGCCTCCGGCCCGCGATTGCTGACCGTGAGCCGCATCAGGATGTCCTCGGCATCGGCCTTGGCGTACTCGATGTCGACGTCGAAGTAGCGATCGTCGTCAAAGAGCCCGGTATCGATGATCTCGAACTCGGGCTGCCGCCGATCGCGCCTGGCGTTCTCCTGGATCAGGCGATCGTAGGGAAAGGCGCGCTGCGGATACTTGTAGAGCATGTGGGCGTAGCTGTAGGTCGGCACCGCATCGAGATAGTAGTAGAGCTCCTTGACGTCCTCGCCGTGATTGCCCTCGCGGTTGGTGAGGCCGAACAGGCGCTCCTTCAGGATCGCGTCCTGGCCGTTCCACAGTGCGACGGCCATGCAGACATGCTGCCGGCTGTCGCAGAAGCCGCCGATGCCGTCCTCACCCCAGCGATAGGCGCGGCTGCGGGCATGGTCGTGCGGCAGGTAGCTCCAGGCGTCGCCGTCGGCGCTGTAATCCTCGCGCACCGACCCCCACTGCCGCTCGCTGAGATAGGGCCCCCACTTGCGCCACGGCTGGTGATGGGCATTGGCCTCGGCCAGACGCTGTTCTTCCAGGGTGGAGGCGACGGCGGCCATGGGGGATCCTCAGGACATCAGGCGCTGATCCGTTGCGACGCGCCGAGCAAGCGGATGATCTCGTCGGCGATCTGGTCGGCCGCCCGGTCGACATCGATCGTCAGCGGATCCTCGTCTGCCTCCGGCTCTTCCAAGGTGTCGATCTGGCTCTGCAGCAGGCTGCCGGGCATGAAGTGGCCTGCGCGTCCCGCCAGGTGCTTGGCCACCAGGTCGTGGCCGCCGCGCAGATAGACCAGCCGCACTTCCGGCCGGTCACCGACGATGCGCTGACGGTACGTCTTCCGGAGCGCCGAGCAGGTGATGATGCCGGGCTGCCGGCCGGCGCGCTGGCGGTCGATCCAGGCGGCTACGCGATCCAGCCAAGGCGCGCGGTCCTCGTCGGTCAGCGCAATGCCGGCGCGCATCTTGGCGACGTTGGCGGCGGGGTGCAGCTCGTCGCCTTCCTGGAAGGCCCAGCCCAGGCGCGCCGCCAGCTCCTCGGCCACCGTGGTCTTGCCGGCGCCGGAAACGCCCATGACCACCAGGACCGGCGGGCTGCCACGATGGACGTGCGCACCGTCCAGCCGATGCACCCCGCCGGCATCGGCGACAAAGACCATGTGGGCGCGCGCGATGAACAGCCCGCTCTCGACCACGCCGACGATGCGGCCGATGCGCTCCTCCAGCCGTGCCGGATCGGCAATAGGTGCAAAGCGGCAATCGACGATGTGGTGTCCGCTGTCGGTGACGTAGGGCGCGCCCGCGGCGGACTGCCGAAGCGCCGTGCTCGCCCCCAGCACCTCGAGATGGTCGCGGGCCGTTTCGAGGCCGAAGGGCACGACCTCGACGGGAACCGGTGCCTGCATGCCCAGCCGGTCCACGAGCTTGCCGCCGTCGACCACTATGGCGAGCCGCCGGCTCGCGGCCGCGACGATCTTCTCGTGCAGCAGGGCGCCGCCCAGGCCCTTGATCAGGTTGAGCGTGCCACGCTCGACCTCGTCGGCGCCGTCGATGGTGAGGTCGATCTGGCGATGTGCACTGAAAGAGGTGAGGGGGATGCCGGCGGCGCGGGCCTGCGCCGCGGTGCGCTCGGACGTCGGCAGGCCGACGAAGCGCAGCCCCTCGGCATGGCGCCGGGCCAGTGCAGCGATGGCAAAGCTCGCTGTCGAGCCGGTGCCCAGACCGACCACCATGTCGTTTTCGACCAGCGCGACCGCGGCTTCGGCGGCGGCGCGCTTCAAGGCATCGCGGGGCGTCTCGGGCGCGCTGGCCGGCATGCTCATGTTCCTGCCGCGCCGCTGGTGCCGCTGACGGCACCGGAGGCACTGGCGCCGCTGACGGCGCTGGCCCGGATCGCGGCAATGGCCGTCTTGTAGTCCTTGGCGCCGAAGATCGCCGAGCCGGCGACGATCGCCGTGGCGCCGGCCGCGGCGGACTGGGCCGCCGTGGCGATATTCTCGCCGCCATCGACCTCGATCACCGGCGCTAGATTGCGCGCGGTGCACATGTCGCGCAGGCGTCGGATCTTGGGCAGCATGTCGGGCAGGAAGGCCTGCCCGCCAAAGCCGGGATTGACGGTCATCACCATGATGATGTCGCAGAGGGGCAGGACGTATTCGATCAGCTCGGGCGGACTGGCGGGATCGAGCACCACGCCGGCCTTCTTGCCCATTGCGCGGATCTGGCTCAGCACGCGATGCAGGTGGATGGTCGAGCCGGGCTCGGCCTGGACCAGCAGATGGTCGGCACCGGCCTTGGCAAAGGCCTCGAGATAGCGCTCGGGCTCGACGATCATCAGATGGACGTTGAGCGGCTTGGTCGTCGACCGGCGGATGGCCTGGAGCACGACCGGCCCGATCGTGATGTTGGGCACGAAGCGGCCGTCCATCACGTCGACATGGATCCAGTCGGCGCCCGCTTGATCGACGGCGCGCACCTCCTCGCCCAGCCGTGCGAAGTCGGCCGACAGCACGGAGGGCGCGATGAGGATCGGCGCCGCCATCGGCTTAGTCTCCCGCCGCCGCGCGATCGACGAACCAGAGGAGCTCGCCGACCGGCTTGACGCGCGCGGCTGGAACCCGGCTGCCGCCGTCCAGGATCTCGCGCAGGATCGCGGCCTTCTCGCGGCCGGCGACCAGGAAAGCCACATGCCGGCTGCTCTCGATCGCGGGGTAGGTCATGGAGATGCGCACTTCGGGCCGGCCGTGGGCGACGGCCGAGACCCAGCGCCTGCGTTCCTCGAGAACGGGCTCGCCGGGCAGCAACGAAGCGGTGTGGCCGTCGGGCCCCAGCCCCAGCAGGGTGATCTCGAACAGGGGCCGCGCCGGATCGAGCACGGAGCCGCCATAGGACTTCTGGAGGATCTGCTCGTAGCGGGCCGCCGCATCGTCCGGCATGCCCTCGATGGGCACGGGATGGATGTTCTCCGGCGGCACCGGCGCTTTCGACAGCATCGCCTCGCGGGTCATCCGGTAGTTGCTCTCGGGATGATCGTGCGGGACGAAGCGTTCGTCGCCCCAGTACCAGGAGGCGCGCTGCCAGGGAAAGCGGTCGCGGAAGGGGTCGGAGGCCAGCAGGCCGTAGAGCGCCTTGGGCGTCGAGCCGCCCGACAGCGAGACCCGAAACGGTCCGCTGGTGGCCTCTGCCGTCGATGTCATCCACTCGGCCACGTGATGGGCCAGGCTCTCAGGGTCCGGCAGGGTTTCGATGCGCATGGTCGCCTCACGCCTCCGTGCCGAGGACGAGGCGTTCCATCGCCTCGGCGAAGCCTTCGTGCTCGTATGACCCGGTCACGGCGCTGGCCTCGGCCTTTACCTGGTCCGAGGCGTTGCCCATGGCGATGCTGAAGCCCGAACGCTTGAACATCAGCACGTCGTTGGGCGAATCGCCGATGGTGGCGATCTCGGCCAGCGGCACACCGAGATACTCCGACAGGAACTCGACGACGACGCCCTTGTTCGCGTTCTTGTTGGTGATGTCGAGATAGTAGGGCTGCGAGCGGCTGGCCGAGGCGCGATCGCCGAGGACGGCCTGGGCATCGGCTTCGCAGCGCTGCACCAGGCCGAAATCGTCGCTGACGCCGACGACTTTGGAGACCTGGTCCAAGGACGCGGCGACGTCGGGCACCACTTTGGGCTCGAACTTGACCGTCCAGGCCTCGTGCTCCACGTGCGGCGCATCGGCCTTGCCCACCAGCCAGTCGTTGCCGCGATAGACCCAGGCATCGAGGCCATGGCCGCGGATCAGCTCGACCGCCCGTTGGGCGGCATCGACCGGCAGGGTCTGCTGCTTGAGGATGCTGAGGTCGGGCTTTACGAACAGGCCGCCGTTGAAGCCGGCGATCGGTGTGTCGACCTGAAGTGCGTCGAGCAGCATGGCCATCCCCATGGGTGGCCGCCCGCTGGTGATGGCAAAGCGAATGCCCGCCGCGCGCAGCCGCCGCACGGCTGCCTGCGCCCGTTCGGTCAGGACCTTGGCCTCGTTGACCAGCGTGCCGTCCACGTCCGACACCACCAGGGAGATCTTCCTTTTGTCAGCCATCTCGTGCTCCGCGCCGCGGGTCCCTCAAAGCGGCCGCCAGGCGCGGCCGCTGCGCGCCAGCAACGCGTCGGCCGCGGCCGGGCCGTCGCTGCCGGCAGCATAGTTGGCGAAGTCCTTTGGCGCATGGGCCGGCCAGTAGTCGAGGATCGGCTGCACCGCCTGCCAGCCCGCTTCGATATTGTCGGCGCGCTGGAACAAGGTCGCGTCGCCGATCATGCAGTCGTAGATCAGCGTCTCGTAGCCGGTGGACGGCTTGGCGTCGAAGTAGGATTTGTAGGAGAAGTCCATGCTGACGTTGCCGAGATCCATGGTGAGGCCGGGGCGCTTGGCGGCGAACTGAAGGGCGATCCCTTCGTCGGGCTGGATGCGCAGGATCAGCCAGTTGGGATTCATCTTCTCGACATGCGTGTCGCGGAACAGCGCGTGCGGCGCCTGGTGGAAACGGATGGCGATCTGGGTCTTGCGCGACTTCAGGTGCTTGCCGGTGCGCAGGTAGAACGGCACGCCGGCCCAGCGCCAGTTGTCGATCTGCAGCTTCCAGGCGACGTAGGTCTCGATGTTCGACGTGGGCGAGACGTTGGGCTCCTGGCGATAGCCCAGCACGGGCTTGTCCAGGACGGTGCCGGGCCCGTACTGGCCACGCACCGCGTCGCGTTCGACCCATCCCGGCTTCAGGGGACGGATGGCCTGGATGGCCTCGGCCTTCTTGCCGCGCACGGCTTCGGCATCGAACGACGTCGGCGGCTCCATGACGGTGAGCGACAGGAGCTGAAAGACATGGTTGGGCACCATGTCGCGCAGCGCCCCGGTCTGCTCGTAGAACTTGCCGCGGCTCTCGACGCCGACGGTCTCGGCCGCGGTGATCTGGACGTGGTCGATGTGCTCGCGGCGCCAGAGCGGTTCGAACAAGCCGTTGGCGAAGCGCAGCGCCATGATGTTCTGGACCGTTTCCTTGCCGAGGAAATGGTCCATTCGATAGATCTGCTGCTCCTGCAGCACCTTCAGGATCGACGCATTGAGCGCTTTGGCCGACGGCAGGTCGTGTCCGAACGGCTTTTCGATGACGACACGGCGCCAGTGGCCGTCCTGCTCGCTGACCAGGTCGGCGGCGCCCAGGCGCTCGACCACGGTCTCGAAGAAGCGATCGGCAACGGCGAGATAGAAGAGATAGTTGCCGGCCGTGCCCGCCGTCTTGTCCAGCTCGGCAAGGTGCTGGCCGATGCGCTTGTAGGCATCGGCATCCTCGAACTCGGCCTGCACGTAGCTCATGCGCTCGCCCAGCCACTGCCAGGCCTTTTTGTCGAGGCGGTCGGCCTGGAACTCGCCGTCATGGCTGCCGACGAACTGGTTCATCATGTCGGTGAGGCCCTGACGCCATTCCTCCACCGTCCGGCGGCCGTGATCGACGCCGACGATGCGAAAGCCGTCGGGCAGGCGCCCGGCCGTCACCAGGTTGTAGAGCGCCGGCATGACCAGCCGCTTGGTGAGATCGCCGCCGGCGCCGAAGATGACCATGGCGCAGGGCGGCGCCACGGCGGCCGTGTCGCCCGTGGTGGGCCTGCGGCCCGGGCTGGCGTGATCCTGTCGTTCCGACATGGCTTCCTCCTGCCTCTACTTGTGCCTCTCCTGGCGCCCGAGCATGTCCAGGGCGGTCGCCACGACGTGGCCGGGTTCGAAACCGAACTTGCGCTGCAGTTCCTTGAGCGGCGCCGACTGGCCGAAGGCCTTCATGCCGATCACGCGGCCCTGGTCGCCGACATAACGTTCCCAGCCCAGCGCCGAGGCCTGCTCGACCGCCAGCCGCGCCTTGATGCCGGGTGGCAGCACCTCCTCGCGATAGGCCTGGGGCTGGTGCTCGAAGATGTCCCAGGAGGGCATCGACACCACCCGCGAGCGGACGCCGCGCGCGGTCAGGGTCTCGTGCGCCTCGACGATCAGCGCGACCTCGCTGCCCGAGGCGATCAGGATGATCTCGGGCGGTCCGCCCGGGCTGTCGGCCATGACATAGGCGCCGCGCGCGACCCCGGCCGCCGAAGCGTACCTGGTGCGATCGAAGGTCGGCAGCGCCTGGCGCGACAGGGCCAGCGCTGCCGGCTGGTGCCGCAGCTGCACGATGTAGCGATAGGCCTCGACGACTTCGTTGGCATCGGCCGGGCGCAGCATGACCAATCCGGGAATCGCCCGCAGCGAGACGAGCTGCTCGACCGGCTGGTGGGTCGGCCCGTCCTCGCCATCGCCCATGGCGTCGTGAGTGAAGACCAGGATGGTGGGCAGCTCCATCAGGGCCGAGAGGCGGATGGCCGGCCGGGCATAGTCGCTGAAGATGAAGAAGGTGCCGCCGAACGGTCGCAGCTTCGACAAGGACATGCCGTTCAGGATCGCGGCCATCGAATGCTCGCGGATGCCGAAATGGAGGTTGCGGCCGCCGTAATTGCCGGGCTCGAAGTCGCCGGCGCCGGCGAATTTCAGCGTCGTCTTGTTCGAGGGTCCGAGATCGGCCGACCCACCCAGGAACCAGGGGATGTTCTGGGCCAGGCGGTTCAGGACCTCGCCCGAAGCGTCGCGGCCGGCAATGCCCTTGGCATCGGTGGGAAAGCTCGGCAGGTCGCGGTCCCAGCCGGCCGGCAGCTCGCGATGCTGCATCTGGTTGATCTCGGCCGCGAGGTCGGGATGCTTCTCGCGATAGGCCGAGAACAGGGTCTCCCAGGCGCCGTGGGCCTTGGCGCCGCGCGCGCCGATGCCGTCCGCGAAGGTCTGCATCACGCCGTCGGGCACCAGGAACTTCGCGTCCTCGGGCCAGCCATAGGCCCGCTTGGTGAGCCGCACCTCGTCGTCGCCCAGCGGCTCGCCATGCGCCGCCGCCGTGTCGATCTTGTGGGGCGAGCCGTAGCCGATGTGACTGTCGAGGATGATCAGGGTCGGCCGCCCCTTGGTCTTGCGGAAGATCGCCAGCGCATCCTCGATACGTGCCAGGTCGTTGGCATCGCCCACCCGCAGCACGTTCCAGCGATAGGCGAGGAAGCGGGCGGCGACATCCTCGGTGAAGGTGATGGCGGTCTTGCCCTCGATGGTGATGTGGTTGTTGTCGTAGATCCAGCAGAGGTCGTCGAGCTCGAGATGGCCGGCGAGCGAGGCGGCTTCCGAGCCGATGCCTTCCATCAGGCAACCATCGCCGCAGACGGCGTAGATGTCGTAGTCGAACAGCTCGAAGCCCGGCCGGTTGTAGCGCTCTGCCAGCCACTTGCGCGCCATCGCCATGCCGACGCTGGTGGCGATGCCCTGGCCCAGCGGCCCGGTCGTGGTCTCCACGCCGGATACCCAGTGATATTCGGGATGGCCGGGTGCCTTGCTGTCGAGCTGGCGGAAGCGGCGGATGTCGTCGAGGGTGACCGAAGGCGTGCCCAGCCGCTCGTAGTCGGCATTCACGGCGCGGGTCTGGGTGAGGAACAGCGCCGACCACAGCAGCATCGAGGCGTGGCCGTTGGACAGCACGAAGCGGTCGCGGTTGGGCCAGATCGGGTCCTTGGGGTCGAAGCGCATGACCCGGTTCCACAGCGTGTAGACCAGCGGCGCCAGCGCCATCGGCGTTCCGGGATGGCCGGACTTGGCCTGCTGGACGGCGTCGATCGAGAGCGTGCGGATGGTGTTGATCGCCAGCTGGTCGCGCTCTTGCTCGGTCATGGCAGGTCCTTCTGCTTCGCTGTGGTCAAGCCTTCTTTTCGATATGGCCGCCGAACTCGTAGCGCATGGCCGAGAGCAGCTTGTCGGCGAAGTCGGCTTCGCCGCGCGAGCTGAAGCGTTCGTAGAGCGCGGAAGACAGGACGTGCGCCGGAACGCCCTCGTCGATGGCCGCCTTGATGGTCCAGCGGCCTTCGCCCGAATCGGAAACGCGCCCGGCGAACTTCGAGAGGGCGGGGTCTCCGGCCAGGGCCGCGGCCTGCAGATCGAGCAGCCAGGAGGCGATCACGCTGCCGCGCCGCCACAGTTCGGCGATATCGGGCAGGTTGAGGTCGTACTGGTAGTGCTCCGGGTCGCGCAGCGGCGTCGTCTCGGCATCGGCGGCCGCCGTCCTGCTGCCGACATTGGCGGCCTTCAGCACGGCCATGCCTTCGGCATAGGCCGCCATCACGCCGTACTCGATGCCGTTATGGACCATCTTGACGAAATGGCCGGCACCGTTCGGCCCGCAATGCAGCCAGCCCTGCTCGGCGGTGCCGCCGAGCTTGTCGCGGCCCGGCGTGCGCGGGATGTCGCCGCGGCCCGGCGCCAGGGTGGCCAGCAGCGGTGCCAGGCGGCCTACGGTCTCGGGTTCGCCGCCGACCATCAGGCAGTAGCCGCGCTCCAGGCCCCAGACGCCGCCGCTGGTGCCGACATCGACATAGTGGAGGCCCTTGGGCTTCAGTTCCTTGGCGCGGCGGATGTCGTCGACATAGTAGGAATTGCCGCCGTCGATCAGGATGTCGTCCGCCTCCAGGTGAGGCAGGAGGTCGGCGATCGCCTTGTCGACCACGCCGGCCGGCACCATCAGCCACACGGCGCGTGGCTTGGCGAGCGCCTTGACGAACGCTGCAAGTGAGTTGGCGCCGACTGCCTTTTCCTTCACCAGGTCGGCCACCGCCTGAGGCGAGGTGTCGTAGACCACGCACTCGTGTCCGCCCTTCAGCAGGCGTCGCACCATGTTGGCCCCCATGCGGCCAAGCCCGATCAATCCCAGTTGCATGATCAACGCTCCTCGAAGAGGTCGACGAATTTCCGATAGCGGCCGGCGATCTCCGCGACCGCCTGCTCGCGTGTGGCCTTGCCGGCCCGCCAGGCGACCAGGGGATCCCAGAAGACGGTGCGGCCGACGGCAAAGCCGACGAAGCCCGGCACCTGGGCGGCGACAGCGAGCCATTCGTCCACCTTGGCTTCGTTCTCGCCACGTCCCAGCACGATGCAGCCGACATGATCGCGGCCACCGATGCGCGCCTGCCGCACGATCGCCTGGCAGTCCTCGCGACGGTCGAGGCCCTCGATCTTCCACAAGTCGGGCTCGACGCCCGATGCCTGCAGCTCGCCGATCGCCTCGACCATGAGGCGCGGCCTGAGCTCGAGGTCGTAGGCCTTCTTATCGCCCTTGAGCTTGTCGAGCTGCGGCTTGGTCGCCGGCACCAGCAGCTCGAACATGAAGCGGTGCGGGGAGCCGGCAAGATAGTCGGACAGGCGTTTCAGGTGGCCCGCCTGACGCTGGTTCAGCGCACGGTCGCCCTCGGGGTTGTAGCGCACCAGCACCTTGCAGAAGGTCGGATCGAACGCCTCGATGTGGCGGGCGAAGTCGTCGCCGTACTCGAACCCGAATTCCTCCTGTCCGCTCTTCTCCGCTGGACAGGCGGTGACGAAGCCCTTGGCCCGGGCATCGCGCAGGATGGCGGCGCCGAACTGCTCGTCGACCAGGATGCCGGCCTTGTCCTTCGGCACCCCGGCCGCAAGTGCTGCTTGGAAGCCGTCATAGATGATCTGCTTGGAGCCGGCGATCTCGGCGGTCTGCGCATCGCTCAGCGGCGGCTTCCAGCCGAACAGGCCGGACTGGAAGGAGCCGCGATGATCGAACGGCTGGATGTAGAGCGCGCGGTCGTAGCCTCGTGAGCCTGGTGGCATGGCGACTAACCTTTGAGTTTGCGATAGCGGCGGATCAGCAGGTTGGTCGAGCTGTCATGCGCCAGCTTGGGCTCCTCGGCGCTCTCGAGCTCGGGGATGATCTTCTGGGCAAGCGCCTTGCCCAGCTCGACGCCCCACTGGTCGAAGGAGTCGATCCTCCAGATCGCGCCCTGGGTGAAGACGATGTGCTCATAAAGCGCGACCAGCTTGCCCAGCGCCTGCGGGGTCAAGACGTCCAGCATCAGGGTGTTCGACGGGCGGTTGCCCTCGAACAGCCGGTGCGGCACCAGCCAGTCGGGCGTGCCCTCGGCCTTCACCTGCTCGGCGGTCTTGCCGAAGGCCAGCGCCTCGGACTGGGCGAAGACGTTGGCCAGCAGCATGTCGTGATGGCGGCCCAGCGGATTGAGCGTGCGGGCGAAGGCGATGAAATCGCACGGGATCAGGCGCGTGCCCTGATGGATCATCTGATAGAAGGAGTGCTGGCCGTTGGTGCCCGGCTCGCCCCAGTAGATCGGGCCGGTATCGTAGTCGATGGCCTCGCCGTCCCAGGTCACATGCTTGCCGTTGCTCTCCATAGTGAGCTGCTGG
>BFBZ01001145.1_pt1 | contig 18941 bp, 20 predicted proteins | sample 1888401 | NCBI WGS metagenome assembly BFBZ01 (sample SAMD00112614, study PRJDB3348) | symbiont metagenome | host: Chara braunii | reverse complement strand
CCTTCTCGACCGCCGATGACAACCAGTCGGCCGTGACCATCCGCGTCTCGCAGGGCGAGCGCGAAATGGCTGCCGACAACAAGCTGCTCGGCCAGTTCGACCTCGTCGGCCTGCCGCCGGCACCGCGTGGCGTACCGCAGATCGAAGTCACCTTCGACATCGACGCCAACGGCATCGTCCAGGTTTCGGCCAAGGACAAGGGCACCGGCAAGGAACAGCAGATCCGCATCCAGGCTTCCGGCGGTCTTTCCGACGCCGACATCGAAAAGATGGTCAAGGATGCAGAAGCCCATGCTGCCGACGACAAGAAGCGTCGCGAAGGCGTCGAAGCCAAGAACCAGGCCGAAAGTCTGATCCATTCCAGCGAGAAGTCGCTGAAGGATTACGGCGACAAGGTTAGCGAAGCCGATCGCAACGCCATCTCCGACGCTATTGCAGCGCTGAAGACCGCGACGGAGGCCTCCGAACCGGACGCCGAAGACATCAAGGCCAAGACCCAGACGCTCATGGAAGTTTCCATGAAGCTCGGCCAGGCAATCTATGAAGCTCAGCAGGCGGAAGGCCCTTCGGCCGATGCCTCGGCAGCCGGCAAGGACGACGTCGTCGATGCCGACTACGAGGAAATCAAGGACGAAGACGACCGCAAGCGGTCTGCATAAGTACGAACCGAAAGGTTCTCTAGGAGACTTAGATCCGGCTGCCTTCGGGCAGCCGGAAATCCATTTCCGGGGTCTTATCCTTAATGGCAAAAGCGGACTACTACGAGACATTGGGCGTCTCAAAGACGGCGGACGAGAAAGAGCTGAAGAGCGCCTTTCGCAAGCTGGCAATGCAATTTCATCCGGACAAGAATCCGGACGACAGCAGCGCCGAGCGGAAGTTCAAGGAAATCAACGAAGCCTACGAAACGCTCAAGGATCCGCAGAAGCGCGCAGCCTATGACCGCTATGGCCATGCTGCTTTCGAGCATGGTGGCATGGGCGGTGGCGGCGGTTTTGGTGCCGGCTTCGGTGGCGGCGGCGGTTTCTCCGATATTTTCGAGGATATTTTCGGCGAGATGATGGGTGGCGGCCGCGCACGCGGACGCTCCTCCGGCGGTCGCGAGCGCGGCGCCGATCTTCGCTACAACATGGAAATTTCCCTTGAGGAAGCCTTTGTCGGCAAGACGGCGCAAATCCGCGTACCGACCTCGCTCACCTGCGACGTCTGTTCCGGCTCGGGCGCCAAGCCCGGCACACAGCCGAAGACCTGCGGCACCTGCCAGGGCTCCGGCCGGGTACGCGCCGCACAGGGCTTCTTCTCTGTCGAGCGCACCTGCCCGACCTGCCACGGCCGCGGCCAGATCATTCCCGACCCTTGCACCAAGTGTCATGGCCAAGGCCGTGTGACCGAAGAGCGTTCGCTCTCCGTCAACATCCCGGCCGGCATCGAAGACGGCACCCGCATCCGCCTGCAGGGCGAAGGCGAAGCCGGTCTGCGTGGCGGGCCTGCGGGCGACCTCTACATCTTCCTCTCCGTCAAACCGCATGAGTTCTTCCAGCGAGACGGCGCCGATCTCTATTGCGCAGTGCCGATTTCGATGACGACGGCAGCGCTTGGCGGCACCTTCGATGTGGCGACGCTCGATGGCACCAAGTCGCGGGTCACCGTTCCCGAGGGCACGCAGGTCGGCAAGCAATTCCGCCTGAAGGCGAAGGGCATGCCGGTGCTGCGCTCCAGCCAGGTCGGCGACCTCTATATACAGATCCAGATCGAAACGCCGCAGAAGCTGACCAAGCGCCAGCGCGAGTTGCTGCAGGAATTCGAACAGATATCGTCGAAGGACAACAACCCCGAATCGACGGGCTTCTTCGCCCGGATGAAGGATTTCTTCGACACCTTCAGCGACTGAGTGGCGAATCACATTGTTTCACATGAATCCGGCCGATGATTCGGCCGGATTTTTTGTTTGGCGGCGAATCACTCGCCCTCGTGATTCGAGACGGCCCTTTGGGCCTCCTCCCCTTGAGGACTAGTCCTCGCCGAATCGATCTCTTTTGGGGTCGGGTGCAAGATCTCACTCCACCCTCATCCTGAGCCTGTCGAAGGACGCGGGTGGCCCATGACGGCGCTTACACGGCGGCCCATCGGCAAAAACCTTGCACTTGGCCAATGTTCGGCATACCCCTCGGCCACCGACCAAGAATCCGAAAGACCGATGCCGAACAAGGTTTTCATCTCGCGCCTGAAGCTCACCGACTTCCGCAACTATGCGGCGGCCGCGCTGACGCTTGATGAACGGCATGTGGTGCTGACCGGCGACAACGGAGCCGGCAAGACCAATCTGATGGAAGCGGTCTCGCTGCTGTCGCCGGGCCGTGGCCTGCGCCGCGCCGCCTATGCCGATGTTACCCGCGTCAACGCGCCAGGCGGATTTTCGATCTTTGCCGAACTCGACGGCATGGACGGTACGGTCGAGATCGGCACCGGCATCGATGCAACGGACGAATCGGCTGCCCGCCGACTGCGAATCAACGGCACGCCGGCCAAGACTGTCGACGAGCTCACCGATCATCTGCGGCTTCTCTGGCTGACGCCGGCCATGGATGGGCTATTTACCGGCGGCTCTTCGGAACGCCGCCGCTTCCTCGACCGGCTGGTGCTGTCGCTCGATCCGGCTCACGGCCGCCGTGCCAGCGATTTCGAGCGAGCCATGCGCAGCCGCAACAAGCTTTTGTCCGAGGGCCGGTTCGATCCCTCCTGGCTTGCCGGTATCGAGGAGCAGATGGCAAGTCTCGGCATCGCCATGGCGATCGCGCGGCAGGAAATGCTTGGCCTGCTTTCGCGCCTCATCGCCGAAACGCGCGAGACGACGCCTTTTCCCTCGGCCGCCCTGGAGCTTTCGGGCTTTTTCGACGGGCAGTTCGACCGGCCGGCCGTCGATCTCGAGGACAATTATGCCGCCCTACTCCGCGAGGGGCGCTACCGCGATGCCGCGGCCGGACGGACGCTGGATGGACCGCACCGGGCAGATCTCCTGGTTCGCCACCGCGAAAAGGACATGGAAGCCGAGCGCTGCTCGACCGGCGAGCAAAAAGCCCTGCTTGTCGGGCTGATTCTCGCTCATGCGCGCCTGGTCGGCAATCTCACGGGCCATGCGCCGATCCTATTGCTCGACGAGATCGCCGCGCATCTCGACGAAGGCCGGCGCGCCGCACTTTTCGATCTCATCGATGGGCTCGGCGGGCAGGCCTTCATGACTGGGACGGACAAGGCGATGTTTTCCGCACTTGGCGAGCGCGCGCAGTTCTTTACCGTTGCGCATGGCGGCATTACGAAATCCTAGCATCTCAAAACCGCCGATCGTGATAGAGTGGCCGCTATGGATCCTTTGACTTCAGACGAAATCGCCCGCTACCAGCGCCATATCCTGCTGCCTGAAGTCGGCGGCGCCGGCCAGCAGAAATTGAAAGCGGCGCGTGTGCTGGTGATCGGCGCGGGCGGGCTCGGTGCGCCTGTGCTGCAATATCTTGCGGCCGCTGGCGTCGGCACGATCGGCATTGCCGATGACGACCACGTTTCGCTCTCCAACCTGCAGCGGCAGGTGATCCACGACAGCGGCACCATCGGCGAATTGAAGACGCAAAGTGCCGCCGACGCCATTGCGCGTCTCAATCCGCATGTGCGGACCATCCGTTTCGAGGAGCGTTTTGCCCTTGATACAGCGGCCAGGCAGCTCGCCGGCTTCGATCTCGTCATCGACGGCTCCGACAATTTCGATACGCGCTATGCCGCTGCCGATGCGACAGAGGCCGCACATCTGCCGCTCGTAACGGGCGCAGTCGGGCGATTCGATGGATCCGTGACGACGCTGAAGCCTTATGAGAGTGGCGCCGACGGCGCACCCAATCCGCGTTATCGTGATCTCTTTCCGGCGCCCCCACCGCAAGGCCTTATCCCGAGCTGCGCCGAGACCGGCATCATCGGCGCATTGACCGGCGTCATCGGCACGCTGATGGCGATGGAGGCCATCAAGCTTGTCACCGGCATCGGCGAGCCGCTAATCGGCCGCCTGCTGCTTTATGATGCGCTCTCGGCGAAATTCGAGACCATTCGCTATCGTCGCAAGCGTGCCAAGGTGGCGGCCGAGTGAGCGATATTACGATTCAACGGCTTAATGGCAGCTTCGACCGGTGGGACGAGTTGCTCGATCTGATCCTCTCATCGTTCGCCTATATGGATGGACGAATCGATCCGCCCTCTTCGGCACATGCGCTCACGGTGCAGTCTCTCAGGGAAAAAGCCCGCAACGAAATCGGTTATGTCGCGCTCGATGGTGATCAGATAGTCGGCTGTGTATTTTGCCGCGCCGAGCCGGAGAGCCTGTATATCGGCAAGCTGGCCGTGCTGCTGCAAGCACAAGGCAGGGGCATCGGCAAACGGCTGCTGACATTTGCGGAAGCCGCGGCGCGCAAGCGAGGTCTCGCCATCCTGCGGCTGGAGGCGCGGATCGAACTTGTCGACAATCACACCACCTTCGCCGCCTGGGGCTTCAGCAAGACCGCCGAAAACTCCCATCCGGGTTTTGATCGCACGACGTCGATCGAGATGCGTAAATTCCTGACCTAGTGAATAACTCCAACGCCCTCACACCTCCCGCGGCGGAATACGCTTGATTCGGGCGCCGAGCGCATTCAGCCGCTCCTCGATGCGCTCATAGCCACGCTCGATCTGCTGTGCATTGTTGATGACGCTCGTGCCTTCGGCACACATCGCGGCGATCAGCATGGCCATGCCGGCGCGGATATCGGGGCTTTCGAGCTGGGCGGCGCGCAACTTCGATGGGCCGGCGACGATGGCGCGGTGCGGATCGCAGAGCACGATCCGGGCGCCCATGGCGATCAGCTTGTCGACGAAGAACATCCGGCTTTCGAACATCTTCTCGAACATCAGCACGACACCATCGCATTGCGTTGCGGTGACGATGGCGATCGACATCGTGTCGGCCGGGAAAGCCGGCCAGGGCTGATCCTCGATCTTCGGAATATGACCACCGAAATCGGGCTGGACCTTCATTTCCTGCCCGGCCGGGATCACCAGATCGTCGCCTTCGATGCGGCAGCGGATGCCAAGCCGTTCGAAGGTCATCAAGGTCGAGCGCAGATGCTCCACACCTGCGCCGCGAATGGTGATCTCGGAGCCGGTGACGGCGGCAAGGCCGATCAGCGATCCCACTTCGTTGTGGTCAGCGCCGATGCGGTGGGTGGCGCCGCCGAGCGGTTGGCCGCCATGGATCGTCATCATGTTGGTGCCGATGCCTTCAATGCGGGCACCCATGGCAATCAGGAAGCGCGCCAGATCCTGCACATGCGGCTCGGAGGCGCAGTTTCGCAGGATCGTCGTGCCCTCGGCGAGAACGGCCGCGCAGAGCGCATTTTCAGTTGCCGTCACCGAGGGCTCGTCGAGGAATACGTCGGCGCCGCGCAAGTGCTCGGCACGAAAATTATAGGCGCCGTTGACAGTGATCTTGGTGCCGAGCTGTTCGAGCGCCAGGAAATGCGTATCGACACGCCGGCGGCCGATGACGTCGCCGCCCGGCGGCGGCAGGGTAATTTCGCCGCAGCGCGCCAGCATCGGGCCGGCGAGCAAAATGGAGGCGCGGATGCGGGCGCAGAGATCGGGATCGAGATTGGCCGGCCTGAGTTCGCGGGCCTCGATTTCCAGTTCGTTGCGGCCAAGCCAGCGCACCTTGGCGCCCACGGACTGGATCAGCTCCACCAGCGCCTCGACATCGCGAATACGCGGCACATTGCTGAGCACGACACGCTGATCGGTCAAAAGGGAGGCGGCAATGATCGGCAGCGCCGCATTCTTATTGCCGCTCGGCTCGATCTCGCCAGCCAGCTTGAAACCACCTTCTACGACATATTGAATCCGCTCATGCGGCAGCGACTGCGCCATTGTCTTCGCCCTTCCTGCTTCGTATTTCCGGCCACCTCTGGGCCGCCTTTATGACATGGGCGTGACCGGTGGAGGGGATGTGGATCGTTTTTGGATGTGGGTGGCAGGTTGCACCTCGGTGCGGGTGGAGCCGGCACCAAGCCGCCCTGCCCGCAAGCGTAAACCTGTCACCTGAACGGCAGCACGCGATTGGGCGGGCGATGGCCGTCAATGAAGGTGCGGATGTTGATGATGACCTTGTCGCCCATGTCGATGCGGCCCTCGAGCGTGGCTGAGCTCATATGCGGCAGGATGACCACCTTGCCCTCATTGGCAAGCTTCACCAGCTTCGGATTGACCGCCGGCTCGTTCTCGAACACGTCGAGGCCGGCACCGGCGATCTTTCCCTCGCGCAGGATCTTGATCAGCGCCCTCTCGTCGATGACGTCGCCGCGCGCGGTGTTGACGATGTAGCTCGTCGGCTGCAGCAGCGCCAAGCGGCGAGCCGAGACCAGATGATAGGTCGCAGGCGTCGACGGGCAATTGACCGAGACGATATCGACGCGGGCCAGCATCTGGTCGAGGCTGTCCCAATAGGTCGCCTCCAGCTCGTCTTCCGTCGCCGGATTGACCCGTTTGCGATTGTGATAGTGGATCGAAAGGCCGAATGCCTTGGCGCGGCGGGCGACCGCCGTGCCGATGCGGCCCATGCCGACGATGCCGATGCGCTTGCCGTGAATGCGGCGGCCAAGCATCCAGGTCGGCGACCATCCCGCCCATTCGCCAGGATTGTCCGTCAGCACACGCGCACCTTCGGCAAGACGCCGCGGTACGGCGAGGATGAGCGCCATGGTCATGTCGGCGGTATCTTCGGTCAGCACATTCGGCGTGTTGGTGACCGTGATGCCGCGACGGGCGGCGGCCTCGACATCGATATGGTCGGTGCCGTTGGAAAAGCTGGCGATCAACTTCATCTGCGGGCCGGCTTCCTCGATCACCTCGGCGTCGATGCGGTCGGTCACCGTCGGTACCAGCACATCGACCGAGCGGACGGCCTCGATCAATTCGGCCTTGGTACGCGGCCGATCATCAATGTTGAGCTCGGCATCGAAGAGTTCGCGCATCCGCGTTTCTACCGCGTCAGGCAGTTTACGCGTCACATAGACCTTCGGTTTTTTCTTCGGCGTCATGGAGAGCGGCGATGCCTTGTTCAGATGTTCTTAACCAAGAAGCGGGATAATTTCCCCGTTCCGGGCATTTCTACCAGACCCGCAGGCGAAGACAAACAAAACTCGCTGGCGCGAACCGAGGATTTGCCGATAGCCGGAGCGCAAAGGCGATCGAACCGGCGCCTTTGTCATGACGAACGAACGGAAACTCCATGCGTGGCAAAGTATTGAAGTCCTGCGCTATTTTCGCGATCGGCCTGATGATGGCTGCCGCAACGGCCGATCTTGCCGCTGCTCAGGCGGCCAAGGGGCCAAGCGGATTGCCGCTGCCGCGCTTCGTCACGCTGAAATCGAAGCGGGTCAATCTGCGCATCGGCCCGAGCGCCGACTATGCCGTGTCATGGCTCTACCTCAAGCAGGGACTGCCGGTCGAGATCATCCAGGAATATGATAATTGGCGGCGCGTGCGCGATGCCGACGGCACCGAAGGCTGGGTCAACCAGTCGCTGCTGTCAGGCCAGCGTTCTGCGCTTGCAGCTCCATGGATGAAGGGCAAGGGTAAGGCCGTGTTCGTCAATATGCGTCGCGAAGCCCAGCCATCCGCCACCATCATCGCCAAGCTTCAGCCCGGCGTGATGATGAGCGTTCGCGAATGCACGGGCAACTGGTGCATGGTCACGGCTGATGGCACCGAAGGCTGGGTGGCACAATCCGAGATCTGGGGCGCTTACCCCGGCGAAGCCTTCAAGTAACGAAACACCTCATCAAATCGGCACCCCCGAGACTTTTCCTGCGCCATGATATATCTGGCAGCGGAAATGGAGACGGACGATCTTGGGCTATCTACTCGGCGTTTTGGGCGTTGCGATCGTTGTGTTCACATCGACGAATGTCGACGACATCTTTGTTCTGCTCGGCTTTTTTGCCGATCCTAAATTCCGCGCGAAACAGATCATCATCGGCCAATATCTCGGTATTGCCACTCTTTACGGCGTCAGCGTCGTCGCCTCATTTCTCGTGCTCGTCATTCCAGCCGCCTATATCGGCCTGCTTGGTTTCGCCCCGATCTATTTCGGGCTGAGGAGGCTGTGGGAGCTCTGGAACGGCATCGAAACAGACGGCGATCCGGAAGACCATGAGAAGGCTTCGGCGGGGCATGGCAACATCGCTGCAGTGACCCTCGTGACGATCGCCAATGGCGGCGACAATATCAGCGTCTACACGCCGCTGTTTGCCACCCGCTCCGCCTATGAAATCCTGGCGATCGGCTGCATCTTCGCTGTTATGACGGCGATCTGGCTCGCGGCAGCCCATTCCCTTGTCAACCATCCGAAGCTTGGCGCACCGATCAGGAAACATGGGCACAGGGTCGTTCCGTTCATTCTGATCTGCCTCGGGATCCTTATTCTCTATGAAGCCAGGACTGCGACGCTCTTCTGGAGCTAGGCGGCTGCTTGATCCGATTCATAAAAAAAGCCGCCCCGACGATTTGTCGAAGGCGGCCCTTATTCTCAGCATGTCAAACGACTTGGCGATCTAGTTCGATCAGAGAAGCCCGAATTGCTTGCCCGCTTCCGACAGCGACCGCATCGGCCGAGGGCCGATCTGTTCGATGACGATAGCCGCGGCGAGGTTGCCGAGCTTGGCGCAATCTTCCAGCGTGCGTCCCTGCGTATAGCCGAACAGGAAGCCGGCGGCGAAAAGATCGCCGGCGCCGGTCGTATCGACACGTTCATCGATCGGATGCGCATCGACGACATAACGCTCGTTTCCACGCACGATGACAGCGCCGTCCTTGCCTGTCGTGACGGCAGCGATCTTGCAATCGGCAGCAATCGACGTCAGCGCCTTGTCGAAATCGTCGGTCTCGTAGAGCGACAGAGCCTCGTCACGATTGGCGAAAACGATATCGACCGTGCCGGAGCGCATCAGATCGAGGAATTCGCCACGATAGCGACCGACACAGAAGCTGTCGGACAAGGTCATCGACACTTCCCGGCCATGGGCATGGGCGATGCGAGCGCATTCGCGGATCGCTTCCTTGGCGCGCGGCGGATCCCAGAGATAGCCTTCGAAATAGGTGACCTTGGCGGCGGCGACGACATCTTCCTCGACGTCTTCCGGGCCAAGCTCGACACAGGCGCCGAGATAGGTGTTCATCGAGCGCTCGCCGTCCTCGGTAACGAAGATCATCGAGCGGGCGGTGGGCGGGAAAGTGCCCTTCGCCCTGGTCTCATAGTGCACGCCCTGGGCGCGAATATCGTGGGCGAAGATCTCTCCGAGCTGATCCTCGGCGACCTTGCCGAAATAGGCGGCCCTGCCGCCGAAATTGGCAACGCCGGCAGCCGTGTTACCGGCACTGCCGCCGGAAGCCTCGAGCGCCGGGCCCATGCGCGAATAGAGGAGCTCTGCGCGGTCGGCATCGATGAGATTCATCGCGGCCTTGGTGATTTCGTTGTCGATCAGAAACTGATCGTTGCAGCGGGCGATAATGTCGACGATGGCATTGCCAACGGTCAGTACATCGAAACGAGTCATCAATAGGAAGGTCCCGGTATAGGTGATAGCCGGTAATCGGTATTATCGGTTTTTCCGAAGTTTGGAAGAAAAATCGGTATATTGGCGACCAACTTAATTCCGATCAGTCATTTGGCTGTCACTTTCTATCTTTAAATGCTTATCAAGCGGCTGGGATCGGAAGCTCATAAGGCCTCCAAGCCAGTCTGGGAAGGTATGATACCTTCCGCCTCACCGGTACGCGGGCCGACCACGGATGAACTGGCGGCATGTGCACCGGGGGGACTCTTCGGCGAAGCCGGACAGGCAAAAGCGGGTTTGATCCCGCTTTTTTTGTTTTGCGGCTTCTCACGATGAAGCAAGCTGCTACAACTTCCGGATCAAATCCCTCGAGCCATCATTTCAACGGCCTCGCCCGGCATGTCCGAAATCCTGACCGACGTCCTTCCCGTTTTCCTGATGATTCTCGTCGGCTGGGTGATCGTGCGCACTGGCCTGCTGAAGGCCGAAGTCGGCGAGGCCATGAGCGAATTCGTCTTCAAGATCGCCGTGCCGCTGCTGCTGTTCCAGACCATTGCCGAGGCGAATTTTCAGGGCGAGTCGCCGTTTCGATTGTGGATCGCCTATTTCTCCGGTGTTGCGGTCACCTGGACCGCTGGCCATCTGGTGACGACACGGCTGTTCGGCCGGGATGCGCGCATCGGCGTTCTGGCCGGGGTTTCGTCGGCCTTCGCCAACACGATCTTCATCGGCCTGCCGCTGGTGGGCCGCACGGTCGGGCCAGACGGCATCATGGCGATGTCGATCCTGATCGCCGTGCATCTGCCGACCATGATGATCGCCGGCACGCTGCTGATGGAACAGGCCGAGCGCAAGGAAAATGCCGGGGCCGGCCGCAGCACCGGCGAGCTTCTGCTGCAGGTCGGCAAAAACCTCGTTCGCAATCCGCTGGTCATCGGCCTCTTCTGCGGCCTCGTCGTGCATATGATCGGCATTCCCATCCCGGCAACGCTCGGCACCGTGGTCGACAACATCGCCAATATCGCCGGTCCGGCCGCGCTGATCTCGCTCGGCATGGCGCTGCGCCAATATGGTCTCTCGGGCAATATCGGCATCACCAGCGTGATATCGGCCTTCAAGCTCCTGCTGCTTCCGGCCTGCGTGTTTGTCGCCGCATACGTCCTGGGTCTCAGCCCCGAATGGCGGGCAGCACTCGTACTTACTGCAGCCGTTCCTACAGGTGTGAACGCCTGGCTGATTGCCAACCGCTTCGGGGTCGGTCACAGTCTTGCAGCCTCGACGATTACGCTGACGACCGCGCTCGGTGCATTCTCGGTGTCACTTTGGGCCTATATGCTCGGCTAGCCTGACCCTCGCTCGGCACCGGGCGAAGACGATATATCTCCGCAGTCGGAGAAGCAGGCAGGAAAATGGTCATATATTTGCGCATCGCGGCTTTTAAGTCCGGAGCGCAGCAAAGGATGGCACATGAATATTGCAGCTCCACTCAGCAACCCCGCTTCGGCCTATGCACACAAGGTCTTCGTCCTGCAGGGCGGCGGTGCGCTCGGCTCCTATCAGGCGGGCGCCTTCGAAGCGCTGAGAGAACAGAATATCGAACCGGACTGGATCGCCGGTATCTCGATCGGCGCCATCAACGCGGCGATCATGGCCGGCAACGTACCGGGCGAGCGGCTCGAGAAGCTGCGCTCCTTCTGGAACAAGGTGGGCATCCAGCTCCCCGTCGACGTGCTGATGGAACATCAACGCGAGACCAGCCCCTTCTACCGTACCGTCAGCAGCTGGTGGGTCTCAACCTTCGGCGTGCCCGGATTCTTTTCGCCCTGGCAGATCCCGGCCTGGTTCCAGTCACGCGGCTCGGCCGGCGCGACAAGCATCTACGATACCGGACAATTGCGCCAGACACTGCTCGACCATGTCGATTTCGACCGAATCAACCACGGCCCGGTGCGGCTGAGCCTCGGTGCGGTCAATGTGCGCACCGGCAACTTTGCCTTTTTCGACAACAAGGACACCAAGATCACACCGGAGCATGTGATGGCGAGCGGCGCCCTGCCACCGGGCTTTCCCTCAATCAAGATCGGCGGCGAGCACTATTGGGACGGCGGCCTCGTTTCAAATACGCCGCTCGGCTATGTGCTGCGCAACGGCGCCGGCGTCGACACCGTGGTGTTTCAAGTCGACCTCTTCAGCGCCGTCGGCCCATTGCCGCAAGACCTCGAAGAGGTCGAGGAGCGGCGCAAGGACATTACCTATTCCAGCCGTACCCGCCTCAATACCGACCTCTTTCTGGAACGGCATCGTCTGCGGCGCGCCATAGCAGAACTGTATGCCCGCCTTCCCGAGGAGGCCAAGGCCGACCCGGAGATCCAGAAGCTGCAGGAGCATTCCAGCGATTACAGCGTCACGATCATCCACCTGATCTATCGCAACAAGCAGTTCCGCTCCCATTCCAAGGATTATGAATTTTCGGCGCTTTCCATGCATGAGCATTGGCAGGCGGGCCTGCGCGACGGCCGCAAGGCACTGGCGCCGGAAGAATGGCGCGTGCCGCCCAAGGCCGAAGAAGGCCTCAAGGTCTACGATCTCGATCAGAGATCGCGTTCGCGCAAACATGCTCTCTAGAACACATCACGAATAAGCCCGGTCGTTGTGACCGGGCTTTGTGATTGTGCGTGCCTCTCAAACGATCAGTTGGTCGCAGCAGCCGGGGCGGCGTTCGGATCCGGCAGCGGCTCCGGCGTATCGGCGAGCGTGCGCAGATAGGCGATCACGTTGGCACGATCCTCTTCCTTCGGCAGGCCGGCAAAGCCCATGGCCGTTCCGGCGACGAACTTCTTCGGAGCGGCGAGGAAGTGATAGAGGTGGTCATACGTCCACTTCTCCGAACCGCCCTTGGAGAAATCCTTCATGCCGGACGAATAGGCAAAGCCTTCATGCTCGCCGACCGGGCGATCGACAATACCCCAGAGATCAGGGCCAACCTTGTTTGGCCCTCCCTTCTCTCCGGAATGACAGGCCTGACACTTCTTGAAGATCGTTTCGCCGACCTTGGCATCAGCCTTCTGCAACAGCTGAGCGATCGGCGTTTCCGGCTTGGCGGCAGCAGCCTTGTCTCCACCTGCGGCCGGTTCTTCGGCGACGATGGTGAAACCGGGCTTTTCCGGTGCCTCCGAATGGAAAATAAATCCTGACGCGAGCGACACGGACTTCAACACGAACAGCGTGGCCAAAAGTGCCCCGACTCCCATGTTCACGTAGGATGAATTCATCTGCTATGCTCCCCTCGCCGCCGGCATCCTCCGCCGGCCCATCTTGAATTCGCGCGAAACCTATGTCTTTTGGCTGTTTCTTGCAACGCTGTAAACGGTCTCCACCGTGAGACGTTTTGACACTTTTCCCGCAGGAATAGAAGGCCCAAGAATGACAGATTCAAATTTAGACAAGACACTGGTCCTCATTCCCGCCCGCATGGCCTCCACTCGCCTGCCAGGCAAGCCGCTCGCCGATATTTGCGGCCTGCCCATGATCGTACAGGTTGCCAAGCGGGCGCGCGAGGCGGCGATCGGTCGCATCATCGTTGCGGTCGACCATGACGATACCTATGCCGCCGTCGCCAATGCAGGCTTCGAAGTCGTCATGACGCGCCAGGATCATCAGTCCGGCTCGGACCGCATCTATGAGGCCTTACAGGCTGTCGACCCCGAAGGCCGTGCCGAAATCGTCGTCAATGTCCAGGGCGACCTTCCCACCATCGACCCCGAGACCATCCGCGCCTCGCTGCGCCCGCTGGAAGACCCGGCCGTCGACATTGCCACGCTGACCGTCGAGATCAAGGACGAGGAAGAAAAAACCGCACCGAGCGTCGTCAAGGTCGTGGGGTCGGCGATTTCCGACAATCGCCTGCGCGCGCTCTATTTCACCCGGACAACCGCGCCTTACGGCAATGGTCCGCTCTACCACCATATCGGTCTTTACGCCTATCGTCGGGCAGCGCTCGAAAAATTCGTGAGCCTCGGGCCATCGCCGCTCGAACGGCGCGAATCGCTGGAGCAGCTGAGAGCACTGGAAGCCGGCATGCGCATCGATGTCGAGATCGTTGACACGATCCCGCTCGGTGTCGATACTCCCGCCGACCTCGAAAAGGCCAGACGCATCCTTTCCGCCGCTTCCTGACAGACGGCATTCCCCCAAGGGCAGTCCCATGATTACCAAGACCAACAAGATCTCCTTCCAGGGCGACTACGGCGCCAATTCCGATATGGCGAGCCGTGACATGTTCCCGACCATGGAGCCGCTGCCCTGCCAGACCTTCGAGGACGCCCTCACCGCCATCGACAATGGCGAGGCCGATCTCGGCATGATTCCGATCGAAAACACGATCGCCGGCCGCGTCGCCGATATCCATCACCTGCTGCCGGAGTCGCGGCTGCATATCGTCGGCGAATATTTCATGCCGATCCGCTTCCAGCTGATGGTCCTTCCGGGCGTCAAGAAGGAAGAGATCCGCACCGTGCACAGCCACATCCATGCGCTTGGCCAATGCCGCAACATCGTGCGCGCCAACGGCTGGAAGCCCGTTATCGCCGGTGATACGGCTGGTGCCGCCAAGCTGGTGCAGGAAACCGGTGACCGCAGCATGGCGGCGCTGGCGCCACGATTGGCCGCCGATCTCTACGGCCTCGAAATCATCGCCGAGAACGTCGAAGACACCGAAAACAACATGACACGCTTCGTTGTCCTGTCGCGCGACGAGCATTGGGCGGAGCGCAGCTCGCCGGACGAAAAGATCGTCACGACCTTCGTCTTCAACGTCCGCAACATTCCGGCAGCGCTCTACAAGGCACTCGGAGGCTTTGCGACCAACGGCATCAACATGACCAAGCTCGAGAGCTACCAGCTCGGCGGCCGTTTTGTAGCAACGCAATTCTATGCCGATATCGAGGGCCACCCCTCCGATCCGCATGTGCGCCGCGCCCTGGAAGAACTGCGTTTCTTCTCGGAGAAGGTCCGGATTCTGGGTGTCTACAAGGGGCATCCGACGCGGGGGCAGCTTTAAGCGTTGATGCGAGCCTCGGGGCCACCTCGTGGTTCGAGGCACTCCCGTTTTCGCTACGCTCTGACGGCAGTGCACCTCACCATGAGGTGGAGTGCATACCGCGGCAGACGCAGTGGATCAGCCCTCATGGTGAAGTGCGGAAGCCCTGAGCTTGTCGAAGGGGCTGGAGCCTCGAACAGGAGGACGCGTGGCGAGATCATCGTAGGCCTATCCAATCGCTATTCAGCGGCCTTGGTGAGGACCTCGATGTGGTGACCATCCGGGTCGATCACAAAGGCAGCGAAATAGTTCGGCCCGTAATGGGATCGAAGMCCCGGCGGTCCATTGTCGGCGCCGCCATAAGCCAGCGCCGCCTCATGGAACGAGAAAACGGCTGCACGACTTGGAGCCGCAAAGGCGAGATGAAAGCCCAAGCCCGGAGCTCGGGCATCTCTACCGCGCAATTTGATGGCGAATTTGTCGCCACCGCCCGCCGGGCCATATCCAATCGCCTGGTCGGGGTCGCCCGGGTTCAGGTCTTCCCAAACCCGCACGTAGCCAAGCGGCGCAAATGCTGCGTCGTAGAATGCGGCGGCTTTCTCGATATCCGCAACACCGAATGAAATATGATGCAGCAACAACGCCTCCCGTGGCTCCCTGGGTTATCGCTCAGTCTCTTCCGTGAATGCTGCGAGTCAACTCGAATGATGGACGATCTGCACCACATCCGGCCTGCCAACCACCTCTCCCCACCCTTTGACAAGCTCAGGGCGGAGAGAGGCTGCCGTGGGAGGCAGATCGAATGTTGTACTTTACTTATCCGGCTCACAAACGCGAAGGCGATGGCCGTCGGGATCGAGCACGACGAAGGTCGGGCCGAAATCCATGGTCGTCAATTCCTGAGCGATCGGCAAACCACGCGCTTTCCAATCCTTGTAGTGCCGCTCGACGGCACCGGGGCCTTCGACCATGAAGCCCAACTCGCCGCGATTGCCGATGGCGGAGGGTTGCGGCTCGACACTGCTGCGGCGCCAGAGACCGAGGTTGAAACCATTGCCGAGCTCGAAGGCCACGAAAGTCGGCGCAGCAAAGCTCGGCTCGCGGCCGAGCAAGTCGCGATAGAACGGCGTGCTTTCCGCCGGGTCCTTGACATAGAAGATAATGAGATTCGGGTTGGTCATGGGATATTCCTCTCGTTTTGGATGGATATGAAGGCAGAAGTGCCCGGTCCGGCAGGCTCAGCGGAGCTTGCCGGTGGAAGGCTGGTTGCGTGTGTCGAACGTTGGGTGAAGCGTTGGCGGTGCAGTTAGTGCATCCGCTCTTCCTCACGGTAAGGGGCGCGTCCGTCCAGGAAGCCCAGGTCGCGCTTTACGGAATTCGGCGTTTCCTCGATATCGAGGCGATTCCAGCGGTGGGTGAAATAGCCAAGCGCAATCTGCGAGAGGCGAGCCAGTGGCGCGGCTATGGAAGCGCCCCTGCCGGCCCCGGCGTGATCGCGCTGTGCCTGTTTCGTCGTGACGAAAATGTTGCTTGCCATGATCGATCCTCCGTCCTGCTTGGATGGGATCGATAATAGGCGCGCCTACTGACAGTTTCTGGCAGTAGTCTTAGGCTCCTGGATCAATCATTCGCTCTGCCATGCAGCGTGTGCCATTCCTTTGCCAAAGCGACGCGGCGGCGGGGATAGCGGGCATCCAGCACCGCGAAGTCGACAATGCGGTCGGCGCGGAAATGACGGTAGCCCTCGCGCAATTCGCACCAGGCGACGATCATGCGCACGTCGTCGAAATAGCCGAGTGCGAAGGGCCAGATGCGCCGGGTCGAAACGGAACCGTTCACATCGCCATAGGTCAGCTGCACCACGCGCTCGGAACGGATCGCCTTGCGCATGAGAGAAAGATCAGCCTTGTCCACGATCACGCGCTTTATCGCGACGAGCAACGTTGCCTGGTCGATCGCCTCGCGCATTTCGGCCGGCAGCACCGCGGCGATCTTGGCAAGCGCATCGGCGCCGGCGGCGGCCAGACGCTCATCGGTTGCGCGCGCCACCCATCGCGACCCCAGCACCAGCGCCTCGATCTCGTCCTGCGAGAACATCATCGGCGGCAGCATGAAGCCGGGCTTCAGGACATAGCCGATGCCGGGCTCGCCCTCGATCATGGCGCCCTGTGACTGTAGGCTGGCAATATCACGATAAAGCGTGCGCAGGCTGACGCCGGTTTCCTCGGCCAGCACAGCGCCGCTGACCGGACGGCGGTAGCGGCGCAGCGTCTGTAACAGTGTCAGCAAACGTTCCGAGCGCGCCATGGCAGGGGGAAACCTATCGCTTCCATTCGACCCAGTCGCGCATCAGGCGATGGGCAATGGCCCCCTTGGGCGGGGAGGTGTTGCCGGAGGCGGAAACGCGATCGAGCATGGCGAGCGTTTCTTCCGGCGTGAACCAGCGGCAATCCTCGAGTTCGGCATCGTCGATGCGAATCTCGGTCGATTTCGCCTCGGCATAGCAGCCGATCATCAGCGAATGCGGCATCGGCCAGGGTTGCGAAGCGTGATAGCGCACCCGGCCGATGTGAATGGCCGCTTCCTCAAGCGTCTCGCGGCGCACGGCATTCTCGATGGTTTCGCCCGGCTCGACGAAACCGGCGAGACAGGAATACATGCCGGGTGCGAAATGATGGCTGCGACCGAGCAGGCAGCGATTTCTTTCCTCGTCGACCGCCAGCATGATGACGACCGGGTCGGTGCGCGGGAAGATCATGTGTTCGCAGGCGGTGCAGACGCGCTTGTAGCCGCCGATGCGGCTCTCCATGACCGAGCCGCAGCGCCCGCAGAAACGGTTGTCGCTGTTCCAGCGAAGGAGGCTCACACCCTGCGCCGCCTCGCCGAGGATTTCGCCCTCGAGCAACAGGTCGCGCCAGAGCGAGCGCATGTCGGCCGGCTTGTATTGGCTGGCAAGATCTTCCGCATTGATGCGCACTGGCACGGCAAGTCGGGGCTCGCCGGTGTTGCGGTAGCCGAGCAATACGGCCGCTTCCCAATCCGGATCGAGGTCCTTCAACTCATAGCGGGCAAACAATGGATCGAGCACCTGCCCGTCATGCTTCAAGACCAGCTGTTCCTTGGCGAAAGCCAGGATATGCGTGCCTTCCTTGGCAAGCGCCTGCTTGATCGTTTCCTCGTCGCGATGCTCGGCATCCCGGTTAAGCTGGTTTTCCGCAAAGGCGGTGAGACTGCTGGGTTCCGGATGCGGCACATCCGAGGAAAAGATCGAAGGGCTCATTGTGAAAGCGTTTCCCGCAACTTGGCTATGAGGCTGTTCATGTCTTCGTCCGAATAGGGCTCCGCCTTGCCGAAGCCCCAGATCGGGCCGGGCCAGTTCGCATCCCCTTCGAACCGCGCAATGACATGAACATGAAGCTGACGGACGATATTTCCAAGAGCCCCGACGTTGATTTTTGTCGCCCCCGTCACCGTCTTCAGGGCACTTGCGACCTTGTCGCTCTCGAAGGTCAACAGGATGCGGTCGAGCGGCGTCAGCTCGAAAATTTCCGATTTGTCGGGCCGGCGGGGAACCAGCAAAAGCCACGGCCAGCGGCTATCCTTCATCAGCCGCACGTCGCAAAGGCCTGTTATCACCACGGAAACGCTGTCATTCGCCAGACGGTCGTCGAGCGTAAACTCCTTCAAGGGGGCATCCTCCATTGTTTTATCAAATGTTTAGCAGTTTTTTTTGMCCTTGGCTTGCTTTTGATGACGATATTGCCGATATGTGCATCCGGGAGGTTGGTGGTGGACGAGCCACTCGCCAACCGGGTCAGGTCCGGAAGGAAGCAGCCCCAACGAGCCCGGCACGGGTCATCGTGCCAGCCTCCCACCCTTTCTGAAAGCAAGACCCGGCTTTCTGCGGGCAAAATAAGCAGGGCAATGAGCGACAGCGAGCGACAAGCAAAAGATGCCGCCTCGACCGGCACCGGTTACCGGGTGCTGGCTCGCAAGTACAGGCCCAAGGACCTGTCTCTTCTACACATCTAGATGTGTATAAGAGACAGGTCATGTACTGGGTCAGATTGTCGGCGACGACCTTGACGATCGGCACCTTCGGCAGGCCTGGATCGGCGAAGATGTGGTCGACGCCGGCGCCGATCGAGAAGATGGCGCGCAGGTTGGGCAGCCGGGAGAGCAGGTTCGGCTTGTGCTTCCACACCACCGCGTAGGCGATCGAGGGATCGGCGGCGCCGGCCGGCTCCAGCACCACCTCACGCTCTGCCGCCAGCAAT
>BFBZ01000637.1_pt1 | contig 18945 bp, 17 predicted proteins | sample 1888401 | NCBI WGS metagenome assembly BFBZ01 (sample SAMD00112614, study PRJDB3348) | symbiont metagenome | host: Chara braunii | reverse complement strand
CWGCCGATCGCTTCATTCAAACAGCCAACTTGTATCACAGGGGCATCATCAATAAAGTACTGATCACCGGTGGCACAGGCAATTTGATGCAAAGGGAACCACCGGAAGCTATTTTTCTCAAACAGGAATTCATCCGYAATGGCGTAAACGAAAAAGACATTAYCCTCGAAAGTCGGTCTCGTAACACATACGAGAATGCCATATTCAGTAAGCGGGTATTGGATTCTCTAAAATTACAACCGCCGTTTGTACTGGTAACTTCTGCCATGCATATGCCCCGGTCGGTCGCTGTATTTAAAAAAGCGGGCATCAACTTCATTAGTTACCCTTGCGATTATACAGTCATCGATGAAAGATTTGATATTGATAATTATATCATACCCGATATTTCTCTATTGAAGAARTGGTCATGGGTCATCAAAGAAGTGGTAGGTTTCGTTGCCTATCGTTTAACAGGCAAAGCCTGATCATTACACCYGTTTTACATCTACCGTATGCATATCCTGCAAACGATACAATACTTCATCRAGYCTTGCTTTGGGAATGCCAATACGGAGCAGACAGAACAATTGCATTTCCTGTCCAACCACGCTGCAGTTGCATTGTTTAACGATCATCATCACATCGTTCATGCGCGTATAGTCGAACTGYARTTCGTRCATGATTTCAATTGGTTTCTGCACAATGGGCACCAGTTGCAACGCCATGGCAGTAGCTGTTTTATAGGCATTGRTGAGTCCGGGTACACCCAATAAAGTGCCCCCAAAATAACGCACTACAATCACCCCGGTATCGGTTAGCCMTTTGCTGTCGATCTGCCCCAGGATTGGCCTGCCGGCGCTTCCACTGGGCTCGCCATCGTCACTCACCCTGAACTGRTTTCCATCCAGTCCTATACGGTATGCAAAGCAGTGATGCACTGCTTTGGGGTGTTCTTTYTTCAGTTGCTGCAACTGCTCTTTGAATGCCTCGGGTGTTTGCACCGGGAAAACAAAAGCGATGAACTTACTGCCCCTGTCTTTGAATTCGGCCATTGCAGTTTTATCAATGGCCTGGTAAAAATCTTCATTACTCATAAGCTGTCTCCAAATGCAATCAACCAGATCGATACCATGGAAAGAACAATTCCTGCCCAATTRATYTTTGATAAYCGTTCCCKGAACAATAACCAGGCAGCCACAGCGCTGAATAATACAATGCCCATATTGTTCATGGGTATGCTGGCGCTGCTCTGCCAGGGACTGATTTTCAAAAACCTGACCAGGCACCAGATRGAAAAATAATTGGGTACGCCAATGATAATGCCGGCCAGCARGTTCTTCCAGGCAAAAACCTGTTTGCCGCGAAGATACTGTATCAATAGAATGCAGGAGCCGATRGTGGCYGCTGATAAAAAACCACTGATGAGGTAAGCATTGCTGTTTTCTTCGGTTACATAATTTTTCTGYACATGGTTRATCAGTGCATCGAGCAGGCCRCTGCCRATGAAAAGGATCAAAGGCAAAAAAGGAACCAGGGAGTACCTGTGCGAAGCCTGCTGCTTGTTATCATTCACTTCCGATGATGCCGCCTTGTTCCTGTAACAAGTAAGTACAACGGCCAATAATGCCAGTCCAACTCCTATCCCTTTCCAAATCCYTATACTTTCTCCATACAGGTATACCGATAAAACCACCGGTATGATCAGCGATAGYTTATTGGCAACRGAWGCAACTGCCACGCCGATCTTTTGTGTGGTRGCGCCCAATGTATTGAAGATGGAGACAAAGAAAACACCCATSAGRCAGGCCCAGCGGAACCAGGGTGTGCCTGTTACCGAAGCATTRATGGGGAAACCRCCATTCACGAATGAACCGGTAACAACACAGGTGAAATAGTTAAAGAGAATGACCTGGAATATACTAACCTGGTATCTTTCACAWGCTTTGATCGCAAGCGTGAGATAACTGGTAAGCACAATACTGCCGAGCAGGTAAAGCATGGGAACAGGGATTTAATGCAAGAGACCGGGTGTATAATAAGTGATATGATCGGTTTCCCATTGTTCTTCCAGTTGCATATCTGCATTGGTAAGGAGTGGCGATGGCAAACCATTGCCAATGTTCARCTGCCGGTTTGTGATCACACGCGCTTCATCCCACAATGCTTCGTCAATAAACTGCTGCAACAAATGCTTTCCTCCTTCTACCAATATACTTTGCAGTTGCAGRTGGTGACAGGCTTTGAGCAGTTGCGGCACAACAGGCGCTTCAAAATCCAGCCGGTGGTACCATAATTGGTTATGCCGTTCCTCTTTGCTGTTATTGAATACAATGGTAGTTTGTTCTCCGTTGAATAATTTCAGCGACGATGGCAGCGAAAGGTTCCGGTCAATGACCATTCGCACAGGGCTTTTCCCGCTCCACAAACGGTTATCGAGCGATGGGTTATCGAGCATAGCTGTACGGGTACCCACCAGTATGGCTGCTTCTTCGCTGCGCCAACGATGCACGAGCCTGTTGGAATATGCATTACTGATCAGCAGGCGTTCCCCGGTATTAGCGGCCATTTTATGATCTGCCGTCTGCGCCCATTTCAGCACCACATARGGCCGGYCGGTTGTATGAAAAGTGAAAAAACGTTTGTTCAATGTTTTACAGGCGTCTTCCAATACACCCACTTCAACAGTAATGCCTGCCTGTTTTAGTTTTTCAATTCCCCTGCCGTCTACTTCTTTAAAAGGATCCCTGCATCCTATCACTACATGGGGTATTTGCTTTTCGATGATCAGGTCGCTGCAGGGAGGTGTTTTACCATAATGGGCACAGGGCTCCAGGGAAACATACAAACTGGCTTGCCTGATATGTGGCTGGTCAATGGCAGCAACGCTATTGATGCAGTTCACTTCGGCATGCGCTTGTCCGTATTGACGGTGCCATCCCTCCCCAATGATCCGATCCTGGTACACCAGTACCGCGCCTACCATGGGGTTGGGCGCAACGGACCCAGCACCCAACCGGGCCAGTTCCATGCAACGCAGCATATATCGTTCGTCCTGGTTCATCACATCAGAATGAACAAAAATAGCCAAATGGTGCTAACATTGCAGCATGACGTTCCAATCGGCCCAACAGCAATTACTGGCAATACTGGCTCCTATATACGATGCACGCGAAGCAAGTGCTATTGCCTACCTGGTCATGGAGCACCTCACCGGTAAAACAAAAATTGAACGCCTGCTGGAGCCCGCATCTGCATTGACTGAGAAAGAAGAATCCTTGTTGCAGTCATATATAGATCAACTATCCCGGCATCGTCCCGTTCAGTATGTTCTCGGTGAAGCCTGGTTTGCAGGCATGAAATTTCATGTCAATGAACATGTACTGATTCCCCGGCCTGAAACAGAAGAGCTGGTTGCCTGGGTGATTGATCATGCAGGAAAAGGAGATACGCAAATACTGGATATTGGTACCGGCAGCGGATGCATCCCCATTGCATTGAAAAAAAGTTTACCGATGGCTTCTGTTACGTCTGTCGATGTAGATTCGAATGCGCTGGAGGTAGCGCGCAACAATGCAATAACCTTAAACACAAACATTCAATTCATTGAACTGGATTTTTTAAACGAAAGCTGTTGGAATGGGTTACCCGCCTATAACATCATTGTTAGTAATCCTCCTTACATAAAGGTCCGGGAGGCCGCTACCATGTCGGCACATGTGTTGAACTATGAACCTTCATTGGCGCTCTTTGTACCCGATGATGATCCCCTGTTATTTTATCGAAAAATTGCCCTGTTCAGTAAACAGCACTTGCTGAAAAATGGAATGATCTGTATGGAAATCAATGAAGCCATGGGCAATGAAGTCTGTCAATTGTTCCGTTATGCAGGTTTTGAAGCAGATATCAGACAGGACTTACAAGGCAAAGAACGTTTTGTTATAGTACGGCCGGCTGCATGTTGATGCATGTTTAAACATTTAATATTGCGCAACCGTTTGCGTGTTCGTTTCAATAAAACACGTGTTAAATTTATTTTAACAATATATATTTCAGCATATATCTAACTGCAAAACCCTCTGAAACAGCAACCATGATTGCCGAAGAACCTCAACTCATGCAAGACCTGGTCAATGGTAGTCTTGAGGCTTTTGATGTTATTTACCGTCGCTATTCCCACGCTGTTTATTGCAATGCGTTGAAGCTCACAAAAGACACAACACTGGCAGAGGATATCTTGCAGGAAGTGTTTCTTGCACTATGGAATAAAAAAGAAACCATCGATAATACCCATTCTTCTATTGGTGGATGGTTATTTACGGTATGTTACCGCTGTTCAGTCAACCTGCTGCGGAAGCAACTAAAAGAATCGATATGCTACAGCGAAATAATCCAGGAAGCAATTCATCCATTGCCTGAAGAGGAAATGCTACAAAAGAACGGACAATGGTCACAACTTGAACAAGCCATAGCAAAGCTTTCTCCTCAAAAAAGAAAAGTAGTGGAACTGTGTAAACTCGATGGCAAAACATATGAAGAAGCCGCCACCACACTCAACATTTCGAAGCATACGGTAAAGGAATACCTGATGACGGCCATGAGTTCGCTCAAAGAAATTGTATCCAACTGACCCCCCCGATTTGCCGCCTGCTGTGTATTTATTGAACAATCAGTACAGCAGTGAAAAGTTTCAACGACTCCTCAGAAAGGCTAAAAGCATTATTGGAAAAATCGGTATGGTCTGAAGAAGACAGGCAATGGCTGCTTCATTACCTGGAAAATAATAATACACCAGAGTTATACCAATTAATGGAGGAATACTTCCGGGAAGACCTTCTGGTAAGTCAGCCACACCAGGAAACTGATCGTGTTTTGCATTCCATACATGAAAGCATTAGACCTACTGGTACAAAAAGGCACCTTTTCATCTTGCCTGTATGGAAAAAATGGACCGTTGCTGCTACGGTCATGGTAATGTTCGCTGGAATTATTTATTTAATGAATCATCTCCATCGTCCCAACAATGATGCACTGGCGCAGAAACACCCTTATAAAAATGACGTAGCCCCGGGTCATGATGGGGCCATCCTTACTTTATCTGACGGGAAGGAAATCGTACTCGATAGTTTTTCAAATGGCCTGCTTGCCATGCAGGGAAACATCAAAGTAGAAAAAAAAGACGGGCAGATACTGTATAATGGAAAGAATGGTGAAGTGCTCTATAATCATGTTTCAACCAATAAAGGTCGTCAATGGGCAGTAGTACTTCCGGATGGGTCCAAAGCATGGTTGAATGCGGCTTCTTCCATTCATGGTCTAAAGCATGGCTAAATGCTGCTTCTTCCATTCATTATCCGCTTACATTCCATTCCAATGAACGCCTCGTAGAGATTACAGGAGAAGTTTATTTTGAAGTGGTACATAACCAGCAACAACCCTTCCGGGTAAAGGTAGCCGATCTGTCTCTTATACACATCTAGGTATGTATAAGAGACAGAGTTTATTTTGAAGTAGTACATAATGAACGGCAGCCATTCCGGGTGAAAGTAGCCGATCAGGTGATAGAAGATATAGGGACACAGTTTAATATCAATGCTTACTCCAACGAAGACATGATCAGAACTACCCTTGTAGAAGGAGCCGTAAAACTGAGCAATGCGTCAGGCAACGTTCTCATACATCCGGGTCAGCAGGCTTTCGCCAATGGTTCATCTAAAAAAATACAGGTAACAGAAGTCAATGTTGATGATGTTATTGCCTGGAAGAATGGGTTTTTCGGGTTTAGGAACAGCGATATCTACACCATCATGCGCCAGTTATCACGCTGGTATGATGTTGACATACAATACGAGGGAACTCTCTCCCACCAACGGTTTTCGGGAAAGATCGATCGTAGCCTGTCTCTTGTACAGGTTTTACAAATACTGGATGAAACCAAGGCTCATTTCAGAATAGAAGAAGATAAACGGATAGTGATCCTACCCTGATCCAAGACAATAACATTATTTAACCAAAACCCTGAAAGTGTATGAAAAGATAAAAACGCAATACAGTTAACCAAAAAGCCGGAAGTGCTGCTACACTCCCGGCCACCTGCCAAAACAGGCAACATTTGGGCAATCTTTCCGATAAAATCGGAAATCTTCAATCCATTATTATCAACCCAAACTCTTACAAATGTATGAAACTTACTTATCATGCTTCGAACCAATTCCTGCTTTCGATGAAACTGACTATCATACTCCTTACGCTTGGTTTTACACAAATCAGTGCAAGCGGATTTTCACAAAAAGTTTCCTATCAAGGTAAAAATGTACCCTTGCAAAAGGCTTTTGCTGCTATTGAACATCAAACAGGTTACTCTTTTTTCTATAACCAGGAAGACCTCAACAAATCCGAGCCTGTAACGGTCAATTTCAAGAATACCGATCTCACAAAAGCCCTTGATGAACTGCTGAAAGACCAGCACAAAGAATCTTACCGGTTCTCCATCAAAGGCAGGACCATCGTAGTAAGTGCCAATCCTGTTCCTGCCGTCAAAGCCGCGCCCCAGGCTTTAACAATCAGTCCCCCGTCTGTTGAAGTGATCGGTAAAGTGTTGAATGAAAAAGGTGAGCCTTTCAGTGGGGTAAGCGTAGTAGTAATAGGAAAAACAACCGGTACCCAAACCAATGCCAATGGCTATTTCAGAATCAATACGAATATAAATGATACCCTGGAGTTTTCTTTTATCGGTTATGAATCCCAGCGCATAGCCGTCAAAAAAAGCCTGGAAATAGAAATAAACCTGAAGCCTGTTGTAAAAGCCGTAGAAGAGGTAGTGGTCGTAGGTTTCGGTAAGCAAAGAAAGATCAGTGTGGTAGGTGCACAATCCACCGTACAAGCTGCTGAATTAAAACAACCYGTACGTTCTCTTTCCACTTCACTGGCGGGCCGCCTGGCCGGTATTATTGCCGTACAAAGAAGCGGCGAACCCGGGTATGATGACGCGCAATTTTATATCAGAGGTATTTCCACATTCACCAATGCAAACCCATTGGTACTGGTAGATGGCATTGAGCGTTCGCTGAACAATATCGAACCCGAAGACATTCAAAGCTTTTCCATATTGAAAGACGCTTCTGCAACAGCCGTATATGGTGTGAGGGGAGCAAACGGAGTGGTATTGATCACCAGTAAAACCGGGAAAGTGGGAAAACCTCAGATCAATCTCGATTACAATGAAGGCGTAACCCAATTTACCAAGGTTCCTCAACTGGCCGACGGTATTACTTTTATGAATATGGCCAATGAAGCATCCACCACACGTGGCGGAAGCCTGATCTATTCGCAGGACAGGATCGACAAAACCATTTCCGGCGCCGATCCCTACCTGTATCCAAATGTAAACTGGCTGGATGAAATATTTAAAAAGACCGGGCGTAACAGAAAAGCAATCCTGAATGTTTCAGGTGGCACCCCCAATGCCCGTTATTACGTTTCAGCGGGATATTATAATGAGCAGGGTTTGTTCAAAACAGACCAGTTGTCTCACTATAATTCAGCCATCGGGTTAGACAGGTACACATTTACTTCCAACCTAAATGTAACGGCTTCCAAAACAACCGAAATTGAACTGGGTATCGGTGGATACATTATCAATGGAAATTATCCGGGAACCGGCACATCCACTATTTACGGAACTGTAATGGCATTGCCTCCTGTTACCCATCCTGTACGCTTCCCCGATGGGAAGATCGCTGCACAGAATTATGGTGCTGTTGCCAGTCCTTATGTTCAGCTGACACAATCGGGCTATACAACAGAATTCAGAAATGAACTCCGGTCCAACGTGCGTGTAAAGCAAGACCTGTCTTTCTTTACTCCGGGTCTCAGCATGCAGGCTTTATTTTCTTTTGATGCCTATAACTATCATCGGATTGCCAGGACCAAATATCCTTACACCTACATTGCAAATGGCAGGGATGCCAATGGGCAACTGATACTGGTGCGATCAGATAAAAATAATGGTACCGACTTCCTTGGTTACAACCGCAGCAATGGCGGCAACCGTAAGTTTTATAGCGAAGCCTCCATCAATTATGATCGCAGCTTCGGCAAACACAGGGTAGGCGGTCTATTATTATATAATCAGTCCGATTTTGTAGATGGTTTCGCGAGTGATTTGATATCCGCCATTCCTTTCCGTTCAAGAGGATTGGCAGGGCGTGCTACTTACGGATATGATGATCGCTATTTTGTAGAGGCCAATTTCGGATATAATGGCTCTGAAAACTTTTCTCCTGAAAAAAGATATGGTTTCTTCCCGTCGGCGGGTATCGGCTGGGTAGCATCCAATGAACGATTCTTTGAACCCCTGGGTCAGGTATTCCAGTTCTTCAAGGTAAGAGCCACTTATGGGCTAGCCGGTAACAGTCAGATAGGTGGACGCCGTTTTGCTTATATGGATATTGTTGGTGATGGCACCGGAGGATACACATTCGGTCAGAATATTGATGTAGCATATGGAGGAAGGGATATATCAGAGTATGCATCGTCTGTTACATGGGAAACCGCAAAGAAAACAGACATTGGGATAGAATTCAAAACCCTGCACAATAAACTGAATGTGCAGGCCGATTGGTTCAATGAAAACCGCACAGGCATCTTCCTGAGAAGGGCATCACTCCCAGGTTTTACAGGTATTGCCAATGCTCCATATGGCAATCTTGGTGTCACCAATAATAAAGGCATTGATGCATCTGTTGAATACAATACCAGTTTCGGTGAATGGCGGGTAGGTGTTCGCGGCAACTTTACTTATGCTGTGAATAAAGTGATTGAAAACGATGAAGCAGCTAAAGCGTATCCCTGGCTGGAAGCGAGGGGGCATAAGATCGGACAACGTTTCGGCTATATTGCCATAGGATTATTTGCCGACTCATCTGAAATACTGAAGAGCCCTGTACAAAACGGCAATGTTCGGCCAGGAGATATCAAGTTCAAAGACCTGAACGGTGACGGAAAGATCAATGCAAAGGATCTTTACCCGATCGGTTATGGGCCTGTTCCTGAAATCGTGTATGGCGGCGGGTTTTCTCTTGCCTATAAAGGGTTTGATATGTCTGTTTTTTTCCAAGGCATTGGCAATGTAGACATCCTTTTGAACGGCGAAGGTATTGTTCCTTTCCAGCAAGGCGGTAACAGGGGGAATCTCTTTTCCAACATCACAGACCGCTGGACACCTTCCAATCCCAATCCGAATGCTTTTTATCCAAGACTCACTTTTGGAAATATCAACGACAATTACCAAACCAGTACATGGTGGATCAAAAATGGCCGTTACCTGCGATTGAAGTCATTGGAAATGGGTTATACACTTTCTAAAAAATGGACCAACCGGTACGGCGTAAAAAGTGCACGGTTTTATCTGTTGGGTAACAACCTGCTTACATTCAGTGAATTCAAGCTGTGGGATGTGGAATTGGGTAATGGACGTGGCACCACTTATCCTAATCTCACCACTTTCAGCGCTGGTGTTTCATTTAAGTTTTAACGATCAAAAAGGAATTGTATGAAAAGGAAAAACAAATCACTAATATATATCCTCACAGGGATAATTGCAATGACTACATTGCTGTCCTGTAAAAAGAACTTTCTCGACCAGGTGCCGGATGACCGGATCACCATTGACGGTGTGTTTCAAAGTAAAAATGAAACAGAAAAATACCTTGCCAATGTATATGGCTATATCCGTGATGAATGGATGCAAATGTGGGATTTTGGCGAAGGGGATGAAGCAGATACTGTCTCTTATACACATCTAGATGTGTATAAGAGACAGGTATACGGTTATGTCCGTGACGAGTGGTTACAGATGTGGGACTACGGTGAGGGGCAACCATGGCTGGGCTGCTCAGATGAAGCAGATATGACCTGGGCACGGAATGGGTACAGCACTTATTTCATGAACTTAGGTGCATGGAATGCGAGTTCTGATTTCTACAACTTGTGGACCAAGTATTACAGGGGCATCCGTTCTGCTACTTATTACTTACAACGGGTGGATGAATGCAAAGAAATGGCCAACGACCCTAATATCGGAGCAACCGGCATTAAGACACGCAAGGCGGAAGCCCGGTTCTTACGCGCTTTCTTCTATTTTAACCTGATCAAACAATATGGTCCCGTAGTATTGTTAGACGATAGTAAAGTACTGGCTTCCGATGCCCCGCTCAGCGGTCTTCAGTTCGCAAGGAATTCTTTTGACGAGTGTGTAACCTATATCAGTGCGGAGCTGGATAAAGCCGCCGCTGACCTGCCTCTCAGTCAAGCCAATACAAGCAACTATGGCCGTCCTACCAAAGGAGCAGTATTGGCAGTAAAAGCAAGGATGTTGTTATACGCAGCGAGCCCGCTTTTCAATGGCAACACCGATTATGCCAACATGAAAAACGCCGATGGCAAACAGCTCATCAGTCAGACTTATGATGCCGGTAAATGGAAAAAAGCCGCTGATGCTGCAAAAGCTGTGATCGATCTGAATCAGTACAGTCTTTACAACAGTGATCCTGATCCCATGAAAAATTACCAACAGATATTTACAGTTAATTGGAACAGTGAGGTAATTTTTGCCAGGCCCAAGGGCATTTATGACGGTGCCGATGACGATGAATGGGGCTACCATTGCGCTCCCAGGCAGGCAAGCGGCTGGAACGGCGTAGGAGCCACACAACAAGTTGTGGATGCCTACCAAATGGCTAATGGCAAACAGATCAATGAGCCTGGTTCAGGATACGTAGAAACGGGCTTCTCTACCGCTCCTACTACTTATACCACCACAGGTACCTGGAACATGTATGTAAACCGGGAGCCCCGGTTTTATGCATCCATTACTTATAACGGTTGCCAGTGGATCAACCCCAACCTGAACATCAAAGTGGAACTCTACAACACAGGTGCATCAGGGAAAGCAGGGTCCTATGATTATTCACGCACCGGTTACCTGGTACGTAAAATGATCAATCCCGATATGGATATCAACCTGGGGCAGTTCCAGAAAAAACACTACATCTTATATCGTTTAGGGGAAATCTACCTGGACTATGCAGAAGCACTTAATGAAGCCTCACCGGGCGATCCTGATATCCTGAACTATGTAAATCAGATCAGGCAGCGTGCAGGTATTTCCGGACTGGTGGCAGGTTTATCGCAAAGTGAAATGCGTGACAGGATCCGCAACGAAAGACGCATTGAACTGGCATTTGAAAGCCAGCGTTATTTTGATACCCGCCGCTGGAAAATTGCGGAACAAACAGATGGTGGCGATTTCTGGGGTATGAACGTTGATAAAGGAACCAGCTTTTCAGATGTAAGTTTTTACAAACGCACCGTTTTTGAAACACGTGTGTTCGGAAAACAGCACTACCTATTCCCTATTCCTCAATCTGAAATAGACAAGGACAGGGCACTGGTACAAAACCTGGGATGGTAATATTCAATCAATCTTCTCAAAAAAATGGCTTATGCACATTCATAAAAATATAGCCTGGTTTGCATTGCCTGTAATGCTCGCCTTTTCATTCGCTTCCTGCAAAAAAGACCAGGCCTACAAAGAAACAACCGATTCAAAAGACAACGCTGTCGTTTATATTCAGCAAGCAGTCACTTATCCGCAAGCGCTTACTATTTTCCCTCTTGCAGATTCAGCAAGAACACTTTCTGTCAATGCATCTTTTGGTGCAGTTGGCCTTCCCAAAAACAGCATCGGCGTCACATTCAAAGCAGATGACAAGGCGCTTGACAGTGTGAACTCCGTACGGACAAAAGCGGGTTTGAGCCCTTATGAGAAATTCCCTGCAGATGCTTATACCATTGATTCATGGAATGCAACTATACAGGGCGGCGCTTTATCATCGAACATTGTCAACATTAAATATTACTCAAAAAAATTCGATCCGCGTAAGAGCTACTTATTACCTATTAGCATCCAAGATGCATCCGGATATCAGGTGAATCCGGATTTAAAAACTGTTTACCTGGTAGTCGCTAAGGTGGAATTCAATGCGGGCACTTATGCTTCCAATGGTGTGAGGAATAATTATAATGCAGATGGCAGTTTTGCCAGTGCCAGCAATTATTCTACAGACAAAAATCTGACACAATATGTTGACCCGCTGGATCCCGCCGCTGTACAATTCGACATTGATAAAGTAGCAAACCTCGGTGCCAATCAGATAGCAGGTACAATTTTTCGCGTGAAGATCAACGCCGATCTGACGGTAAGCGTTTACGGGCAACTTGGGCCAGGCGCTCCCATAGTGAGCATACCTGGTTTGCAAAACGATTACAACCCGGCAACAAAAATCTTTACATTAAACTACAAATACACCAATGCCAATGGCACTTATCGGGTTATGACAGAAACCCTTGCAAAGAAGTAATCTCAAGTAGTAATTTTAGATATGTTGGGGTATGCCGGTCTTTTTCAGGACCGGCTTTTTTTATTGCCTGGAACCAGAATTATCAACAGCCATCACGGGAGTAGCGCCCAGTTTCTTGATCACTTGCATTACCCGGATGGCGGTGCCAAGATGGGAAGTGCTATCACCATTGATCACCACCGAAGGCTTTTCTGTTTCTTTAGCGAGGAAGTTTTTCAGTTCCGGCTCCAGTTGATCAAAAGTTATTTTCTGTGAACCAAGGTATATCTGCTGGTCCTTATCAACCGTTACCACCACCGTTTGTTTGGCGCGGGTATCGCTTTTGGCTTTGGGGTTGGAGACCTTGATCACATTGGGATTGGCCAGTGTGGAAACAATGAGGAAGAACAACAGGAGTATGAACAGAATATCATTCAATGCGCCTGTATGCACTTCCGGGTGTGTTCTGAATCGTTTCCTGATATTCATGATAGGCAGATTGCAATGAATAAAAAATTACCTGGTAGGCTCCTGCAGTATGTCAATGAATTCCGCACTCGATGCCTCCATTTTGTTGGCGGTTTTATCGATCTGTGTACTGAGATAGTTATGTCCTACATAAGCGATTAGTCCGATGATCAGACCCGTTGCCGAAGTGATCATCTTGGTATAGATACCTCCTGCGATGGTATTCAGCGTGTATTCACCTGTTGAAGCAATGCCATAGAACAACTGCACCATACCCACAATGGTTCCGAGGAACCCGAACATAGGCGCGATACCTGCCACCAGCGAAAGAATGTTCAGGTTGCGTTCCATATTGTACATTTCCAGTTTGCCTACGTTCTCCATGCTTTTTTCAATGGCATCGATGGGTTTGCCAATACGCTGTATGCCTTTGTCGATCATACGGGCAACCGGGTTATTGGTATTCCTGGCCAGGTTCCTGGCTGCCGCTACATTACCCGTCATGATGTTGTCACGAATGATGCTCATGAAATTGCCTTCAATGCGGGAGGCGCGGCGGATGGCCAATAACCTTTCCACGAATACAAAAATGGCTATGACCAGCAGCAGGTAAAGGGGATACATGATCCAACCGCCCTTTTCGAGAAGGCTCCACATGGATATTTTTTCCGGTGCAGCGGGAACAGCTGCAGCAGCAACCTTCTGGAGGGTATCGGTCTGCAGTAAATAGAACATGCTGGTTGTTTTATGGTTATGCTAAAATTAGCTGCTTCTGCAAAAGAACAGCCAGCATGTGAATAAAATTGCCCTACCAGGGCGTTTTAAGAAAGATTTTGCACATTTTGAGTTGTTAGTTGTCAGAGGGATGTTCTAACAACTGACATCTATCAACTAACAACTTGATCCTTCATTTTAAGCATCCCCATGATCTGCTTCATCGTTTTATCCATGCCTTCCGGACTTCCATCGAGRAAAATGATATTGCCTTTACCGCCCTCGGCGAAGTTCTTAACGGCCTCGGTCCACATRCTGAAAAGGATCACATTGGTATCCAGGTTGGCCTGTTTCATCTGCTCGGCAGCCTGGCTCATACCCCTGGCCACTTCTTCGCGGAAAAGGGCCACACCCTGGCCTCGCAGCCGTGCTGCCTCTTTCTCCGCTTCTGCCGATATCTTGATGGCATTTCCTTCTGCCTCTGCCGCCTTGGTCTTGGTAATGAGTAATGCCTGTCCTTCGTTCTCCGCGGCTGCTTTCAGGTTATTACTGGCCACTACCTTACTCATGCTGTCCATGATCTGCTTGTCGAAYGTGATGTCGTTGATCTGCAGGTCYTGCAGGTGATAACCCCATTCTTCTAATGAATGATCGATCTGCTGCTTTACAAATTCCACAATTTCCCTTCGTAACAGCAATATCTCCGCCTGCTTTTTCGTAGCTACAAAAGCCCTGATGCTGCCTTCCACCGTTCTGATCAATGCCTGCATCAGGTCTTTATCGCTGATGAACTTGAATGCTACATTTTTAATGGTTTCTTCATCCTGGTTGATTACCGAATACAACAGCATACTCTTGAAATATACGTTGGCCTGGTCTACCGTCACCGCCTGGAATTCCAGCTCCACAGAGCGGTTCTGAATGCTCACCGTTTTATACACCTGTTCCAGTATGGGKATCTTGAAATTCAATCCCGGCCTGAGTATCCGCTGGTATTTACCGAATAAAGTAATCACCGCAATGGATCCCTGGTTTACYGTAACCAGTCCGCTGAAGAAGATGAAGATGAGTATCAATACCCACCAATAAGCAGCTAGCAGTTGCATAACATTAAATTTTGATGTAAGATAAGGAGAAAAAGACAGCTCGCTATTAATCTTTCATCATGAAACGATGAAAACTTTCAGTTCCAACGGGCCRTGRGCWCCCACCACCAGCGATTGTTCTATATCGGCTGTTTTGGAAGGCCCGGCAATAAAGGTTCCGTACCCGTCTTCGTCTACCTKAATGCGCCGGTACGCTTCATGCATATTGTACACGATGTCTTTGGCATTGATCACCAATACCAGCTTCCTGCATATAAACGGGAACAACCGGTTTACCATATCCGATTCACTCACCCAGATAGCGCCGTTTTCTGCCACTCCTACCTGTCCTTTGATGAAAGCAGTGTCCAGCGCTTCAAGCTCCGATGCATTGGCCTTTTTATATGCATTGATATTATAACCGTTGAGTTCGGCGATGGTGTTCMCCAGGCGTGTMCCCGCCTGTTGCAAGCTTTCCAGGTATTCGTCCACTTCACTCAACGAKGYCACTTTTACACTCGTTGCCCCGATAAATTCCAGCGCTCCTATGAATACATTCACCAGGTTGCCCYTCCTTTCAAAAAGCGGTATTTCGGGCAGTTCTACAGGCGCCGGCTTATTCGCGTTGATAGCTGCTAATATGTTTTCCCTGCTGTTACTCATGGTTCCTGTTCTTTTTATACCAGTCTTTGAAACTTTCTTTGGGGGCCGATGGCATATCCCGTTGTTTATACCAGGGGTTGAGCCGGTTGTTCACTAAAAAAGGCAGGTATCGCATGAAGAACCTTGCCATMCCGGYRCTCAGCCGGTAKACAGCRGGCTTYGACAAWACRCCYGTCATTARTTTCATCGATGCTTTTTTCGCTGMRCCTCCATAACCTTCCGCCATCAATACCTGCCGCCAGCTCCAAAGCTGTTCGTGTATATTGATCTTAACCGGACAAACATTGGTACAGGAACCGCAAAGCGTGGAAGCAAAAGGAAGGTCTGCATTCTTGCGCATGTCCAGGTTGGGCGCCAGTATGGAACCAATAGGACCTGCCACCGAATTGTGATAACTGTGTCCGCCGCTGCGCCGGTACACCGGGCAGGTATTGAAGCAGGCGGCACAGCGAATACATTTCAAAGMGTTCCTGAAAGCTTCCCTGCCCAACTGTTCTGTTCTTCCGTTATTGACCAATACGATGTGYATTTCCTGTCCCGCTTTCGGGCGATGGAAATGACTCGAATAAGTAGTGATGGGTTGTCCTGTAGCGCTTCTCGCCAGCAGCCTTAAGAAAACAGAAAGGTCTTGTGCACGGGGTATGATCTTYTCAAAACCCATGCAGGCGATATGCACTTTGTTGGCATGCACACCCAGGTCGGCATTGCCTTCATTGGTGCAAACCACAATACCACCTGTTTCGGCTACTGCAAAATTYACYCCGGTGATGGCTGCATCTGCAGTAATGAATTTTTTACGCAGCACTTGTCTTGCTGCGCGGGTAAGATATACCGGGTCCTGGTTGTTTTTTTCTGTATGAAGGTGTTTGTGGAAAGTATTGCTGACGTCTTCTTTTTTCAGGTGAATGGCCGGCAACACGATATGACTCGGCGGCTCATTCCGCAGTTGCACAATGTATTCACCCAGGTCCGTATCAACCACCGMTATTTTTCTTTCGGCGAGATAATGATTSAGTCCGCACTCTTCCGTAAGCATCGATTTGCTTTTCACCACATTCACCGCATTGTGATGCAGCAAAATCTCGTACACGATCTGGTTGTGTTCCGCCGCGTTATTCGCCCAATGTACTTTGATGCCATTCTTTTTGGCATTGGCCTCAAATTGCAACAGGTATTCGTCGAGGTTCGATAATGTATGCTCTTTGATCTGCGAACCCAGGTTGCGCAATGCTTCCCATTCGGGAATTTGATGCGCCGCTTTGTCTCTTTTAGCCCTTACGAACCAAAGTGTTTCGTCGTGCCATTGGGCGCGTTGGCCGTTTTTGAGGAAAGCAGCGGCAGCTTTGTTGTGCTGAGTGGCAGGTTGACTCATTGCGCGTTTAAAATTTCAGCGAGGTGAATGACCTTGATATCGATCTTTTGCCTTTTCAATAATCCCTCCAGGTGCATCAGACAACTCATATCGCCGCCTGTGATATAATGCACGCCGTTTGCCAGGTGCTCTTTGATGCGGGTATTACCCATGCTTACCGACACGGCTTCTTCCGTTACACAAAAAGTACCGCCAAAACCACAGCACTCATCAGCACGTGAAGTGCGAAATAATTCCAGGCCATCCACTGTGCTCAACAGGGCTTCTGCTTTGGAAAAAGGCTTCTCTACTTTTTCACTCATGGAAGAAAGATGCAACATGCGTTGTCCGTGGCAACTTACATGGAGACCTACTTTGTGCGGAAAAGAAGCTTTCACTCCTTCCAGCTTCAACACATCRGTGATGAATTCCGTCAGTTCGTATATACGCTCGCGGATAGTAGCGGCCGCATTGGGTTCTTCCGCTGAATGCAAATGCTCTTTTATATGGAGCGCGCAACTTCCCGAGGGACAAACAATGTATTCATAACCGGAAAAATTGGCTATGAAATTTTTATCACATCCGCCTGCCATAGAAGCAAAACCTGAATTGGCCATGGGTTGTCCGCAACAGGTTTGTTTCAGCGGRTAATGYACTTCGCATCCATRACGTTCCAGCAAYTCTAGTGTGGCAAYGGCCACCTGCGGATAAAACTGATCTACATAACAGGGTATGAATAATCCTACTTTCATGATTACAGGCTTACACCTCTTTTCCACGGAATAAAATCGTCCTGGCCTAATAAAACGGCTTTGGGTATCACTTCTCCGCTGGCTGCTTTGATGCAGTATTCCAGTATCTCCTCTCCCATCTGTTCAATTGTTTTTTCGCCGGTGATGATGCCTCCCGTATCGATATCGATAATATCACCCATGCGTTTTGCCAATGTTGAATTGGTTGACAGTTTGATGGTAGGCGCAACAGGATTTCCTGTAGGCGTTCCCAAACCGGTAGTGAACAATATCAATGTAGCGCCCGCCGCCGCCTTACCGGTAGTGGCTTCCACATCATTACCCGGTGTACATACCAGGCTCAGTCCGGCTTTGGTAGCAGGTTCTGTATAATCCAGTACATCCACCACCGGCGACGTGCCACCTTTACGTGCAGCGCCGGTAGATTTGATCGCATCGGTAATGAGTCCGTCTTTGATATTRCCGGGTGATGGGTTCATGTAAAATCCCGATCCTACTTTATTGGCCAATGCATCGTAAGTCTGCATGAGGTGAATGAATTTTTCGGCTGCCTCTTTTGTTACACAACGGTCTATCATTTGCTGTTCGGCTCCACAAAGCTCTGGGAATTCTGCCAGCAATACTTTAGCGCCCAAAGCCACCAGCAGGTCGGCACTATAGCCCACCGCCGGGTTRGCGGAGATACCRCTGAAACCATCGCTGCCACCACATTTCACGCCAACCGTCAATTCACTCAGCGGTGCAGGCTCRCGCRTTATCTTATTYGCTTCCACCAATCCWTTGAAAGTRGTGCGWATCGCATCAAYGATCAACTGCTCTTCACTCTGTGCTTTCTGTTGTTCAAAAACAAATAGCGGTTTATCAAAAGAAGGGTTCCGTTTTTTGAGGTCTTTCAGGAACATCTCTGTYTGCAGGTGCTGGCATCCCAGGCTCAACACAGTAATACCGGCAACATTGGGATGGTCTGCATAAGCAGCCAGCAAAGCGCTGAGTGTTTCTGCATCCTGGCGGGTACCGCCGCATCCGCCGGTATGGTTCAGGAATTTGATGCCATCTATGTTTTTGAAATAACGTTTTTCTTTCGCAGTTGCGGCGGGTGAAAGATTAAGGTGACTGATATCGGCGCCAGCCTGGTAAGCTGCAAGGAGTTCGCGGGTATAACGAGTGTATTTATCTGAAACAGCATAACCCAGTTCATTGTGCAGCGCTTCCCGTATCATATCGAGGTTCCGGTTCTCACAAAAAACAGTGGGGATGAACAACCAGTAATTGGCCGTTCCGAATTTTCCATTGCTTCTTTTGTATCCGAGAAAAGTTCTGTTTGTAAATTTCGATGCATCGGGTACATGCCATTGATAATGTGCATCCCGGTATCCATAAGCGCCTGCCGCGTGTTTGGTATTGGCGGTTGTCATCAGTTGTCCTTTTTCTACAGCCGATTGCAGTTTACCTACCAGCACACCATACATGATCACTTCATCACCGGCTTTCATATCGGAAATGAAGAATTTGTGTTTGGCCGGAATATTTTC
>BFBZ01000022.1_pt107 | contig 18952 bp, 17 predicted proteins | sample 1888401 | NCBI WGS metagenome assembly BFBZ01 (sample SAMD00112614, study PRJDB3348) | symbiont metagenome | host: Chara braunii | reverse complement strand
GTTCATAACGGCGCCCGGGACGGCCACGAGGTGTTGTTTTTGTGACCAAATTGTGCGATGTGCGAAGCAGATTACGGATCGTTTCTGCGATTTTGGGCTGTGTTTCGCGCGTATCCGGGGGGCCCCGGACGTGAGCGCACCTGCCACCGCGGGGCGGTATCCGCTTCGGCAACGATGTCTGGCTGTAACAAGACGTCGAGCTGCAACAACAAGAAGAGCCGCGGGAAGCCGACACACTCGCTCACATCAGGGACGGACTCACACCAGGGACGGATAAGTGCAATTTCTGCTCAAACTGACCCGCGTCATCGACGCCATCGGCGATGTCGCCGGCTTCGTTGCCAAATGGCTGGTGCTGCTGGCCTGCCTGGTCAGCGCCGGCAACGCCTCCATCCGCTACCTGTTCAGCTACTCGTCCAACAGCTGGCTCGAGATCCAGTGGTACATGTTCGGCGGCATCGTGCTGTTCGGCGCGGCGCAAACGCTGCGGCTGAACGAGCATGTCCGCGTCGACCTTCTGTATTCGTCGGTGTCCGACCGCACCCGGCTGTGGATCGATATCGTCGGCTTCACCATCTTCCTATTGCCGGTCACCACCTATTTGATCGATCTCACCTGGCCATTCTTCCTGCAATCGTTCCGCTCCCAGGAGATGTCGTCCAACGCCGGCGGCCTGATCCTGTGGCCGGCCAAGGCGATCCTTCCGCTCGGCTTCGCGCTGCTGTGGCTGCAGGGCTTTGCTGAACTCATCAAGCGCATCGCGGCGCTGATCGGGGTCGTCCAGATCGATACGCACTACGAAGCGCCATTGCAGTAAAGGCGCCGCTTTTCCTCGGGGACAGGATACGCTCAATGTTTTCTCACGGCATCATGCCCCCGCTCATGTTCGGGACCATGATCTTGTTCATGCTGATCGGGTTTCCGGTGGCCTTCTCGCTCGCCGCGGTCGGCCTGTTCTTCGGCCTGGTCGGCATCGCCACCGGGCACTTCGACCCGGCCTTCCTGCAGGCATTGGCGTTCCGCTTCTACGGCATCATTTCCAACGACCTGCTGCTGTCGATTCCGTTCTTCACCTTCATGGGCGCGATCCTGGAGCGCTGCGGCCTCGCCGAAGACCTGCTGGAGGGCACCGGGCAGCTGTTCGGCAAGATCCCCGGCGGCATCGCCTACGCGGTGATCATCGTCGGCGCCATCCTCGGCGCCATCACCGGCACGGTCGCGGCATCCGTGATCGCCATGGGCGTGATCTCGCTGCCGGTCATGATGCGTTACGGCTACGACATGAAGCTCGCCACCGGCGTGATCGCCGCGTCCGGCACCATCACCCAGTTGATCCCGCCCTCGCTGGTGCTGATCGTGCTGGCCGACCAGCTCGGGCGCTCGGTCGGCGACATGTACCTCGGCGCCATCGGCCCGTCGATGCTGCAGGTGGCGATCTTCCTGATCTACATCGTGCTGCTGTCGTTCATGCGTCCCAATGCGATGCCGCCGATCCCCGAGAGCGAACGCGAACCGATGACCTGGAAACTGATCAGCCGGGTGCTGTGGGGCATGATCCCCTCCATCGTGCTGATCTTCCTGGTGCTCGGGACCATCGGCCTCGGCCTCGCCACGCCGACCGAAGCCGGCGCCATGGGCGCGGTGGGCGCCATGGTGCTGGCCGCGCTGCACGGCCGGCTGACCTGGCCGCTGGTCGAGCAAGGCATGACCTCGACCATGCGCATCACCTCGATGGTGGTGTTCATCCTGATCGGCTCGACCTGCTTCAGCCTGGTGTTCCAGGGCATGGACGGCGCGCGCTGGATCGAACACATGCTCACCGGGCTGCCCGGCGGCGTCATCGGCTTCCTGGTGTTCGTCAACATCTTCGTGTTCTTCCTGGCCTTCTTCCTCGATTTTTTCGAGATCGCCTTCATCATCATCCCGCTGCTGGCCCCGGTCGCCAGCAAACTCGGCATCGACCTCGTGTGGTTCGGCGTACTGCTGTGCGTCAACATGCAGACCTCGTTCATGCACCCGCCGTTCGGCTTCGCGCTGTTCTATCTGCGCGGCATTGCACCCCCCGAAGTGAAGAGTTCCGACATCTACTGGGGCGCGATTCCCTGGGTGTTCATGCAGATCATCCTCGTGGTGGTGGTGATCGCCTGGCCGGAATCGGTGACCTACTGGCTGGACAAGACCGTGATCGACACCTCCAAGGTGAAGATCGACCTGCCGGTCATCGAGCAGGCGCCGCTATCGTTCGAGCCGTCGAAGTAGAACTTCGAGGGCAACTCGATCACCTTATCTTTGTCGTTGCCGGGCTTGTCCTCAGCGATTTCGGCTTCGCCGAAGTCGCGGATACAACCCCGCTTAGGAACGCACTGCGTCCCTAAGCGAGATCACCGGGACAAGCCCGGTGATGACATGTGGGTGGGCTGAAGGTTAGCCGAACGAATCCAAAAACGGATCGGTGCCGGACGCAGCCAGCGCCCGCACCTCCGCGGCCAGACCACCGCGCAGCTGCTGCTTGACCACGGCAAACGCCGGCTGTGAGGCGAGATCGCGCGCGGCCGTCACCGCTGCTGCGACGATGGTGTCCCGGCTCGCCAGTCCATCGACCAGCGCATGCGCCGCAAGCTCCCGCGGACTCATCACCCGGCTGGACAGCGTCAGCTGCCGCAGCAGGCCGGCCGGCACCTCGTGGCGCATGATCGCCACCGGTCCCGCCGGAAACGGCACGCCGGCGCGCGCCTCGGTGAGGCCGAGACGCACCGCGCCGTCATCAACCGCAAGGCGATGGTCGCAGCACAGCATCAGCACGAACCCGCCACCCAATGCATGACCATTGATTGCCGCGACCAGCGGACACGGCAGCGCCAGGATCGCCGCCGTCATGCGGGTGATCGCCAGCACCATCTGCCTGCGCGTGGCGCCGTCGTATGACACAAAGGCCTTGGTATCGACGCCGGCGCTGAAGGCCTGTCCCATGCCGGTCAGCACCACCCCCGCCCGTGGCGGCCTTGCCGCCAGGCGCACGAAGCCTGCCTCCAATTCCCTTATCATCGGAAGGTCGAGCGCATTGACCGGAGGCCGCGCCAGGCTGACAATCGTCACGTCGGACTGCTCGTCAATCGCGATCATATGATTTGCGTCCGGCCGTCGAATTTGCGGTCTTGCGAGAGCTCTCTTTGTAACGGATGCGTCCCGGGATGATAGGCTCCTTTCATTCATCAGAATGACCGCGGTCGTGGTGGCCGTCGCGTTGCAAGCACCGGCGCGGGCCGATTCGACGCCGGCGGATGCGGCAGCCACAATCGGCGCACCGGGTGAACGGACCCTCGACCTGCCGCTCGCCGGCCATCTCACCCAGCGTGTGCTGTACGCCGCACCGGCACAACCGCGCGCCACGCTGGTGATGCTGCCGGGCGGCGCCGGCGATGTCGGCCTGGAGGAGGACGGCGACGTGCGGCACGACAACAACTTCGTGGTCCGCACCCGTGCCCTATGGGTCGCGCGGGGGTACGCGGTGCTGATTCCGGACGCGCTGGACCGCGCCAACCTGCGCGGCGTGCGCAGCTCGCCGCAATATGCCACGCTGGTCGGCGAACTCGCCCGTTTTGCAAAGGCGCAGGCCAAGGTCCCGGTGTTCCTGCTCGGCACCAGCCAGGGCTCGATCGCCGCGATGAACGGGGCGGCCCATACMCGAACGGGCCTGATCGCCGGCGTGATCCTCACCGAATCCGTCTCGCGCATGGGCGGCAGCCATGAGACGGTGTTCAGCGCCCACCCCGAGCAGGTGCGCCTGCCGGCCCTGGTGGTCGCGAACCGCGATGATCAATGCAATGTGGCACCGCCGAAAGATGCGGCCCGCATCGCCGCGGCGATGACGTCGTCACCCGACGTCAAGATCCAGACCGTGAGCGGCGGCATCGAGAAGTCGCACAAGGAATGCGGATCGCTGACCCCGCACGGCTATTACGGCATCGAAGCCCAGGTCGTCGACGACATCGCGCGCTGGATCGATGCCCACATCAAGTAGCCGCGCGTTGCGGCTCCGGAACCGGACTGCCCGCCTTGCCGAACACGACGCCCCTCGCCTCGCCGCCGGCCGCGGTCAGCACGTCGATGACGATTGCAACGACGCCCGCCACGCTGGCCAGCGCGATGCCGTAATTGCCGCCGAAGTGCGCGGCGATGCCGGCCTGCAGCGTGGCGTTGACCGAGGCGAGCAGGTTGCCGAGCTGATAGACGAAGCCGGGGAAGGTGCCGCGCGCGGTATCCGGCGACAGCTCATTGAGATGCACGGGAATGATACCCCAGGCGCCCTGCACCGTGAACTGCATCAGGAACGCGCCGATCGCCAGCAGGGCCGGACTGCTTGAGAACGCCCACAGCGGGATCACCGGCAGCGACAGCAGCGCGGCGATGATGATGCAGCGCCGCCGGCCGAACCGTTCCGAGAAAGCGCCAAACAGGATGCCGCCGCAGATCGCGCCGATGTTGTAGATCACGGCGATAAGGCTGACGGCGTGCGGCGAGAGCTTGTGCTCCACCTGCAGGAAGGTCGGATACAGATCCTGGGTACCGTGGCTGTAGAAGTTGAACGCCGTCATCAGCACCACCGCATAGATGCCGAGCCGCCAGTGCGCCTTCAGCACCGCCAGGGTGCCGCCACGCTCGACCGCGGCTGCCTTGTCCCAGCTCGGCGATTCCGGAACGTTGCGGCGGATGTAGAGCACCAGCAGCGCCGGAATCACGCCCACCATGAACATGCCGCGCCAGCCGATCAGCGGAAACAGCAGGCCGTAGACGATCGAGGCCATGAAATAGCCGGCGGGGTAGCCCGATTGCAGCAGGCCGGAAACGAAGCCACGGGCATGCGGCGGAATGCTCTCCATGGTCAGCGAGGCGCCGACCCCCCATTCGCCGCCCATGGCGACGCCATAGAGCGCGCGCAGCACGATCAGCACGGTCAAGTTCGGCGAGAAACCGGATGCGAATTCGAGGATGGAATACAGCAGGATATCCACCATCAATGTCGGACGGCGCCCGAAGCGATCGGCGGCGCGGCCGAAGATGAAGGCGCCCACCGGCCGCATCGCCAGTGTCAGCAGGATCGCCAGCGTGACATTGGAGATGTCGGTGTTGAATTCGGTAGCGATGTCCTTGAGCACGAACACCAGCAGGAAGAAATCGAACGCATCCAGCGACCAGCCGAGGAAACTCGCGGCAACGACATGCTTCTGCTCGCTGGTCCATCCCGAGAGGGCTGCAATCATGAGGGTTCTCCGAGGCGGGACCACTAGTGTGCTGAATGCGAAGTTCGGATTCGGGACACCAGCTGCAGATTCAAACGCCTCACGGCGCGAAAAGATCGATGCGGACTCGCAGAGGCGAGATGCCCTTGAAGACTAACCCGCCGATCGCGGGGCGCTCTTCACGATTTTGGCACTCGCGGACTTGAACATCAGGGCGCGCGGCGCATCAGCCGCCGTGGGGAAGCTTGCAACCAACCGTTCCCAGCGGCGTTCTTCGTGGTAGGCTGGTTTATGTCCGCGATCGAGGGAGCTTCCATGCCGAAAATCATCGCACTGGCGATCATGATCGCCGGCCTGATCGCGGCCGCCCCGGCCTTCGCCCGGCCCCCGACCACCACCGTCTCCCCGGGTTATGATCGCCGGCTGCAGGAATCCCGACAGACGCCCGCGCAGGACATGACCACGCAACCCAATCTGCAGCCGCCATCGCCCTATCCCGGCCACCGCCGGCATCCGCACAAGCGCAAGCCGCGGCATTGACGCACGACAAGGCATCCCCACCATGGCCCAGCCCTTTATCGTCTCGATTCCTCACAAGCTCGGCAGGGAGGAAGCGGTGCGCCGCATGAAAGCCGGGCTCGGCAGCATCAAGTCGCAGTATGGCCAGTTGCTGCAGGTCAATGAGGAGATCTGGAGCGGCGACCGGCTGGCCTTCCGGATCACCGCGATGAAGCAGCAGGCCAGCGGCAGCATCGATGTCGCCGACGATCATGTGCGGCTCGAAGTCATGCTGCCCTGGCTGCTGGCCGGACTGGCGCACGGCGCCCAGGCCATGATCCGCGAGCGCGCCAACCGGATGCTGGAGAAGAAATAGCGCGGCGAAGCTCGACCCCGGCGGCACGGTCGCCGCGCGATTGCCTTGCGGGTGGCGCCCGGTCGCCTCCATCGATGATACTGTCGTTCACCGCGGCACGTTTGCGAGGGAATGAACATGGCGACGAAAACCGCTCCTGAGGATCTGACGTCCTGGCTCGCCGCCATGCCGGGCAGCTCGACGATCCCGTTCTCCACGCATCCAGCCGAACTCTATTCCGTTCGCACCCTGTACCAGGGATATGCGCCGGACCAGCCGGCCTCGCTGAAGAGCGCATTCGACACGCGGATTTACGGTTGGACGCGGCAGCCCGGCACCGACGATCCTCGACCGCTCGACACCGCTGAAATCATCGCCGCGCGCCTGCACGACACCACGATCGAGGGATTGATCGCCGGCTTCCTGGACGCGCCGCATCAGAAGACCGTCGGCTTCATGGGCGGCCACAGCGTGCTGCGCACGGCGGTGGCCTTCCGCCGCGTTGCCGGCATCGCCCGTGAGCTGCGGCGGCGGGGCTTCATGATCGTCACCGGCGGCGGACCCGGCCTGATGGAGGCGGCCAACTTCGGGGCCTTCATGGCGCCGTTCGACGACAAGGCTTTCACCGCGGCGATGGACACGCTGCGATCGGCGCCGAACTATACCGACCGCGATGCCTGGCTCGGCAGCGCGGCCGCGGTGCGAACCCGACTGCTCGGGCGCTGGGATGGCGTCGAAGCGCCGGAAAGCGCCAATCTGGGCGTGCCCACCTGGGTCTCTGTCTCTTATACACATCTAGATGTGTATAAGAGACAGGAACTATACCGACCGCGATGCCTGGCTCGGCAGCGCGGCCGCGGTGCGAACCCGACTGCTCGGGCGCTGGGATGGCGTCGAAGCGCCGGAAAGCGCCAATCTGGGCGTGCCCACCTGGGTCTATGGCTCGGAGCCGCCCAACCTGTTCGCCACCGCGATCGGCAAGTATTTCTACAACAGCTTGCGCGAAGATGGCCTGGTGACGATCGCCAATGGCGGTCTCGTATTCGGCAAGGGCGATGCCGGCACGATCCAGGAAGTGTTCCAGAACGCGACCCTGAATTACTACCGCAAGACGAACGCCAGGCCGACGCCGATGGTGTTCTACGACATCGACTTCTGGAATCCGACGCCGGCCACCGATGCCGCGGCCGGCGCGCCGCTGGATTCCCATCGCAAGCCGGTGTTTCCGCTGATCCAGAAACTCGCGACCGAGGCGCCGCAGCCGTTCGACAGCGCGCTGATGCTCTCCAACGACCCCGGCGACATCGTCGAATTCATCTCGATCGCAAATCCGAAAGCCGTCCCCGTCCCGCCCCGCCTCGCCGACCGCATGCTGTCCGAGCGCTCGCAGCAAGGCGGCGACTGACGACCGAACGCCAATGGTCTAGTTCCGCACGACCTCAGCCGCATTGGCGGCTTGCTTGGCGGGTGAGCGCTCCAGTTCGAGCCGATCGCCGACGCGATGCAGGCGCAGTTCCAGCGCACTCTGCCCGACCTCGCGCGGCACGGACACAACCGCGCGCTGGCCCGGCGCCAGAATGGAAACAAAGCGCACGACGCTGCCCGGCTCTTCGGTGCCGGTGGTCACGACGACCTTGTATCCGATGTCGGTCGGCACATAGGTGATGTTGACGCTGGCCGCGCCCAGCTTGCCTTGAAAGCCGGCCTTCTGCGAAATCAGCTCAGAGCCCATAACGGGACCCAGACCGGCAGTGAGCAATGCGGCCGCAACGGGCAGCGCCTTGATGAGCCGCAGTCCCGGACCGGCGGAGGCAGCAAAATTGAACGGAGATCGCGCGACGAGGATAGTCATTCTTTCGTTCCTTTGAGTATCGAAAGATATTTCGGCGCCACCGCCGTGGAGCAGAATGATGTTCTACTCCCCGGCGGCAGGAATGACGAATACCCTTCGATTTCGGGTGTTGGCTTCACATCAATTGCATGATGATCGACCTTCAATAGATAGGAGCTCGTCGCCGGCCATCAAGGGCACGACAAACCGCCGGGCGATGGCCCACAATCCGGACCTGAGCCGGTACGAGCAGACGACGGGATGACGAGGCCCCGACCGAGACGCTGCTAAGATGCAAACACCGGTTCCGCGAGTCCCTTGATGGCAACGCGGAGCGCGAACAGGCCTCCAGCCAGCGGCTCCCGCATCCGTTGCTCCGGCGTCAGCGGAAAGCTGGCAGAGGTGACAAACAGCGTGTCGAGGTCGGGACCGCCGAGACATACGCATGTCGGGCACGTCACCGGAAGCTGCACGACTCTGTCGATACCGCCCTGCGGCGTGTATCGCGCCACGCTGGCGCCTTCATAGGTGGCGTTCCAGATACAGCCGTCGGCATCGACACAAGACCCGTCCGGGCGCGCCGGCCCGGTACCAAACTCCACAAACGCACGCCGATTGCCGATGCGCCCGGAGCCGATGTCGAAATCGAACCGCCAGATCATGTAGCGCCGGGTGTCGGCAAAATAGAAGTAGCGATCGTCAGGACTAAAGGCGATCCCGTTTGGAACGATGATATCTTCGAGATGGGAGACGACTTCGGTTTTCGGACCCAGGCTGAAAAGCGTGCCTTCCGGAACAAAGTTGGTATCGTGCATCGAGCCGACCCAGAATCGGCCGGCGCGATCGCAGCGTCCGTCGTTGAGGCGATGGCTGGCCGGATCCCAGCGCGGCACCATCAGTTGCGCGCCGACGCCACGCTCCGCGTCCCAGCCGAAAACACCCTGCTCCGTCGCCAATACCAGGCCTCCACCGATACGGAGGCCGATGCTGCCCAGCCGCCGAAACGGCAATTGATGAGTCCGATGACGGGCATTCGGCCATGACAGTTGGTGGAGAACGGCGCGCAGCACATCCACCCACCACAGGCACCCGCTGCGTGGGCACCAGACCACGCTTTCTCCGAGAAGATCACGAGTTTCGACGACGCTTTCCATCGGCATTCTCACATCCGCAGCCACGTCCTTCCGAAGGCACTCACTTCCTGAGCTGCCTGTCAAAGAAGGCCAGCACCTCGCTCATCACCTCCGGATCCTCCCCCAAGGTCCGGCAGCGACCCGTTCAGTTCAACGTGCCGATGATCTTGATCTTCCCGTCCGCGGCCTCGCCCAGGAAACTGGGACGGCGCAGGTCCCCCTTCGCGTCCCACGATGAATCCAGCAAGATTCCCGGCTCGTCCGTGGTCGTGATCGTCAAACCATGCAGCGTATCGGCCAGGCTTTTGCCGTCGAGCTTGCCGGCCTTCTCCGCCGCGTGTTTGACCGCGTACATCGCGACATAGCTGGAGATGGCATTGTGATCGGGCACCCGCTTGAAGCGAGCCTCGAAGCGCGCACGAAACGCCTTCATCAAGTCGCCCGGCGCATCCGCCGAAAGGCTGAGATGGGAGACCGCACCGTTCGCCGCCGGGCCAACGATGTCGAGCACATTCTGTTGCAGCAACGTGGTCTCGCCGACCAGCGGAAGCGTCAGGCCGGCCTTGCGATATTCCAGCACGAAGCGGGCGGTATCCTCCGCTGTCATGTATGGAAACACGACATCGGCGCCGCTCGGCTTGATCTTGCCGACCTCGACCGCGTAATTGACCTGGCCATATTCGATGGGAATGTCGACGACGACATCGAGGCCGCGGGCAGCCAGCGCCTTGCCCAGAACCTGCCGGCCACTCTTGCCGAAATCATTGTTGACCCAGACGATCGCCACCCGCTTCGCCTTCAGATCCCTGTCGATGTAGGCAGCGATCTTCTCCATGCCCGCGCCTTGCGAGATGTTGGCGCGAAACAGGAAGGCGTTTCCCATCTCCGTCAGCTCGGACGCCTGGGCGCCGACGAACTGTGGCACGGAGGCCTCCTGCGCCAGCGCCATATTGACCTTGACCGAGCCTGAGTAGATCGGCCCCATGATCGCCAGCGGCTGTTCGTCCAGCGCCTTCTGCACCATCGCGCGCGACGCGCCGGGGTTGGTCTGGGTGTCCAGATGAAGCAGCTTGATCGGCCGGTCGAGGATCCCGCCCTTGGCGTTGATCTCCTCCGCGGCGAGTTCGAGACCATCCCTCCAGTTCGTGCCGTTGCTTGCGCCGCCGCCGGACAATTCAACCACATCCGCGATCAGCACGTCTTTTGCGGAGGCCGGCGCATTCCCGATCCAGACGGCCAGCACCACGATTGCGGCGGCTGCACGCGGCATCAATGCCAACATGTTTCTTCCCTTCTTTTCTTGCTATGATTTTTGTTGTCGGCGAGGAATGTTGAGTGTTCGCGGAATAACGTCAAATACCAAAACTATCGGCGAACCTAACACCATGTTAAACGAGCGAATGGCGCACCAGACCCGCGATCGGATTTTCGCTCGCCGCTACGCCAACATGACGCTCATGATCGAACGGACAAGGCGCCGGAAAGTGTCAGGGCTCCGCTGCGCACCCGAGCGCCTCGGCCGTCAGCGTGAATGCCGCCTGCGGCTCGTCGATCCCCTTTAACGGATGCCGGCCCAGCGGCGCGAGATCCGCCGCGGGCAAGAGCGCTGCGATCGCCGACGACAGCACCACCGGGGCGCCGGTCACGGTGCAGAGTTTCTCCAGCCGTGCGGCATAATTGACGGCGGGACCGATCACGGTGAAATCCAGCCGGTCGCTGGCGCCGATATTGCCGAACATCACTTCACCGATATGCAGCGCCAGCCCGAAATCGACGGGATGCGCGCCGGCTTCACTGCGATGGAGATTGAGCGCCGCGATGGCAAGCCGCGCCGCGCTGGAGGCCCGTACCGCCCGCGCGACAACCGCGGCGCGGATAGAAGAATCCTCCACCGGGAAGATCGCCAGCATGCCGTCGCCCATGAACTTCAGGATTTCGCCGCCCGCTTCGGTGACCACGCCGCCCATTGCGCCGAAATAATCGTTCAGCAGTGCGATGACGGCGTCGCGCGGCAGCCGGTCGGACAGGCCGGTGAAGCCTCTGAGGTCACAATACCAGATCACCGCTTCGATGGTCTGCCCGGTGCCGCGCACGATCTCGCCGGCAAGAATCCTCCGCCCCGCCGCGCGGCCGACATAGGCGTTGAGCAGATATTCCGCGGTGTCGCGCAGGGTGTGCACTTCGGTGATCCGCGCAAACGCGAAATGCAGCTGATAGAGCCGCCGGAGATCGGCGTTGTCAAAACCTCCGGGCCGGTCCGACACCAGGCTGAGCGCATCGACCTGCCCGGTGGAAAACACCAGCGGCTGAGCGACATAATCGGTGCAACCTTCGATCTTGAGATTGCGCAGCACCGGCGCCTTCAGATCCTCCAGCGCGATCTCTTCCAGGCGAAAGCGGATGGTCTTGCGCTGCTCGACGACGGGCGGCATCGGGCTGTCGCGATACTCCGCCTCAGTGTCCGGCCCGTGCGGCGCAGACCCAATCACCGCCGCGCTGCCGCGCCGCCAGATATAGCTCTTGCCGGAAATCTCCGGGTGCAGGGTGTTCTGGAAATAGGCCATCCGGTACAGCGGAATGCCGGCCGCGACGATCTGCTCGGCCGATGCGGTGATGAACGCCGCCGTGTCGGTGATCTGATACGCCTCGGTGACGAACCAGTGCGCCAGCGGATCGCTGTAGACGTCGGGAATCGTGTCACTCATCCCCCCAACATAGCGCAAAATCGGAGCGAATGCGGCTCCGTGGAGGCTGCCGGCAACATCGCGCCGATGGCCATGATCGGCTCGAACTTTTACGGCCGATGCACGTTGTCGGTCCTGGCGGCACGGGCCGCGCGTGAGGATCAGTGACCGAGACCACCGACGATCTCACCGCAAAGGCAAAATGGCCGCTGGCGTCGCTGAATTTCTTCATGGCCGACATGCAGGCCGGCATCGGCCCGTTTCTCGGCGTGTTCCTGCTGGCGCATGACTGGGCCAGCGGACCGATCGGCACCGTGATGACCGTCGGCGGGGTCGCCGGCATGCTGATGACGACGCCGGCCGGCGCCCTGGTCGATGCCACCCGCCGCAAAAAGCTCTATGTGATCATCCCGGGCATCTGCACGGTGCTGGCATCGGGCCTCATCCTGCTGTCACAAGGCGTCTGGCTGGTGACACTGTCGCAAGTCGCGACCGCCATCGCGGGCGCGGCGATCGGCCCCGCAGTCTCCGGCATGACACTCGGCATCGTTCGCCAGGCCGGCTTCAACCGGCAGAACGGCCGCAACCAGGCCTTCAACCATGCCGGCAACATGGTGGGCGCGGGATTGTCCGGCCTGCTCGGCTGGCAGTTCGGCTTTGCCGCGGTGTTCTGGCTGGCAGCGCTGTTCGGCGTGCTCTCCATCATTTCGGTGCTGATGATTCCCGGCGCAGCGATCAACGACGACGCGGCGCGTGGCCTGCACCGGGAAGGGCAGGACGACGGCAAGGTCAGCGGCCTCACCGTGCTGCTCGAATGCAAGCCCCTGCTGATTCTCGCCGCGGCACTCGCCTGCTTTCATCTCGGCAATGCCGCGATGCTTCCGCTCTACGGCCTTGCCGTGGTGGCGGCGAAACAGGGCGATCCGGCAGGCGTCGTCGCCATCACCATCGTAGTGGCGCAGGGCGTGATGATCCTCGCCTCCCTGATCGCGATGCGGCTTGCCGAGAAGGAAGGCTACTGGCTGGTGATGCTGATCTCCTTCATCGCGCTGCCGATCCGCGGCGTGGTCGCGGCACACCTGCTGAACCACTGGGGGGTCTATCCCGTCCAGATCCTGGACGGCATCGGCGCGGGATTGCAGAGCGTCGCCGTGCCCGGCCTGGTGGCACGGATCCTCGACGGCACCGGTCGTGTCAATGCCGGTCAGGGCGCGGTCATGACCGTTCAGGGTCTCGGCGCCGCGCTGAGCCCCGCCATCGGCGGCTGGATCGCGCAGGACATCGGCTACGGCACCATGTTCCTGGTGCTCGGGAGTTTCGCACTGGTCTCGACCGCGCTATGGCTGGGCTTTGCACCGCTGCTGAAGCCGGCTTGCGTAGGCCCCGGTGAATCGGGCAAGTCCGCATCCAGCGCAACGCTTGCGGCTGGAGCGGGAGAATAATGGGCACGATGACGCCGGCCATCGACATCACCACGCTCAACGCCGCGACCTGGGGCATCGCCGCGCTCGCCACCTTTGGCGTGATCGTGCGGCCCTGGCGGCTGCCGGAGTTCATCTGGGCGGTGGCCGGCGCGATGCTGCTGGTGCTGCTGAACCTGCTGCCGTGGCGCGAGGCGATCGCCGCGGCATCAAAAGGAGTCGATGTCTATTTCTTCCTGATCGGCATGATGCTGCTCGCCGAGGTCGCGCGCCAGGAGGGCTTGTTCGACTGGCTCGCGGCATGGGCGGTGCGCCACGCGGACGGCTCGGCGAAGCGGCTGTTCCTGATCGTCTATGGCGTCGGCACGCTGGTCACGGTGTTTCTCTCCAACGACGCCACCGCGGTGGTGCTGACGCCGGCGGTGTATGCCGCGACCCGGGCCGCGAAGGTCGNCGCGACTGGGAGCTCGGACTTCCGACCTTCATTGCCGGCGCGATCGTGGCCATCCTTGTCGTGGTCATCGGCCGACAGTCGCCGCTGCCGATCCTGAAGGATATCTCGTGGTCGGTGCTGCCGCTGGTGGCCGGCCTGTTCATCCTGGTCGAGGCGCTGAACCGCACCGGCGTCCTGCCGGCCCTGTCTGTCCTGCTGAAGGATGCCGCGACCGCCTCGCCGCAGGCCACGTCATGGATCGCCGGCATCGCGGTCGCGGTGGCGTCCAACCTGATCAACAACCTGCCGATGGGCCTGATCGCGGCCACCACCGGCCATGCCGCGCAGGTGCCCCCTCATGTTACCGGCGCACTGCTGATCGGGGTCGATCTCGGTCCCAATCTCTCGGTCACCGGTTCGCTCGCCACCATCCTGTGGCTGATCGCGCTGCGCCGCGAGGACGAACACGTCTCGGCGCTGCAATTCCTCAAGCTCGGCTGCATCGTGATGCCCCCGGCACTGCTGCTGGCGCTTGCGGCGCTGGTTGCGCTGTCGCCGTCATAGCCCGCCAGCGCCGCGGCGCCCTACATCGTCACCACGATCTTGCCCATCGCACTGCGGCCCTGCAAACGCGCGATCGCCTCGGCGCCATGCGCGAGCGGGAACGTCTCGGTGATCACGGGCGCGATCCAGCCGCGGGTATACAGATCGAACAGGGCCTCGAGATTGGCGGCATTGACCTCCGGATGGGTCAGCAGGAACACCCGCCAGTCGATGCCGAGAATGTCGCAGGATTTCAGCAGCGGCACATTCATCGGCACCGACGCGATGCCGGCAGTGAAGCCAAGGATCAGGAAGCGCCCGCCGCGCGCGGTGTTGCGCAACGCCACCTCCGTCAACGGCCCGCCCACAGGATCGACCACGACATCGGCCCCGCCCGGCCCGAGCACCGCCTTCAGGCGTCCCGAGAATTCGCGCTGGTCGGTCTCGGTGTCGAGCCTGGGCGGATAGATCAAGCCATCGTCGGCGCCATGCGCCTTGGCAAAAGCGAGCTTCTGCTCTGATGACACTCCCGCGATCACACGCGCACCAAGCGCCTTCGCGATCTGGATCGCGGCGAGCCCCACCCCGCCGGCCGCACCTAGCACCAGCACGGTCTCGTCGGCCTTGAGCCGCCCGCGCGTCTCCAGCGCGAAATACCCCGTCGCGTAAGTGAACTGAAATGCGGCCGCATCCGCGAATGGCATCACCGCCGGGATCCTTGCGCAGCGGTCGGCTTCGAGTGCGATCATCTCCGCCATGCCGCCGGTGCCGCAGCGCCCGATGACGCGATCGCCTGCGGCAAAGCCCGTCACGCCCTCGCCCGTGGCGGTGACCACGCCGGCGATTTCGGCACCGGGCGCGAACGGCCGCGGCGCCTTGACCTGATAGCGATCCTGAATGGTCAGGAGATCCGGAAAATTGACGCCACAGGCCTTGATCGCGATCAGCCTGTCTCTTATACACATCTAGATGTGTATAAGAGACAGGCCCAGAACCTGCCGGCCACTCTTGCCGAAATCATTGTTGACCCAGACGATCGCCACCCGCTTCGCCTTCAGATCCCTGTCGATGTAGGCAGCGATCTTCTCCATGCCCGCGCCTTGCGAGATGTTGGCGCGAAACAGGAAGGCGTTTCCCATCTCCGTCAGCTCGGACGCCTGGGCGCCGACGAACTGTGGCACGGAGGCCTCCTGCGCCAGCGCCATATTGACCTTGACCGAGCCTGAGTAGATCGGCCCCATGATCGCCAGCGGCTGTTCGTCCAGCGCCTTCTGCACCATCGCGCGCGACGCGCCGGGGTTGGTCTGGGTGTCCAGATGAAGCAGCTTGATCGGCCGGTCGAGGATCCCGCCCTTGGCGTTGATCTCCTCCGCGGCGAGTTCGAGACCATCCCTCCAGTTCGTGCCGTTGCTTGCGCCGCCGCCGGACAATTCAACCACATCCGCGATCAGCACGTCTTTTGCGGAGGCCGGCGCATTCCCGATCCAGACGGCCAGCACCACGATTGCGGCGGCTGCACGCGGCATCAATGCCAACATGTTTCTTCCCTTCTTTTCTTGCTATGATTTTTGTTGTCGGCGAGGAATGTTGAGTGTTCGCGGAATAACGTCAAATACCAAAACTATCGGCGAACCTAACACCATGTTAAACGAGCGAATGGCGCACCAGACCCGCGATCGGATTTTCGCTCGCCGCTACGCCAACATGACGCTCATGATCGAACGGACAAGGCGCCGGAAAGTGTCAGGGCTCCGCTGCGCACCCGAGCGCCTCGGCCGTCAGCGTGAATGCCGCCTGCGGCTCGTCGATCCCCTTTAACGGATGCCGGCCCAGCGGCGCGAGATCCGCCGCGGGCAAGAGCGCTGCGATCGCCGACGACAGCACCACCGGGGCGCCGGTCACGGTGCAGAGTTTCTCCAGCCGTGCGGCATAATTGACGGCGGGACCGATCACGGTGAAATCCAGCCGGTCGCTGGCGCCGATATTGCCGAACATCACTTCACCGATATGCAGCGCCAGCCCGAAATCGACGGGATGCGCGCCGGCTTCACTGCGATGGAGATTGAGCGCCGCGATGGCAAGCCGCGCCGCGCTGGAGGCCCGTACCGCCCGCGCGACAACCGCGGCGCGGATAGAAGAATCCTCCACCGGGAAGATCGCCAGCATGCCGTCGCCCATGAACTTCAGGATTTCGCCGCCCGCTTCGGTGACCACGCCGCCCATTGCGCCGAAATAATCGTTCAGCAGTGCGATGACGGCGTCGCGCGGCAGCCGGTCGGACAGGCCGGTGAAGCCTCTGAGGTCACAATACCAGATCACCGCTTCGATGGTCTGCCCGGTGCCGCGCACGATCTCGCCGGCAAGAATCCTCCGCCCCGCCGCGCGGCCGACATAGGCGTTGAGCAGATATTCCGCGGTGTCGCGCAGGGTGTGCACTTCGGTGATCCGCGCAAACGCGAAATGCAGCTGATAGAGCCGCCGGAGATCGGCGTTGTCAAAACCTCCGGGCCGGTCCGACACCAGGCTGAGCGCATCGACCTGCCCGGTGGAAAACACCAGCGGCTGAGCGACATAATCGGTGCAACCTTCGATCTTGAGATTGCGCAGCACCGGCGCCTTCAGATCCTCCAGCGCGATCTCTTCCAGGCGAAAGCGGATGGTCTTGCGCTGCTCGACGACGGGCGGCATCGGGCTGTCGCGATACTCCGCCTCAGTGTCCGGCCCGTGCGGCGCAGACCCAATCACCGCCGCGCTGCCGCGCCGCCAGATATAGCTCTTGCCGGAAATCTCCGGGTGCAGGGTGTTCTGGAAATAGGCCATCCGGTACAGCGGAATGCCGGCCGCGACGATCTGCTCGGCCGATGCGGTGATGAACGCCGCCGTGTCGGTGATCTGATACGCCTCGGTGACGAACCAGTGCGCCAGCGGATCGCTGTAGACGTCGGGAATCGTGTCACTCATCCCCCCAACATAGCGCAAAATCGGAGCGAATGCGGCTCCGTGGAGGCTGCCGGCAACATCGCGCCGATGGCCATGATCGGCTCGAACTTTTACGGCCGATGCACGTTGTCGGTCCTGGCGGCACGGGCCGCGCGTGAGGATCAGTGACCGAGACCACCGACGATCTCACCGCAAAGGCAAAATGGCCGCTGGCGTCGCTGAATTTCTTCATGGCCGACATGCAGGCCGGCATCGGCCCGTTTCTCGGCGTGTTCCTGCTGGCGCATGACTGGGCCAGCGGACCGATCGGCACCGTGATGACCGTCGGCGGGGTCGCCGGCATGCTGATGACGACGCCGGCCGGCGCCCTGGTCGATGCCACCCGCCGCAAAAAGCTCTATGTGATCATCCCGGGCATCTGCACGGTGCTGGCATCGGGCCTCATCCTGCTGTCACAAGGCGTCTGGCTGGTGACACTGTCGCAAGTCGCGACCGCCATCGCGGGCGCGGCGATCGGCCCCGCAGTCTCCGGCATGACACTCGGCATCGTTCGCCAGGCCGGCTTCAACCGGCAGAACGGCCGCAACCAGGCCTTCAACCATGCCGGCAACATGGTGGGCGCGGGATTGTCCGGCCTGCTCGGCTGGCAGTTCGGCTTTGCCGCGGTGTTCTGGCTGGCAGCGCTGTTCGGCGTGCTCTCCATCATTTCGGTGCTGATGATTCCCGGCGCAGCGATCAACGACGACGCGGCGCGTGGCCTGCACCGGGAAGGGCAGGACGACGGCAAGGTCAGCGGCCTCACCGTGCTGCTCGAATGCAAGCCCCTGCTGATTCTCGCCGCGGCACTCGCCTGCTTTCATCTCGGCAATGCCGCGATGCTTCCGCTCTACGGCCTTGCCGTGGTGGCGGCGAAACAGGGCGATCCGGCAGGCGTCGTCGCCATCACCATCGTAGTGGCGCAGGGCGTGATGATCCTCGCCTCCCTGATCGCGATGCGGCTTGCCGAGAAGGAAGGCTACTGGCTGGTGATGCTGATCTCCTTCATCGCGCTGCCGATCCGCGGCGTGGTCGCGGCACACCTGCTGAACCACTGGGGGGTCTATCCCGTCCAGATCCTGGACGGCATCGGCGCGGGATTGCAGAGCGTCGCCGTGCCCGGCCTGGTGGCACGGATCCTCGACGGCACCGGTCGTGTCAATGCCGGTCAGGGCGCGGTCATGACCGTTCAGGGTCTCGGCGCCGCGCTGAGCCCCGCCATCGGCGGCTGGATCGCGCAGGACATCGGCTACGGCACCATGTTCCTGGTGCTCGGGAGTTTCGCACTGGTCTCGACCGCGCTATGGCTGGGCTTTGCACCGCTGCTGAAGCCGGCTTGCGTAGGCCCCGGTGAATCGGGCAAGTCCGCATCCAGCGCAACGCTTGCGGCTGGAGCGGGAGAATAATGGGCACGATGACGCCGGCCATCGACATCACCACGCTCAACGCCGCGACCTGGGGCATCGCCGCGCTCGCCACCTTTGGCGTGATCGTGCGGCCCTGGCGGCTGCCGGAGTTCATCTGGGCGGTGGCCGGCGCGATGCTGCTGGTGCTGCTGAACCTGCTGCCGTGGCGCGAGGCGATCGCCGCGGCATCAAAAGGAGTCGATGTCTATTTCTTCCTGATCGGCATGATGCTGCTCGCCGAGGTCGCGCGCCAGGAGGGCTTGTTCGACTGGCTCGCGGCATGGGCGGTGCGCCACGCGGACGGCTCGGCGAAGCGGCTGTTCCTGATCGTCTATGGCGTCGGCACGCTGGTCACGGTGTTTCTCTCCAACGACGCCACCGCGGTGGTGCTGACGCCGGCGGTGTATGCCGCGACCCGGGCCGCGAAGGTCG
>BFBZ01001144.1_pt1 | contig 18956 bp, 18 predicted proteins | sample 1888401 | NCBI WGS metagenome assembly BFBZ01 (sample SAMD00112614, study PRJDB3348) | symbiont metagenome | host: Chara braunii | reverse complement strand
CCCCGCCGCCGGTACGGACCACGCCGGCCGCCGCCCCGGCGCCGACGCCTGCCGCCGCTTCGCCGGCATCCTCGGCCGAGCCGCCGAAAGCCCTGACGGCTTCGGAGAAATCGGTCTTCGACAGCCTGGAAGAAGAAATGGCCGCCCTGCTCGGCCGTGGTCCGGCGGCGCCGAAGAGCTGAGCGGCGAGATCCACAGCCGCAAGACGCGACCGCCTCACCTGCTAAGCTCGCGCCAACGATTCGCGTGAGCGCGGGAAGCAATGCAGCCTAAATCGACAGGACAGGCCTCGGCCACGGCACGCCGGATCGGCGTCCTCCGCCCGGCCTTGGGCCTTGGCGCTCTCGGCTTTGCCATGCTGGGCCTTGCGGTGCTGGGCGCGACCCTGGCCCAGGCTCAGGACGTCTCGATCAATCTCGGCCAGGGTGCCGGCGTCAACGAGCGGGTGATCCAGCTGATCGGGCTGATCACCGTGCTGTCGGTGGCGCCGTCGATCCTGATCATGGTGACCAGCTTCGTGCGCATCTCCGTGGTGTTGTCGCTGCTGCGCACCGCCATCGGCACCCAGACCGCGCCACCCAATGCCGTGATCGTCGGGCTCTCGCTGTTCCTCACCGGCTTCGTCATGGCGCCGGTGTTCCAGCAGAGCTACGACACCGGCCTGAAGCCCCTGATGGACAATCAGATCGACATTCGCCAGGCCTTCGATCGCGGCTCGGCGCCGTTCCGCGAGTTCATGATCAAGCATGTCCGCGAGAAGGACCTGGCGCTGTTCCAGGAACTGTCCAACGAGCCGGTGCCGGCGACGCCGCAGGAGGTGTCGTTCCGCGTCCTGGTGCCCTCCTTCATGATCTCCGAACTCCGCCGCGCCTTCGAAATCGCCTTCCTGCTGTTCGTGCCCTTCCTGGTCATCGACCTCGTCGTCGCCTCGGTGCTCATGTCGATGGGCATGATGATGCTGCCGCCGGTGACCGTCTCGCTGCCGTTCAAGTTGATCTTTTTCGTGCTGGTCGACGGCTGGAACCTGGTCGCCGGCAGCCTTGTCCGAAGTTTCGGGACTTAGCGTTGTTCGCGGGCCAGCACCGCCGCCGACCGGTCGGCCGGCGAGCGAAATAACCCTCTCCCAGAGGGAGGGTTTATTTGCTGCGCGCTTTCCTCGTGCCATCCGACCGTTCTTGGCTCCAGAAAACCCACGCCGTAGCAGCACCGAATAGGCCACACCTGAATCGCATGTTCAGGATGTCCCGGCCTCGGTCCGGCACACCGCGTCGCCGATCCGGCTGAGCACGTCCTGATAAGGAAAGGTGCGGCGCATGAGCTGCAGCCGCGCGCCCGGCTCGCCGAAAAGCGACAGGGCGAGGCCGCCCTGGGCTTCGGAACGGAACAGATTGGCCTGGATCGCGTGCCGGTCGGCGCCCTCGCGCCGGTCGAAGGTGCCGGTGAAACCAACCCGGCCCCGCATCGGCGCCGGGTCCGGCTCCAGCCGCATGGCGAGGTCGCGGCAGGTCGTACCTTCGACACGCACCCCGCACCAGCCGGTGCCGCAGCGGCTCAAGTCCAGGACCACGCCATATTTGCTGCTGGACCAGCGGCCGGCGAGTTCGTCGGGCGCGGCCGAGGCGGGCCGCGACGCGGCGCTGGCCGGCAAATCATGGCCAATGGTAAGCTGCAGCATGACCGCCACGGCGACCGCGCCCAGCACGACGGAGATTGCGCCCATCAGCCTGCCGGCTAGAACACCGGATGCCCGGGCACGACTGCGTGTCGCCATCAGCACGATCGTCCTCGCGGTCATTGTCGCTCTCCTCGTTCTACCCCTTGCGGCCGTCGCTGTCTTGACCGCTCTCGGTTGGCTAGAACTGCCCTATGAACTGGCGGTGATCTCGTTCAGGCTGCCCGGCCTGTTCCGGCTCCATATGGCGAGCGCGGCTTCAGCCCTCCTGCTCATGCCGGTGGCCCTCTTGTCGAGGCACCGGCCGCGCCTGCACCGGGTCGCCGGCCGTTCGGCGGCGATCGCGATCCTCGTCGCCGGCACGACCGCCGTGCCGGTGGCGCTGGCCGGCATGGCTTCGTCCTGGGCCGTCGCCGGCTTCATCGCGCAGGCCTTGGCCTTGCTCACCTTTCTATCCCTCGGCTATGTCGCGATCCGGCGCCGCAAGGTTCAATCCCATGCGCGGGCGATGATCGCCGTGACCGCCGTCACATCGGCGGCGATCTGGCTGCGGCCGGCCATGGTCTTCGCCCGTCAGGCCGACTGGCCATTCGACACCGTCTATGCGGTCATCGTCTGGGCGTCGTGGCTCGTGCCGCTGGCCGTCGTGGCGGTGGGCATGGGTGTGGCGCGGAAGCGGGAGTGAACCGGCCCGGCCTGCGGGGCTCGCGGGGATGTCTTATGGCTCGACGGGCAGCTGTCCTTTGAGACTCACGAACCTCTCCGTCACCCCCGGCGAGCGAAGCGAGGGAAGGGGTCCAGGAGCGGCTTGGACGAACCGATCGTGCCGCATCATTTGTACGTGTGAGCTTCCCACGAGGCTGGTTTCGCTGCGTCAAAGCCAGAGGCCGGCCACTCCTGGACCCCCTTCCCTCGCTTCGCTCGCCCCGGCAAAGCAATTGCTTTGCCTTGGGGGTGACGTCGGTGCGGCTGATGGTCCGGCTCAGAGCGGGCCAACCCCGCCTCCTCGCCCGGCTCAGCCCTGACGTGGCGTCCGCGCGGCGTCCGCCGACCCCGGTGCGGGCGCGGCTGGCCGGCGCGGCTGGCCGGGCGCCTCGGAGGGATAGCGCTCGCGATAGTTCTGCAGGAAGGCATCCAGCGTATCGCGATCGGCGATCGATCGGGCGATCTCGCGATATTCGACGCCGCGCGCCTCGATCGGCGCGGTCACCACGTCGAAGGCGCGGGCATCCGGCGTCGCCGCCATCACCGTGCGCCAGCGTCCGCGCAGCCGGTCGAGCCCCAGCGTCTCGTCGCTCAGGGCGTAGCCGATGGCCGCGCGCAGCAAATGCCGGCGTTCGTCATCGTTCAGCGGCGCGCTGCCGCGCCGCGTCGAAACCCATTTCTCGCTCTGTTCGGCCGATTCACGATAACGCTGCGCCGACCACAGGATGTCGGCGCGCAGCATTTCCGATTCCTGGCTCTTCACGTCGCCGAGCAGTTCCAGCGCCTGGTCCGGCCGGCCGGCGTCGGCGAGCGCCCGGGCTTCCAGCAGATAGCGCTGAACCCGCAATTCCTCCGGCAGATCGGCGAGCCGGGTGGTTCGCAGCGCCTGCAGGGCCGCGGCCGGCTTGCGGTTCATCAGATGCACCACGGCGAGCCGCGCGGCGACCTGCGAACGCGCTGCGCCGGTCAGCCGGCGGTCGACCTGATGCTGCAGCAGCGACGCGGCCTGGTCGAGCAGGTCCATATTGGCCAGCCGGTCGGCCAGCCGGCGGATGATCTCGTCGCCGCGCCGGCCCTGCGGGGTCATGTCGCGGAAATCATAATAGAGCGCCAGCGCATCCACCGGCTTCATGGCATCGGCATTGCCGTCGAGGAACAAGGCCTCGAAATGGCGCGCCACATCGTCCTGCATGCCGCGCACGGCTTCCGAGCGCGGGAAAACCTTCATGGCGTTGCGCATGGTCGAGAAGGCGTCGCGGAAACGGCCCTGCTCGGCATAGAGCCTGGCGAGCAGCGCCAGGGTGCGCGCCTCGACGTCGTCGCCGCGCCAAGCATAGCTCATCACCTCGAGCTCTTCGGTCGCGGCCTTGCCGTCAATCTCGCCGAGCCGGTAGCGCAGCGCCAGGTGGCGCTCGTCGGCATCGGCCCTGACCGGCGCATCCGGACCGCGCGACGCTCGCGCATAGGACATCAGCGCCTCGCGATCCTGGCCCTGGGCTTCGGCCAGCCGGCCGCGCAGCAAGGCGAACTGCTGCTCCGACTCAGGCGGAACGCCGAGCTCCTGCAATTCGTCGAGACGCCGGGCGGCCCGCTCGACCGCGCCGCTATCCAGCGCCGCCCCGACCGCTCCGGTCAGGATGTTGCGCGCGAAGGGCGGCGGCAAGGTACCAACCGGAGTTTCGCTGTTCTCGAAGGCTTCATGGGCCTCGCGCGAGCGACCGTCGAGCGCCAGCGCCGCAGCGCGCCAGGGCCCGACATCGGGCAAGGCGGAAATCGCAGGATGGGCCAGGTCCCGCAGGGCATCGGCCGGCCGGTGCATCATCACCGAGACGACGCCGCGCAGCCCCTGGATCGAGCCGTCCTCGGCGACCCGGCGGTCCTGGCGCAGGATCGTCTCGATCACCGCGCGGGCTTCCGGCCAGCGTTGCTGGGCCATGTAGAAGCGCACGAGGTCGAGCCGGCGCGGCGTGCGCTGGGTGTCGTGGACGCTGGCGGCGCCGGTGACCAGGTCGGCCTCGCGCTCGCGGAACGGCGCCTTCTCGTCGACCGCCCACAATTCCAGGTCGAAGGCGATGGCGCGCGGCCGCCGCACCGAACGGATCGGCGCCTGCGGCCGGGCATTCTCCGCGGTCAGCACCAGCCCGCGCGGCCGTCCGACATTGACCCGGTCGCCCTCGATGGTCACGGCCAGGTCGTCGGCGAGCGGTTGGAACACCAGGCCGTGGCTGCCGGCCAGCGCGGTGAATTCGACCATCTCGTAATTGCGCAGGAACGAACGCGCCGGGCCAGCGCCGGTCACCACGATCAGCTCGTCGCCGGCCAGCGGGTCGCTCAGCCGATGCACCGAACCGGCGCCGGCGAATTCGGCGGAAGCGATCAACCGGTCGCCGACACCGCTGGCGCGGGTCAGGTTCACCGGCCGGGGCGGTTCGAGCACGGTATCGGCCAGCGTCACGATCCAGGCGGCGCCGTCGCGACCGGTCGAGGCCAGGCTCTGCCGGTCGAGGCCGATGCGGATCGCGGTGCCGTCGCGGGAGCGCGAGGCATCGACCGAGGTGAAGGCGCCGATAGCGTCCGACTGCAATCCGGCCAGGTCGATCGGCTCGCGCGCGTCGAACACCAGCCACAGCGTGTCGCCACGCTGGAACACCGCTCCGGGCGTCTCCTGATTGAACGGCACGAGGATGCGGATGGTGCCGCCGGCGCGCCGGGCCTGCAGCATGACCGGGGCGTTCGTGCGCGGCACGGCCGGCGCGGCGATCACCGGCGCGACCGGTGCGCTTGCCGGCGGCGGGGTCATCGCACGGGCCAGCGGTGGCGCGGCGCGGGCCGGAGCCGCCGGCGGAGCAGGCGGAACCTGCTGGGCCGCCGCCTCGGCGTTCAGCGGCGCGACCGGGGCAGTCTCGACGCCGGCGGGCGCCGGCGCGGGAATGACCTCGGAGATACCGGCCGGGCGGTTGTCGCCGCGCGCCGCCGCAAGGCGCGGCGCCGGGGCCGCCGCGTCGAAGATCGGGATCGGCAGGCCATTGCCCGGCAGGTTGACGACCGGCGGGGCGCTCGGTGCCGGTCGCGCGTCGTTGCGCGGGACCTGGGCCATCGGCGTCGTCGCGCGCGGATCGCGCATGCTGAGGTCGACCACATAGGTGCCCTCTTCGCGAAACGCCCTGACATCGGCCTCCGGCTGGACGGTCAGGCGGATCAGCAGCTCGTCGGTCCCGGTATTCGCCTCGATCTCGGAGACGAAATGCGGCAGCCCTTCGCGGGTCTGGCGCAGATCGGCGGTGAACGGCTTGCCGACCCGGATGCTGAGCCGGTCGCCGGCGCGGTCGAGCGATACCCCGACCGGCTCCGGCAGGGTCAGCACGAAACGGGTGAAGGTCGGGTGATTGCCGACCCGGACGACGACCGGCGCCATGACCCGCGCCGCCCGTTGCGTCTCGGCGAGTTGGGCGCGCCGCTCGGCATCGCGCGCCCGGCGCGTCAGGTCTTCGACCACCTCGGCGGGCAAGGCCGGCGGCGCGCCGCGCCAGCTGTCGGGCAGCATGTCGACGAACAGCCGCTCGCCGGCTTCCATCGAATTGACCGTCACCCGCTGGGCCAGCGCGAAACGCAACGACCGGCCGTCGGGATCGCGGCGGACCGCCGAGACGTATCCGGCCAGCCGGGTCGACAGCGCATCGGTCTGGAGCGCCACCGGACGGCTGAAGGTGACGATCAGCACGCCGCCGCTGACCTTGACCTCGGAGGGCAACTGCTGATTGAAACCGAAGACGACGCGGGCATAGCCATTATCGGTCGAAGCGGAGATGTCGGCCTTGGCCGGCAGTGTTGGCGTCGGTGCCGGCTGGGTCAGGGCCTGGGCGCGCGCCGAAGGCGGGGCTGCCGCCAGCAGGCACAGCGGAACAATCAGGCAAAGCTCTGCCAGGGCGGCGACAAAGCGCCCCCGCGTCCGACCCCCGCTGCCCACTGCGTTCCCATCCATGGGTCCGCTACTCGCTACGCTTCGCCAGCCACACGACCCCGGCGTCCGGCTACTTCATGCGACCGGTCGAGCGCATCATCGCTTTGGGCTGTTAACAGGCCGTTTCGCCGATCGAAGAGAACCGCTTCAGCGTGTTGGACGGCCTTCGATTTTCGGCAATTCGCTGGCCGGCACCTGGCGCGGGTCGGCGGCGGCCTGCTGGCCGGGGCGGCGGGCGAGCTCGATGGTGAGGCGCTGGGCCGGGGCGGGCTGCATCTGCGCCAGGATGTCGGCGAGCTTGGGCGGCCGCATGGCGCGCGCCACCTCGACCAGCACCGTCAGCTCGAGCGTGTCGAAGATGCGCGCGGCATCTTTGGCGCGCATCGTCTCATACATGCTGACGAAACCGCGGAAGCGCTGCTGCTCGGCCTCGTCGCGACGCTGCTCCAGCCCGGCGATCCGGCTCTCGAGTTCCTTCAGTTCGTTGGCGCGCTGCTCCAGCCGGCGCTCGGCGGCGCGCAGCAGGTTTTCCCGCATGTCCATTTCGCGCTGGCGGCCATCCAGTTCCTGGCGGCGTTCCTGCAGGCGTTCCAGGATGGCGCGCTCCGAGGCCGAAATCTGCGCCGGCTGCGGCAAGGCGAGATTGGGCGGCGCCGGATGGGCGGGCGCGGCCGCCGGCGCGGGCGGCGGCTGGGCCGGCGCCGGCACCGAACCGGTGGTCAGCATGCTGTCGGGACCGGGGATCGGGCTGGACGGCCCGCTGTCCTGGGCGTGCACGACGCGCGGCCCGGGCGGACCGACATCGCCGCTGATCAATCCGACCGCCTTGAGGAACAGAAGGCTCCCGGCGGCGACCGTGACGATGGGCAGGAGGCGCAATTCCTTCATCTCGCCTCCTCAGGCCGCCCGGGTGTTGACGCGCGCCGCAAAGGCATTGGCGGCGGCCAGCGTCGAGGCGGCGCTGGCATGCGCGGGGATACCGCTCGGCTCGCGCGGGGCGACCGTCACGGGGAGGACCGGCTCGACCTTCGGAGCATTGTCACGCACCACCGCCGCGGTGCGCGCCGCCGCGGTGATCCGCGAGACCCGCTCGACCACCTCCTGGCCGGACTTCACCTCGCGCTCGATCTCGGCGACGAAACGCTCGGCGGTGCGCAGCCTTTCACCCAGCGTGCCGTCGCATTCGCGCACCGTCAGCTTGAGCCCCTGGATGGCGCGCTCGGCGATCTCGGTGGCGGTGATCAGCTCCGCGATGGTCGCCTTGAGCGATTGCTCGTCGGAGCGCAGCCGGAGCAGCCGCCGGTTGAGCACGACACAATAGCCGATGGTCACGGCCAGCAAGCCCGACACCATGAGCTCGACGATCAGCGAAACGACGAAGCTGGACATTAGAGTTCCTGGCCCCCCGAGGTGATTTGCTCGAACTGCGTCAATGTCGTCTTGGCGCGCCGGAGCGGCCGCTGCACGCGCACCGCCACCTTGTCGCCGACCCGACCCATGCGGCCCTCGGTCAGGGTCTGGTCGCCGCAGCGCACCTTGACCAGCGCATCCGGCTTCATGTCGAGCACCAGCGTGTCGCCGACCTTGAGGTTCATCAATTGGCGCAGCGGCAGGTCGGCTTCGTAGAGCACCGCTTCGACCGCCGTGCGCGCCTGGAAGATCTCAGTCGACAGATGGCCTTCCCAGACCGGATCGCGGCCGAGCTTTTCGCCGACGAAGGTCTGCATCAGCCGATCGCGGATCGGCTCGATGGTGGCATAGGGCAAGAGGATTTCGACCGAGCCGCCGCGCTCTTCCATGTCGATGCGCAGGCGCACCAGGATGGCGGCGTTGTTCGGCCGGGAGATCGCCGCGAAGCGCGGATTGGTCTCGAGCCGGTCGATACGGAAATTGACCGGCGAGATCGGCCGGAACGCGACCTCGGCATCGGCCAGGATCACCTCGACCATGCGCTTGACCAGGCCCATCTCGATGGTCGTATAGGGCCGGCCTTCGACGCGGATCGCGGTGACGCCGCGACGACCGCCGAGCAGCACGTCGATGATCGAGTAGATCAGGCTGGAATCGATCGTCGCGATGCCGAAATTGTCCCATTCCTCGGCCTTGAAGATGGTCAGGATGGCCGGCAGCGGGATCGAGTTCAGGTAGTCGGCGAAACGCACCGCGTGAATGCGGTCGAGCGAGACTTCGACATTGTCGGACGTGAAGTTGCGCAGCGAGGTCGTGAGCAGCCGCACCAGGCGGTCGAACACGATGTCGAGCATCGGCAGGCGCTCATAGGCGACCATGGCCGAATCGATGATGGCGCGAATGCCGCCATTGTCGGTGAGCGCGAGATCCTCGACCGAGAAGCCGAGGAGATTGTCGATTTCTTCCTGGTTGAGGATGCGTTCGGCGCCGCCCTTGGCGGCGCTGGCATGGGCGACGCCGTCCTCGCCGAGCGTCGCCCAGTCTTCGGCCGCATCGGTGCCGGTGGCGCCCTGCTCTTCGAGCGCCATGCCCCATTCGGCGGCTAGGGCATCCTGGTCGATGTCGTTGGCGGCGGCCATGGGTCTAGGCTCTCGTCACTGCACGATGATTTCGCGGAACAGCACGGCATTGACCCGTGCTGGATGAACCGCGGTGTTGACCCTGCGGGTCAGTTCGTCGCGCAGGCGAAAAATGCCTGCCGACCCCTCGATGTCAGATGGCCGGACCTCGCGCAGGTAGAGCTGGAAGGCATCGACGACGCGCGGCATGACCGGCTTGATCTGGTCGGCGATCTTGGCGTCGGCCACTTCGAGCGCGACCTTGACGCGCAGATATTGCGCCCGGTCCTGGCCGACCGACAGGTTGACCGTCATCTCCGGCAGGTCGAGGAAGGCGACCGTGCTCGGCGCCTGCGCTGCCGTGGCCTGCTGGGCGGCGGCGCGCGGCTTCAGCACGAAAAACCAGCCGCCGGCACCGGCGACGACCAGGGCCAGCGCCGCGCCGATCAGCACGATCTTCTTCTTGGAGCCGGCGGGGGCGACCTCGCCCTCCTCGCCGTCCTCGACGGCCGCATCGGCTTTTTTCGGTTTCATTGCCATGACTTGCGCCCGCCAGACTCACTATTGGGACGATGTCGTCGCAATGGTTAACAGCCCGTTTATTTTCGTTAACACACGGCAAGAATTGCCGGGTGGTTCGGGCCGCGGCGGCGCTTTCTGCCGGGCTTATGGTTACCCAAATCTCACGATAAGTGGTTGATATTGCTTGAACGGCTGAGTTGGCACGGGTCCTGCGATGACTGGGATGGGCGCCACGTCGTTTGGGAGAACGGCCGACGCGCCCGATCTGGGGAGCAGCCCGCGCGCCAAAGCCTTGGGAGAGGCGATGTGCGAGCCGGCCAAAATCTGGGACTGGCCCGATGGAGAACGTATCTCTGGTCGGCCTCTCGCGGCAGGTCGCCCTGCAGCGGGAGCTGGACGTTATTGCCAATAATCTCGCCAACTTGAACACGACAGGGTTCAAGAGCGACGAGGTCGTGTTCCAGGAATTCATCTCGCCGACCGCCCGCGACGACACCTTTCAGCGCGGCGCCGACCGGCGGATGTCCTTCGTCTGGGATCGCGCCACCGCGACCAATCTCGCCCAGGGACCGATGGAGCCGACCGGCAATTCGCTCGATGTCGGGCTCGGCGGCCGCGGCTATTTCGTCGTCCAGACGCCCGAGGGCGAGCGCTATACCCGCAACGGTTCGTTCGAAATCAACGCCCAGGGCCAACTCGTCACCAAGCAGGGCTACCAGGTGCTCGGCGAGAACGGCCCGATCGCCTTCGACCAGGCCGACAACGGCATCACCATCACCCGCGACGGCACGATCAGCGCCCGTGGCGCGACCGCCAACGCCCCGGCCGGCCAGCGCGGCCGGCTGCGCGTCGTCGACGGCAGCACGCCACGCGCCATGGAAAAGGCCGGCGACAACCTGTTCACGTTGCGCGGCGGCGCCCAGGTGGCCAGCGTCGCCATCGGCAATATCGACGTGCGCCAGGGCTTCATCGAGAAGTCCAACGTCACCCCGGTGCTCGAAATGTCCCGGATGATCGAGGTGACGCGCGCCTATACCTCGCTCGCCTCCAGCATCGAACGCCACGACCAACTCCGCCGTGACGCGATCCGCTCGCTCGGCAACCCGTCAAGCTGAGGAGCCTGATCCATGCGCGCCCTCCACACCGCCGCCACCGGCATGATGGCCCAGGAGCTCACCGTCCAGGTGATCTCCAACAATATCGCGAACATGCGGACCACCGGCTTCAAGCGCCAGCGGGCCGAATTCCAGGACATGCTCTACGACCAGCAGCGCCGCGCCGGCATGCAGAACTCGCAGCAGGGCAACGTCCTGCCGGTCGGCATCGCCATCGGCTCCGGTGTCAAGCCGGCCGCCACCTCCCGGGTGATGAGCCAGGGCAATATCCTGCCGACCGAAAAGGACTACGACATCGCCATCCGCGGCGAGGGTTATTTCCGCATCCAGCTGCCCGACGGCCGCACCGGTTATACCCGCGACGGCTCGTTCGAACTCAACGACCAGGGCCAGCTGGTCACCGTCGACGGCAATCTGGTCGATCCCGGCATCACCATCCCGACGACTGCCCGCGGCGTCACCATCAACCCCTCGGGCACCGTCCAGGTGACCTTGCAGAACCAGGTGGCGCCGCAGACCGTCGGCACCATCCAGCTGTCGCGCTTCGTCAACAAGGCCGGCCTGGAATCGATCGGCGACAACCTGTTCCTGGAAACCGCCGCCTCCGGCCAGCCGACCACCACCGCGCCCAATGTCGACGGCATGGGCTCGCTGCTGCAGAAGAACCTCGAACAGTCCAACGTCACGGCCGTGTCAGAGATCTCCGACCTGATCGCGGCCCAGCGCGCCTATGAAATGAACGCGCGCATCATCTCGGCCGCCGACCAGATGCTGCAGTCCACCTCGCAGATCATGCGGTGACGCCATCATGACGCTCGCGCGCCGGTCACTCCCCCTGCTCCTCGGCCTTGTCGGTCCGCTGCTGGTCCCGATGGCGGCCCATGCCGAAGCACCGCCGACGCTGCGCGCCAGCGTCACGATCACCGGCGAGCTCGTCCGTCTCGGCGATCTCGTCGACAATGCCGGCCGCTTCGGCGATGTCGCGGTGTTCCGCTCGCCCGACATGGGCCATACCGGTTCGGTGCCCGCCTGGCGCATCCTGGATGCCGCCAAGCGCATGGGCCTCGGCCGCATCGAGACCGGCGACCGGACCGACGTTTCGGTCACCCGTGCCGCCCGCGTCATGCCGCTCGCCGACATGGAGGAGCGGATCGCTTCGGCCGTCGCCCGCTCGCTTGGCGTCGACGATTCCGCCCGCATCGCCGTCACCTTCGACCGCGGCACCCGCCCGATCGCGGTGGAGCCGACCGCCCGCGGCGAGCTCACGGTCACGCGCATCGACCACGACCCGCGCACCGGCCGCTTCGAGGCGGTTCTGGGCGTCCACGGCTCGGCGCTGGCCGAACGTGGCGGCGGTTTCCGGGTGACAGGCCAGGCCGCCGAACTGGTCGAGTTCCTGGTGCCGGCCCGCGCCATCGGCCGCGGCGAGGTGATCAAGACCACCGACCTGACGGTCGAACGGCGACCGCGCAACGAGCTGAACGGGGTTCCGCCCGACGCCGTCTCGACCCTCGCCCAGGCCGTCGGCCAGGCCGCCCGGCGTCCGCTTCAAGCCGAACGCGCCTTCCGCTCGGGTGACCTGATGAAACCCGAGATCGTCGAGCGCAACGGCAATGTCCTGATCATCTACGAGGTCGGCGGCCTGTCGCTGACCATCCGCGGCAAGGCCATGGAGGCCGGCGCCGAAGGCGATGTCATCCAGGTGCAGAACCTGGGGACGCGCAAGACCATGCAGGCGACCGTCACCGGCCAGAACCGGGTCACGGTCGTCCAGCGGCCGTCGATCACCACGATCTCGGCCGCCACCATCCCAGCCCAGCCCAGCTCCGCCATCCCGCAATGACCGCGTTCGCGCCAGGATCCGCCATGCGTACCGCCCGCCTCGCCCTCGTCGCCGCCGCGACGCTCTCGACCGCCGCCTGCGGCGCGCCGGACCGGCTGCGCAATATCGGCCAGCAGCCGGCCCTCTCCGCCATCAACAATCCGCAGACGCAGGCCGGCTACCGGCCGGTCTCCATGCCCATGCCCGACCCGGTGCCGGTCTCGCACAATCCCAACTCGCTCTGGCGCAACGGCTCGCGCGCCTTCTTCCGCGACCAGCGCGCCCAGCGGGTCGGCGACATCATGACGATCAAGGTCAAGATCACCGACCAGGCGACGCTGTCCAACGAGACCAACCGGACCCGCGCCAATACCGAGGGTTTCGGCGCGGCCAACATGTTCGGCCTGGAAAACGGCATCCGCCGCGGCGGCGCCGACCCGGCCAACCTGCTGACCCTCAACAGCCAGAGCGGCAGCGACGGCAAGGGCACGATCAACCGCTCCGAACAGCTGGTCACCAATGTCGCCGCGGTGGTCACCCAGATCCTGCCCAACGGCAACTTGGTGCTGGAGGGCAAGCAGGAGATCCGGGTCAATTTCGAGGTGCGCGAACTGATCGTCGCCGGCATCGTCCGCCCCGAGGACATCGAGAGCGACAACACCATCGATTCCGCCAAGATCGCCCATGCCCGGATCGGTTATGGCGGCCGCGGCCAGATCACCGATGTCCAGCAGCCGCGCTACGGCCAGCAGGCCCTCGACGTGCTCCTGCCCTGGTGAGGTCCTGACAGCTCAATCCTGGTCCATCCGCCTCCGCCGTCCCGCTCCCCAGGCGTCCCGGCAACTCCCCCAGCCGACCCGCTCCCCAGGCGTTCCGGCACTTCCCCAGCCGTCCCCGCTCCCCAGGCGATACGGCCAACCGACGCCGCCCGTGCTCCCACGCGGGCGGCGTTCTCCCTTCTGCCGGTTCGAAACCTCACCGTCTTGTGAAACGCCCGTCACGGACGACCGGTTAGGCTCCGCCTCCACTACAATCCAGGGAGGCGACAATGATCATCACCGATGGCATCGCGAGCTTCGATCGCCGGGATCTGCTGAGGGCGGCCGGCACCGGCCTCGCCCTGCTTGCGGCGGGGCCGGTGCTCGCCCGCGCACCCCTCGCCGGCGCGCAGGTTGCCGGGGTCTACCGCCTGAAGGTCGGTACGATCGAGGTCACCGCGGTGCTCGACGGCCATCTCGATCTGCCCCAGGCCCTGTTCCCCAAGGCGACCGATGGCGAGGCGGGTGCCCTGCTCGAGCGTGCCGCCCTGCCCCGCGGCCCTCAGGTCAATGCGCCAGTCAATACCTACCTGATCAATTCGGGCGACCGCCTGGTCATGATCGACACCGGCACGGCCACCGCAATGGGCCCGACGCTTGGCCTGATGCCCAAAAACCTTGCCGCCGCCGGCGTGACGCCCGACCAGGTCGACGTCGTGCTGATGACCCATCTGCATCCCGATCACGCCAACGGCCTGATCTCCGCCGACGGCAAGCCGTTCTTCCCCAATGCCGAAGTGGTGGTGGCCGGCACCGAATATGACTTCTGGAACGACCAGGGCATCATGAACCAGGCGCCCAAGGACGTGCAGGCCTTCTTCCAGATGGCGCAGGCCGCCGTGAAGCCCTATGCCGACGCCAGGCGGCTGCGCCGGATCAGTGCCGACGGCGAGGTCGTCCCCGGCATCGCCGCCATCGCCGCGCCCGGCCACACGCCCGGCCATACCGGCTACCGCATCACCTCGGGCGACCAGCAATTGCTGGTCTGGGGCGACATCGTCCATGCCGCCGCGTTCCAGTTCGCCAGGCCCGACTGGTCGATCGCCTTCGACACCGATCAGGCCATGGCCGCGGCCTCGCGCAAGCGGATGTTCGACATGACCGCGGCCGACCGCATCACCATTGCCGGCATGCACCTGCCCTTCCCCGGCATCGGCCATGTCGTGCGCGACGGCGAGGGCTACCGCTTCGTGCCGATATCCTGGCGGCCGATCTGACCTGGGCAGGTCTGTCTCGGCCCGGGCCAACTCCCGGGCCGCTCAGCCCGCCAGCAGGTCGCGGCAGCCGAGGTCGTCGACGGCGAGGTGGATGCGCTCGAGATTGTTCCACCAGATGACCGGCGGAATGCCATTGGCGTGCTGCCAGATCGGCGTCGCGATCTGCCAGAGCGCCGACAGGCGATAATCGTCCTCAACGGCGCGGCGGTCATAACCCTGAACGCCGCGCGCCGTCAGTTCGTCATGATAGCAATCGAGCAGATGCCGTTCGGTCTCGCGCCTGAAGTCGGGATACCAATGGACCGCCATCATATAGGCGAGGTCGTCGGTCCCAACGTCGACCCGCCAGCAATCCCAGTCGAACAACCTGCCGTCATCGGTGCCCTCGCCGCGCGACAGGAAGCAGTTCCAGACATGCGCGTCGCCCTGGACGATCGTCATGGCCCGATGGCTGTGATAGCGCGCGAGCAGGCGCGGCGTGGCGTCGAGAAATCGCTCGTAGAGCCGGCGCCGTTCGGCCGAAAGCCGGTCGCCGAGGTCGTCGGCGAAACGCGCGAACCGTTCCGCCAGACCCCGCATGTTCTGGTCGGTCGTCGCCATGTCGTCCCAGTGCCCGACGCCGGCGCCGAGGCGCGGCTCGTCCCACCACGCCGCTTGAAAGCGCGCCCGGGTCCGGATGATGCTTTCGCATTGCGCGACCTTCGGCGGCAACGGCCATTGGGTCGCGATGGCGTGGGTTTGCGAGAGGTCCTCGAGCAGGAGATGCCAGGCCCCGCTATCCGCGTCCAGGTGAGCGTCGAAGCAGCGCGGCACCAGACCTGCCGGCATCACCGGCGCGATGTCGCGGTAGAACGCCACCTCGTGCCGGCCGCCATGCCAGGGACCGCCGGGGCGGTCGACGAGGCCGGCCTTCAGGACGAGCGTGCCGGGCGCGCCGACATCGGCCCCCTCATAGACCGGGCGCAGCACGAAAATATGCGACAGGATGGTCGAGAAGGAGCGTTCGACCACGACCTCGGCGACACGGCCGCAGCCCAGCACGCCGGCGCGGCGCAACGCTTCGGTCAGGGGCTCGGCATGGGCCACATTCGGCAGCACTGGCGTCGCCATGCCGGGTCACCTCGACGGATCCGAGGCGATCCTAACTTGCCCCGCAAGGAGTACAACGGCGAACGGCCGTGCTTTGCGCGGGGAATTCGGGTCAGCTCTCGACCGGCTCGCCGTGGACGTCCTTCAGCATCACGTCATGGGCCCCGCCCTCGCGAATGCTGACCGCCGAGGCGACCGTCAGGCGGGCCCGCTGATAGAATTCCGGCAGGCTGAGCGCGCCGCAATTGCACAGGGTCGACCGGATCTTGGCGAGGCTCGCCTCGAGATTGTCGCGCAGCTTGCCGGCATAGGGCACGTAGCTGTCGACGCCCTCCTCGAACATCAGCTTCTTTTTCTTGGCGAGATCATCGCCGCTGCCATGATCGTAGCGCTGCCAGTTGCGCGCGCGATTGCTGCCCTCGCCCCAATATTCCTTCATGAACTGATTGTTGATCTGCACCTTCCGGCCGGGCGCCTCGTCGAAGCGCGCGAAGTAGCGGCCGAGCATGACGAAATCGGCGCCCATCGCGAGCGCCAGGGTGATGTGATAGTCCTGGCTGATGCCGCCGTCGGAGCAGACCGGCACATAAATGCCGGTCTCGCGGAAATATTCGTCGCGCGCCTTGGCCACTTCGATCACCGCCGAGGCCTGGCCGCGGCCGATGCCCTTCTGCTCGCGGGTGATGCAGATCGAGCCGCCGCCAATGCCGACCTTGACGAAATCCGCGCCGGCATCCGCGAGGTAGCGGAAGCCCTCGCGGTCGACGACATTGCCGGCACCGACATGACCCTGGTTCGGATAGGTCGACTTGATGAAGGCGATCGCGTCCGCCTGCCATTCGGAATAGCCGTCGGATGAATCGATGCACAGCACATCGGCGCCGGCGGCCAGCAGGGCCGGAACGCGCTCGCGGTAGTCGCGCGTGTTGATGCCCGCGCCGACGATCAGCCGCTTGTCGCGATCGACATTTTCCAGCGGGTGTTCCTTGTGGGCGTCGTAGTCCTTGCGGAAAATCAGGTAACGCAGCCGCTGGTCCTTATCGACCACCGGCAGGCAATTGACCTTGTGTTTCCAGATCAGGTCATTGGCAGCCGGCAGGTCGATGCCGATCTCGGCGCAGTGGATGGCGGCGAGCGGCGTCATGATCTCGGCGACCGGCGTCGACGGCGCGGTCTTGCCACGACGATAGTCGCGGCTGGTGATGATGCCGGTGAGCTTGCCGGTGGCCGTGCCGTCCTCGGTGACCGCAATGGTCGAATGGCCGGTCCGCTCGGTCAGCGCCACCACATCGGCAAAGGTCGCCTCGGGCGGCAGGTTTGAATCGCTGACGACGAAACCCGCCTTGTAGTTCTTGACCCGGCCGACCATCGCCACCTGGTCTTCGATGCTCTGCGAGCCGAAAACGAAGGATAGCCCGCCACAGCGCGCCAGCGCGATCGAAAGCTCTTCGCCGGAGACCGACTGCATCAGCGCGCTGGTCACCGGGACGTTGATCGTCAGGGGCGAGAGGCTGGCGCCGGGCGGACCGCCATCCGGGTCCGCCTTGAAGCGCACGACCGGCGCCGACAGGTTCACCCTTTCGGGCAAGCAATCCCTGGCGGTCAGGTTCGGGATGAGCAGATATTCGCCGAAGGTGCGGCTCGGTTCATCATAGATATAGGCCATGTCGTCGAATATTTTACAACGGATGGTATGTCAATCGCCGCAGAGGCCGCCTCGCGACGAATTGGACTTGGGGCCGCTCTGGCCGGTCCAGCTCGTCGCCGGAGGTCACCGGCAACTCCCCGATGACCTCGCATGCGCCGAAGCCGAAAGCCTACATGCGATGAATGGCGATCACGCGCCCTTCCTTGTTGACGATGACATGCCTGTTGTTGACATGCGTATAGCGATGGCCCTGCAACCGGGCGTGGCCCTGGATCTCATGATACTGGACACCCTCGGGCATTTGCATGCCGACGGTGACCTCGCCGGGGATCGTCGCCGAAGGCATGTTCATGCGGCCGATATAGCCGCTCATGAAGGCCCGATCATCATCGTTATAGACTTGCGCCGCGTCGCCGGCTCCTTGCGCCAGAGCGATATGCGTCATGGCCGGCGTCATGGCGAGAAGCGACAGCGCCAGAAGGCTGATTTTCGGATTCATGATCGTTCTCCATTGTCGATGGAACATGAGTCCCGGTGTGAACATGCGTCCCGCCGAGCTGCCGAAGACGGCATCCGTGAATTCGCCCGTCGGACCGGGGCAGGCCTTGGTCATGTCGATACGGCGAAAGGCACGCCGGGAACCCGGCTGGAAATCTCCGCATCGCTGGCGCAACGGCGCAGACCGGCGAATGTTCCCGGCCGGACCGGCTCGCCGCGGGCGAAAGCTGTCACGATGGCGTGACCGCCTCCGCGTCGCTCCGCGTGGCGATGACCGCGTCGACGATGCCCCAGTCGCGCGCCTCCTCGGCGGTCATGAAATGGTCGCGGTCGAGCGTCTTTTCGACCTCCTCGTAAGGCCGCCCGCAATGCCGGGAATAGAGCGTGGTGACCCGATGCTTGGTCTGTCGCATCTCTTCGGCGTGGATCAGAATGTCGGAAGCCTGGCCCTGGTAGCCGCCCAGCGGCTGATGCACGTGAATGCTGGCATTGGGCAGGGCGGCGCGCTGCCCCGGCTCTCCAGCCATCAGCAGGAACGAACCCATCGAGCGCGCCGTGCCCATGCACAACGTCGCCACCGGACTGGAGATGAACTGCATGGTGTCATAGATCGCCAGCCCGCTGGTGATCACCCCGCCGGGCGAGTTGATGTACATCGAGATCGGCTTTTTGGGATTTTCCGATTCCAGGAACAGCAGTTGCGCGCAAATGAGCGCGGCCATGCCGTCCTCGACCTCGCCGTTCAGGAAGACGATGCGTTCGCGCAGCAGGCGCGAATAAATGTCGAACGACCTCTCCCCGCGGCTGGATTGCTCGACGACCATCGGGACAAGCTGCATCATGTCGCGCATTTGCGAAGCACTCCTCGACCGAATTGAAAAGCTGTCAGGCCGCGCGCAGCAGCAGAGACGGTGTGTTGTTGTTGGCGGCCGCCATGCCCGCAGGCGGCGCGACCGCCTCGGCGACCACATGCGCGATGCGCAACCGGGTTCCCCCTGCCCCGTTCGGATCGAGGCGGAACGTCACCACGCTGTCGGACCGGTCATGGTCTGCGTCGTGCCAGCCATAGCGGACCCATTGCCCGGGTTCCTGGTCGAGCACGCGAAGCGACGCCGGCTGCGTCGGCAACGGTGCCGCGCCTTGCTCGCCCGGCACCGTTGCTTCGGGCCCGGCCGGACGGACGAGCAGCCAGCGCTCGACGAAATCCGGCACGGTCACCGCTCGCCAGACCTTCGCCGGCGGTGCGTCCAGGTCGAATTCGAGGTTCAGGGCGGCCTGCCGGCCCTGCGTGTCCCGGCGCGCGGTCATTGGTCCAGACCTTTCATTGGTCCATATCCTTCAGCAGCTGCTTCAGCGCCTCC
>BFBZ01000102.1_pt4 | contig 18972 bp, 21 predicted proteins | sample 1888401 | NCBI WGS metagenome assembly BFBZ01 (sample SAMD00112614, study PRJDB3348) | symbiont metagenome | host: Chara braunii | reverse complement strand
CGGTTATGGTTACGGTCCGGGGTATGGCTACGGCTCAGGGTATGGTTATGGTTACGGGCCCAGCATAAGCTTCGGGTTCGGCGGTGGTTACGGTCACCATCACCATCATTGGTGAATCCGGCTTAACCTGACGATCCCTCCAGACATTCCTGGGAGCATGGGCCAGACCATGATGCGGCGCGCAGGTGGCGCTTTCGTGTTACTTGGTTGCCTACACTCGTGCTGACGCCTTAAGTAGGACGCAAGATCGGCTCTTCGCTAAAGCTCATAATAGGCCCCGATGTGACAACCAAACTCGACTGCTTGGTAATCGGCGGCGGCCCTGCCGGGTTGACCGCTGCGATATATCTCGGCCGTTTTCGGCGTAATTTCGTCGTCGCCGACTCCGGTGCCAGCCGGGCCCTTTGGATCCCAAAATCGCATAATCACGCCGGCTTTCCGGAAGGCGTGATTGGCAGCGAGCTGGTATCTCGAATGCGTTCGCAAGCCATGAAGTATGGAGCCCGTATCGTCTCGGAGACGGTGTCCGAACTCACACAGTTGGCCGATGGCACCTTTGATGCAACCCTCGAAAACATCCGAATCAATGCCAAGACTGTCCTGCTCGCCACGGGCGTGATCGACAAGGAGCCTGCGCTTCCTAATCTTTTCSATGCAGTCCAGAAAGGCCTCATCCGGCATTGCGGCATTTGCGACGGATTCGAAGTAATCGACCATAAAATTGCGGTCATCGGGCATGGCGAAACCGGACTCGGTGAAGCGCTTTTCCTCAGGAACTACACTTCAGATATCACGCTGCTGTCGTTGGGGGAGCCGCTAAACCTAGACAGCGCGCAGCGGCGAAAAATGCAGTCCGCCGGCATCAAGACCGTCGAAGACGTAGTCACCCAGGTCGAAATCGATGGAGGCAAGATCGTTGCCCTCACTGTGAACGGCCACGGTACGTTTGAATTCGATACGCTCTACTCGGCGTTAGGCTGCGCCCCGCGATCATCTCTAGCGGGCGCGCTGGGCGCGGCACTTGAGAATCACTGCGTGGTCGCCGATGAGCACCAGCGAAGCACGGTCACGAACTTTTTTGTCGCTGGAGACGTCGCAAAGGGTGTGGACCAAATCAGCGTTGCAATGGGACACGCCGCCACGGCGGCCACCGCCATTCATAACTCGCTGCGCGAATAGCTCCTTCTCGTCGGATCCCTCGTCTCGGGAATCGGCGCGGTCGTGGGTTGTCCCGCCAAATTAGCTGCCTGCACATCGTAACGGCTAGTCGGGCACATTGGCCAGCTTGTTCATATCCGTCACATCCTGCGAATCCTTCAAGAGCTTGCTCGTCATTTCGTAGGATCTGGTGATCTCAATGAGCCGGCTCATCTCAGCGGTCGCCTGTACGTTGGACTTCTCGATCGCGCCCTGCAACAAGGATCGCGGATCCCGCCTTTTTCGTGTCCGGCGCCCGGTCCGCGCGAAACAGGTTACCTCCCACAGCCTCGAGACGTTGCATTTCCGGTGTCTGCCGCTCACCCAAGGGACCGATCTTCGAGGAAGAGYCGGCTTAGCGCGATCGCTGGTTGGAATTCGCGGAATCTCTTCGGCCAGAGGAAAAGACTTGTCCAGAAGACGCAGCGGAATCGCCGCTGGTTGAAGATTTCCGGCTGACCCGCCGCTGGATCCGCTGGCTTGGCCGGGACTAGAACTGGATGCGAAGTCGCTGGAACTGCCGCCCGAGCGTTCCATCACCGTATTCGCTCGGCCCACCCGAATGCGGCACGCAGTTGCGCTACAAGCGGACCGCCTTCAATCGCAGGGCGTTCCCGATAACACTCACAGAAGAGAGCGCCATTGCTGCTGCCGCTATGATCGGCGACAGAAGCAGACCGAATGTCGGATAGAGAATCCCTGCTGCAATCGGTATCCCGGCTGCGTTGTAGATAAATGCGAAGAACAGATTCTGGCGGATGTTGCGCATCGTCGCCTGTGAAAGACGGCGGCTGCGAACAATGCCGCCAAGATCGCCTTTCAGCAGTGTTACGCCAGCGCTCTCCATAGCCACGTCCGTGCCCGTGCCCATCGCTATTCCGACGTCCGCCGCGGCAAGGGCAGGGGCGTCGTTGACGCCGTCCCCCGCCATCGCGACGACCCGTCCCTGYTTCTGCAGCCTGCTGACGACGGCGCTCTTCTGATCCGGAAGCACCTCGGCCTCGACATCGGAAATGCCCAGGCGTTTCGCGACCGCGTTTGCCGTGGTTCGGTTGTCGCCGGTCAGCATGATGACCTTGATGCCTTCCCCGGCCAGCGCCTTCAATGCATCGGCCGTCGAGGCCTTGACCGGGTCGGCGATGGCCAGAACGCCGGCAAGCTTGCCGTCGACAGCGATGTTGATGACGGTCGCGCCATCGCCTCGCAGGCTTTCCGCCTGCGCCTCCAACGGTTGTATTGCAATGCTCGCGGATTTGAGAAAGTCGGCGTTGCCGAGCAGTATCAGCTTGCCGTCGACCTTGCCGGATACACCCTTGCCGGTCGGGGAATCGAATTCCTCGACGTCGGCAAGCGCCAGATTCCGTTCTTTCGCCGCACGGACGATCGCATCGGCAAGCGGATGTTCGCTGGACCGCTCGACGCTCGCCGCAAGCTTCAGGACTTCCTCCTCGTCGAAACCCGCCGCGGGCACGATGGAGACCACTTTCGGCTTGCCCTCGGTCAGCGTCCCCGTCTTGTCGACGACCAGCGTGTCGACCTTTTCCATGCGTTCGAGAGCTTCGGCATTCTTGATCAGGACGCCGGCATGGGCCCCGCGTCCGACGCCGACCATGATGGACATGGGTGTCGCGAGTCCGAGCGCGCAAGGGCAGGCGATGATCAGGACGCTGACGGCCGCAACCAGGCCGAACGCGAGCCGCGGCTCCGGACCGAACAGCGCCCAKRCGCCGAASGCGASRAGGGCGACGACGATCACCGTGGGCACGAACCAGCCGGCCACCTGGTCGGCGAGCCGCTGGATGGGAGCGCGGGACCGCTGCGCCTGCGCCACCATCTGCACGATCTGGGAAAGCAGGGTGTCGCGGCCGACCTTCTCGGCCCGCATCACGAACCCGCCCGATTGATTCAGCGTGCCGGCGATCACTTTGTCGCCGGTCCCCTTGGTGACCGGCATCGATTCTCCGGTCACCAGCGATTCGTCGAGCGACGAGCGTCCCTCGACGACGAGGCCGTCCACCGGCACCTTGTCGCCCGGCCGGACCCGCAGCTTGTCGCCGACGTTCAAACCGTCGAGCGGGACTTCATGGTCGGCGCCGGTCTCGTCGACCAGACGCGCGGTCTTGGGCGCCAGATCCAACAGGGTTTTGATCGCTCCGGAGGTGGCCTCGCGGGCCCTTAGCTCCAGCACCTGGCCCAGCAGGACCAGGACGGTRATGACTGCGGCGGCCTCGAAATACACCGCGACCGCGCCGTCGTGGGTCCGGAATGCGGGCGGGAAAATGCCGGGCGCCAAAGTTGCCACGACGCTGTAGGTAAAGGCGACACCCACGCCCATCGCGATGAGGGTGAACATGTTCAGATTGCGGGTGACCAGCGACTGCCAGCCGCGCGCGAAGAACGGCCACCCGGCCCAGAGCACCACCGGCGCTGCAAGGACGAACTGGATCCAGTTCGAGAGGTTCGGGTCGATCCAGCCGTGGCCGCCGACCAGGTGGCCGCCCATCTCCAATATGACGACCGGCAACGCCAGCGCCAGCCCGACCCAGAAGCGGCGGGTCATGTCTGCCAGTTCGGGATTGGGTTGGTCGTCGAGGCTGACCAGTTCGGGTTCCAGCGCCATCCCGCAGATYGGACAGGATCCCGGGCCGGCCTGACGGATCTGCGGATGCATCGGGCAGGTGTAGACGGTGCCTTCCGGGACGTCGGCGCGCTGCGCCTCGGCCTTCGCCTTCCCGAGGTATTGCTCCGGAGCGGCGGCGAACTTGGTCCGGCAGCCGGCCGAGCAGAAATGGTAGGTTTCGCCCCCGAAGTCGGCGCGGTGCTTGCTGGTATCGGGATCGACGGTCATGCCGCAGACGGGGTCGACGACGCCGATTCCGGTCGCAGCATGGTGATGATGATGGTCGTGCGCGCCACCGCCGCCGCAGCATCCGCTATTCTCGGCGGGCGTTTCAGTAGCGGCGGCAGTCTTGGGCGAGCATCCGCATCCGCCTCGGGACATCGCCTTCTGTTCGTTGGCCATTTCCAGCTCCATGCCTACTTGCAACCCATACCGTGTAGGGGTATATAGGACCCATGCGAAAAGACATCAAGACGTCATGCCAAAAACGCCTCGGCCGCATCGARGGCCAGGTGCGCGGTCTCTCCAGGATGGTGGAGGAGGATCGCTACTGCATCGACATCGTCACGCAGATTTCCGCGGTCCGTGCCGCATTGCGGCGGGTCGAGGAGGAAGTCCTGAAGGACCACGTCTCCCACTGCGTGGAACATGCCATCGCGAGCGGCGACAAGGCGGACCAGAGGAAGAAGATCGCCGAGCTGATGGCCGTCGTCGGCCGGGCGGACCGATGAACGAAGCTATAAGTTCCATCTTGGCGGCTCGGTCCTACACCGCTATGGTCCCGAGTCTCGATACGAAAAGGCGTTGACGTCCGGATGCTCGTCAGGTTGACCAGAACGAAGCGGTTGAGGGCAGGTTGGCTGGTAGCGCTTGCCTATCTGCTGTGCGTACTGGCGCCGACGATCTCCTATGCGCTGCCGGGCGTCCATGCTCCGGCCCCGTGCCTGACGGACGAGAATCACGTTCCCGGAATGGTCCATGTCCATTCCGAGTTGCAGCACGTGCATGACGACGGCCATATCCATGATCATCCCGCTGCGCAGGTAAATTCCGGCGGCGGCGACCATCCGATGTCGGTGGCGTCGGATTCGAAATCTGCTCCGAAKGCTCCGCATACGTCGGGCGGGGAGTGCTGCGGGCTGATGTGCGTGACCGCTATTCCGGCGAAGGTCGTCGACATCGTGAAGCCTTCCGCTCCGACGGCGCTTTGCGAAGTCGAAGGCTACCGCAACGTCGCCGACAACGCTCCCCCTCGGCTCTATCGTCCCCCCATCACCTGATCTGATCGAAGCTACGCGGTGCCGTGCCCGTCGAGGGCACGCGCGCCTGTGGTCCATTGYCAGTTCGGGAAAAGAAAATGTTTGCGCAGCTTGGGGCGATTCTCGCCGCCGTTAAGTCGGTGGTGGAGAAGATATTGGGCAATAGATTTGGTGCGATCGCGAGGATGGCGGCCGCGGCGTTGTCGCTGGGGGGATGCATTCCGACCGTACCGCTCRTCGGTGCGGATCCGGCCGACCCGAACGTGCCGGTCGCCGGCGTCAGTTACCGGTCCGGCATCGCGCCCTACACAAGCATGCGGCCGACCGCGCCTTCCGGCTGGAAAGAACAGAACCAGCGGGTCACTCCCTCGCCGAAGTYCGGGCAGTAGGAGCGCGCCATGACAAGAAACTCTCATGAAGAGCGACGCAGACCGGCCGAACATGGTGGCAGACCGGCCCTGCTTGTTGTTGCGCTGACGGCGGCTTTGCTGCTCTCGGGTTGCGCAACATTCTCTCCGGACGGCGGCATGACGGCCGTTGCCGACATCGCGGGCGGAACCATCAAGAAGGACGTGATCTCGATCCGGACCACCGACGACGCTGTGGTCGCGAACGATGCGGTCAAGCGGCTGCTGCGGCGGACCCTGAACGTCGAAACCGCGGTCCAGGTCGCGCTCCTCAGCAATCGGGGCCTTCAGGCGGCCTACAACGAACTGGCGCTGGCGGAGGYGGATCTCGTCCAGGAAAGCCTGCCGCCCAATCCCACCTTCTCGATCTCGCGAATATCGGGCAGCGGCGCTGTCGAGATCGAACGACAGGTCGTCGGCGACATTCTGGCGCTTGCCACCCTGCCGTTCCGCTCGGAAATCGCACGTCAGCGTTTCCGGCAGGCACAGTTGCGGGCCGCCCTCGAGACGCTGCGGCTCGCGGCGGAAGTCAGACGATCCTACTACCGCGCGGTCGCCGCCAACGAACTCGTCGGACTGCTCGCGGACGCCAAATCCACCGCGGAATCCACCGCGCAGCTCGCCCTCAAACTCGGCCAGACCGGATCGCTCAACAAACTCGACCAGGCGCGAGAGCAGGTGTTCTACGCCGAGACCACCGCCGAACTCGGATCGATACGCCAGGAGGCGGCAAGTTCGCGCGAGCGACTTGCGCGTCTGATGGGACTTTGGGGCCGCGATCTCGCCTTCCAAATCCCGAATGCGCTGCCGGCGCTGCCGCGGCGCCCGTCGGCACTGCCATTCATAGAGGTTGATGCGGTCAGCCACCGCATCGACCTCCAGATCGCGCGGATCGAACTCGACGCCCTCGCAAGGTCGCTCAATCTGACGGAAGCGAGCCGGTTCGTGACGCTGCTCGACGTGGCGGGGATCGATCGCAAGACCCGCGATCCGGAGAGCGCGCCCTTCCGCGAACGCGGCTACGACATCCAGTTCCAGATTCCGATCTTCGACGGCGGCGAGGTGCGGGTCCGGAAGGCTGCGGAGACCTACAATCAGTCGTTCAACCGCCTCACCGAAAAGGCGATCAACGTACGCTCGGAGGCGAGGGACGCATATCGCGTCTACAGGTCGACCTACGAAGTCGCCGGCCAGTATCAGCGTGAAGTGCTTCCGCTGCGGAAGATCATCACCGAAGAGATGCAGCTCCGCTTCTCGAGCATGCAGATCGACGTGTTCGCGCTGCTGACCGAGGCACGCCAGCGCATCGCATCGCTGCGCGCCGGAATCGAGGCCAAGCGAAACTTCTGGTTCGCCCAGTCCGACCTGCAGACCGCCGTCAACGGCGGCGGCTCCGGAGAACCCCAAAATCCATCCCGTCAGACCACCACCGCCCAGGTCGGCGGGGGCGGCGGCCATTAAGGAGGCGAGAATGCTATCGCGTCGAGGATTCATCGGAACGGCCGCGCTGATAAGCGCCAGCGCAGTGAGCGGCCGGGCGCAGGCGGCCAACATTCCAGAAGCGCCTTTCATGGAAAAAGCGACGATGCAGCCTCCGCTGCGTCCAACGAGCGGGCCTGATTACAATCCGGTCGTTACGTTGAACGGCTGGACGTTGCCTTGGCGAATGAACGGCGACTGGAAGGAATTCCATCTCGTCGCCGAACCGGTCGTGCGCGAATTTGCCGAAGGAATGAAGGCCTTCCTTTGGGGCTACAATGGTCAATCCCCGGGCCCGACGATCGAATGCGTCGAAGGCGACAAGGTCCGCATTTTCGTCACCAACAAGCTCCCTGAGGCGACCACGGTGCATTGGCACGGCGTCATCCTCCCGAGCGGGATGGATGGCGTCGGCGGTCTGAACCAACCCCACATCCCGGTTGGCAAGACCTTCGTTTACGAATTCGAGATGAAGTACAGCGGCACGTTCATGTACCACCCGCACTCGGACGAGATGGTCCAGATGGCGATGGGAATGATGGGCATGATCGTCGTCCATCCGCGCGATCCGGGCTTCCGTCCCGTCGATCGTGATTTCGTTTTTATCATGAGTACATACCTCATCGATCCCGGCACGTATCTGCCGAAGGTCACTGAGATGACCGACTTCAACATGTGGACCTGGAACAGCCGAGTATTTCCCGGCATCGATCCCATCGCAGTCCGGCTTGGCGACCGCGTCCGCGTCCGCATCGGCAACCTCACCATGACCAACCACCCGATCCATTTGCACGGCCACAAATTCAACGTGACCTGCACCGATGGCGGCTGGGTGCCCGAAACTGCTCAGTATCCTGAGACGACAACCGACGTGCCGGTCGGCGCGGTCCGCGCATTCGACGTGCTCGCCGACAATCCTGGCGACTGGGCGTTCCACTGCCACAAGTCGCACCACACCATGAACGCGATGGGGCATGACGTCCGCAATATGATCGGCGTTTCGAAGAAGGATCTCGCCAAGGCCGTCGGCAAATTGGCGCCCGACGCCATGGTGATGGGATCGACGGGGATGGCCATGGGCGAGATGGAAATGCCCATGCCCGACAACACGCTCATGATGATGAGCGGCTCGGGACAGTTCGGCCCCATCGAAATGGGTGGAATGTTCACGGTGATGAAGATCCGCGAAGGGCTTGCGCGCGACGATTACAAGGACCCCGGTCCGTACAAGTTCCCCAAGGGCACGGTCGCGTATGAAATCGATGCGCCGCAAGGCCAACCGCCGCGTCAGACCGGTGCGAAAGAAAACACCACAAAAGAGAAGGGATCGAAGCCCATGGAGATGAAGGGCATGAAAGGCATGAAGGGCATGTAGCCGGAATATCGAAGCTATCAATGCAAACCAAGAGCAAGGAAATGACAATGAAGACCTTTAACCGAACTGGCGTCGTGCTCGTCGCGACGGTGCTTCTTTCTGCTGCGGCCTGGGCCGGTGAGGGCCCTGCAGGGCACAGTCACGGCCATGACGAAGCTTTTTCCGCCGGTGAACCGGGGGATGCAAAGAAGCCGGCCCGTATCGTCCAAGTGACGATGGGCGAAATGGACGGCAAGATGATGTTTATGCCGGCGAAAGTCGAGGTGAAGAAGGGCGAGCAGGTCAAGTTCGTGCTGCGCAACAACGGCGAACTCGATCACGAATTCATCCTGGCAACCACCGCGGAGAACCTCAAGCACGGCGAAGCGATGAAGAAGAATCCGGACATGGAGCATGACGATCCGAACGGAAAGAGGCTCGCTCCGAAGAAGGCGGACGAGATCGTATGGAAGTTCAGCAAGGCCGGCGAATTCGAATACTCATGCCTGATCCCCGGGCATCGCGAGGCCGGCATGGTCGGCACGGTCGTCGTCAAGTGATCCCGTCAAAACTAAGGAAAACGTCATGAAGAACAAACTTGCAGCAACATTTATCGCCGTGGTTCTGGCGGCAACGTCGGCCGCGGCCCTCGCGCAGAACGCCATGGTCAACGGCGAAGTCAAGAAGATCGATGAGAGCGCCGGCAAGATCACCTTGAAGCACGGCCCTATCAAGAACCTCGACATGGACGAAGACGGCATGACGATGGTCTTCCGGGTGCAGGATCCCGGGATGCTCAAGCAGGTTAAGGTGGGCGACAAGGTGCAGTTCGAAGCCGAGCGGGCGACGGCCGGCATCACGATCACGAAGATGCAGAAGGGCAAGTAACGCCGGAACGACCGGCGCCGCCGTCTGAGCGAGCGGCGCCGGCCGAAAAGCGGATTTTGGAGGGAATGGATGGATGCCTCGTTGCGCCAGGCTGAGGGAGTTGCGGCCGAACGACCGCTCGTCTTCGATCGCGTGAGCGGAATGCTGAGCGGAGCGGGCGCGATCGACCGGGTGGCGGTGCTCGCCCTGAAGGCTGGATCCGTCATCACGCGACCTTACGGGCATCGCGGCTTCAGGCTCGGTTGCAAGGCGGTCGCGACCGTCGTTGCCGATCGCGACATCATCGTCCGGTTGAACGATGATGCCGACTTTGCCATTCCGTTCTGCGACGGATATTGGAGCAGGATTCTCAACCCGAAATACGACTATGAAGAGGAGATCGAAGCCTTCTTAAAAAGTGCGGCGGACCTCAGATACTCCTTCGTCGACTGCGGGGCGAACTTCGGCTACTGGTCCGTGCTGGCATCCAGCTCGCCCTTCGGCGGGCAAGCGGCTCTCGCCGTCGAAGCATCTCCTGAGAACGCAAAGCGGCTGGCGAGAAACGCACGCCTGAACGGCAGCCGTTTCCGATGGCTGAACGCCGCGGTCGGCGATAGATCCGGCGGCTTCGCGCGCATCACTGGGGCAAGACATGAAGCCTTTGGAACGCTGACGCTGGAGAAGAACGAGCCGGAAGCCGTCCAGATCGTTTCATTGGACGGGCTCGCCGCCGATGGCCTGATCGACACGGCGCTTCCCGTCGTCATCAAGCTCGACGTGGAGGGCGTAGAGATCGCGGCGCTGGCGGGGGCCGAAGGGCTGCTGCGGCGCGACTGCGTCGTCATCTGCGAAGAGCACGGCCTCGACCGGACGCACGGCATCACGCGTCACCTCATCGATGAACTGTCTCTACGCGTTTTCGTGTTCGACCCCGGGCTGTGCCGTTTCATCCGACTGGAGGGCGTCGGACGCCTCGATCAGATCAAGAAGCACGCGTGGGTCGGCTACAACGTCTTCGCTACCTCCAGCAMATTGTGGGAAGAGCGGATCCTCGCGGCAACCTGGAGGAATCGCTGATTGTTTCGTTGCCTCATGTCTGCCGCTCGGCACAAGRGTCGGAGTCACAAGGATTACCATTCGGCAGTCCGACCAGTGGTCGGCAGCCGCCACGTCGCAGGAATGTCGTTGCACGAAAAAGCATGAGGTCCCCCAGCGCTCCACCATGATCTGACTTTGGACGTTTCGACTCTTTGCGAGGCCCTCGACCGCGCATGCCCTCGCTTGTCTCGACGGCATCGGTAAGACCGGTTTCTTAGTTTCGGGCGTCGCGGAACAACGGTTTGCACGGGCCGTTTGCGAGTGTGCTTTCTTAACAATGGAGAATGTGATGACACGAAATACCCTTAAGAAGTCCGTTGCGTCCGTCGCGATCTTTTTTGCGCTCTCGATGCCGTCGTTCGCCGACGACGCCGGTCACGCCTACATGAAGTCGATGGAGAAGATGGATGCCGACATGAAGAAGGGAATGGATCCGGATCCGACGAAGGCGTATGCGAAGATGATGGTTGCTCACCATCAAGGTGCGATCGACATGTCGCAGACGGTCTTGAAGGAGACGAAAGATCCCATGATCCGTGACATGGCGGAGAAGGCGATCAAGGACCAGACGAAAGAGCAATCCATGCTCAAGGAGTGGATCGGCAAGCACGGCGGCTGAATGGCCTGACCCTAAGCCGCGAGGACAAACATGATCGCACTTCCGTACGACTATTTTTTRATCGCCTGGTTCGTCCTCGCGGCGGGCTCTACCGCATACGTCGCCTTCGACCAGTTCAACGGCAATCCCGAGCCGACGGTGATGAAATGGGGCTTCATTCTCGTCACGCTCTACATGGGTCCCTTCGGACTTCTGCTCTACGTGCTCGCGGACAAGGAGCCCCGTCCAGGCGAGCATGAGCATTTCACTTCGACGCTCTGGAAGCAGGGCGTCGGCAGCACGATTCACTGCGTCGCCGGCGACGCGACCGGCATCATCCTGGCAGCGACCGCGACGGCCCTGCTGGGCCTTCCGATGTGGATCGACCTTATCGTCGAATACATYGCGGGTTTCTCGTTCGGGCTGTTCATTTTCCAATCCCTCTTCATGATGAAGACGATGGGCGGCTCCTACTGGGAGAACGTCCGCAAGAGCTTCATGCCGGAGTTCATCAGCATGAACGCGATGATGGCGGGAATGGCGCCGACGATGAGCCTGCTGATGATGGGCCGGGACATGCGGGCGATGGATCCGCTCGAACTCGTCTTCTGGGGTGTGATGTCTCTCGGCGTCATGGTCGGGTTCACGACCGCCTACCCGTTCAACGTTTGGATGGTGAAGAAGAAGATCAAGCACGGACTGATGACCGAACGTCCGGGGGCACCCAGCGAACAGAACGACATGTCCGGAATGAAGTCCGAGACGGGTCGAATGTCGGATGAGCAAATGAGCCAAATGGATGGACATGGCGGACAACAGAGCGCAAAAATGGCAACCGACCGCGAAGTGTCCCATGGCGGCGGCCATCGGATGGACGGCGACGCGACGACGCCGCAACTGGCTGCGCTCGCCGGCGTTACGTCGTTTCTTTTGATCTCCGGAATGGTGATTCCGGGCTTTTCGGTCAACCTCGGTTTGAGCGCTCGCGACGTCGATGGCTCCATCATGCCGCCGGGGATGATCAACACCTTCGATCTACCCGGCGAGGCGATGAAGGACATGGCCGCCGTGAAGCCGCGTCAGGTTGCCTACGTGGCCGCGCCCGATGCGAGGGGCGACAAGGTCCTTGCGGCGCGCATCGAGAACGGGATCAAGGTTTTCGACATCAAGGCTGAGATCATCCGCTGGAACATCCTTCCGGACGTGGCGGTCGAAGCCTACGCCTACAACCGGCAGGTCCCGGGACCRCGGCTGCAGGTGACGGAGGGCGACCGCGTGCGGATAAATTTCCGCAACGCGCTTCCCGAGAGCACGACCGTCCACTGGCACGGACTGATCGTCCCGAACGAGATGGACGGACCGGCGAAGGTCACCCAGGATCCGGTGCCGCCGGGCGGTTCGTACACCTATGAATTCGACGTGGGCCAGAGCGGCACATATTTCTATCACAGCCACGACCATCCGGACCGCCAGCAGGCTCTCGGGCTTTACGGCGCGCTACTGATCACGCCGAAGGATGCCTCGACTGAGGTAAAGGCCGACCTCGACTACACGATCCAGCTACAGGAGTGGCTGAAGCGGGAGTGGCTGACCTATCCCGCCATGCTGATGGAAGGGGCGCTGCCGAACTACTTCACCATCAACGGCAAGGCCTATCCGTCCACCGACACCGTCGCAATGAAAGTCGGGCAGACCATCAAGCTCCGCTTCATCGGCACGAACAACAACTTCGTGCATCCCATGCACGTGCACGGCGGTCCGTTCGAAGTGGTAGCCGTGGACGGGGTGAACCTGAAGGACACCGCGCGATACCAGGCGGATACGGTCAACGTCGGTCCCGGTCAGCGCTACGACGTGGTCTGGACGGCGCGGAAGCCCGGCAAATGGCTGGTGCACTGTCACATTCCGCACCACACGGCCAACAACAACGTCGAACACAAGGGCGGTGGCGGTCTCATGCTTGTCCTGAACGTGCAATAGGGCGGCAACAACGAAGGAGAGGACCAGATGAAGATGAGCAAAGAGATGCAGGCGTGCATCGACGAATGCCTACGCTGCTACCAGATGTGCCTCGGGACGGCGATGACGCACTGCCTGGAGGCGGGCGGCGAACACGTTGCGCCCCAGCATTTCCGGCTGATGATGGCCTGCTCCGAGATGTGCCGCACGGCGGCGCACTTCATGCTTCTGAATTCGCCCCACCATGCGCACGTCTGCGAAGAGTGCGCCGAGATATGCACCGAATGCGCCGCGGACTGCGAACGCATCGGCGGCATGGACGATTGCGTGACGGCATGTACGCGCTGTGCCGAAAGCTGCCGGGCGATGGCAAGCTGATCGATGCCGACGCCGGTTAGAAATTTCCAGCCAGACGAACCGTCCATGGCAGCGGCTTCGTCGGACGAAGTTAAGAGTACAATCACAATCTCCAAGGTCGCTTCGCCGCGAGGGCGGGATCTGCGTCTCGACCTGTTTCGCGGGCTCGCAAATTGGGCGATATTTCTCGATCACATTCCCAACAACTCGATCGCGTGGCTGACGACGAGAAATTACGGGTTCAGTGACGCCGCTGACATCTTCGTCTTCATCTCCGGCTACACGGCCGCGTTCGTGTACGCCCGGAGRATATCCGCACAGGGAATGCTCGCCGGAACGGCTCTGCTGATGCGGCGCGTCTGGCAGCTATATGTCGCCCACGTGCTGCTGTTCGTCCTTTACGCCGCGGCGATCGGCTACGTGGCACAGCGCTACGGGCAGTCGCACCTTCTCGACGAATTCAACGTCGCCGGGCTGATAGAGCAGCCTGTCGCCACGCTCACGCAGGGGCTGATGCTCAAGTTCAAGCCGCTCAACCTGGATGTCCTCCCCCTCTACATCGTTCTGATGGCCGGCTTTCCGCCGTTGCTGATCGCCATGATGCGGTGGCCGCATGCGGCGTTGGCGACCTCGACCGCGGTCTACCTGGCAGCACGCCTCTTCGGTTGGAACTTCTCGGCGTATCCTTCCGGCGGCTGGTACTTCAATCCGTTCGCCTGGCAGCTTCTGTTCACGCTGGGGGCGTGGGCGGCCTTGGGTGGTCGCGCGTGTATTCAGGTYCTAGCGCGGTCCCGGGCCGTCCTCGCTGCGAGCGTTGCTTTCGTCGTCTTTGCGTCCGTCGTGACGCTCGCGAACCGTCTCGGGACGACGGGTCTTTTTCCCGCCGTCGTGCTCGAATGGTTCGTCCCGAACGACAAAACGAACCTCGCGCCGTACCGGGTGCTGCACTTGCTTGCGCTGGCCGTCATCGTGGTCCGTCTGGTTCCGGCCGATTGGAGTGGGCTGCGTTCCGCGGTGCTGCGGCCGTTGATCGTCTGCGGCCAGCGGTCCCTCGAAGTGTTCTGCGTCGGTATCTTTCTGTCGTTCGTTGGCCACTTCATCCTTGAAATGTATTCGGATGGGTTGGCCGCTCAACTCGCGGTCAGCGCCGCCGGTCTGATGCTCATGTCCTGCGTCGCCTTCTACCGGACCTGGTCGCGTTCGCTGGACCGGCCGCCGTCCTCCGCAGAACGAACTGCCGCACTTAGCGGGCACCAGCGAGAACCCTCAACCGACCAAAAAGGTAGATGCTAAATGACGAGACGATTGGGTGTTGCGGTCCTTGCTGCGGTGGCTCTCGTTGGCGGAATTCTGTTCTACGTGGGCTAYGGCTTCTATGATGTCGGCGCGGACACGCCGCATTGGGAAATCACCCGAAAAGTGATGGAGACCGTTCGCAACCGCTCCATCGCAGTCCGCGCAAGCCGGATCGAGCTGCCCGACCTTCAGGACGAACAGCTTGTTCTAAAGGGAGCAGGGCAATATGCGGCGATGTGCGTGAATTGTCACCTCGCACCCGAACAAACGGACTCGGAAATCCGACCGGGCCTATATCCCAAACCGCCCAATCTTTCCGAGGAGCGTTTCGATCCGAAGACCGTGTTCTGGGTCACGAAGCACGGACTGAAGATGAGTGGCATGCCGGCTTGGGGTCTCGGGCATGACGATGCGACCATCTGGAGCATCGTTGCATTCGTCACCCAACTGCCCGGCCTGTCCGCCGAGCATTACAAGGACATGGTCGCGAGGGCGCCTCCGGACGAAGAGATGGAATCCATGGACAAGGGTGACGGCAAGAAGCCGGAAAAAGGCGAGAAGTCCGGGGCCGGGATGAGGATGCAGACCGAACAAAAGGGCGAACGCAAGCACTGAGCCGAAAGCGAACGATAGTCGGCCSTAGGCAAGTGGAGGATGTCGGATGGTAGAGGACAACAGGTCGGCGCCGCGTCACAGGGTCCTGAAGGCCGCCACCATTTCCTTCGGAGGAGGGGCGATTAGCTGCACGGTCCGAAACCTTTCTGACAATGGCGCCTCGCTCGAGGTGGCGTCGCCGATCGGAATTCCCGACTCGATCGTCCTCGAGCTCGAAGGCGGCGGGCGACGATGCCGGGTGATCTGGCGCAAGGAGAAGCGGATCGGCGTCCGGTTCGTAGACCGGAAGGACAACCCCTAAGCGTCGTCTTAACTGTGCGGAGAGGGGCAAGTCCGGTATATTGGCTAGGCTTGAACGAGGGGCAGGTTAGCAGGGGCGCGATTTCGAATCAGCTCCCGCGGAACTTTGAATGGGGTAGCTTAGCGAATGGACCAAACTTGGGTTGGGGATCTCATCCGCCATTGGAGGGATGATGAGGCGGCGACGTACCGGACATGGTTTCTGTGGGACGCGCGGATAAAAAACTTCCGATCGATCAGGCGCGGACTTCAGGAGGTGATCGCCGAGATCAGGGCCGATACGTTCGGCAATGCCTACCGGGGATCTTCACTTGAGACCGTACTCGACTCAATTGCCGAGCAGAGGCAGGTCTTCAAAGGCGCCGATCATGCATTCATGTGGAAGCCAAAGCTGAGAATCCCGGACATATACGAAAGCCGGCCCAACCAGGTGGCCTTCGGGAATTTTCTCGATACCTGTCTCTGCTGCAACACGGAGGAACACGTGATCGAAGCGATCCAGACTCTTGACCGCGCAGCGATCAAGGGGCTCGGTCCTGCAGCGGCAAATCTGCTGTATTTCCTGCATCCGACGATCGCGCCGCCGTTCAACACCGCCATCGTGAGAGGATACAATGCCCTAACGGGAGCGGATGTGAAATTGGGCCGGTGGGAGCAGTATCTTGCCATGCGCCGCGGAATCTTGTCGCTCAACTCACAGTACCGGAACCTGCTCTCCAATGATCTCGGGGCCGCGGCAGCGTTCCTGTTCGAAGTCGGCACCGGACGCTATCCGCTTCCGGAACGCGAACACGAAGGCTCCCTCGATCGTTGGAAAACCGACCTTGAACAAGTTCGCGCGGAATCCGCCGTGTCATCCAAAGCGGCAGCAGCGGCGCGTGAAGCGGATCATACCCACACCGAAATCCAAGGGTGGCTGCGGGATCTCGGCGTCGCGCTCGGTTTTCAGGTTTGGATCGCATCGAACGACGGGGCGAGGTCGTAYAATGAGGGACGACTGGCCGACGGCTGTCTCGATAGGCTGCCGGCCGCCCTGTCCCAAGCCGCCGCTGCGGACGCTATCCGTCTTATAGATGTGCTTTGGATCGAACAAGGCGGCGATGTCGCCGCCGCGTTCGAGGTGGAGCACACGACGAGCATCTATTCCGGGATCGTCCGGATGCTCGACTTGGCGCTGGGCATCGACGGTGCCGCAGCGCGCAACTTCTTCCTCGTCGCCCCGGACGACCGCGAGGACGAAGTGCGTGCGCAATTCGCCAGGCCGGCATTTTCGCGAGTTAGCGAACTCAACCTGCGTTATCTCCCATACAGCGAGTTGCGGGACCACCGCGACGCCATCGCGCGCTTCGGCAACGGCATCAAGGGAGTCCTGGCGATTGCACGACCGATCAGGCCGATCGGTTCGACTGCCCAAACCGCCGCCGGCAATGTTTGAGGCTGCTGACGCTCTTGGGCCGCAAGCTAACCATTAATACATTAGTACGGAAACTCGGCCTTCAGGGCTGGGAGTAGGTCACGGGACAGGGGCGACCGACATTGCCTGGGGGCCCGCCGCGACTTCTGTGGGAGGCCTTSCCGAACCGGCAAGGGTCGGGGCCCAAGCCGAGGCCGTCTTACGAARCGGGGCGTCCCTCGGCGCGGAAGCTTTGGCGGCAACAGGGGTCGCCAGGCTGCTCGGCGGTCACGATCGGCAAGCAGCCAACTTTCGAGTGCTCCACCTGCAAGCGCCCGGAAACCATCTCGGTTGCTGTCKACCCTGTGAATGGTAGCCCGCCGGCGAACAGCCGCGCTGACGATGCCGGCCGCTTTCTGAGGCGCATTGCGCTTCCCACCGGAAATCCGGACACCCAATCTACTCGCGGACGATTCAGTCCGGGACGGTTCCGAGCTTGTTAAGATCGTCGACGCTCTGCGAATTCTTGAGCAGCCCACCCACCTGTTCGTAGGACCGGGTCACCTCGCTCAATCGGCTCATCTCCTGGACGTTTTGGACGTTGGATTTCTCCAGCGCTCCGACCGAGAGTCTTACGGCGCCCGTCGGGATATCGAGAGCAGGCGTCTGRCTCTGAAATAGGTTGGAGCCCACCGCCTGAAGCGGGCCGTCGAACCGAACGAGGCGAAGGCTGCCGASAATCCGTTGCCGGGARCTGATGGTGCCGTCGGCGGCGATCGTCAATGAGCGCTCTTCGGGCGMGATCKTGATYGGACCGYTRCGGGAAAGTATCGGCTGGCCTTCCATCGTGACCARGCGTCCCGTYGCRTCGACGGTAAGCGCGCCGGCCCGCGTGTAGCGCTCTCCCTGCGGMGTCTGRASGGCAAAATAGCCGTCGCCGACRATGGCTACGTCRAGAGGRTTGCCGGTGAGTTGGATGGCGCCGCCGGAAGAATCCGAATACTGAAATCCGGCATTCACCAGCGAGACGGGRCGYTCCYKYTTKCCRTCGRCTTCGCCTTCCTTCGCGGGAGAGAGATATTCCTGAAAGGAAAGCTGGCGCGYGCGAAAGCCGGTCGTATCCGCGTTSGCGACGTTGTTGGCAACGTTGTCCAGCCTGCGTTCCAGCGCAATCAGTCGCGACAGATGGATAATCGTGGTCTCGCCCATATGACCGCCGAATCAACCGGTTCAGTTGAGCAGAGCGTAGCAGATTTCCGAATGCCGGCGCTTTTCAACTGTTCGGGCATTGTAGGTTGCGCCCAGAGGCTCGACGCGGCCGGATTAACATTGCGCACTCAATTAGTGGGCAAGCTGATTAGCGCAACCATCCGCAAAAATTGGTTATGCGAAGTCTCGGCCATAAATGGCAACGCAATCAAAAAAGTTACGAATGTCGCAAGGATCTTGGGGGTTTGGATGAGCGTCTGCTCTTGGATTTGCGTCAGGGCCTGGAACAGCGAGACTGCAACGCCAACCACTGTACCGACGATCAACAAGGGAGCAGAAATCACGACAACGGTCATTATGGCGTCATGCGCCGCACTCATCACTTCGAGACCGTTCATCGAGAATCTCCATGCCGCATTATGGTCTTTTGCGCGTCCAATGGTTAACAATTGGTTAATGGTGGGCGCGAAGCGGCAGGATCGCGGGGCCCGCGGCACCTTTCCGGTCTCTTGGCCTCTAGATTGGGTTCGCTTGGTAAGCCGGGGTGGCTCTGCTTCAGGCGTCGCAGATGTCCCAGGAAAGCTGAAACGGCGAAGGCGTCGCGCAGTTTGCCGTGCCCGCTCTCGACCTTGAGCCGCACTCTCGAGCCGTCGTCGAGATTGAGTTCGATGCCGCGAAAATGGTAGTCGAACTGGGGTCGAGCGATTGACGAATAGGGGGCATACTTGGAGGTGTCGGCCAGGAACAGCCCATTCTCACAGACCACGAAAGTTCTGCAGCTACGGATATTTGCCTTGCCCACYTAKTCARGCGCAGCGACKGGGAGCCGCGAATGCAGGAACGTGCTGCCGGAGTAGGCCGGAAATCCGCGCGCATCGGAAGCGACGGGTTCCGGAGCGTCGCGCAATCTCAAGACGATCACGCAGAATTGGGTCCAACGTGCCTTTGGCTGCATTACCATGGG